>Ga0256833_1001107_pt1 | contig 20222 bp, 17 predicted proteins | sample 356284metaG_FD_190535 | JGI IMG/M metagenome (GOLD analysis project Ga0256833, IMG submission 190535) | Hydrothermal vent microbial communities from Mid Atlantic Ridge, Atlantic Ocean - 356-284 | ecosystem: Environmental > Aquatic > Marine > Hydrothermal vents | place: Atlantic Ocean: Mid... | reverse complement strand
CAAAAAATTAATAGGGTTTGCAGCCTAACTAAAAGGAATGGAAACAAACTTTCAGGAAATTCCACAATATCGTCAAATAAGTTTGCAGCCTAACTAAAAGGAATGGAAACATATCCAATCGAGCTAATTTAGCCGCACGGCGTAAAGTTTGCAGCCTAACTAAAAGGAATGGAAACCTTGAAACCATGCTAATTGTTCAGCAAATTTAGTCTCGTTTGCAGCCTAACTAAAAGGAATGGAAACTTCCGTATCTTACTGAACAAGCAACTTTATTAGTTGCTGTTTGCAGCCTAACTAAAAGGAATGGAAACGAAAGAATACGCTCCCGCTCACGTAATAACGCATCTTGTTTGCAGCCTAACTAAAAGGAATGGAAACTTGATACTTTTTATAAGAATATGGCTAGTAGAGCTGGTGTTTGCAGCCTAACTAAAAGGAATGGAAACGTGCTTCTACCCGATTATCCTGATTTTCTTGTTGAATGTTTGCAGCCTAACTAAAAGGAATGGAAACTAACCAAATTCAATAAATTCACGAGATTTGTCCTTTAGTTTGCAGCCTAACTAAAAGGAATGGAAACACAGTAACTGGCTCTTTACCAACGTTAAGTAGTGGCGTTTGCAGCCTAACTAAAAGGAATGGAAACCGAAATAACTTAAAATCATCAAGAGTCCGTTCCAGAAGTTTGCAGCCTAACTAAAAGGAATGGAAACATAATTTTTTCCTTATTCTCCTCAATAAATTTCAAGTTTGCAGCCTAACTAAAAGGAATGGAAACAGTAACTTTGGTATAATAATTGCTAATCAAGCTTTAGGTTTGCAGCCTAACTAAAAGGAATGGAAACTGCTCCCACTAAAGGAACTGGATCCATGCCATTTATAGTTTGCAGCCTAACTAAAAGGGAAAGTTTCAATGGCGTATCGAAGCGGTAGGATGCAAAAGTTTGCAGCTTATTACTCTTTGGGATCCGTTTTTATTTTTGAAAAAAAGATCCGTTCCTACAAAAACTTAGGAACGGATCTCATAAGGATGGAAAATCTGAAATATAGAAAAATTAACCGAGCGCCTTAAAAGCCGCTTTGGGAGCCCCGCAGGAGGGACAAGTCCAGTCTTCTGGAAGATCTTCAAAAGGGGTACCTGGTGAAATATTACGTGCCGGATCACCTTTTTCGGGATCATAAATGTAGCCACACATCTGACATTGATACTTTTTCATCGTTTTTTCCTCCCTTAGATTTTTTATTTATTCTAAAACTAAATCTTTTCTAAATCAAGAATAAATTTCCTTGAGTCTTTCTAAGGGGCGCGTTATTTTTGAGAGAGACCTTTCGGGAGGTGGCAATGGCTGATTTTGTTCACCTACATTTACATACGGAATGGAGTCTTCTTGATGGAGCCATTAGGCTTAAAGATCTCTTCCCCTTGGCTAAAGAATATGGTTACGAAAGTGTTGCTATTACTGATCATGGAAGCCTTTTTGGATTAGTTCATTTCTATGAAATGGCAAAGGAGTATGGCATCAAACCCATTTTGGGTTGCGAAGTATATGTAGCTCCGGGGTCGCGTTTTGAGCGGAAGGCCAAAAGTGCACATGAGGCCGGCTACCATCTAATACTCCTCTGCGAAAACGAAACCGGTTACCGGAATCTTCTAAAACTCATCACTCTTGCTAATTTAGAAGGTTTTTATTGGAAACCTCGGGTAGATAAAGAACTTTTATCCCAATATAACGAAGGCCTGATTGCCCTTTCGGCCTGTCTGCACGGGGAAGTAGCTGCAGCTGTTTTGCGAGGCCAAAAAGAGCGAGCCAGAGACCTAGCCAGAGAATATGCCTGTCTTTTTCCGGAAAGGTTTTATCTGGAAATCCAGGAAAACGATCTCCCCGAACAAAAGATAGTGAATGAAGCCTTGGTGGAGATTGCTGAAGATCTAGGTCTGCCCTTGGTTGCCACTAACGATTGCCATTATCTCCGGGCTGAAGATGCCCGTGTTCATGATGTTTTGCTTTGCATTCAGACTAACCGGGTAGTTACAGATGAAAACCGCATGCGTTTTTCTACCGACAAACTCTATTTTGCCTCCCCAGAAGAGATGAGGCAACGGTTTTCGTGGATTCCAGAAGCACTTGATAATTCTTTGATCATTGCGGAGAGGTGTAATCTCGAACTTGATCTGGGGAAGCATCATTTTCCCCGTTACCCTATTCCCAAAGGGAAGACTTACGAAGAAGTCTTCGAAGAACAGGCTCGCGCGGGTTTTGAAAAAAGGCTTAACGAGCTCAAACAATGGTCTGGTCTAGCAGCGAGCGAAAAAGAGTATCGTGAAAGGCTTAATTACGAAATCGAAGTTATCAAACAAAAGGGTTTTGCAAGTTATTTCTTAGTAGTGGCAGATTTTATAGCCTGGGCCAAAAGGCATGGTATCCCGGTAGGGCCAGGAAGAGGTTCGGCAGCAGGCTCTCTGGTGGCTTTTTCCATGGGCATTACCAATCTTGATCCTATCCGGTATGGTCTTCTTTTTGAGCGCTTTCTTAACGTAGAACGTGCGAGCCTCCCAGATATAGATGTCGATTTTTGCATGAGGCGTCGGGAAGAGGTGATCCGCTATGTGCGCGAAAAATACGGCGGCTGGGAATATGTAGCTCAAATTGCGACGTTTGGGCAAATGAAAGCCCGTGCGGTGGTGCGGGATGTCGGACGGGCCTTAGGCATGCCCTATCCTCAAGTAGATAAAATTGCCAAACTTATTCCTGAAACCCTGGGTATCACCCTTGAAAAGGCCCTTCAGGCCGAACCTCGCTTGCGAGAGCTAGTAGAAACAGATGAAAAAGTGCGCGAACTTATTTCTATTGCAATGGCCTTAGAGGGTCTTCCGAGGCATTCTTCTACTCATGCGGCCGGTGTAGTGATTTCAGACGCCCCTATCACCAATTATTGTCCCCTTATGAAGGGGGAAGAAGACGAAATCGTCACCCAATTTGATATGAAGGCCGTGGAGAGAGTTGGCCTCATTAAGTTTGATTTCTTGGGCCTTAAAACCCTTACCATTATCGACCACGCCATCCGTTTGGCTCGCGAACATTATGGAGCAGAAATAGACCTTGCACACCTCCCTTTAGATGACTCTAAAACTTACGAGCTTCTGCGGCGAGGAGACACTGACGGCGTGTTCCAATTGGAATCTTCGGGTATGAAGGAACTTCTGGTACGTATGCGGCCTTCTGAATTTAACGATCTTATTGCTATCCTTGCCCTTTACCGACCAGGCCCTCTGGAATCGGGGATGGTGGATCAATATGTCAAGGCTAAACATGGAGAAATAGAGGTCAGATATATCCTTCCCGAGCTTGAGCCCATTCTTAAGGAAACTTATGGGGTGATAGTCTACCAAGAACAGGTGATGAAGATCGCCCAGGTCCTTGCAGGTTATAGCCTAGGAGAAGCTGACATTTTGCGACGGGCGATGGGAAAGAAAAAGCCCGAAGTAATGGCCGCTCAGAAAGAGCGCTTTGTGAAGGGGGCTGTGGAAAGAGGGATTCCTGAAGATAAAGCTGTTGAGATCTTTGACCTGATGGCAAAATTCGCGGGTTATGGTTTTAATAAAAGTCATTCCGCAGCTTATGCCTTAGTGGCGTATCAGACAGCTTATCTTAAAGCCCATTATCCACTTTGTTATATGACCGCTCTTCTTTCTTACGAAATGGGCAATACTGACCAGATTGTAAAATATGTCTCTGTCTGTAAAAAAATGGGGATAGAAATTCTTCCCCCTGATATTAACGAAAGCGAGGTAGGTTTTGCTATTAAAGACGGAAAAATCCGTTTTGGGCTTGCAGCGGTCAAGAATGTAGGAGAAGGAGCTATTGAAGAGATTATAAGGGTCCGGGAGGAAGGGCCTTTTAAATCTTTTGAGGATTTTTGCCTTCGTGTAGATCTTAAAAAGGTCAACAAACGAGTGATAGAGGCCCTCATAAAAGCCGGAGCTTTTGATTCTCTTGGTATTAACCGGGCCTCTCTTTATAATGTTCTCGAAAAGATGCTTGATTGGGTTCAAAGTCGCCGTAAGGCCTTAGATCAAGGGCAAAAGTCCATTTTTGATCTTATGTCTGCCCAAGATGTACAAAAGCGAGGCCCCTTCACGATCCCCGAAATCCCCGAGTGGCCTTCAAATGAGAAGCTAAAATATGAAAAAGAAGCCCTTGGCTTTTACTTTAGTGGCCACCCCCTGGAACCTTATCGGGAGTGGCTGGCCCTCATTACCCCCTACCGGATTGCAAATCTTGAGAATTTAGCCGGTGGCCAAAGGGTAGCTCTGGGAGGAGCGATTTCGGAAGCCAAGGTAAAGACTACCCGGCGTGGGGATCGGATGGCCATTATCAAACTCGAAGATGGTGAAGATAGTTTAGAAGTCCTTGTGTTTCCGGAGCTTTTCCGTCAGGCAGAAGACCTGATCGAGGAAAAAGGGCTGGTTTTTGTAACGGGGCGCTTTGAGAAAGATGAAAGAGGGCCCAAGGTTTTGGCAGAGAAATTGGTGCCGCTTGAAAGGGCCCCGGAGGTGCTTTCGGGGAAAATCCAGCTTTTATTGCAAGGTGAAAAAATAAATGTTTCTCAGCTTAAAGCTATTCGTGATATACTTTCTACAGGGAAGGGAAGATTTCCGGTGGAGCTGGTACTCAAGTTCGTGGAGGGTGAGGTGGTCCTTGACCTTGATGGTAGTTTCCGTATTGATCCCCTTCCGGAATTGGCTCAGAACCTTAAGGCCCTTTTTGGATATGTGCCGCTGAGAGTAAAGGCCCAATTTTAGGAGGAAGCATGGCTTCGCCTTTGGTTTCTTGCCAATGTGAGCAGGGTGTTTGCGAATGTCAGGTTGATGTTTTTCAACCAGAGCGCGAGAAAATTGTACGTTTTTTAATTGAAGAAAAGGGCTACCACCCGGAAGAAATTAAATTATTGGTGCCCTTAATAGTAGAAATTCCCGGAAAACGCCTTTATACCAAAGCTGATATTGTGGTGGAGCTTGAAGGAAGACCTGCCATTTGTATTCGTCTAAATGAAGGTTCGGTGGTGAGTCGTGAGCGGGGCACTATCGCCGCTGCTAGGCTTCTAAACCCTGATGCTCCACCCCCTATTTGTGTCCAAACAAATGGTCAGGAATATTCTATTTTGGATACCTACACCAAAAAATCCTTGGGGCAACGACTCGAGGATCTTCCCCGGCGAGAAGAAATGTTAAAAATTTTGAAAGAAAAAAAGCCGCGCTCTCTTTCTCCTAAGCAGATTGAAGCAGAACAAAAAATTCTTTTCTTTTATGATGGAATAGGCTGACCCGGTAGTGTAAAGGTAGAGGATCTACCGCCCCAAAGAGATGGCTGCTAAAGAATTTGAACCTGGCTACTTAAAACTTTTGCGGGAAGGTAAACTCCGCGAACGGGTGGAAAGTCTCAAAGAGCGTTTGACAAATTGCGATCTGTGCCCCCATGAATGCGGAGTCAATCGTCTCAAAGGAGAGAAGGGCTTTTGTCGCGTTTTAGATAAGCCGGTGGTTTCAAGCTATGGCCCCCATTTTGGGGAAGAAAGGCCTTTGGTGGGTTATGGAGGGTCAGGGACAATCTTTCTTACTTATTGCAATATGGCCTGCGTCTATTGTCAAAATTGGGAGATAAGCCATTTGGGCTCTGGAGAAGAGATCTCGATTGAAGAGCTTTCTCGGATGATGTTGGCCCTTCAGGCCCGCGGTTGTCATAATATCAATTTTGTTACTCCCACCCATCAGATTGCCTTTATTGTGGAGGCAGTCTTTTTAGCAGCGGAGAGGGGCCTTCGTTCACCCCTTGTTTATAATTGCGGGGGATACGAAAAAGTAGAAACACTCCAAATTTTAGACGGTATTTTCGACATTTATATGCCAGATTTCAAGTACTGGGACGAAAAGATTGCGCTCAACCTTTCCAAGGTTGTTCGTTACCCCCAAGTGGCGCGAGCGGCAATTAAAGAGATGCATCGCCAGGTGGGAGATTTAGAGCTTGATGAAGACTTCATCGCCAAGAGGGGGCTTATCGTTCGCCATTTGGTCTTGCCAGGAGGGCTTGCAGGCACCAAAGAAATCCTGATGTGGATTGCAAGGGAACTTTCTCCCAATACTTATGTAAACATTATGGATCAGTACTATCCTTGCGGAGATGCTTGGAAATATCCTCCGCTTGATCGGCGTATTACAAAAGAAGAATACGAAGAGGCCCTTTTAGCGGCAAAAGAAGCGGGGCTTAAGCGTCTTGACGATCGGGTAGAGCAGCGTCTCCTTTGGCTTTCTCTCTGATGCCAGATATTTATGCTATTGGCGACATACACGGTTGTTTATGGGCTTTGGAGTTTCTGCTTGAAAAATTGCCTCTCAAGTGGGGTGAAGATTACCTTATATTTTTAGGAGATTATATTGATCGGGGGCCAGATCCCCGCAAGGTGCTTGAAGTGGTCATGGAGCTTAAAGAAACTTATCCCGCCCGGGTGATACCTCTTTTAGGCAACCACGAATGGATGTTTTTGAAATATTTGGAAGGCATTGATCAAGAAATTTATCTCTTAAACGGTGGGGAAGTTACTCTTGCCCAATTTATGGAAAGAGGAGAACTGTTTGTGCCTAAAGAAATAGTAACCTTTTTGAAAGGTCTTCCTCCTTATTATGAGACTGAAGAATATATCTTTGTTCATGCGGGTTTGCGTCCAGGAAAACCTCTTTCGGAGCAGAGACTAGAAGATTTGCTTTTTATTCGTGGAGAATTCATCTATTCCGATTATGATTGGGGGAAAAGAGTAATCTTTGCCCATACCCCTTTTTCTCGTCCTTTTTTAGCGCCCAACAAAATCGGTATCGATACCGGATGCGTTTACGGTGGTGAATTGACGGCCCTGGTCTTGCCAGAGTTAGATTTTTACTTTCAATCCTGTTAGGAGGTAGTTTGCTATGGCCTACGATGAAGAGAGAGAAAGGCCTTCTTGGCGCGAGATAGATAAGATGCGAGATCGTAGCCCGCATACTAGGCGTCGGCGAGACGAGACTAAGGCGGAACGAGCTCTTAAGAATAAGTGGCTTAAAGAGCGTTACCTCAAAGAGGTGGAAAAGCTTTTTGCCGGGAAGAAGGGCACTAAAGAACACGATAAGGCCCTGCAAAAAATTCACAAGGCTTACGGCACCAGTCGTTTTAACAAAGCGGTGCGAGATTATGTCAAAGAATATGGCCTCCCTGAAGATTGGGGAACTCTTATCCTCCTTTTAGATCATAAGGATACCGAGATCGTTTGTCAGGCACTTAAGGCCCTCAAAGGGCTTTACCCCTCCAAAGGTCCGGTAGAACAGCAAGGTTTTATGAGCAAGGTACGGGTTCTTTCTAGGACTTCTAAATCCGAGAAGATTCAAGACGAAGCTTTAGCAGTTCTTGAAGAGCTTCAGGCCTGATGTTTTCTCATCTTCTCGATCAATATCTCTCTGTATTGGCTTTGGAGAAGGGCTATTCTGAGAAAACCATTGAGGCTTATGCAGGAGATTTAAATGATTTTTTAAATTTTGTGGAAAAAAGAGGCCTTTCTTCATTAGACGAAATAAAAGCTCCTCACGTGCTGCTTTATTTGTCTGATCTCAGAAAGAGAGGTTTTTCCGCAGAAACTGTGGCGCGTAAGTTATCGGCTTTGAGAGGATTTTTTCGTTATTTAGCTTTAGAACACGGTCTTTCAGAAAATCCCCTGGCCCTTATTGAAGGTCCCAAACTTTCCCGTAAACTTCCCGTTGTCCTCTCAGCCGAGGAAGTAGAAAGAATACTTGAAGCCCCGGATCTTACTACTCCTATCGGGTTGCGAGATAAAGCTATGCTTGAGCTCCTTTATGCTTCAGGGCTGAGGGTTTCGGAACTGGTGGGTCTCAAAATATACGAACTTAATCTCGAAGTAGGTTTTGTGCGGGTAAGGGGAAAGGGAGACAAAGAACGCTTGGTACCCATAGGGGAGCTGGCTCAAGAGGCTTTGAAAGTGTATCTGGAAAGGGGGCGTCCCAAACTCCTTGGTAAACGCCTTGATGAACCCCATCTTTTTCTTAATCGCCTAGGTCGGCCTCTTAGTCGTCAGCGCTTTTGGCAAATCATAAAGACTTACGCCACTAAAGCTGGTCTTGAGGCGACTGAAATTACACCCCATGTTTTACGCCATTCTTTTGCTACCCATCTTCTGGAAAGAGGGGCAGATTTGAGGACCGTGCAAATGATGCTTGGTCATGCCAACCTGGCAACTACCCAAATTTATACTCATGTACAGGCGGAGACCCTAAGACGTGTCCACCAGAAATATCATCCCCGAGGCTAAAAAGAAAGCCGTAAGCAAACTGGGCCCCCCTCTTAAAGTAGAAGCATTTGCCAGTGACCAGGTAGAAAAGCTTTTTTCCCGCAGCGGAGAAGATGTCTTGGTAGTGGTGGAAGATGATCGTATTTTGGGTCTTCTCTCACGGTTAGTGTGGGAGAAGGCTTCTTCCTACCATCTTTCTCTTATGCCGGGGGAATTAGCTTTTGAGATACCCCAAATCTTTCAGATACTTCCTGACGAGGAGATTTTTTCTCTCTTCCAAAATCCCTTGCGAAGGATTTTTTGGGGTGAAGATCTCCTTTCTCTTGAAGATTTTTGGGTTTTAAGGCCTCCTGAAGACCTCTCTCCTCGCAGGCTTGTGCTCAAAGGAGATCTAGCCTACCTGAGAGAGGAGCTCCTCTCTGTGGCTCAAGATCTTAAAATCGGTCTCTTTCTTGTGGGAGGCGCGGTGCGGGATCTCCTCCTCAAGAGGGAGTCTTTTGATCTGGATTTTGTTGTTACCAGAAATTGTAAAGTCTTTGCAGAAGTGGTTTCCCAGAAGCTTAAGGCCCCCTTGGTAAAAAGCTCCCTTTTTGGGACTTTTAAGCTTTCCTGGAGAGGCTTTGAGATTGATCTTGCTCAGGCCCGTTGGGAATATTATGAAGCCCCGGCTAAGCTTCCCAAAGTGGCCCCTGGCCCCCTTTCTTGGGATCTTTTTCGGCGCGATTTTACTATTAATGCCTTGGCCCTTGACCTTGAGACTTTGACCCTTGTTGACTTTTATGGAGGAGAGCGAGATCTCCATGAGAGGCGTCTGGAGGTTCTTCATATCTTAAGTTTTGTAGACGATCCGACCCGTCTTTTTCGGGCGGCACGCTACGCCACCCGTTTCGGTCTTTCCTTGTCTCCCAATTTCTTGAAGGCTTTAGAACTTGCCCGTCGCTTAAAGGTCATTTCTCTTCTTTCTCCTGCACGGCTCCGAAACGAAATCAAACGTATCTTAGTTGAAGAGGAGCCTTTTGCGGCCTTTGTTTGGTTGAAAGAAAGGAAACTCCTTGAAGAACTCTGTGGTAAAGAGCCAGATCTTTCGCCCTTGAAAAGACTTCTTGCGGATTCTTTCTTTCGAGACCTCAACGAAGATGAAAAATTAGTTGCTATTTTGCTTTCTCTTTCCCCTCAGAAAGATTTTTTGATCCGATTAGGTCTTTCGGAGAAAATGAGCACCTGGTGTGAAAATTTCTTTCAGGAATTAGAGAACAAAAGAAACTTTTTGCTCTCCTCCAAAGTTTCTCTGAGTGAAAAAGTCTTTTTTTTGGAAAAAGGCCCCCTTTCGGCTATTTTGGCTTTTAAAGCCCATTATCCCGAACTTAAAGAAGAAATGGAAAAGATTTTGGCAGCCCAGAAAACTCGCCCTTGTCTTACCGGGAAGGATCTCCAAAGGATGGGCATCTCCCCCGGCCCACTTTATGGAAAGATCTTAAAACATTTGCGAGCTGCGAAAATAGATGGTCTTTTAAAGAATCGTGATGACGAAATTTCTTTTTTAAAAAAGGAGTACCCAGATGTCTTTTCTGCCTGATCTTCACATCCTCATCGTTATGACTGTTCCGCTTCTTGCAGCAGTGACAGTACATGAAGTGGCCCATGGTTTGATGGCTTATCGCTTGGGAGATCCCACCCCCAAGATGGCAGGGCGCCTTACTTTAAATCCCATCAAACATCTGGATCTTTTTGGGACGCTGGCTTTTATTCTCACCCAGGCCATTGGTTGGGCCAAACCAGTCCCGGTCAATCCACAAAATCTAAAATCTCCCCGGCGCGATATGATGTGGATTGCGCTGGCTGGTCCGATGGCTAACTTCTTGCTCGCAGCCTCCTGTGCGCTTTTGTTACGAAATCTCCATCTTCTCCTCTGGCCTCTTTCTTTTTTAGGCCAAGGGGTGCTCCAATTTTTTGGCAAACCCCTTCTTTTAATGCTGGCGCTAGGAGTGCAGCTAAACATCGGCCTCGCAATTTTTAATTTGCTACCGGTTCCACCCCTTGACGGAAGTAAAGTCCTTGCAGGGCTGCTTCCGCGGAAGCTTGCCTGGCATTATTCTCGTTTGGAACCCTTTGGTTTTATTATTCTTCTTTTGCTCATCTTTACAGGAACCATTCAAAAAATTATACTCCCGGCGATCCTTAAACTAAGTTATTTCCTGCGGGGAGGCTTATTGTGACGAAGAAACGCGTCCTAAGTGGTATGCGCCCTACAGGGCCTCTTCACCTAGGTCATTTGCACGGGGTGCTTAAAAATTGGCTCAAACTCCAGGAAGAATACCAATGTTTTTACTTTGTGGCAGATTGGCACGCCCTTACTACCGAATATGAAAATCCTAAAAAGATTCCTGCTTTCTCCAGGGAGCTATTGTTGGAATGGCTTGCAGTGGGGCTTGATCCTGAACGCTCTGTTCTTTTTATTCAAAGTGCCATTAAAGAACACGCCGAACTCTATCTTCTCTTCGCCATGTTTACTCCTGTGTCTTGGCTTGAACGCAATCCCACTTATAAAGATATGATACGTGAACTCAAACAGAAAGATCTCGCCACCTACGGTTTTCTGGGTTATCCGGTGCTTCAGGCGGCAGATATTCTCATTTACCAGGCTCAAAAGGTCCCGGTAGGAGTAGATCAGCTTCCACATCTGGAGCTTACCCGCGAGATTGCCAGGCGTTTCAATTATCTTTACCGGGAGATTTTTCCTCTTCCAGAGCCCATCTTGGCTGAAGTCCCCAAGATCCCCGGTACGGATGGCCGTAAAATGAGTAAAAGTTTCGGCAATGCCATTTTCTTAAATGATGATGAAGAGACCGTCCGTAAAAAGATTCAGACCATGGTCACAGACGTACAGCGTCCCCGTAAAAGTGATCCGGGAGATCCTGAGAACCGCTGTGTGGCTTTTCAATTGATAAAACTCTATTTTTCTCCTGAAGAAATAGCCGAGATAGTTTCGGCCTGTAAAGCAGCAGAACTCGGGTGTGTAGCTTGTAAGAAAAAACTTGCCGAACGGGTAATAGATGGTCTTAGGCCCCTTTGGGAGCGCCGCAAACAGCTAGAAGAAAAACCAGGCCTTTTTGAAGAAATTATCTCAAGTGGAAACGAAAGGGCCAGAAAATTTGCCCAAAAAACCCTAGAGGAGGCCAAAGAGGCCCTTTTTGGTTCTAAGTGGTATTAAGTTTGAGGGCTTTGGCCAGGTCTTTAGGGCTCATTTTGGAAATAAGAGTAGCAAAACGCTTTTTCTTCTGACCATGAGTTTTAAAGAAGTCGAGTACGCGGTGCACGAGGTTTAAGGCCTCTTCAATGTTTTCGACTTTTGTAAGATAGGTCCCTTCAGTAGGTTTATAACCTCCCTTTCCGCCAAGATAGACTTTAAACCCTCCCCGCACGCCCACAAAGCCCAAGTCCAATATATTAGCCCAGGAACAGCAGGCCGGGCACCCTGCCACTCCAATTTTGAATTTATGCGGGAGATCTTCTTGAGGGAAGGCTTTGTAAATGGCCAAGGCCAGTGGAAAGGTCTCCTGGAGGGCCAATTTGCACCAAGGAAGCCCCACACAGGTGCGGGGCTGAAGGCTTTTTCCGGATTTGCGTATTTGAGCCCCAGCTCCTTCTAGCTCCTTTAAGGCTTTAAGCGCTTTCTCTTCGGTAAGACCAAGAATCATGATCTTTTGGGCAGTGGTGGGATGTACAAAGGCTCCCTCTTCGGCAAGGCGAGAGAGAACCTTCAGCACCGAGGCTGATATTTTTCCCTCAGGTAGTTCAATGCTGATGGCAAAAGAACCGTCCTTTTGGGGAATGAGCCCTGGAACCATGAAAGACCTCCTCCAAAGATCTTTAAAACTTAAAAAAACTTAAAAAGTATGTCCTTGTTACTTTAACTTGACAAGATTGGTCAAAATCTTTTAGTAATTGTTAAAGAAATTCAACTATAATTTAATTTCGCGGGAGTTTTACATGCCCAAAGCAGAAGATAAGAGTAAAGTAGCGGAACGTTCGCCGGAAATCGAGATTTTTAAAGAATATATTCGGCGTAAGGGGCTGCGTTTTACCCCGGAAAGAGAGATTATTGTGCGAGAGATTTTTGAAATTGACGATCACTTTGATGTGGACGAACTTTACCTGCGTTTGCGCAATAAGGGCAAAAAGCTCTCAAAGGCCTCTATTTATCGCACTTTGCCTCTCCTTATAGACTGTGGTCTTATTCAAGAGGTTTATCACGAGGACGGACACATGCACTACGAGCACGTCTATGGTCACGAACCACATGCTCATGTTCGTTGTCTGGAATGTCGGAAAGTAGAAGAATTTACTGACAATAGGATCAAAGAAATCGAAGAACATATCAGCAGGGAGTTCGGTTATCGGATAACGGCACTCCGCTTTGAGCTCCTTGGTTATTGTCCGGATTGCTTAAAAAAGCAATACCGTTCTTAGGGGGCAAGCGTGGAACTCAGGCTGGAAGACCTCCGTACCGGAGATGAAGGAGAGATTGTGAAGATTTTGGGAAACGGCCCTTTTCGGATCCGTCTTATGGAGATGGGTTTTGTCCCCGGAGCAAAGATACGGGTAGTGCGTTACGCCCCTTTGAAGGACCCGGTGGAATATGAAGTCAAAGGCTATCATGTGAGCCTCCGCCATGAAGAAGCGGCCAAGATTTTGGTGAGAAAACTTTAGGCTTTCACCTGCTTGGCCACAATTTCCTGGGCCTTGTCCAAGGCTTGAGAAAGGGCTTCGATCTTAGGCCCTCCCCCTTGGGCCATTTCGGGGCGTCCTCCACCTCGCCCTCCAATAAGATTAGCAAGCTCCTGGATGATCTCTCCAGCATGTATTTTACCAGCTAGATCTTTTGTTACCATGGCAAGCAGCTGGGCCTTGCCATTACTTTTAGCCCCCAGGATAACAACTCCTGAGCCTAAGCGTTCACGCAAGAAATCGCCCATCTCGCGCAGAGTTTTGGCATCTTTAGCCTCAACTTGAGCGGCAAGTACTTTAATGCCGTTTATTTCGCGTACCTTCTGGAGCAAACCTTCAAGCCCTCCGCGGGCTAACTGGCGACGTAAAGTCTCGATTTCTTGTTCAAGCTCCTTGACCCTTTTAAGGAAGCCGTCAAGGCGCTTTTCAAGCTCAGCAGGGGAGGTTTTGAGTTTGGCGGCTAGTCTTTCTCTTTCGCGTTCTAATTCGTGGACGAAGTTTACCGCTGCTTCTCCGGCAACAGCTTCAAGGCGTCTTATCCCTGCTGAGACACTCCCTTCAGAAACGATTTTAAAAAAGCCTATCTCGCCTGTGTGCCGCACGTGGGTGCCACCACAAAGCTCCATAGAAAAAGAACCTATTTGGATTACCCGTACTTCTTCTCCGTATTTTTCGCCAAAGAGAGCCATGGCTCCTTGGTCCACTGCCTCTTTGTAGGACATGATTTTGACTTCTACCGGAAGATCATCCCGGATGCGAGCGTTTACCAGATCTTCGATAGCGAAGATCTCTTCGAATTTGAGGGGTTCAAAATGGGTAAAATCGAACCGTAGGCGGTCTGGGGCTACGAGAGAACCAGCTTGATGGACATGGTCTCCAAGGATGTGTCTTAAGGCGGCGTGTAGGAGATGGGTGGCTGTATGGTGCCTGGCAATAGCTGCCCTTCGTGAAGAAAAAACAGAAAGTTTGACAGTCTCCCCCCGGCGTAAAAAGCCAGTTTTTAGGCGGAGTTTGTGAATGAAAAGATCTCCCAAACGGTAAGTATCGAGGACTTCGGCCTGCCCAGAAGGACCAATGACCAAACCAGTATCTCCTACTTGTCCGCCAGCTTCTCCGTAAAAGGGGGTTTTTGAAAAGACCGCTTCGGCTTCCTCACCTTCTCTGACTTCGGCTACCTCTTGGCCTTCCCGGACCAAGGCCAGGACCTCTGCTTCTGCTTCTGTGGTTTCGTATCCTACAAAGGTCTTTCCCAGACCGGCTTCCAGGAGTTTTCGGAAGGCCTCTGGGGCCTTAGCAAGTTCCCCCTTCCAGTGTTTACGGCTTCGCTCCCGCTGTTTCTTCATCTCCCGCTCAAAACCAGCCATATCAAGAGAGAAGCCGCGTTCTAAGGCTATATCGCGCACAATGTCATACGGAAAACCATAAGTATCATAAAGCTTGAAGATAAATTCTCCGGGAATGACTTTTTCTGCGCGGGCAGAAAGTTTGCGGAGTTCTTCTTCCAAGAGAGCAAGCCCTCTCTCTAAAGTTTCACGGAAGCGTTCTTCTTCAAGCAGTAGTATTTTTTCGATGGTTTGTTTGGCGCGCAAAAGTTCGGGATACACGTCACCCATCTCTTCCACCACTACCAGGGCTGTTTCGTAGAGAAAGGGTTTTTCAAGTCCAAGCACTCTTCCAAAACGAACTGCTCGCCGAATAATACGCCGCAATACATAGCCCCGTCCTTCATTGGAAGGAAGGACCCCATCAGCAATAAGAAAAGCCGAAGCCCGGCTATGATCCGCAATAACACGGAAAGCCACGTCATGTTTGGAATTTTCTCCGTAGTGAAGGCCTGTAAGGGCTCCAATTTTGGCCATGAGCCCGGCGAAGAGATCACAGTCGAAATTGGTCTTTACTCCTTGAATGGTAGCGGTAATTCGTTCTAGGCCCATACCGGTATCAATACAAGGACGGGGGAGGGGAGAGAGGCGCCCATTTTCATCTCGTTCGTATTGCATGAAGACCAGATTCCAGAGTTCTAGGTAGCGGTCACAGTCACATCCCACTTGGCAATCAGGCCTTCTACAACCCACTTCAGGACCTTGATCAAAGATGATTTCAGAGCAAGGCCCACAGGGGCCAGTATCTCCCATGGCCCAAAAATTGTCGGCTTCTCCTAGCCGAATAATTCGTTCGGCTGGAAGCCCAGCGATTTCCTTCCAAAGGAGGGCAGCTTCGTCATCGTCTTGGTAAACTGTTACATAGAGGCGTTCTACTGGCAATTCAAGCTCTTTGGTAAGAAATTCCCAGGCAAAGGCGATGGCCTCGCGTTTGAAATAATCTCCAAAAGAAAAATTACCCAGCATTTCAAAAAAGGTATGATGCCGGGCGGTGTAGCCTACATTTTCTAGATCGTTGTGTTTACCACCAGCCCGCACGCATTTTTGGCAAGAGGCAGCCCGTTTGTACGGGCGTTCTTCTTGTCCGAGAAAAACCTTCTTAAACTGTACCATACCGGCATTTGTAAAAAGGAGGGTCGGGTCATCTGCTGGCACGAGAGGGGAGCTTGGGACAATCTCGTGCCCGTGTCTGGCAAAGTAATCCAGAAAAAGTTTTCGGATCTCTTTTCCCTTTAAGTAACGCATTGAACCCTCCTTACTTAGCTTGCGAAAAGCATTCTACCAGAGCTTTCTGGGGAGGCTAGTTTAAGAAAGGAGCTTTTTGATCTCTTGCCAGGTGGCCTTTTTTGAAAAACCGGGGCAGGTACGACGGATGATTTCGAAACTTTCTGGATCTTTAAGGATACTTGGATGAAGAGGCCACTGGCGGCAATGAAAGGGCTTTACCGGATGGATCCGGCAAAGGCTTTCTTTTTCGTCATAAAAGATACAATGACCATTTAGTGTTTTCATCTCTACCCGGCTTCCTCGACGCACGGTGTAGAGGGAAAGAAACTCCTCCAGAGAAAGGCCAAGGAAATGGGCAATACGGGCTTGTTCTTCAGGGGTTAGAGAGACTGTACTTTCTCCTTGACAACAAAATCCACAGCGTTTGCACTCGAATAACTTTTCAGACATCAGCGTAATTTTAGCCTATTTTCATAAAGAGAAAAATTTTGCCTCTTTCCTGTTATCCAGGCTGAAGACAAAGGATCTTTTTTAAAGAATTCTACCTTGAGAGTTTGTAGGATATTTACAGGCTTAATGCTATAATCGCTTTAAACTGGCTCAAGGAGGATTTATGGAAATCAAAACTTTTTATGTTCCCGGTATATCTCATTTTTCTTACGCTGTTTTGGGCCAAAAGGGCATAATTATTATTGATCCCAAAAGGATCATAAGGGATTATTTAACTCTTCAGAAAGAGACATCCCTCCCTATAACTCATATTCTTCTGACCCACACCCATGCGGACTTTATAAGTGGACACGTCCTTCTGAAAGAGGCTACTGGGGCAGAAATTATTTTCCCACATGAAACCAATGAAGGCCAAAGTCTTGATCTTGGAGACGTCTTTCTGGAAGTGATGAAGACCCCCGGGCATACACCGGATCATGTTTCCTATCTCTTATATGAAAAATCTTCGGGAGAAAAAATTCCTTTTGCGGTCTTTACAGGGGATTCTCTTTTTGCGGGTGACGTTGGAAGACCAGATCTTTTTGGAGAAGAGAGGAGAGAAGAGCTTACAGGATACCTTTTCGAGACTATGGGCAAATACCAAAAATTGCCCGATCATGTCCTGGTTTATCCGGCTCATGGGGCTGGCTCTTTTTGTGGTAAAAGACTCTCTCAGAGGTGTCCCTCCTCCATAGGTTATGAAAAATTCCACAATTGGGCCTTAAAGTGTAGCGATTATGATGAATTTAAGAAAAAGCTCTTAGAGGGGATGCCTCTTCCTCCTCCCTATTATTTCACGACCTCACGCCGAAACCATCAGGAAGAAGGTCTTGAAAGCCCTTTGGAACCCCTGCGAGAGATATCATTGTCTTCTCTTAAGGAATATCTAGTGATAGATCTTAGAGATCAGGCCTGTTTTGCGGCTTTTCATCTTCCCGGATCCCTAAATATCGCTGCTGATATCCATTTCGCTACTGGAGCAGGTTTTGTCCTGGATCCCGAAGATCCTTTTATTTTGGTAGGAGATCCGGAAAAGCTATCATATGCTTATGAGACTCTTTTTATGATGGGCTTTGACAGAGTAGCTGGCACGGTAAGTAACGCTATTGAAAAGTGGCGAGTAGCAGCCTCTCCTCATGGCAGCCTCAAACTTCTTTCTCCCCAAACGGCTTACGAACTGTATAATGCCGGGGAAGCCATCATAATAGACGTGCGTACCGAGTCGGAGTTTGAAGAATCTCACATCTCCGGGGCCCTACATCTTCCGCTTGTTTCCTTGAAGGATCAGCTTCACTCTTTACCAGAAGATAAACTTCTCATCTTTCAGTGTGGCCATGGTTGTCGGGGCTCTTTGGCTGCCAGCCTAGCTTTAAGGGCTGGGTTTGAAAACGTAGCTAACATGGCCGGGGGTATTATGGCTTGGAAGGCTTCCAACCTCCCTTTGGCAAAAGATTAAGTGCCAGTTTTACCAGGCTTCAAAATGTTTCATTATCACCAGGAGCACAAAACAAACGATACTTTGAGCATTGTCCTTGCAAGCGAAGCAATCAAGATCCCTTCCCTTCTGTTCGGGAGAGAGGTGGTATGGGCATAAAATTGCCTCACAATGCATTTTGTTGGACAAAATGTATTCCCACTAATAAGCTAATGAAAATTTCCCCAAATCGTTTTATTTTAAGAGAAAATGAAGCTTATCTGGTAAATATGTGAAATGCAAAGGATTTTAATAACCCTTTTTATTTTCTTTCTGGAAGTTTCGAAAGTTTGGGCTGTCCAGGTGCACGGCCCGCCAGAAGGGTTTTATTCTCACATTCTTGCCCATATTTTATTTACGATTTCTATCTTGTTTATTCTTTATTTTTCTCGTCGCCATCCCATGGGAGCTGGCAAAGCGTGGTTATATTTCCGCATTTCTCTAATTTTATTTTTACTTTGGAATCTCGATACCATGATGGTACATTTTCTTGATTTGCGTTTGCCTGAAGAAGCGTTATACCTTTCTCCGAATCCCTTCGAACACAAACTTTACGGGCCTCTAACTTTTGAACGTTGGGTTTATTATATTGGCCGTTTTGACCATCTCATTTGTGTTCCGGCCATGTGGTTTATGGTGCAAAGCCTGCGTACCTTTTATCGTGAATTTAAAGAACAGAAGGTTAGAAATTGATTCATGGAGTCACTTCCTCTTTATCCTGTTTATTCGGTAGATTTTCTTGGTTCTTTCTTAATGCTTCTCCTCTCGCTAGGTGCGTTTCGCTATTCTCTTGAACTTAAGCGCCATTTTCCTCAAAGTGTGCTTTTTATGTATCTTTTTGGTCTTTCGTCAGCTTTTGTAGCCCTTTCCATTTCGCGCAGTATTGGTCACATGCTGCGCTTTATTTTTATATACGCTGGGGTGCCTCATTGGTGGCAGGATCTAGCTCCCGTTTCTGGAAGTCTCAATAGCATTTGTTTTGTTTCGGTAGCGGTTCTTACTTTTGTTTATCCGAGTGTGCGAAAGATTATCCACCGGGTGCGGGCGGATGCGGAACAACTAAAAAGAGCCAAAGAAGAACTTGAAGCCGCCAATCTGAAACTCCAAGAACTTTATCACACTTTAGAAGAAAAGGTAGAACAGCGTACGCGGGAACTTCTGGCCTCGGAGCAAAAATTTAGGCGCCTTTTTGAGAATTCTGGAGAAGTTATCTTTTTCTGCGATGCCGGAGGACGGATTTCGGATATTAATCCAAGCGGGGTTAAACTTTTAGGATTTTCCCGGAAAGAGGAAATTATAGGTCGTCCCATGCGAGATTTTTTTGCCGACGAGGATTCTTGGAGACGTTATGTGGAGACCCTCTGTAAAAAAGGATTTATCAAAGATTTTGAAGCGCGTCTTCGCAGTCATGATGGAGGAGAGAGATACGTGATCATTACCGCCAATACTATCGAAGGAGAGGAGGGATGTAAAAGGGGGTATGAAGGCATTGCTAAAGATATTACAAACTATCGCAAGATGACCGAAAAGCTTATTTATTCCGAAAAAATGGCTTCTTTAGGCCAGCTTGCCGCAGGAGTTGCCCATGAAATCAATACCCCTCTTGGCATCATTTTAGGCTATGCTCAGCTGCTCAAAAAAGAATTCAAAGACCATCCAGAGCTGGCAGAAGAGCTTGCCATTATCGAATCTCAGGCAGAAGTATGCAAAAAAATTGTTTCTGATCTTCTAAGTTTTGCCCGTTCCTCAGAAAATATCCGGGGTAAAAAATTTATTAATCTCAACGATTGTGTAATCCAAACGGTAGATATGATTCGCCACACCTTTGAGATGGACGACATTGATCTCAAGCTTCACCTTGATCCTGAACTCCCTGAAATATACGCCGATGATGACCGTATTCGACAGGTGATTTTAAACCTCCTTAACAATAGCCGGGATGCCATTGGCAAAGGTGGAGAAATCCATATCTGGACATTTGTTTCTGGCGAGCAGGTGATCATTGAGATCGGAGATACAGGCTGTGGAATTCCTCCGGAGATAAAAGACCGCATCTTCGACCCTTTCTTCACCACTAAGCCTCCCAGGCAAGGGACAGGGCTTGGCCTTTCAGTTTCTTATGGCATAATCGAAGACCACGGAGGGACAATTGAGGTTTATTCTCCTCCGAAGGAAGAAAAACATTTAAAATACGGGCTCAAAACTGTATTTGTAATCCGTTTACCTTTGGGTAGCCATGCTTAAATTGCGTCCCAAGATCCTGGTAGTGGATGATGAACCTCACATGACCAGGATGCTTGCCCGCCTTTTTCGCCAGATTCCCCAGGCTGAAATCGAAACCAGCCTTTCAGGCGAAGAGGCCCTCTCTAAGGTGGAGAGGTTTTCTCCTCTGGTGGTTGTCTCCGATATCAAAATGGCAGGTATGGATGGAATTACACTTCTTAAAAAGATTCGGAAATTTGACCCCACCATTTCTGTCATTTTGATTACCGGCTACGGCACCATCGAAATGGCAGTAGAAGCTTTAAAAATCGGAGCCTATGACTTTATTCAGAAACCCTTTGATAGCGATCGCATCCTTCATATCGTAGAGC
>Ga0256833_1001106_pt1 | contig 20225 bp, 16 predicted proteins | sample 356284metaG_FD_190535 | JGI IMG/M metagenome (GOLD analysis project Ga0256833, IMG submission 190535) | Hydrothermal vent microbial communities from Mid Atlantic Ridge, Atlantic Ocean - 356-284 | ecosystem: Environmental > Aquatic > Marine > Hydrothermal vents | place: Atlantic Ocean: Mid... | reverse complement strand
GTCAAGTAAATACATAGGAGACACCTTAACCGGGATTACCATACCGGCTAATCCAACATTCCACGACGGGCGTTATGGAGGCCCTGTTTAATCGAGAATCAGAATATGAGTGGAGCTGAGGAGAAGCTGCAGGACGTACTGGAAAGTTGTTCAAACTTCCTGAGGGAAAGGAAGTTGACTCGGTCCAAGCGTCGGCCCTAGCCGGAAACGCTAGGCGCAACAGTCCCGCCATTTGCAAAAAGAGCGATGTGCTTACACCTTTGGGCAAACACCGAATTTCTTCCTGACCGCACTCGGCCAGCGTGCCGGCAGTGAGCCGCGGTAGATTTAGCAAGCATCGGACGCCATTTGCATTAACCGGTAGCGGTAGCGTGGCTACCGCAACAGGGGAAGGTCGCACGGAATAGTGTCGGTGGTACTTCCGGCAATGACGAAAGCTTAATCGAGCGGCTGCTCGGGGTCATTCGACTTCGCCACTATGCAAGGAGTACGGAGGAGACATATCTGCATCGGGCGCGGAGATTTCTCGCGTATCGTAAACATACCAGATTGGCAGGTGAGCCGACTACTACGGTCGCAAAATTCTTTCTTGCCCCGCCCTATTGGCAATGCTTGAGAAAGTAAGCGCTCCGACACAGAATCGAGCATTAAGCGCGTTGTTATTGAGCGGATCTCTCCATGCAAAACCTTCCGTCAGACCTTCCGGCACTTTTGGCCAGGCTCCGGAAGGCGTCCAGTTATAAGTATTTCCTTGCCTGGTCATGGATGGAGGGTTGGGAACTATGGGCCTAGAATACGGTTATGAAAGCGAGCCACGCAGGGAAGATGGGGCTGTGGGAGGCCGTGGCCATGGCCGTGGGCACGATGATCGGCGCCAGCATTTTCACCATGCTGGGCCTGGGAGCGCAGATCGCGGGTCCGAACCTGCCGCTAGTTTTTGTACTGAGCGGTTTGCTGGCCCTCTTCGTGGCCTACTCCTACGCCCACCTGGGCAAGCGTTACGTTTCCAACGCGGGACCCATCGAGTTCATCGTCCGCGGCGTCGGTGATTCGCTGGTCACCGGGGCGCTGGCCATCCTCTTCTGGTTCAGCTTCGTCGTTTCCATCGCCCTCTTCGCCAAGGGCTTCGCCGGCTACTTTTTGCCGCTTTTGCACCTGCCGCAAACAGGACCCTGGCAGGGCATAGTAGAGGCCGGCGTGGTGGCCGCCTTTACCGCGCTCAACTTCTTCGGCTCCAAGGCCGTGGGCCGGGCCGAGTTCTGGATCGTGCTGATCAAGCTCTCGGTGCTGGGCCTCTTCGTGGTACTGGGCGTCTGGACTATTCACCCCGACTGGGTGACGCCGCGCTTCGACCCGGAGCATCTGCGCGGCGCGCTCTACGGAGCGGCCATCTTCTTCCTCTCCTACATGGGCTTCGGCCTCGTCACCAACGCCTCGGAGAACCTGGAAGACCCCGAGCGGAACGTTCCGCGGGCCATTTACCTGAGCATCTTGATCGTCAGCGTCGTTTACGTCGCGGTGGCCCTGGTGACCGTGGGCAACGTGGCGCTGCCAGATCTGCTAAAAGCCGAGGAGTACGCCCTGGCCGAGGCGGCCAAGCCCTTCCTCGGTTCCTTTGGTTACGTTTTGCTCTCGCTGGGCGCGCTCTTTTCTATCTCTTCCGCGCTCAACGCCACCCTTTACGGCGGGGCCAACATCGCCTATGCGCTGGCGCGACAGGGAGAGCTGCCCCAGGTTTTTGAGCGCAAGGTATGGTTTAGCGCTCCCGAGGGGCTGTATGCCACCGCGATCCTGGGGCTGCTGTTCGCGCTTGCCTTCGACCTTTCCGGCATTGCCGGCATCACCAGCTCGGTGATGATCGTGATCTACCTCTTCGTTATAGCGGCCCACTACCGTCTGCTGAGGCAAGACCAGGCCGACGGAAGCGCCTGGATCGTCGTCCTTTCCTTCGTGGTGGTGGCTTCGGTCTTTTTCGTGCTGCAGGTCTACCAGTGGAACCAGGGGCGCGCCGCCTTTTGGGCCACCTTCGCCGCCTTCGCGCTGGCGCTGGTCTTTGAGTTCGCCTACCGTAGCGCTACGCGGCGGAGCATTCATTCCCGCGGCTAGCAGGTTCAGAGTTCCGCTAGTTGCTCCTGGAGGTCTGTGGTTATCTCGGGCCCCGAATGGTGCAGGTAGACGTCTATCTCGCTGCGAACGCCAAAGCGGCCCTCCAGGTAGACGCCGGGCTCTACGGTGAAGGCCAGACCCGGAATGAGCGGGCGGGTGTCGTGGCTTTCGAAGTCGTCCAGGTGGGCGCCGCCGCCGTGGGGCCCGCTGCGGCCCAGGTTGTGCCCGGTGCGGTGGAGCACGTGTTCGCCAAAGCCGCGAGCCTCCAGCTCCGCGCGGGCGGCGCGGTCGGCCTCCCAGCCGGCGGGCCGGCGGCCGGCTGCGTAGGCCTCGCGCACCAGGGTTACCGCGCGGTCGCGCGCGGCCGCCACCGCCTCCCAGGCCCGCAAGACTTCGGGCGAAACCTGCCAGCCGGCCATCCAGGTTATGTCGGCATAAACGCCGCCGGGCTTGCGGGCCCAAAGATCCAAGAGAACCACTTCGCCCGGTTTTAAGACGGCGCTCTTTTGCTCAGCAGGGGAGTAGTGGGGCATGGCGGCGTTGGCGCCAAAGGCCACGATGGGCGGATGGTCGTATTCGACGCCGCGCTTTGCGAAGACGTCCAGCATGACCCGCTGCACTTCCAGCTCGTGCGGCGCAGCGTCGGGCAGGCGCGCGCGCAAGAACGCCAGGGCGGCGTCGCGGGCTTCGTGTAGCACGGCGGCGGCGCGGCGGTGGGACGCCAGGTCGGCCTCGCTCCAGGTTTGCAGGCGTAGCAGCGGCAGGGCGGAACTGACGGTTTCTACTCCCAGAGCCCTTATCTTGTCCAAAAAGCCGGCGTCGACCCGTGAAAGGTAAGGTATTTGGGCGCCGGGCTGGTAATCGAGGGCGACGCGGTCTATGCCCGCCAGCAGCTCTTTTAGGCCGCTGTCGAACTCCTGCCAGCGGGTGTAGTAGATGCGCTTTCCCGGCAGGGCGTCGAATTGCTGAGACTCGAGCCTGTGAACCAGTAAACGCGCCTCGCCGTCGGCCGTTAGCAGGTAGGCGAAGCGACGGGTCAGGTGCGCTCCGCCAAGCCCCAGGGGCTCGAGCGCCAGGGGGTTGGCGTTGGCGAAGCTGTAGAAGAGCCAGGCGGGGGAGTGCAGCTCGCGCAGTGCTTGGCTGGCTTTTTGCAGGTCCATGGAGCAAGCATAAACCCGTAAAGCGGCTTTCACTATTGTCAAACCGCACGCCCGTATAAATAGAGCTGGTGAAGACCGCTAGCCTCGTTTTGCTGATAACCGCCGCAGCGCTTGGAACGCTCTCTTTGGCCGGGCCCGCCGACAACAGCCTGGTGGTGGGCGCCGCCAAAGAACCCCTGGTTCTGGGAGACTTTTGGTCGTTCGTAGGCGGGGGAGTAGTGGGCCGCGAGGTCGAAAAATACCTCTGGGCGGGTTTGGAGTACGTAGACATCGAGGGCAACGACCAGCCCTATCTAGCTACGGAAGCGCCCAGCCTGGCCAACGGCCGGGTAAAGGTGAAGACCCTCAAAAACGGGGAAAAGCGCGTTTCCATCCACTACACCCTGCGCCCCGACGCGCGCTGGTCCGACGGCGAGCCGATAACCAGCGACGACGTCGCCTTTTATTACCAGGTGGGTAAATACCCCGGCGCGCCGGTGCGGGACGCCTCTTACTGGAAGCGCGTCAGCCTCAAGACGGAGGGCCCGCGCGACTTTACGGTTACTTTTCAACCCGGATATTTTTACGACCTCAAGGGGTCGGCCATCGGCCTGGCGCCGCGTCACGTTATGTATGCGGCCTGGCGGCAGGCCAAGGCGCAGTTGGCGGGTCTGGACCCGCAAAAGGACGCCGACAAGACGGCCGAGATATTCCGCCGTTTCGTGCTGCGTTTCGCCACCCCCAGCGCCCTTAGCCGCGGTTCGCTGGTTTACTCGGGGCCCTTCGTAATCAAGGATTGGCGGGCGGGGGAGCGCCTATGGATGGCGCGTAATCCGCGCTTTTTCATTACGCCCCCAGGCGGCAGCGATAAGTACGTTCAGAAAGTGACGTATCGCTTCATTTCCGACCCCAACGCGCTGCTGGTGGCGCTGCTGGGGGGCGAGCTAGACGCCAGCGCCAGCCTGGCGCTTTCTTTCGACGAGGCTCGAGCCCCGCAACTCACCAAGCGCAGCCGCGACGCCCTGGACGTTTGGATGGTGCCCAGCCTGGTATGGGAGCACCTCGAGGTCAACAAGTTCAGGAACGTAGCCGCGGTGCGGCGCTTGCGGCTGGACGACCCCAGAACCAGGCAGGCCTTACTTTATGCGATAGACCGCAAGGGGCTGGTGGACGCCGTTTTCGACGGCTTGCAAGCCCTGGCTGACGACTGGGTCTGCCCGGCCAAGCTAGACGACGGCGCCGCTGTACACTACTCGTACCAGCCCCAAAAGGCGCGCCGCATCCTGGCCTCTTTGGGCTGGCGCGACGCGGACGGCGACGGCTACCTGGAAAGAACCGACGCCCAGGGCCAAAACATTGATTTCGAACTGGAATACGTGGTCACCGAGGGCGGCGTTCGCGACGCGGTGCAGTCTTTCATCGCCAAGGACCTTGCCAAAGTCGGCATTCGCGTGAAGGTGCGCCGCGTCCCCGCCAAGACGTCTTTTTCCAAGAGCTTTTTCGCCGGGGCCTACCAGGGCAGCTGGCGCGGGTTATTTCAGTTTGCCTGGTTGTTGGACGCCGATGACTTAGGGGGCGTATTCGTTTACAAAGACTACCTGACGCAGCAGAGCAATACTCCCACGCCGGCCAACGGCTTTGCCGGGGTCAACTTCGGCTGGCGCAGCGACGAGTACGACAAGCTGCGCGCCAGGGCGATGCTGGAGTTCGACGACCGGAAAAGGCGCGGCTACCTGCAACGGATGCGACAGATCTGGCTGCAACAATTACCGGCGCTGCCGCTCTACTGGCGCTCCAACCCGCTGGTGGTCAAGAAGGGGCTGGTAAACTTTGTTTCCAGCGCTTACTTTGGCGGAATGGGTTACCCCAGCAGCAACGCCTGGCTCATCGGCTGGGCCGAGAGGGGCGCGCAGCAGATGTTTTATCAGGGGCGCTACGCCTTCTCCGCTACGAGCGGTCGCTAGCAGTGGCGCGCGCCTTCCACGCCGCGGCCTGGCTGGCCTATACTCAAATATGGAGAGCGATACCTACAAAAAACTGCTAGCCGTGGCGCGCGGCGATGAACCCGCCGACCTGGTGTTAAAAAACGCCAGGGTGGTGGACGTCCTGAGCGGCAGAATACTAAGGGGCGACGTTGCGGTTTTTGCGGGCCGGATAGCCGGAGTGGGCGAGTACCAAGGCCAGCTCAGCGAGGACCTGGAAGGAGCTTTTCTGGCCCCGGGTCTGATAGACGCCCACGTACACCTCGAATCGAGCATGGTGCGCCCCGCCGAGTACGCCCGCGCGGTGGCGCCCAGGGGGACTACCACCGTAATCAGCGACCCCCACGAGATAGCCAACGTTGCGGGACTGGCGGGTATTGACTACATGCTGGCCGCCAGCGAGGGCATACCCTTGGAGGTCATGGTCAACCTGCCCAGCTGCGTTCCCGCCAGCGAGCTTTCCAGCAGCGGAGCCAGGCTGGAGGTGCGGGATCTGCTGGGCTATCTGGGCCATCCGCGGGTCTTGGGGCTGGCTGAGTTCATGGACGTTCGCGGAGCGGTAGCGGGCGAGGGGCGCGCCCTGGAAAAGCTGCTGGCGTTTAGGGGCAGGCCGATAGACGGGCACGCCCCCGGCGTGCGAGGTAAAACGTTGGCGGCCTACGCGGCCGCCGGCCCCTGGGCCGACCACGAGGCGGTTAGCCCCGAAGAAGCCCTGGAAAAGGTGGCGGCGGGGCTCTACGTGTTCTTGAGAGAAGGTACCGCGGCGCGCAACCTGCAAGACCTCTTGCCCGCCGTTTCGGCGGCGACCGCGCCGCGTATGGCTTTCTGCTCCGACGACCGTCACCCGCCCGAGCTGCTGGCCGAGGGACACGTTGACCATATGCTCAGGCTGGCCGTCGCCGCGGGGACGCCCGCCGTGCTGGCTCTGCGAATGGCCACATTGAGCGCCGCCGAGGCTTTTGGCCTGCGCGACCGCGGCGCGCTGGCGCCGGGGCGCTGGGCCGACATGGTAGCTTTTAGCGACCTGCGCGACTTTAGGGCGGAGGCGGTCTGGTTCCGCGGCCAGAAGGTGGCTGCCGGCGGCAGGGCGCTCTTTGATAGCGCCGCGCCGCCGCCGGAGGGCGCGGTGCTGAATAGCGTCCGCGCCGACGCCGACGCGCTGGACCTGCGGGTAGCCGCCAAGCCCGGGCTTTTACGGGTGATAGTGGTCCACCCCGGACAGCTGATTAGCGATGAAGAACGCCTGCAACCGCTAATAAAAGACGGTTTGGCGCTGGCCGACCCGCGGCGCGACCTAGCCAAGATGGCGGTGGTCGAGCGTCATAGCGGCGCTAGCGGTTACGCGCTGGGTTTTGTAAAGGGGCTGGGTCTAGAGCGCGGCGCCATAGCGGGCAGCGTGGGCCACGACAGCCACAACCTTACGGTGGCGGGTATGGACGACGCCTCGATGTATACGGCGTTGCGGGCGGTAATAGAAGCCGGCGGCGGTTACGCCGCGGCTCTCGGCGGCGAGGTGCTGGGCCTGGTTCCCCTGCCCATTGCTGGGCTCATCTCCGACCAGCCCATCGAGCTGGTGCGCCGACAGATGGACGACCTTTTGCGCGCCGTCCGCGAGGGGCTGGGAGCGCGCTCGCGCGACCCCTTCATGCAGCTGGCCTTCCTGCCGCTCGAGGTGATACCGCACCTCAAGCTTACGGACAAGGGGCTGGTGGACGTGGACAAGGGTAAGCTGGTTGATTTATGGGTTTAGATTGAACGCCGCAGCGGGGCCAGCGCCTCGAGCACGTCGGCCTCTTCGAACGGCTTTGGCAGGTGTTTGACGCGGCTGCTGCGCACCCAGAGTCCGCGCGGCGGCTGCTCGCTTATCACCCAGATGGGGGCGTACTTGGCGGCGTCTAGCTGGCGCAGCTGGCGGACGCGCGCGGGCACGTCTTCGCCCTCGATGAGGACCGCGGCCGGTTTCTTGCGCTCGATCATGCGGCGGGCCAGCTCATGATTGGGAGCTATCAGCGTGCGGAAGCGCTCCCTTTCCAGCAGCACGAAGAGCAGGCGGCGCACCAGCGCCGAGTCAGCCCAGACGAGCACCAGCGGGTCTTCGGGGGCTACCGTAGCGGGCCGCAGCAGGCCGCGACTCTTTAGCTCGTAAAGCAGGTGAAAGGCGTGCTCCTCAGCCAGCCCCGCTTCCACCGCCAGGCTGCGGGCGCGGTGAGCTCCGTCGGCCAGCTCCAAAAGCTGCCAGGCCTCGCGCGGCAGCGAATGGCGGGTAGGGTCACCGCCCAGCACCAGCACTTCGTCCGGTTCCACCAGGCCGCGCTGCCACTCGTCGAGGCGGCGGGCCGCCTCCAAGACCGCGGACCTAGTTTCTAGAGTGTGAGGTAGGGGGATTTGCGAGGCGTTGTCGCCGTAGCCCTCGGCTAGAAAAGTCCCCTCGCTCCAGGAGAGCATGGTGGCTATCGCTTCTATTACCTGGTAAAAGAGCGCCTCGCGCAGGTCGTGTTCGTCAATCAGCTTTCTGGAGAGGGCCAGCTGGCCCAGGGGCGTGCCCGGATTCTCGCTGCGCTGCAACTGCACCAGGTTTTGCACCTCCTTGACGTTGAGGTATCCCAACCGCACCAAATACTCGCCCAGGTGCGGCCCCGGCTCGGTGCGGGCGTAGACCATGCGGCCGATGTTGAGATAAACGCGTCCCGTACCGGCGCGCGCTTTGACGGTTATCACCGCCGAACGCTTGGCAGCCTCCAGCGCCTTGAGGAGCTCGCCCAGGTCTAGTTCTGCGAGCGTTCCCTTTATCATTCTTCTCCAAAGAGCGGCTGAGCGCCGTCGGGTAAGGGCAGGCCCAGGTGCTGGTAGGTTTTGGCGGTGGCCACGCGCCCGCGCGGGGTGCGCTGCACCAGCCCCAGCTGAATGAGGTAGGGTTCGTGCACTTCTTCCAGGGTGGCCGGGTCTTCGTGCATGGCGGTGGCCAGGGTGTCCAGGCCCACCGGACCGCCGGCGAACTTGAGGGCCATGGTTTCCAGGATGCGGCGATCGCGGGGCTCGAGGCCCAGTTCGTCGAGGCCCAGCGCGTTCAGCGCCTTGCGGGTGCGCTCTAGCGAAACGGTTTCTTCTCCCGCCACCTCCGCATAATCGCGCACGCGGCGGAAGAGACGCTTGGCTACGCGCATGGTGCCGCGGCTGCGGCGGCCTATTTCCAGCGCCGCCTCGCGCTCGACGGCGATGCCCATCAGGCGGGCGTCGCGCTCGACCCCCTGAGCCAGCTCCTCTTCGCTATAAAACTCCAGGTGTTCCACGATCCCGAAGCGGCTGCGCAGCGGCCCCGAGATCAGCCCCGGGCGGGTGGTGGCGCCTATCAAGGTAAAGCGCGGCAGGTCCAGCCGGATGGTGCGCGCCGCCGGCCCCTGGCCGATGACGATGTCGATCTTGAAGTCTTCCATGGCCGGGTAGAGGTGTTCTTCAGCGGTGCGGCTGAGGCGGTGGATCTCGTCGATGAAGAGGACGTCGCCCTCTTCCAGGCTGTTGGTCAGGATGGCCGCCAGGTCGCCCGGTTTTTCGATGGCCGGGCCCGAGGTGACGCGGATGTTTACCCCCATCTCGGCGGCGATTACGTGGGCCAGCGTGGTCTTGCCCAGCCCCGGCGGTCCGAAGAGGAGCAGGTGGTCCAGGGGCTCGCCGCGCTGCTTGGCGGCCTGCAGGTAAACGGCCAGCTTGGACTTGAGCCGCTGTTGTCCGACGTAGTCGTCCAGGCTCTCGGGGCGCAGGGTAAGGTCGAGCTCCACGGGTCTATGATACCCGCCCGGAACCAAGCTGTTTTTAGGGCAGCGCCGAGAAGGGGCGTAGCAGTACGATCCGCTGCTGGCGCAGCCAGTCGCGCAGCTCCGGCTCGGTGTGGGTTTGCAGCCAGGCCCAGGCCCCGTCCCCCTGTCCCAGGGCGTAGGCGTTTATCCAGTACTCGGCGGCCCAATGCCGGCGCCCGTCGCCCTCGGTCTCCCGCAGCAAGGCCTTGCGGGCCTCTTCCATGTGTTTGCGGGTGATGTCCGGAAAGCGGCGGGTGGCGTCGACGAAAAGGCCGCCTCGCCACTCGAAGGTGCGCCATAGGGCCGGCGAACAGGCGTAACATAGCCCGCCCAGGTAGCCGTAGACGTATACGAAGGTCAGCTCGTCCTGGCCGTCGCCGTTCTGGTCGCGCGCGGCCAGCAGCCCGCCGTTGCCCCAGTCGCCGGCGCTCAGGGTTACGACCCGGCCGTTTTGCAGTGAGAAAACGTATTCGCTAAAACAGCAGTGGGCCCCGCCGGAATAACCGGTCACCAGCAGCTCGGGCAGACCCTCGCCGGTCACCTCGGCCAAGCTGTAGCGCACCCGCACGCCGTCGGCCAGCACCGTTTCTTCACCGTCTTTTATCAACAGCAAGCGTTGCCCCCCAAGGCCGTCTTCGCTGTGGTAGTCCTCCAGGCGCATGGCGTAGGGGCCCCAGGCGGTGGTCTTGGGCTGCTCGCCGGCCCAGCCGCAGGCCGAGGCCAGCAAAACGACGAAGGTTAGTAGTCTCATAAACTTAGATTAAGGGAGTTGGCCGCCGTGCTCGTTTACCTGGACCAGAACTACTCTTCGCGCATCGCCAAGCACCTGCTGGCGCTGCCGGGGCAGGAGGCCTTTGGCGAGGTCTGGGAGGCCCTGCTGGCCTTGGGCGAGCGGGCGGTCGCGCCGCCCAGCCCGTTTCACGTGCTGGAACTGCACGGCGGCTACCTGCTGCCCACCTTCCGGCGGATGTTCGCGCGGGTGAGCGGCGGTTTTTGGGTGCGACCCTGGCCCGACGTGGTGCGGCGGCAGGCGCAGCGCGGCGCTCTTGATCCATCCGACTTCCTCTGGCGCCGGGGCAGCTGGCAGGAACCGGCGGACCTAGCGCCGCTTTGGGGGCTTTTGGATTTGGAACTTGAGGGCGACTTTTACCAGCGCGCGGCGGCGGCGCGCGCCTGGGCGCGGCGGCGACTGGGGCTCGGGCGGGCGGCCGAGGCCGCGCCTTTCTTCCAGCTGTTGGGCCGGCTGGTGGCCTTCCACTCGCTCGAGCGCGGCCGCGAACCCCAGCCCAGCGACCTGGTGGACGTGATCATGGCGGCTACGGTAGTTCCTTATGTAGACGTACTGGCCAGCGACCGCTACCTACGCGAGGTTCTCGAGCGGGTGAGGGCGGAGGTGCGGGTCTGGTCGGGGCGCAACCGCGAGGTGCGGACGCTGGCGCATTGGCTACGCCGGCTTGGGCTCTAGTCGCCGCCTGACCACTCGGCGAGAAAGCGCTCTACGAACTGCTCCATAAAGGCGTGCCTCTCGCGCGCTATGGCGCGCGCCGCGGGGGTGTGCAGGCGGTCCTTGAGCAAAAAGAGCTTTTCGTAGAAGTGCATTAGCGAGCTCGAGCCCGCATTCTTGTACTCCTCGAAGCTGCCGTGCAGTTGGGGAGACTCGGAAGGGTCGTAGAGCAATCTACCCTTAGCGCCGCCATAAGCGAAGGTGCGGGCGATACCTATCGCGCCCAAAGCGTCGAGGCGGTCGGCGTCTTGGACTATTTGCCCCTCGAGCGTCGGCATTTCGTCGGCCACGCCCGCGCCTTTGAAACTCACTCGCTGGGCTATTTCTACCACCCTCGCCGCGCTGGCTCCGTCAACGCCGGCCTCTTCCAGCCAGGTGGCCAGCGTACCCGGAGGCCGCCCCAGCTTGTGGTCTTCGACGTCGTGGCCCAAGGCGGCTAGCTCCACCACGTAGAGGTCTCCCCCCTCGACCTCGGCTATGCGGCGCGCCAGCCGCCAGACGCGCCAGACGTGCCACCAGTCGTGGCCGCTGGCCTCGACGGCAAACTCGTTTCGAAGGCGTTGCGCAAAAGCCTGAATGCCCGGGTCTGGGTGTGTTGACGGCATGCTTGGAGTATAGACGAGCAGCGGCCGATTGCTTTTAAGCCTTCGTTGCTTTGTGGTCGTACATTTTCTTATCGGCTAGTTGGTAGGCTTCTTCAAGGCTCAGATTGTCGGCGTCCACCCAGCCCACCGAGCAGTTGGGTACGTTTAGCAAGACGCGTTGAATTATCTGCTCCGGATTGTCTAGACCGATGTGCAATCCGGCAAATTCGTCGCCGCCTATGCGATAAAAAGGATCGCTAGCGCGGGCGTTTTCCACCAGAGCTTTGGCAAAGCGTTTGATTACCAGGTCGCCGAAGCGGTGCCCCTTTTCGTCGTTAATTTTTTTGAGGCTGTCTATATCCCAGAAGGTAAGGACGAGGCGCTTACCTGAACGGGAAGCAAGATCGCGGTAGCGGACGAAGTCGCGCTCCAGGGCGCGGCGGTTTCCCAGACCGGTGAGGGGATCGCTCAGCGCTAGCCTGGACATTAGCTCGTACTGTGCGATGAGTCCTTTCGCTAAATGATGGTAGATGCAGCCTACGGCGCCGGCTAAGCCCCAAAACAATATGACAAAGCCAATGATTTCGGGGGTGCGCGCCAGCAGGTCTAAACCGAATGCAACGGTCAGAACCAGCCCGCTCGCGTAACCAGCAAGCCCCAACATCGCCGCCAAGCTGAACATGGGGAAAAAGGCGAACAAGACGTAAAAATACACTTGTTGTTCAGGAGAAATACTGACGTTGGGAAGGTGGGCGTAGAGCGAAAGTATTGGTATAACTCCAATGCCGTGAACCCAGCGGGCGAGGTCCTGCCGGCGGCGTGAAATTGCGAAGCAGAGGGAGCTCCAAACCAGAAAAATGCCGTAACTGAGCCAGTCGCCGCTTTTGGCGAGGGGAAGGTTGGCCAGTAAGGCAACTATTAATATCAGCCCAACGATAGTCCAGTAGTAGCGTTGCCAGTATTCTTCATCAATCCGGCTACCATGAACGGTATTTCCCAAAGCCGCCATCATCCAGAATAATTATACACACATTCCCTAACAAGTATTAGCTGGGCGCGTAGAATGCGGCCATGGCGAGACTGACCATTCCCGAACTCAAGTCCCGCAAAGGGCGGGGCGGCCTGGTGATGCTGACCGCTTATGACTATCCTTCGGCCAAACTGGCGGCCGCAGCCGGGGTAGACGTCATTTTGGTGGGCGATTCTCTGGGCATGGTGGTGCTCGGTTACGACTCGACGGTCCCGGTAACGCTCGAAGAGGTCTTGCACCACAGCAAAGCGGCGCGCCGCGGTGCGCCGGGCGTTCACATAGTCGCCGACCTGCCCTTTATGAGCGACGCCACCCCCGAGCGGGCGCTGTCCGCGGCCGAGCGTCTCATCAAGGAGGGCGGCGCGGACTCGGTAAAGCTGGAGGGAGCCAAGCTGGAAGTGATAAAGGCGTTGCTGGCGGCGGGCGTGCCGGTTCTGGGGCACTTGGGCCTGACGCCGCAGACCGCCGGCAGCTTGGGCGGTTACAAAGTGCAGGGGCGCGATTCCCTGGCGGCCAAGAGGTTGCTGGCCGACGCCCTGGCGCTGCAGGATGCCGGCGTTTGGGGCGTGGTCTTGGAGATGGTGCCCGCGCAGCTGGCGCAGTTGATAAGCAAGCAGTTGAATATACCCGCTATCGGTATTGGGGCGGGCGGCGACGTAGACGGCCAGGTGTTGGTATTTCACGACCTGATAGGCGTCTTCGACCGCTTCAAACCGCGTTTCGTCAAGCGCTATCTCGAGGGCGGATCCTTGATTCGCGACGCCATAAGCGCTTACGCAGCGGACGTGCGCAGCGGCGCTTTCCCCGCAGAAGAGCACGCCTACTCTATGGAGCAGGGAGAGTTGGAGGGTTTGTACGGCGAGAAAGACTGAGTATCAGGTGGCCGTAGTGGGGCCCGGGGCGCTGGGGCGCGTATTCGCCGCGGCGCTGGCGCGGGTGGCGCGGGTGGCGCTCGTCGCCCGCGGAGAAGAGGGGGCGCGGCGCCTACGCGCCGGTTACGCATTACGCGGTCCGGACGGCGCGGAAAGCTTTGTTTACCCCGAAGCCTTTGCCGGGGATGACGCCCCAGACGCGCGCTGGGCGATAGTTTTGGTCAAGGGGCCCGATACCGAAGCGGCGGCGCACACCGCGGCGCGATTGGCGAGCGCGGGAGTGCTAAGTCTGCAAAACGGCTGGGTCTTGGAACGTTTGCGCGCCGCCGCCCGCGGCGTAATGGCGGATCAAGGCGCCACAACCGCGGCGGCCTGGCGTCAGGGAGAGGACGTGGTTTGGGAGGCTGCGGGCCACAGCTGGCTGCCGCCGGGTTTTGCTGAGCTGGCGCAGATGATGACGGCGGCGGGGCTGCCGGCGGAGGTAAGCGCCGACATCGACGAAGCCCGTTTGCAGAAGCTGGCCGTCAATCTTTTACTAAATCCGCTGACCGCGGTTTTGCGAATAAAGAACGGGGACGTGCTGCGAGAACCCGCCTGGCGCATGGTGCGGGAGCTGGCGCGCGAGATGACGCCCGTCTTGCGGGGCCGGGGGTTGAGCTTGCAGGAGGCCGAGGTGTTAGAGCTGACCGCGCGGGTGGCGCGGGCTACGGCGGATAATATCAGCAGCATGCTGGCTGACGTTATGGCGGGGCGCCCGACCGAGATTGCCGAGATTACCGGCGTGTTGCTATCTTGGGGCGGGGAAGAGGGGGTGCGGTTGCCGCAGCACCAAGCCCTTTACCATTTAGTGCGGGCGCTCGAGCAGGTTGACCGAGGTCAGCCGCTCCAGCAGTGAGCCGCTGGAGGTTCCCATTCCCAGGTCGAGACTCGAGACGACCACCTTTCGCACCGGAACCGTTTCTTCTCCGGCGGCGGACGGTTTTTTGTAGGCCCAGAAGGCGTGAACCGCGTGGTGGCAGCCGTCGGCCCGGCCTAGATAGAGCATGACGTGGCCGGGCATACAGAGGATGGCCGGTCCGCGCCGTAGGGCCGAGAGGCGCGCGGCCCGCTCCTGGTGCGGCTCGCCTGCGGAGAAGGTGATGGCCGGGTAGGTGGCGGCGCACTGGCGTGAGGCGTCTCTAGGCAACATCAAGCCGAAGACCTTGAAGACGTCTTGCACGAATCGCGAGCAGTCAATCGCCGGCCCCTGGGGGGTTACGCCTCCCCAGCCGTAGGGTTGCCCCAGCGGGGTGAGAGCAACGCTGAAGAAGGCCGCAGGAGTTAGCCGCAAGTAGTCATCCGCCAGGCGGTAAGCGCCGTCTAGCCTCGCCTTGCTCCACTCGAGCTCGCCGTCGTCTTTGCGGGCCGGGTAGGGCAGTTCGCCGCCTTGCAGGTCCGGCAGGCGCGTGCCCATTTGCACCCGCGTATCGCCGTTGGGCGCCAGCAGCCGCGCGTGTGGCGAGAGCAAGACCGCGCCGCGGAACCGCAAGAGGTTATTCATGGCCTGGTAGTCGTAGCTGTGGGCCACGTCCTCCTTGGGCACCCAGCCGCGATAATCGGGCGCCAGGGCAAACCACCACTCCGAGTCGGCGCTGGAGTGCAGCAGAGCCAACGGCGTTAGCGGCTCCAGCGAGCCGTGTTGCAAGCGGTCAAAGCCGTCTTCGTCGGCCGGCTTCTGCCCGCGCGACCAGGTGGGCAAGGCGCGGATGGAGCTGCGGCGGATTACCAGACCGTAAGGGCCGCCGGAAAAGTCGCGCACGTTTTGCGGGTCGCGGTTGCTCAGTAGTTCCCGCCTGTATAAGTTGCTGACGGGAGCGCCGTCCAAAACCCGCCACCACTCGTCCGGGACCAGGGCGCCCGCTATCCAGTCGCGGATCGTGGCGGACTCGAGCTTTCGCACCTGCAGCGGCCGCCACAAGGCTCCCGAGCGCTCGGCCAGGGCCTGGTTGAGCTCCTGCCGCAGCGGTCTTGCAAAGCCGCTCAGCCACTGCGCCGCCCAGAAGGCCGCTGCGGTCAAAGGGTAGCTTTGCTGGCGCGAGATGACGTGCTGCACGTCCGCATTCTACCCTTGCTGACAGGCCGCACTTGGCGGGCTAAGATGTATAAGTGACCGCGGACGAGGCCAAGTTCTTTAGCGCCGGCGAGGAAAGGTTGGACCAAGCGGTGGCGCGCGCCATGGAGGTTAGCAGAACCAAGGCGCAGGAGTGGATAAGCGGCGGCTACGTGCGCGTGGCGGGTCGAGTGGCGCAAAAGGCCTCCCTGCGTTTGCGCGGCGAAGAGGTCGAGGTGAGACCGCCGCCGCAGCGGCAGGCGCGGGTCGAAGCCGAGGACCTGGACCTGCTGGTGCTTTACGAAGACGAGGACATAGTGGTCGTCAGCAAGCCCGCGGGGATGATCACCCACCCCGCCCCAGGCGTTTATTCGGGCACCCTGGTCAACGCGATCTTGGGGCGCTGGGTCGTGGACGAGGGGGAGTCTTTGCGGCCGGGAATAGTCCACCGCTTGGATAAGGAAACCTCAGGCGTAATCGTCATTGCGCGGCACGAAGAGGCCCTGCGGCGGCTTTCCGAGTCTTTTAGGAAACGGTATGTCTTCAAGCGCTATCTGGCTCTTTGCCAAGGCGCAGCCGTGAGCGCCAACGTAATCGCCCCCATCGGCAGGCACCCGGTGCAGCGCCACAAGATGCACGTAGGAGGGGTCAGGCCGCGTTACGCCGAGACCGATTTTACGGTGCTGGCGCGCAGCGACGAAGGCTCGTTGCTAGAAGCCAGACCCCACACCGGCCGCACCCACCAGATACGGGTTCACCTCAAGCACCTGCATACTCCCATCTGGGCGGATCCGCTATACGGCAAGCCCTCTCCGTACATAAACAGACTGGCGTTACACGCCTACGAGCTGCGGGTGCCGCACCCCCGCACGGGGAAGATTATGAGTTTTACCGCGCCGCTGCCGGCGGACATGGCGCGAGCTTGGGAGGAGGCGGGGGGCGTCTGGCCGGCAGAGATTCAGCGCGAAGGGACCAGCCGGTAGACCGCGCCGCCGTAGTCCACCAGATAGAGCTCGCCGGCCGAGTCCTCGCCGAAACTGCTTATCTTGAGATCACTTCTTAGCAGCACCTTGGTTTTCCAGGCGTCGCCTTGCCAGACGGCCTGCCAGACTAGGCCCTTGCAGTAGTCGCCAAAAAGATAAGAGCCCTGCAGAGCCGGCATCTTGGACCCGCGGTAAACGTATCCCCCCACTACGCCGCAGCCGACTTTGTGGCTGTACTCGATGATCGGCGGCTCCATTCTCAGGCGCGAGCACTCCTTGTTGGCCTTGAAGCAGTGATTGCCTTCTAGAACGTTCCAACCAAAATTGAGACCGCCGCCGCTGCCCGGCGGCGCGGGGACGTAGTCTATCTCTTCCCAGTTGTTCTGCCCCTGGTCGCCCAGGTAGAGGTCGCCGCTTTCGCGGTCGAAGCTGAAACGCCAGGGATTGCGCAGCCCCAGCGCCCATATCTCGGGGCGGTAGCTGTCGTTGAAGGCAAAGGGGTTGTCGTCGGGTATTGCGTAAGGATTACCGCCGTCAACGTCTATGCGCAGCACCTTTCCCAGCAGGCTGGCCGGGTTTTGGGCGTTGTTTTGCGGATCGCCCGTTACGCCGCCGTCGCCCGTGCCGACGTAGAGGTAGCCGTCAGGGCCAAAGGCCAGGCCGCCGCCGTTGTTGTTGGGGCTGGGTTCTTTGATGCGGAGGAGGTTGCGGAAGGGCTTTTTCCGGCGATATTCCTCGATTACGACGTAACCGCGGCGGTCAGTGTAGTAGAGGAAGAAGCGCCGGTTCTTGCGGTAACCGGGGTGAAAGGCTATGGAGAGCAGTCCGCGCTGGCCGCAGCAGCTCACCTTGTTGCTGACGTCCAGCCAGGGGCTTTGCCCGCCGCTGGTGAGGGCTACTATGCGGCCCTTTTGCAAGACCGCCAGTAGCGGACCGCCGGGTTCTTGCGTCAGGAAAACGGGTTTGTCGAGGTTTTGGGCAACGGGCTCGAGCCCCACTTTCTGCCCCAAGGCGGCTAGCGACATGAACGCGAGCGCGACGAGAAGACGTTTCATACAAACCCCCTTTGGGGCATTTTACCTTGCTCACGGGTAAAATCCACCGCAGAGAGCGCCCTCATCTGTGGGACTACAATTGAAGCGGAGGGAAATTGCGGACCCCCAGCTTGCTGTTGCCCGAAGAAGACCAACCGCTCTACGCCGAGCCGCCGGACGACCAACTGCTGCTCGACCTGGGTTTGGAGCGCGTAATATCCGGCGCCTTGGATAACTGGCGGGAATACTCATTAGAGGAGATATACCACCGTCCGCTGCGTTCGCGTGAGGCCGTCCGCTACCGCCAGCACGTCTTCGCCGACTTGCAAAGTCCGGGCCTGAATGAGGCGGCGCGGAGCTTCCTGCAGGGGTTGCAGCGGGCGCGCCAGACGTTGCTCTCCGCGCAAAAGGCGTTTGCGCGACGCCAGCAAGAGCGCTGGTTTTTAGACGCGCTGCGCTACTATTTGCGTGCGGTAGACGGTTTCGCGGAGTCGCTAGCGGCGCTCTCGCCCCGCTCGAAAGCCCTGCAGGAGGCGCGCGAATACCTTGAAAGCTACCGTTCTTCGGCTTGGCGGGAGCGCCTGCAGTCCGAGCTTGACGCCCTGCTGGGCGAGCTGGCTGGGGTCAGATATCTTTTACACGTCAGCGACGGACGCATTGGCGTTTTCCCTTACGACGAGCTGCCCGATCTTTCCTCCCAGCTACAAAAAACCTTCGCCATCTTCGCCGACGGCGGGGAGCGACGCCGCTTTTCCTTCGCCGACCACTCGGGTCTGAATCACATTGAAGAACAGGTGCTCGAGGGCGTCGCCAAGCTGTACCCGCGAGTCTTCGCACGCCTGCGCGCTTTTAGCGAAGAGTACCAGAACTTTTGGGATGATGGCTTGCGCGAGCTGGAGAAAGGCGTTGCCTTCTACCTCAGCTACTACGACTACACTACGCCTGCGCGCAAGGCGTCTGTTACGTTTTCATTCGCCGACCCGGCCGAGGGCGCACCCAGCTGGGCCAAAGGGGCGGTGGAGCTGGGGCTAACGCTCAAGCTGCTGCAGCAAGGCGCGAAGGCCGTGGCCAATGACTTCGAGTTTCACGAAGAAGCCGCGGCCCTGCTGGTGACCGGACCCAACCAGGCGGGCAAGACCACCTTCGCGCGCATGGTCGGGCAGCTTCACTACCTCAACGCATTAGGTTTGGACGTCCCCGCTGAGCGCGCGCGCCTTTCCCTGCCGGGTCATTACCTGAGCCACTTCCCGCGCCGCGAAGACGCCGCCGACTTGAAGAGCCGCTTGGAGAAAGACCTGGAGCGCTTCCGCTATCTACTGCAGCGCGCCGGCCCCCACTCGCTGGCGATTCTCAACGAGCCTTTCGCCTCAGCCGCTCAAGAGGATGCTCTGCGGCTAAGCCGCGCGCTCTTGCAAAGACTGATAGACAAAAAGACCCCTTTAGTCTGGGTGGCCTTCCTCGACGAGCTGGCCAGGCTGCCCGGGGTAGTTAGCCTGGCAGCGCAGGTGGACGAGGCCGACCCCACGATAAGGACATACAAGATCCTGCCGGGACGCCCCAGCGGTCGCGCCTACGTGCAAGCGCTGGTGCGCAAATACGGCCTGACTTCCGAGAATATAGCCGAGGAGCTATCGCGGTGAAGGTCCTGCTGCTTAACCCCGAACGAGACACTTTGCCGCAGCCGGCGCCTTATGCCGCCGAGCTGGAGCAAGACATGGGGTTGCATGCGCTAATAGAAGCGGCCGGCGACGGTGAGGAGTTATGGCGACAGTCCTTTAGGGAAGTTCTGTTGAGCGCTCCTTACAGCGATTTGCAGGAGGCGCTATACCGCCAGAATGTCTTGCGAGACGTCATCGCAAAGCCCGACGAAGTATTGGAACTCTACCAACTGGCGCAGCAGGCCTTGGAAACGGCGCGGCGGGCCCACTTTGGTTTTTCCTGGCGCAAACCGTCGAGCGCTCTGTACGGCGCGCGCGAGCTGACGGTCTCGTTGCTCAGCTATCTTAAAAAGTTGCGATTGTACGCCAAAACCAAAGGGGGCGCGTTCAAGTCGCCCGCATTTACGTCTTTCTTCGAGCGAGCGAGGCAGCAGTTGAACGATGAGTTTTTTGCTTCGGCATCGGCCCTGCTGGCCGAACTGAGCGGCCAGCAGGGCTACTGGCTGAGCGTTGCGCTGGGCGCCGGCCTGCAGGGGAGCGGCTATAAGCTGCGCCTGCCCCCGCGCCGTGCGGGATTGCTGGGTTTTTTGCAGGGGCCGCGCCCTAAGTGGCTGGTTACCGTCGCCGACCGCGACGTAGCCGGGGCGCGCGCTCTGGCGGACATAAGGGAAAGGGGCATAGCCGAGGCGGCCGCTATCGTCTCCGGCGGCGCCGGCTCCTTGCTTTCCTTTTTCGAGAACCTGCGCTACCAACTAGCTTTTTACCTGGCGGCGGCCAACCTGCGGCGGGAACTCCTGAGTTTGCGGCTTCCTGTCTGCTTTCCCGAGCCAGGTTCAGCCGGCTCGGGGCTGCTCAACGCTTCTTCTCTTTACGAGCCAGGGCTGGCTTTGCGCACAGGGGGCGCGGTAGTGGGCAACGACCTCGCCGCCGACGCTAAGAGCCTGTTGCTGATTAGCGGAGCCAACAAAGGCGGCAAGACTACCTTTTTGCGCGCGCTAGGCGTCGCCCAGCTAATGATGCAGGCCGGTTTATTCGTCGCCGCAAAGACTTTTGCCGCAGAGGTACGCCAGGGGATATTCAGCCACTTCGTGCAGGCGGAGGAGGAAGGCCTGGAGCGCGGCAAGTTTGAGGAAGAGCTGGCGCGCCTCAGCCAGTTGCTGAAAAAACTAGGCCCCGACTCGTTGCTGTTGCTCAACGAAACGTTTTCTTCTACGTACGAGCACGAGGCCTCAGAGGTGGCGAGCGAACTGCTGGGGGCGCTTCTCAAAGCCGGCGTGAGGGTGTATTTTGTGACACACCTTTTCGAATTCGCCGGCAGGGAGTGCCGCCAAGGCGGGCGGGCGCTGTGCCTGCGAGCCGAGCGCAAGCCAGGCGGCGAGCGCACCTTCCGCATATTGCCTGGAGCGCCCGAGGCCACCAGTTACGCCGCCGACCTGATGGAACGCCTGAT
>Ga0256833_1001105_pt1 | contig 20234 bp, 18 predicted proteins | sample 356284metaG_FD_190535 | JGI IMG/M metagenome (GOLD analysis project Ga0256833, IMG submission 190535) | Hydrothermal vent microbial communities from Mid Atlantic Ridge, Atlantic Ocean - 356-284 | ecosystem: Environmental > Aquatic > Marine > Hydrothermal vents | place: Atlantic Ocean: Mid... | reverse complement strand
AAAATTGGCTATAGTGATAGTTTAATTATTACCTTAGATTGTGCAAATATCAATAGATGTGGCTTTGAGTTAGAGGGTAGAGAGATAATAAATATTGACCACCATCAAGATAATAGTAACTTTGGTAATTTGAATATTGTAGAGGTAGATGTATCTACAACAGCTGTTTTATATAAACTTTTAAAAGAGGGTCAAAAGTTATCAAAAAAAGTGGCAGAAGCTCTCTACACTGGGCTTATAAGTGATAGCCAAAACTTCACAACCACCCTAACCTCTAAGAATACATTTAATATAGCAAAAGAGTTAATTAATTTAGGTGCTAATCCATCACTTATAGCTACTAAAGTAAATAAAAGCAACTCATTAGCACACATTAGAATACTAGGTAGAGCTATCAACTCCCTAGAACTACATACAGACGGAAGAGTTGCTTTTATGCAAATTGACAAAGATGACATTAACGCAACTGGTGCCTCATTTGCCGATATAAATGGGGTAATTGATATAGCAATTTCTCTTGTTACTGTTGAAGTTGCAATACTATTAGTAGAATATCAAAATTCTATTAAAGGTTCAATTCGTTCAAAAAATGAAGATATATCTAAAGTAGCATCACTTTTTGGTGGAGGTGGGCACAAAAATGCTTCTGGATTTGAAGTAAAAGGTGGTAAAATAGCAGAAATAAAAGATTTATTACTAAAAAGAATTAAAGGAATAATATATGTCTAGAAGAGTTAGAGGTAGAAGAAGAGGTGGAAGTGGAAAATTGATTTTATGGTTACTTTTACTACTTTTAATTGCAGGTGGAGTCTTTTTTGCATATAAGTCTCCTATATTTGAGCGAGAAAAACCACAAATTTTAACAACTAACACTATATCTGCAAACACTAAAACACCTATAAAATTTACAATTAAAGATAATAGTGGATTAAAAAGTTGTAAAGTTGTATTAAGCTCAGATGAGACCAAAATACCAATTTATAATCAAAAGTTTTTAATAAAAAGTAAAGATAAAACTGTAGAGGTAAAACTGCCTAAAGAGGTTACTAACAGTAAAAAAGATAATTGGAATATTATTATAACTGCAACTGATAGTAGCCTTTGGGGCTTTTTTATGGGTAATAAAAGCCAAAAAATAGCAAAACTAATTATAGACAACACTCCTCCACAAATTAGCACAATAGCTAGTAGTCAAAATATAACCAAGGGTGGAAGTGCTATTGTTATATATAAAATTGATGATAAAAACTTAAAAGATACATATATAGAAATTTCTAAAAATATTAAATTTAAACCAATAAAATATAGAAAAAATGGGGTATATGCATCACTAATTGTATGGCCATTTAACCAAGATAGTTTTAACCCAAAAATAGTTGCTATCGATAAGGCAAACAATAAAAGTGAGCACTCAATACAAATTAGTAAAATAGACAGAGAGTATAAAGTCTCTAAGATAAAAGCTAGTGACAGATTTATAAATGGAAAAATATCCCAACTTGCACAACAAGATCCTGACTATTCAAATATAAGTGGAAAATTAGATAAATTTAGAGCAGTAAATGAAAAGATGAGAGAGAAAAATGAGAATCTTATTCACAAATATACAAAAAGTGTTACACCATTTAACAAAAAATGGGATATTAAACCATTTAAACCATTAAAAGGTTATAAAAGAGTATCTGACTTTGGAGTAAAGAGATATTACTACTATAAAACACCTGATAATATAATCTCAACTTCATACCATGTTGGTTACGATTTAGCAAGTGTTAAACATGATAATCTATATGCAAACAGTGGGAAAGTTGTGTTTGCTGGATATAATGGAATATATGGAAATATGCCAATTATTGACCATAAATTTGGATTATATACACTATATGGGCACTGCTCATCTATTTTAGTAGAAAAGAATCAAAAAATACAACATATGCAAACTATTGCAAAAACAGGAGCTACAGGATTGGCCCTTGGAGACCATGTTCACTTTGGAGTTCTAATTCAAGGAGTAGAAGTTCTACCATTAGAGTGGATGAAAAGTAAATGGATTGATACACATATAAATGCAATATTTAAGAAAGCTGACTCAATTTTAGGGTATAATTAGGTAATAAGAAAGATGAGGTAGTTTATGTTTCAACAGACAATTAAAAAAAGAGTTGAAGTTACAGGAATAGGGTTGCATAGTGGTGAACCAATTAAATTGACACTAGAGCCACTTCCAATTAATAGTGGAGTAATCTTTATACATGCAAATAGTGGGACCTTGCTAAAATTAAAACCAGAAAATATATCTGAAACAAAATTAGCAACTGTCATAGGTGTAAAACCAAATGCAATCTCTACAATCGAACATTTTTTGTCTGCAATATATGCCTACTCTATAGATAACTTAAAAGTTACAGTTTATGGTAATGAGATGCCAGTTATGGATGGAAGTGCAATTTCATTTTGTATGCTACTAGATGAAGCCGGTATAGTAAAACAAGATGCTATTAAATCTATAATTGTTATTAAAAAAGAGGTAAAAGTGGAGCAAGATGGAAAAGTTGCTATATTAAAACCATCTAAAAAGCCGATATTTAACTTCAAGATTTCATTTAATCACCCTGTAATTGGGACTCAAAAATTTAGATACAATTTTAGCAAAAAAAGCTATATAGAAGATATTGCAAGAGCTAGAACATTTGGTTTTGCAAGAGATATACAATACCTACAAAGTATAAATTTAGCACTTGGAGCTAGTTTGGAAAATGCTATAGGATTAGATGATAAATCCATCTTAAATCCTGAAGGTTTAAGATATAAAGATGAATTTGTTCGACATAAAATATTAGATGCCATAGGAGACATGATGCTACTTGGTAAACAAGTAGTTGGTGAATATGTAGCAGTTGCAGCAAGTCATGAGTTAAATAATAAATTGACAAGAAAACTATTAAGTAGCGAAGATTCATATGAAATTATAAAAGCTAAAGATTATGAATCTGCTCAAGAGTTAGTAAAAGTATTTGCCTAAAGGTTAAATTATAGTAGTATTAATTAATCAAATAGCACAACCTATGCAAATAGGTATATATAAAAACAATACTCTTATAGAAAAAAAAGAGTATTGTGGATTAACTTCAGAAATACTATTACCAACTATTACAAATTTATTAAAAAATTACAATATAAAAGAGATTATCTACACAAATGGTCCAGGTAGCCATATGGCAACAAAAATTACTTATATAACTCTTAAAACTTTACAAATTGTTAGAAATATCAATATTAAAGCTGTAAATGCATTTGAACTAAATAACAATAAACCTATTAAAGCATTGGGAAAACTCTATTTTATCAAAGAAAAAGAGACTATAATAACAAAAAGATTTGAAGAAAATATAGATAGTAGCTTTTATATGCCAAAAACTCTAAATGAAGTTAAAATTTTAGATACAATAGAGCCACAATATAGCATTGCTGCTGTCTGATAAGAGGTTAATAAATGTTAGTATCTGTGCCTGCAACAAGTGCAAATTTAGGTCCAGGGTTTGATACGCTTGGACTTGCAATAAATTTAAGAAACGAAATAAGAATTAAACCATCAAGATTTCTTAGTGTATCAACAAAGGGTGAAGGTGCATCTAACCCTAGAATTAAAAGAAATATAATGTTTCTTAATATATTTAATGAACACTATAAGAGACTTAGTGGTGGAAAATATAACACTTTTAGATTTGAATTTATGAATAAAATTCCAATTTCAAGAGGTCTTGGAAGTTCATCTGCTGTAATTGTAGCTGCACTTACAGCATCACATATAGCAGCTGGAGTTAAATATAATAAGAGAAAAATATTAAATTTAGCACTTAAGTATGAGCCACATCCAGATAATATAACACCAGCTGTAATGGGTGGTTTTAATGTTGCATGTCTGCATGAAGATAGAGTATATAGCAAAAAACACAGAATGCCAAACTACCTAAAAGCTATATTGGTAATTCCAAATAAAACAATCTCAACAAATCGATCAAGAAATGTTTTACCAAATAACTATCACAAGAGCGAAGTAGTATTCTCTCTATCTCACGCTGCATATATGACTGGTCTATTTATGACAGATTCATGGGATCAATTAAGAATTGCAGCTAAAGATAAACTTCATCAAGAGAGAAGAATGTCAATGATGCCAGAGCTATTTAAAGTTCAAACTCTTGCACTAGAAAATGGTGCACTTATGAGCACTCTATCGGGAAGTGGCTCTACTTTTTTTACATTAGCGTATGAAGATGATGCACCAAAAATAGCTAAAGTGCTAGAAGATGCTTTTACTCAATTTAGAGTAATGGTTTGTGATTTAGATAATTTTGGCGTTAAAGTCAGTAGTTAGAAAATTGTGCTATAATATCGATAATGAAATCTAAACCTATTAGAATGTGTATAGCATGTCGCAAAAGGGAGAGACAACAAGAGCTTATTAGACTACAAAAAGATCAAGGTAATCTTATTAGGTATAGTGGCAAAGGTAGAAGCTTCTATCTTTGCACTAAGTGTATAGAGGGGCAACATATAACTAAGATAGTTGCTGGAAGAGAAAAAATAGATATAAAAAGCGTAGAAGAGTTAATTAAGGAGTTAGTTAGTGTCAAAAATTAAGATTGAAGAGGTTGCCCTAGAAGCTGGAGCAAACGATAAAGAAACATTAGAGAAAGCAAAAGAGCTTGGTTTTAAAGTAAGAGCTAAAAATAGCACTATCTCAGAAGAAGAGGCACAAGTTTTAATGGAGTATATGATATCAGGTAAAATACCAGATGGATTTGGAGAAAAAAAAGAGCCAAAAAAAGTTATTGTTAAAAAAGCTAAAAAAGTAGAGAAAAAAGAGGAATCCTCTGAAGATATTAAAGAGGAAAAAACTATATCTAAAGAGAATTCTACAAAAATCAGTGAAATAAAAGAGAGTAAAACCCAAAATGAAGAGAAAGTAGAACCTAAAGAAGAACCTAAAAAACCTGCAAGAAAAAGAAAAGGTATTACAGCTACCCCAAAAGAGGAAGCCAAAAATAGTAGCGAAGATAAAGAGGATGAAGATAAACCTAAAAAAGATCCTCTAAAGAGAAGAGGTATCACTATTGTAAAGAAGAAAAACCCTCAAAGAGAGATAAAAAAAGTAGATAAATCTTCAACATCCACAATGAATATGAATAGCGTAGCGCCTAAAAAGAAGAAAAAGAAAACTCCAACTACTGCAAAAGATAGTGGAAAACGATTAGATATAGTAGATAGAGATTTTGGATCAGGTAATGAACTTTATGAAGAAGAAGAGGTCGTTTTACTAGATTTCTCTGATAAAGTTATTTTCGAAGAGCAACAACGCCAAGAACTTAGAAGAAAAGAGGAAGCTCGTAAACGCGCCGTTATAAGTGGATCTCAAAAAAATATGGCAAACAAAACTCAATTTAGAAGTGCTGGTCAAAGAAAAAGAAAAAAGAGAGACTATAAGAATAAAGATACAGAAGTTAAAAAAGTAGATGCAATAAAAATACCTGAAGATGTTCGAGTATATGAGTTTGCAGAAAAAATTGACAAAAGTGTCTCAGAGATAGTAAAAACTCTATTTGCACTTGGAACTATGGTTACAAAAAATGACTTTTTAGATAAAGACTCTATAGAGATTTTAGCAGATGAATTCGATGTAAAAGTAGAAACGATAAACCCTCTTGATGCGCTAGATTATGTTGCAAAATATGATGAAATTGAAGATGAAACAGAAGAAGAGAGACCACCAGTTGTAACGATAATGGGGCATGTTGATCATGGTAAAACTTCACTTTTGGACAAAATAAGAGAAGCTAAAGTAGCAGCAAAAGAGGCTGGTGGAATTACTCAACATGTTGGTGCATACCAAGTTGATAAAGATGGGAAAAAAGTAACATTTATAGATACTCCAGGGCACTCAGCATTTACACAAATGAGAGCAAGAGGAGCTCAAGCAACAGATATAGCAATTATTGTTGTAGCTGCAGATGATGGAGTTATGCCTCAAACAAAAGAGTCTATATCTCACGCACAAGCTGCTGGTGTTCCAATTATTATTGCAATAAATAAAATGGATAAAGAGACAGCAAATCCAGATAATGTGAAGTCTCAACTATCAGAGATTGGAATTATGCCAGTAGATTGGGGTGGAGAGTATGAATTTGTTCCAGTATCTGCACAAACTGGTATGGGTATAGATGACCTATTAGAAACAATACTTCTTCAAGCTGAAATAATGGAGCTAAAAGCTAATCCAAATAGATCTGCAAAAGCTATAGTAATAGAGAGTTCAGTCGAAAAAGGTTTAGGAACAGTAGCAAATATTATTGTAAGAAATGGTAGCTTAAGCACTGGAGATAATGTTATAGTTGGAACAACTTATGGGCGTGTTAAAACTATGATTTTAGATGATGGAAGTAGAGCTAAAAAGATTGGTCCAAGCACACCAGCTAAGATAGTTGGATTAAATGAAGTTCCAAGTGCAGGAGATATCTTAATTGGTGTTGATAGTGAAAAAGAGGCTAGAGAGATTGCAAATAAAAGAAAAGAGCTATCAAGAGTTAAAGAGTTATCTAAATCTACGAAAGTATCTATAGATGAGCTTAGTGACTTAATTGCAGCAGGAAAGATAAAAAAACTTCCAATTATTGTCAAAGCAGATGTTCAAGGTTCGCTAGAAGCTATCAAACAGGCATTAACCGAACTTAAAAATGAAGAGGTTGAGATACAGATAATACACAGTGGTGTTGGTAGTGTAACAGAGAATGATGTTCTTCTTGCAGATGCAAGTGAGCACTGCTATATTGTAGGATTTAATGTTAAGCCAACATCTTCAGTTAAAAATAAAGCTAAAGAACTTGGAGTAGAGGTAAAAACATACTCTATTATATATGACTTGTTAGATGATGCAAGAGAGCTTCTAAGTGGTTTAATGAGCCCTATATATACTGAAGAAGCAATTGCTAAACTTGAAGTTCGCCAAACATTTAGCGTTGCAAAAATTGGAACAATTGCTGGATGTATGGTGATTGATGGGAAAGTAGAGAAAAACTCTGTAGCAAAAGTTTTAAGAGGAGAAGATATAGTTTACGAAGGTAAAATAAGCTCACTTAAACGCTTTAATGACGATGTTAAAGAGGTTGGAAAAGGTTTAGAATGTGGTATTATGTTAGAAAATTTCAATGATATCAAAGAGGGAGATATAGTTGAAGCTTACAAAGTAGTTGAAGGACAAGCTACTCTATGAATCCAGCCGAAATAAAGAGAAAAAGAACAGAATCTGCACTTAAAGAGATTCTACCAGAAGCCTTCTCAATGTTAGATGATGAAGAGCTTCAAAATATTGTTGTTACAGAAGTTGTATGCTCTCGTGGAAGATATGATTCTAAAGTATATCTTGATAAAACAGGTATAGATGAGACAAAACAAAACGAGATATTAAAAAAGCTGCGTAAAGTGCAAGGTTTTTTAAAAAATTATGTAAAAGAGAGTGAGGGGTGGTATCGCTCTCCAAACTTTAAATTTGAATTTGATGACCATATAGATAGAGTAGCAAAGATAGATGAGTTATTTAAGCAAATTTCAACATCTAAAAAGAAGGAAAACTAAAGTGGCACTAATAGATGATATAGAAAAAATTATTAACTCTCATGGAGCAAAACTATACGATAGTGAAATAATCCAAGATAATGGCGAAACAATATTTAGAGTATATATAGTAAAGAATGGTGGAGTTAATCTTGATATATGTGCCGACATATCAAGAGATACCTCGCCTTTACTAGACATCTCTCCTCCTGTTAATGGAGAGTATAGATATGAAGTAAGCTCTCCTGGAATTGAGAGAAAATTAACAAAACCACACCACTTTATAAACTCTATAGGTGAAAAAATTAAAGTAAAAGTATTAGGCGAAAATAAACTCAAAGGCACCCTAAAAAATGCTGATAATAGCGGTATAGAAATAGAAACAAAAGATGGTATAAAAAAGTATAACTACTCACAACTAGGAACAGTTAAAACCTACTTTGAATGGTAGTATGATTTTTATATTTTTACAATAACTCCAAAATTTATCTTATAAAACGCGAGTTAAATTCGCGTGTCCGTTTTATATTTGAAATTACTCTTTAGTGTCTGACTTTTATAGAAACTTATCTTTCATAAGCAAATTGAAGTAAAAATATTGTATTGAAAATGCAGGGTAATCACATCTTATATTATTTAGCCAATAAGATAGGCTAAATAATAATTATTAGATAGAGTATATTAGAACTTACCACCAATTGTAAATTCAAATTTAGCTAATCTATCTCCCTCTTTTTTATTAAACGGTTTAGCAAAAATAAGATTAACAGGACCAAATGGAGAACGCCACTCAATTTGAGCTCCATATGAACCTCTTTTTACTTCGCTTATTGAATCTGTTCCGATCATTCCATAATCAACAAATGCAGTAGCTCTCATACTAGGTGCAAAACTAAGTGGAATACTTAACTCTAAACTATTAGAGATACTTTTAAATCCACCTACTCTATCTCCATTGCTGTTATATGGAGATATAGATGCAGGAGAGTAACCTCTAACACCCCAACTGCTACCACCAAGATATAGTCTCTCTGCTCTTGGTGTCAAACCTTTATCCGTAATATTTCCAAATCTTAATTTATATCTTAAAATTAAATCATGCCCTAAGGTATCTTTTAAACCCTTGTATGCAGCAAATTTAAATTCAGTTTTGAAATAGTTTGCATATCTATCTTCTATATTACCTGAAAAACCTGCATATTCAAGATTTAAATTAGCATAAATACCTCTTCTTGGCAATAGATAATCATCAGTATTATCAAATGTAACAGATGCCGTTATAGCAGATTTTTTATATGATTCATAATCTACATTATATGTCTCATAATCGCTATAATCTACATTTGAATATATATAACCAATAGAAGCACTTAAATTTCTGGTTAATTTTCTACCTAAAGTAACATATGCACCCTTCTCTTTTTTGTTATAATCTATAAATTCATAACTTTGATGGTATAAACCAACTGATAAACTATAAAGAGAATCAAATACTCTAGGATCAGTTAAGCTTATGGCATAGTTGTGAGATTTTTTACTCTTCTCTAATTGTAAATTATAACCAATACCCGTTCCAAACATATTTCTATCAGATATAGAAGCGTTTACACCCAATCCTGCATAACTTCCATAGCTTAAACCAGCTGTTATACTCCCCGTTTGTGCTTCTCTAACTTTAACATCTAAATCTACTGAGTTAGCACCAACTTTCTTAGGTATAATCTCCACACTATCAAAATATCCTGTTCTTTTTAACTCATCATTGCTATCTTTAAGATCAGTTAAATTAAATTGGTCTCCTGGAGCTAAATATACATATCTTCTAACAACATGATCTTTTGTTCTACTGTTTCCAGATATTTTAACATCATGAATCCTTATCTTCTCTCCTGGATTTACTACATATCTAACAGATATTGTTCTACCATTATCATCTTTTTTAAATTGTGGCGCAGCTTGAGCAAATGCATACCCCTTATCTCCAGCTTTCTCTATTAAAAGATTTAAATCGTGTCTTAAACTCTCTACATTAAAAGTCTTTCCACTCTTTAGCTCAAACTCTTTTTCAACCTCTTGCATATTAACACCAGGAATTGGAGTTACCTCAATACTAGATACACCATATGGCTCACCCTCATTACGAATGTTAAATGTAACTTCAGCTGTTTTAGATGCAAAATCTGTCTTCATCAAAGGTTTATCAACTTGAACATCAAGATAACCTCTCTTTAGATACTCATCTCTAACTCTTGCTTGGTCAGCCTCTAATTGAGATGGAGTAGCTTCGCCTCCACCAGTTAGCCAAGAGAAAGCTCCACCCTTTTTATTTACAATATTGCTACTAAGTATATCGGCACTAAGCTTTCTATTTCCAACAAAATTAACTTTTGTAATCTTAATTGGGTCACCTTTATCGATGCTAAATTTAACCTTTACACCCTTATCATAAGGCTCAGCATCAACATTAACTTTTGCATCAACATATCCAGCCTGTTTTAAACCCATCTCTAAATTTCTTTTTGCAGCTTGAAGTGCTGCTATAGAGTAGCTATCTCCCTCATGTATTCCAGTAGCTGCTTCTAATCTATCTACAGGTATTCCACTGCTACTAATCTTTGTAATCTTACCAGATATTGCTGGTAGAGCTGCCAAAAGTGCTACACTCGTAGCAACTGACAATAAAGCCACCTTTTTAAGCATATATGACCCCTTATTTAAAATATAATATCCATAACTATAATAATACCCATATTTTTATAAAATATCGGTATTTATGACTATTTTTTTAATTTTTTAAACTTAAAAAAGAAAAATTAAACATTTTTTACTATTTTTACCTTTATATCTCCATAACATGCCATGTCCCCCTCTAATGAAGATACAGGCGGTGTTAATATATTTGCACCCTTTACCCCATACTTTACAAATACAGAATCATCTCTTATATCACTGCTAACTTTTACCTTTAAACTCAACTCTCCCCAAATAGACTTTAATATAACCTTATCTCCATCTTTAAAGCCTAAACTTGGGTTTAAATAACACAATGATTCTAAACTTGCAAATTGACTATTTAACATTTTAGAAGATTTTGAAGTAATTAAATAATACTCCTCATCTACTCTCTCTTTAAGCCTTTTTCTAGGTCGTCTTAGAGCTTTTATATCTTCAAAATCATCATAAAAATCATCTATAAACTCAAACTCTTCATCGCCATCTTCTCCAAACCCATCTTTATACGGTATCTCCTCAAAGCTAGATGATATCAAACAATCACAACTATCTTTAATAGCTTGAGATAACCAATAATCAATATAATACTCCTCACTCTCAATAGCATTAAGATTTAATCTCTTTAATATCTCTTGCGTAAAATCATATTCGCTTATGCCAATAGTGCTATCAATTGCTCTATTCATCTTTTGAACATATTGGTGACCATATGAAAGCCTTACATCCTCTTTTTCTAAAAAGGTTTTTGCAGGAATAATAATATCAGCCAATCTGCTTGTTTCATTTTCATATAAACCAAAATATATAACTCTTTGAGTATTATTTAACTCCTCTATAACTCTACTGCTACAAGGCATAGATTCAGCAGGATTACCACCTTGCACTATAACAGCACTATATTTAGAAAATGGTGTAGTAGCTTTAAGTTCAGTTTTTAAATCTACGCTAAATGGATTATCAAAACCCAATTGTGAATTTGCTAAATAACTAACTCCACACCCCTCTTTTCCAAAAAGTCCCAAAGTTGCTGCAAGGGCATCTATCGCTCTTAAAGCCGAATCTCCAATCTCATACTTTTGAACACCAGCACCAACTAAAAAGACAACTCTTTTCTCTTTTAACATAAGAAGCATATCTCCAATGTCATTTAAACTAACACCAATATGCTCTAGTATAGCTTTTATTCTAAAAGTTCTTGTAAAGTCATAAAACTCATCAAATTCAGGAGCAAACTTCTCTAACCACTCTCTATCTTCACCATCTTCCATCATTATAAACCTAGATAGTAAAATGGCCAAATAGAAATCTCCCCTTGGTCTAATCTGAATATGGATATCTGCCTCTTTTGCTATTTTTGTCTTAATTGGGTCAATAACAATAACTTTTTTATCTTTAATATAGGGCATAATATGAGAATTTGTAACTGTAATATTCCTACCCCAAACTACAACTACTTCACTCTTAGCTATCTGCTGGGGTGGCAATAACCTATTAACACCCCTTGAAGCAACTATTCCTGCATTACCTGCTCCATCACAAAGTGTTCCTCTAGTCAAAACGCCATTAGCCTCTTTAGCCAAAAGATTGGTAACTTTTTGCATTACACCCAAATTACCACTACCCCTCCAAAGAAGCCAAGGTTTATCTTTTATAGATTCTGCAACTGCATCTAATGCCTCTTCTAGTGATACCTCTTTGCCATCAACCATTGGTTTTTCAACTCTTTTAGCTTTATGTATATGCTTATATAAATGGGCGCACAAAGCCCCATTTGTAGTTGGTGCCCTACTCCCTGCTATAAGCTTGGTAGGATTATTACTATCACAAATCACACTACAAGCATCAAAACAATCTAATGGACAAGCTGTCTCTATCATTTTACCTCTACCTTAATTAATTTTGAAAATGTTGTAAATGGCTTTAATATAATCTCTGCTCGATATGAAGATATATACCTCTTATCAGCAACTTTCCATATTTTACTAAACTTTAAATTTGTCACTTTCCCATCGATATATATCCTTTTCTTGTCGATATCTTTTAACTCATCTTCACTTAAATATAGGGTCAATTTAGCCTTGCTAATATCATCAATTGTAGCAATTGGCATACCAATATTGAGATATTCCCCCTTTTTAACATTTAAAGAATACAGATACCTATTTTTAACACTAATACTCTTTTTAGAAACTCTATCTTTTAATATATCTATCTTTTGAGCCAAAGAGACTTTTTGATTTTTTAAATTTAATATCTTCTCTTGGGTTGCACTATATTGAGCCTTTGCGGCTATATAAGAGCTATATAGACTCTCTTTTTGATTAAGTGAAGTGCTGTTAAGTGGTGCTACTTTTCTATATAAATCTCTCTTCGATAAAAAACTTTTTCTTAAAAATGGCAAATTATCCTGATTTAACTTAATCATCTTATCTAATAGCTTTATAGACTCTTTTGAGTGCTTCAAATCCTCTCTATCTAAGCTATCATCTATCTTAACAATCACACCATCAGCAATCTTACCCTCTAAACTACTCTTTGCCTCTATAACTTTTCCATTTACTTCTGATTTAATAGTTACCCTATCAATTGGCTCCAATTTGGCAAAGTGTTCATCTGCAAAAGCAGTTAGTGTAAACAATATAAAAACTACATATAATCGTAACATTCATCTCTCTTTATTATTAATTTGTAAAAGTTATCACAAAATAGAATATAACATATTAAGTATAAAAGTAAAGTTATAATAAGAATAGGTATGGCTATAAGCCGAGTTCTGTATTAGATAGTTATTTATCTAAATTAACTGTTACAAGCTAATTTTAGCGAAGTGCTTCTGGATGCAAGGTTTATACCAAGCACTTCTTGCTGCGAATTGGGTTTACCTAGCTAATCTTGTTACCAAGATTACTGGTGAGCTCTTACCTCACCCTTTCACTCTTTATCTGACCATACTTATTGTAATACATAACATGATAATCATAAATTTTAAGACAATTTCAGACTATCATACTTATTATGCACTATTTAGCAAAAAATATGGTCAGATATTCTTCTCTCTGTTGCACTTGCCCTCAGATTACTCTGGCCATCTGTTAAATGGAATCCTACCTTGCTGCAGCCCGGACTTTCCTCTGCCAAAAGGCAGCAACTATCTGCCATACCTAAGTTATTATTATACCATATTTTAATACTTATTTCAATTTAAAATCTAATTTAATCGATTTTTGTTATAATACATATAAATGAACCCTCTAGCTAACCTAGATGTTTATCTCTAAGTTAATCAAAGGGTTCAGTAAAATAAAAAGGAGATAATTTGAAACTAAAAATTTTATCAATAGCAACAGTAACAGCACTTCTCTTCACTGGTTGTTCAATTTCAAACCAGAGTTTAGTAAGAGACAATAGCAATTCAAGAACACAAAATGGGGCTTTAATTGGTGGCGTTTTAGGTGCAATTGTTGGTGCAACTCAATCTAAACATAAACTCAAAGGTGCTTTAATTGGTGGGGCAGCAGGTGCAGCAGTAGGTGCTGGAACAGGCTACCTTCTTGACCAACAAGCAAATGAAATAGCAGAGGCTCTAGGAACTGGTGTAAATAATGACCCATTAGCAGCTCTTGATCCAAGTAGAACTATAATTGTATCTAAAGGTGATAAGTATGTTAAGATAATGTTTAGAGACTCAATGATGTTTAGTGTAAATTCGGATCAACTCCAACCAACTGCAAGAGGGAAAGTTGCAAAAGTTGCTCAACTTCTTAGGAAATACCCAAAAACAATAGCACAAGTAGCTGGATTTACAGATAGCACAGGTAGCTATAGCTACAACTTACAACTATCTCAAAGAAGAGCACAAGCTGTAGCAAATGTAATTAAAGCATATGGTGCAACAAATAGAATTTATGCAAAAGGTTGCTCATACAATAAACCAATTGTTCCAAACAAAACTCCTGCACAAAAAGCACTCAATCGCCGTGTAGAGATATATCTATACAATGACCCAAGAGATGCTGTAAATCCTTGTAGATAACAAAAGTAGTAAGATTTTTCTTACTACTACTTAGCTAAATAAAAATCTTATTACCAGACTTACTCAGTAATAACTCCTTCGAGTTCTAAAATACTCTCAGCCTTTTTACTACCCAAACTATAAGCTTTTTTATAAAGAGAAATAGCTCTTTTTTTGTCTTGCTTGACTACCCCATATCCATTCTCATATATCACACCCAAAGAGAAAATGGCATTTTTATCCCCCTGTTTAGCCTTGATAATTAAATCTTTAATATCATCTTTTGTTAAATCTGTAAATATATGCTCTCTATCTTTTAGCGTTACACTATTATTTAAACTTACATTTCTATCTACACTTCTCTCTAGTTCCACAAGAGCAATAGATAATTTTGCATCGCTATTGCCTAACTTTACAGCTTTTAAATAGAGCCCTTTTGCTTTTGTTAAATCTTTTTTAACACCTATACCATTTTCATATATATTTGCCAATTTAAGTATAGCTTTTATACTTCCTTTGTTTGCCTCTTTTTCTAAACTATCTATATTTACATCTGCATAGATAAATATTGATAATAAAAATATTAAAATAACTCTCTTCATCTCTTTCTCCATTAAGCATAATTTGGGTTTAACTATATCTCTTTAGCTCTTTTGTAACACTCTTCCATTGCGCTAATAAAAGCAGCCCTGACTCCTCTATCTTCAAGTGCATAAATACCTGCAATTGTTGTGCCACCAGGAGATGTAACCATATCTTTAAACATTGCAGGATGCTTCTGCTCTAAAATAGAACCAACCCCCTCAAACAAAGAACCCAAATACTCATAAGCCTTATCTCTAGGAAGCCCCAAATTTACTGCACCATCTGCTAAAGCTTCTGCAACCAAAGCCAACCAAGCAGGAGATGATGCAGCTAAACCTGTCGCAATATCAAGCTCTTTTTCACTATTTAACCAAATAGCCTTTCCAATAGTAGATAGTATCTCTAAAGCACTATCTTTAAACTCTATATCACCAGTTAATGAAGTTACAGACTTTAAATTCATAGCAGCTACATTTGGCATAGCTCTTATGTAATACTCAGCATCAACAGCCACTTTTAGCCTATCTATATTAACCCCAGCCAATATAGAAACAAGTGCTTTAGCTCTACCATTAATTACCAAAGAATTAAGAGATTGTGGCTTAATAGCTAAAATAACTACCTTTCCACTTATATCTGGTATCTTATTTACAATATCTATATTAGAAAATTTCTCTTTTAACACAGAAGCTCGACTATCATCTCTCTCGACAACTGTAACACTATACTTTTGTAATCCACTAAGCATCGCACCACCCATATTACCAGCACCTATAAGCACTATATCCATATATATCTCCAAAAAATTTATTTCAGATTTCACAGTAAGTTTTATCAAAATAATGGTTAATTTAAATTAATAAAACCTACTAACCTAAGTTTATATTTATAAATTATACAGTGTTAAAATTAAAAGAGAAAAATAGTTAATAAAATGAAAGATAATTATATAAAGATAGGAAAAGCTCCTACCTACTTCATACTCTCAAGAGCATACTTTTTGCCAAGTTCATATGCAACTTTATTTACATCGTGAACTTTAGCAGGAACTTTAGATAGCATTGTATCAATTAACAATTGCTCATCTAAAGCTTTTGTATATGTATTTGCAATTGCTAGAGCAACAACAGATTGAGTAATAACATTACCAACCTCCTCTTTTGCAATTGTAATAATAGGAATCTCAACAATATTCCACTTTTTTCTATCTTCATCGCTTGGATATACTAAGTTTGGCTCAATTACAATTGTTCCACCCTCTCTAACACCAGCTTTAAACAGTTGAAAACTCTTATCAGCAACAGAAAGCATAAAGTCAATTTGCCCATCAATTGCATACGGGTAGAAAATTTCACTATCAGCAAGTTGGATATCAACAACTGTTGGTCCACCACGAACTTGTGATGTATAGGTAGCTGTTTTTACTCCATATCCACCAGCTTTAATCTTTGCAGCTGCAAAAATCTCACCAGCAAGTAAAACACCTTGACCACCAACACCAGTAAATCTCATTACAATTTTACTCATCCTCTAACCCCTTATATCTTTTTAGCAAAATCATCTTGTGTAATCTTGCCTCTTTTGCCTTGATGTGCATCTTTTACCATTTGATATGCATCACAATACTCTAATGCTTCTTCATCTTTTTTCAAAATTCCAGTAGGAAGTTTATTCATCTTCTCCTCTTCAGAAAGTGCATCCCACTTCTTCTTAGGAACAGTAATTTCATCAATCCAATCTAAATTTTCCATAGCAGATTGCATCTTATTTTTTCTACCAAGGTTAATATGACAGTTACTAAGTGCTTCTACATAAGAGAAACCTTTGTGCGCAATAGCTTCACGAATTACTTTTTCTAGTTTTTTAGGAGCTGTTACATTCTCTCTTGCAACAAAAGATGCACCTGCTGCTTCTGCCAACTTACAACCATCAAAAGTTGGGTCAATATTTCCAACCTTTTGAGAAACTGTCCACATACCTCTAGGAGTTGTAGGAGAAGTTTGAGAGTTTGTCAAACCATAAATAAAGTTTTGTATAAGAATCAAAGTAATATCTATATTTCTTCTACAACCATGAATCGTATGATTACCACCAATTGCCAATGCATCACCATCACCAGCAACACAAACTACAGTCTTATCTGGATTTGCAAGTTTTACACCTGTTGCAAATGCAATTGTTCTACCGTGAGTTGTATGAATTGTGTTAGCATCAATATATGAGCTAAATCTTCCACTACATCCAATTCCAGAAACAACACAAAGGTCATCTTTATCAATTCCAAGCTTATCTATTGCTCTAATAAAAGCTTTTAAGATAACACCATCTCCACAACCCCAACACCATAGTGTTGGCATCTTATTTACTCTTAAGTATTTATCATAATTAAATGCCATATTATAGCTCCTTTACTTTTTCAATAATATCTGCAGGTGAGAATGGACGACCATTAGTTTTTGTCAGCTTCGCAATATCTCTTCTTCCCATACATCTTTGAATCTCTTCTAAATATTGACCTTGGTTAAGCTCGATAGATAATACTTTATCAAATTTTTGCCCAAGCTCATATAGTCTCTCTTCTGGAGATGGCCATAGGGTAATTGGTCTAAACATACCAACTTTAATACCCTCTGCTCTTAGTGTATCAACAGCCTCTTTTATAGCTAAAGATGCAGAACCATAACCAATTAATAATATCTCAGCATCATCAAGCATATACTCTTCATTTAGTTCAATCTCTTCTTTGTGAGCATCAACTTTATTAAATAATCTATCAATAAGCTTTCTACAAGTCTCAATCTCTTCAGTTGGGAAACCATCTGCATCGTGGTGAAGACCAGTATAGTGGTATCTGTAACCTTTAAACATTGGGTTTAAAACTGCTGGTTCATCTTGAGCAACACCATATGGTTTATACTCTTCAGGTGCTCCATCAAATGTTTTTCTTAACTTAATATCAGCTTTAACAGCCTCTGGAGTTGGTATCATAGCTTTTGCATGCATATGACCAATAGTCTCATCTAAAAGAACAAACACAGGTTGCATAAATCTATCAGCTAAATTAAATGCTCTAACAGTCTCTGTATAACACTCTGCCAAGTTACCAGCACATAAAGTAATAGATTTATAATCTCCGTGAGATGGGTTTTTAGCTTGAGCAACATCACCTTGAGCAACTCTTGTTGGCAAACCAGTTGAAGGACCACCTCTCATTACATTAATAACCACCAATGGAACCTCTGCCATCTGCGCAAGTCCAAGATTTTCAGCTTTTAATGAAATACCAGGACCACTTGTAGCTGTTAAACTTCTAACACCACTCATAGATGCACCTATTGCAGCGGCAACTCCTGCAATCTCATCTTCCATTTGAACTGATGCACCACCAGCTTTTGGCAAAAGGTCTGAAATAGTATGCATCACCTCACTAGATGGTGTAATAGGATACCCACCAAAAAACATACACCCAGCATCAACTGCTGCAATTGCAGCTAAATCGTTACCACTTGAAATTACTTCTCTTAATTCACTCATTAACTCTCCTTATGCTTCAAGTATCATATAGTTATTACTAACTATCTCTTGTTGTCTCTGCTTTGCTTGGTCTGTAAGTTTAGCAAATTTAAACTCTTTTTTATCTGCAACAAAAATTGCAAAATCTGGACAAGCCAACTCACACTCATTACATCCAATGCAACTCTCTGGGTGAGAAACTGTAATCATTGCACCCAATACTGAATGCGGCTCATATCTCATTGCTAAAACACCAGCTGGGCAAACTGAAACACATAAATCACAAGCTTTACATCTATCTTCATCTGTCCATACTGGAGTATTTTCAGGAGCTTCCATTACTGACATTATCTTCCCCTTTTATATTTAAATTTAGTTTTGTTTAAGAACATTTGCTATAGAAAAGCCCTTATATAGTGAAACTATCACTAAATAAGAGAATAGCAAACTTTCAATAATTATATTATGAATATTTATAAATAAAATATGATTGCTATATGAATGTTACATATAGAAGCACTTAAAAATTATCCCGAATTACGCAATAGAATTATACTCTATTCTATAAAGAGTAATTTATATTTTTCTATAAATGCCTATGAGTTAATCTTTTGTAGAGTATCTGCAATCTCTAATAGATTTTATATTTAATATCATATAGTCATATAAATTGATAATATACATAATACCCTAATGTTACAAATTGTAATAATCGACTTCTTGCAAAACTTATGAATTGAGAATATTGTTTAGTGTATATTAGATAATATTTTATATCTTTGAAGGACTAGCCTTAGCTAATTCAAAAAGATATAGAATAAAAGATGATGTTCAATAAATAATATGCTATTTCATTGAGCTTTGTAAGAAGTCTAATATAAGAGTAAATCTCTTATATTAAATTTTACATTACGATAAAACCTCTTTTACAGCTTTGCCAATCTCTGCTGGAGATACAACAACCTTAACACCAGCTTTTTCTAATGCTTCCATCTTCTCTTTAGCAGTTCCTGCACTTCCACTTACTATTGCACCAGCATGTCCCATTCTTTTACCCTTTGGAGCAGTTTGTCCAGCAATAAATGCAACAACAGGTTTTTTAATATTCTCTTTAATAAATTCAGCTGCTTGAATCTCTAAATCTCCACCAATCTCACCAATCATTACTATTGCTTCAGTCTCTGGGTCATCTTGAAACATTTGAAGAAGTTGTTTGTAACTTAAACCAATAATTGGGTCTCCACCAATTCCAACTGCTGTTGATATTCCAAATCCTTCATTACAAACTTGATTAGCACCCTCATAAGTTAAAGTTCCAGATTTACTAATAAGCCCAACTTTACCCTTTTTAAAAATATTTCCAGGCATAATACCAATTTTACACTCCTGCGCTGTAATTACACCAGGGCAATTTGGTCCAATTGTCTTCATCCCCTTTTTAGTTGCATACATTTTAGCATACATCATATCTTTTACAGGAGCACCTTCAGTAATAATAACAGCAAGTTCTATCCCAGCATCTGCTGCTTCCATAACTGCATCTGCAACAAATGCAGGTGGAACAAATACCATAGATACAGTCGCTCCAGTTGTATCAACTGCCTCTTTAACTGTATTAAAAACAGGTTTACCAAGATGCTCTTGACCACCCTTATTTGGCGTAACACCACCAACTATATTAGTTCCATAATCTATACATTGCTGAGCATGAAATGTCCCTTCACTACCAGTAAAACCCTGCACAATTACTTTTGTATCTTTATTTACCAAAATACTCATT
>Ga0256833_1001104_pt1 | contig 20240 bp, 16 predicted proteins | sample 356284metaG_FD_190535 | JGI IMG/M metagenome (GOLD analysis project Ga0256833, IMG submission 190535) | Hydrothermal vent microbial communities from Mid Atlantic Ridge, Atlantic Ocean - 356-284 | ecosystem: Environmental > Aquatic > Marine > Hydrothermal vents | place: Atlantic Ocean: Mid... | reverse complement strand
AAACATCAAGTTCATCCTCTGTGTATCCGCAGATGGAAGAGTACCTTTCATCAAGTGTTATATCTTCAAGGTTATTCAATTTAGAAAAGAGATTCACCTTTGAAAACTTTGATACCCCTGTTAGAAGGACAAACCTTAAATTCTCATCAAGGCCCTTTAATACACCGTAGAAGTTTGAAAGTAGATCCCTTAACTCCTCAGCCAGCTCCTGCTTTTCAATGTTATCCAGGATGGGTTTATCGTACTCGTCAATCAAGACAACAACCTTTGAGTTAAATTTTTTATAAGCCTTTGAAATAAGTTCGTCAAAGCAGTTTGAAGGGTCTTTCTTTTCGCACTTTATTTCAAGTTTTTCTTCATTCTTTTCAAGTAAGGTTAAAACCCTCTCTTCAAAACCCTTCTTTGAAGAGAAATCCCCTCCACTGAAATCAATCCTTATAACCGGATAGGTTTTGCTCCAGTCCCATTTATCATGGATGTAAAGCCCTTCAAATAACTCTTTGTGCCCCTCAAAAAGGTGCATTAAAACATCAACTGTCAATGTTTTACCAAACCTCCTTGGGCGGGAGAGGAAGTAATATTTACCATTTTCTATCAAATTTAAAAGGTGTTTTGTTTTATCAACATAGATGAAGCTATCCTCTTTTATATTCTTTAAACTATTTATTCCAAGAGGTAGTTTCTTCATCTAAAAACTCCTTTAATTCTTTTTAATAATTATAGCATAGTTAATTTTGATGATTTTTTTGTAATTTTCTCTCTATCCTTTATTCTTACTTATTTATTTGCTTTTTTATGATAAAATTTATGTTTGATTTAGAGATTACGCCGGAGGTGTCTTAAAATGACTGATAAGGTTGATTACAAGGAAACATTGAATCTTCCAAAAACAAACTTTCCGATGAAGGCAAATCTTCCTCAAAGAGAGCCTGAATTTCTGAAAAAATGGGAAATACAGGAGATATACAAAAAGATTAGAGAAAGCAGAAAGGATAAACCGACCTGTTGTTTACACGACGGCCCTCCCTATGCAAACGGAGATATTCATATAGGCCATGCTTTAAACAAGATTTTGAAAGACATAATTGTGAAATCCAAAACCCTTGACGGATACAATACCCCTTTTGTGCCCGGCTGGGATTGCCATGGACTTCCCATAGAGTTGAAGGTTGACGCGCAACTTGGAAGTAAAAAGAGGGATATGACAGTAGGGGAGATTCACAAAGCATGCAGACAGTACGCTTTAAAGTTTGTTGAAAAGCAGAAAAAGGATTTTATAAGGCTCGGGGTGTTTGGAGAATGGGATAACCCGTACCTTACGCTGAAACCAGAGTACGAGGCAGAGATTATAAGAAATGTTGGGAGCATGTTTGAGAAAGGCTATGTTTACAAAGGGTTAAAGCCTGTTCACTGGTGTGCTTCCTGCGTTACTGCCCTTGCAGAGGCAGAGGTTGAGTACGATGACCATAAATCCCCTTCAATCTATGTTAAGTTTCCCTTGAAAGATAAAATCGATGGGATTGATGAAGAGGTTTTTGTTGTTATATGGACAACAACCCCGTGGACACTTCCGGCAAACCTCGGTATTTCTCTTCACCCTGATTTTGAATACGGTTTTTACAAGGCTGAAAACGGAGAGGTATATTTTGTTGCAGTTGAGTTGTCTGAGAATTTTGCCAGGGACTGTGGGCTTGGTGAATTGACTTTGTTAAAGAAGGTAAAAGGTGTTGAACTTGACAGAAAAGAGTGCCTTCACCCGTTTATTGACAGGGTTTCCCTTATTATGGTAGGAGACCATGTTACATTAGAGCAGGGCACAGGCTGCGTTCACACAGCACCTGGTCACGGTATGGAGGACTATATAATCGGATTAAAATACGGGCTTGATGTGTTTGTCCCTGTTGATGAGTACGGAAGGTTTACAAAGGATTTTCCTTTGATGGAAGGGGAGCATGTTTTCAAGGCAAATCCGAAGATTGTGGATTTATTAAGAGAGAAGAATATGCTTCTTGGATTCAGTGAGGTTGAGCATCAGTACCCCCATTGCTGGAGATGTAAAAACCCGATAATTTTCAGGGGAACGGAGCAGTGGTTTATCTCAATTGACGCAAACAATTTAAGGCAAAGGGCATTGGATGAGATAAAGAAGGTAAACTGGGTTCCTCAGTGGGGAGAGGAGAGGATTCACAACATGATTGCAGGCAGACCCGATTGGTGTATTTCAAGGCAGAGAAAGTGGGGAGTGCCCATAACTGTTGCATACTGCAAGGAGTGTGGAGAGGTTTATCATTCGCCAGGGCTTTTTGAGAATGTTGCCAAAGTGGTTAAAAAAGAAGGTGCTTCCGCATGGTTTGAAAAAGATTTGAGTGAATTTATGCCAGAGGGTGCAAAGTGTGAAAAGTGTGGCTCTGTAAATTTCAGAAAGGAAACCGATATTCTTGATGTATGGATAGATTCAGGTGTTTCCCATGCTGTTGTTTTAGGGAAGAGAGAAGATTTGCCCTGGCCTGCCGACATTTATATTGAAGGCTCGGATCAGTACAGGGGATGGTTTCACTCTTCATTGTTAACAGCGGTTGCAACAAGGGATAGAGCACCGTATAAAACCGTTATTACCCATGGCTTTGTGCTTGACGGCAAAGGGAACAAGATGTCAAAGTCTGCAGGCAATGTTGTTGCCCCTCAGGATATTATCAAAAGATACGGAGCAGAGGTTTTAAGGCTTTGGGCATCTCAACTTGATTACAGGGGGGATGTAAGAATCTCGGAAGATATTATAAAGAGGAGTGCTGATACTTACAGAAAGATAAGGAATACAGCAAGGTATCTCCTTGGCAACCTGTTTGACTTTGACCCTGAAAAAGACTATGTTGCCTTTGACAGAATGCTTCCATTTGACAGATGGGCTTTAAACAGGCTTGCAAAACTTAATACAAGGGTTGTGAAGGCTTTTAGAGAGTACGAATTCCATTTGATGTATCACCATGTGCTGCACTTTTGCACAGTTGATATGAGCAATTTTTACCTTGATGTTTTGAAAGACAGGCTTTACTGCTCAAAGAAGGATTCAAAAGAGAGAAGAAGCGCTCAAACCGCATTGTTTGAGATAGTTAGAAACCTTGCTCTTTTGATATCTCCTGTTTTAACATTTACCGCTGACGAGATCTGGGAGCATATCCCTAACTTTAAAGGAAAAGCAGAGAGTGTTCACCTTGCTTACTTCAATGAACTTGATTTTGAGATTACAAAGGAAGAGGAATTGATGTTTGATACCCTTGTTGAGGTGAGGGAAGAGGTTTTGAAGGCTCTTGAAGAGGCAAGAAAAAACAAGGTTATCGGGCATCCCCTTGATGCTGAAGTAAGTCTTACATTGAAAGATAAACACCACGAAATCCTTGCACCGATACTTGACGAATTGAACAGGTACTTTATTGTTTCAAAGGTCAATGTTTCTAAGGGAGATAACCTGTCTGTTTCTGTCAGCAAGGCTTCAGGGGATAAGTGTTTAAGATGCTGGAATTACAGCGAGTTAAACAGCGAAAGTCTCTGTAAAAGGTGCGAGGAAGTTTTAAAGGGAGATTGATTTGAGGTTTAAGAGGGAAAGAAGCAAGTTTTCTTACTTTTACATAACTGTCATGGTTGTGCTTGGAGACTGGTTGACAAAATACCTTGTGCAGGATATACTCCCTCTTTACAATTCGTTTAAAATAAGAGATGGCTTTTTTTCCATTGTCCATGTAAGGAATTATGGAACAGCATTTGGTTTTATGAATCAGGGGAGGGAAACTTTTTTTAACAATGTTTTTTTTATTTCAGCGTCTATTGTTGCTTTGTTTCTGATTTTTTACTTAATTGTTAAGGAAAATCCTTCAAACAGGCTTTCTTTAATCTCTCTTTTCCTTATTTTAGGGGGTATTATAGGAAATCAGGGAGAAAGGCTATTTCACGGCTATGTAACCGATTTCCTTGATTTTTACATAGGTGTTCACCACTGGCCTGCCTTTAACATTGCAGATAGTGCAATCACAGTTGGATTGGTTATTTACTTTTTTGCCAACTATATTTTTAACGGAGAATTGAAAAATGCATCCTAAACTTATTGAAATAGGCAATTTTTACATTCCCACTTACGGCTTTTTTGTTGCACTTGGGGTGATTCTCGGAGTATGGTTAACTTTAAGGCTTGGAAAGAGGGAAGGTTTTGATGAAAAACAGATTGACCAGATAGGAAACCTCGCTATTTATTCAATTTTAGGAGGGCTTTTAGGCTCAAAACTCCTTCTTATTATTGTCGATCTAAAATACTATTTGCAAAATCCTGGGGACTTGATTTATGTTGTTCGCTCAGGCGGGGTTTATTACGGAGGATTGATTGGAGGGCTGATTACCGGAATTTACTTTTTCAGAAAGTATAAACTTCCTGTGTGGAAGGTGGGAGATATTGCAGCCCCTCACATTGCACTGGGGCAGTTTTTCGGAAGGCTTGGTTGCTTCTCTGCCGGCTGTTGCTATGGAAAGGCCTGTTCCTGCGGATGGGGGGTAACCTTTCATTCAGAGTTTGCCCACAATGTTGTTGGTACTCCACTTGGCATACCCCTTTATCCAACTCAATTGATGCATGCTTTCTCAAACCTATTGATATTTGTTGTTTTAAGGTTTTACTTTTACCCTGAAAAAAGGTTTGACGGCCAGATTCTCTGGCTTTATGTGTTTTTGTACAGCATAACCAGATTTATAATAGAATTCTTCAGGGGAGACACTGTAAGGGGTTTCGTGTTTGGCTCTCTTTCAACCTCTCAATTCATTAGTATTGTTATGTTTTTTGTATCAATTTACTTCCTTTTCAAACTAAAAGCGAAAAAGGGAAAAAATGCCTGACAGAATTGTTTTTGGATACTCCTTTGAAGAGAGGCTTGATAAGTTTCTTTCAAACTATTACAAAAACAGATTTTCCCGCTCAAAGATTAAAAAGGCTATTGAGAGTGGTTCTATAAAGGTTAACGGAAAATTGGCAAAAAAGGCAGGATTGCTTCTTTCAAACGGAGATATTGTTGAAGTGAATATGGAGGATGAGGAGAGCATTATTGATAAAATTGAGCCTGTAAACATTCCCCTTGACATAGTTTATGAGGACGAATTTCTAATTGTTATTAACAAGCAGGCAGGCTTAACAGTGCATCCAGCATCCTCAAACAGAGGGGAGCCCACCCTTGTTCATGCGTTAAAGTACCATTTTAAAACCCTTTCAACACTTTCAGGAAATGAGAGGGCTGGTATTGTTCACAGGCTTGATAAAGAAACAAGCGGTTTAATGGTTGTTGCAAAGACAGATGAGGCTCACAAAAAGCTTTCGGATATGTTCAAAAGCAGAGAGGTTGTCAAGGTTTACAAGGCTGTTTGTTTTGGCAAGTTTAAAGAAGAATCGGGGACAATAAACCTTCCTATTGGGAGAAGCCAGTCGGACAGAAAGAGATTTATAGTGAGGGAGGACGGAAGAGAAGCCATTACCCATTACAAGGTTAAAGAGAGAATTGGTATGTTTTCCATAGTCAATGTCAGCCTTGAAACCGGTAGAACCCACCAGATAAGGGTTCATTTAAGCCATATTGGGCATCCAATTGTGGGTGATAAGGTTTACGGCCAGAACAGGTGGAAGGGTATTGAAAACACAAAGTTAAGGTCTTTTGTTAAAAACTTTAAAAGGCAGGCACTTCATTCTGCTTTGCTTAGTTTTTTTCACCCTGTGACAAAAAAAGAGTTGAAGTTTGTAAGGGATTTCCCTGAAGATATATTGAGTTTGATTGAAGAGGTAAGAAAATACTATTGAGTTTAATCTCCTTTTATAATCAATTTTTGATAAAGGTTTTTGGAAGAGATACCGTATTTCTTTGAGAGGAATTTGATCGCTTTCTTTGTTTGAACTCCGCATTCTTCAAGAAGTTTGAATTCTTTTTCAATCTTTTTTAAATCCAGGTTTTTTTCTTTTTTCCAGGTAGGTGAAAAAACAATAACAAACTCACCCTTTTCATCCTGTTTAAAATGCTTTGCAATATTTTCTATATCACCCTTAACCACCTTCTGGTGTATCTTTGTTATCTCTTTTACCACGGCAACCTGTCTATCAGGTAGTATCTTTTCTGCTATTTTAAGGGTTTTTAAAATTCTTAGAGGAGACTGATAAAAGATCAAGGTTGAGTCCAGCTCTTTAACCCTGTTTAACTGCTTTTCTATTTCACCTTCCTTTTTCCCCAAAAAACCACCGAAAAAGAATGTGTCAGGTGGAAAGCCTGAAAGTATAAGTGCAGGTATAACCGCATTTGCTCCGGGGATAATGTCGTATTCAAGCCCCTCTTTTTTTAGGATTTTTACAATCTCATAGCCAGGGTCAGAGATAACAGGTGTACCTGCATCTGATATGTAACAGATGTTTTTCCCTTCCTTTAAAAGTGAGACTATCTTTTGTAATTTTCTTTCATCACTGAATTGATGGAATGAATCAATCTTTGTTTTAATACCATAGTGTTCAATAAGTTTTCTTGAATGCCTTGTGTCTTCGCAGAATATAATGTCAGCGCTTTTTAAAACCTCAATTGCTCTAAGTGTTATGTCTTTCAGATTCCCGATAGGGGTTGAAACAAAGTAAAACATTAACTTTCTGTTATCCGGGATATAGTTATTAAATCCTTGAAATTTTTATTTGTTGAACAAATGATTAAATGTTCTATATTTAGGCTTCTTGTATGTGTTCTTAAAATCTCAAGAAGTGAAATGATCTGATCGTTTGCAAGAGGATACGAAAAGTCATTAAGGATAAAAATAAAAAAAATTTTTTCAGATTGTTGCAACAATTTTTTAGTTTCTGATAGATGGTAGTCGTTTGACCCCCAAATGCTTATCATCCCTATTGATTCTATTATTTTTCTTAAAATATCCCCTTTAATTTTATTTTCTGCTTTTTGTTTGGTTCGATAGGGAGATTTATCCCCGACCTCTTTTGCTTCAACCAGGATAAGATAGTGGTTATTGTCGTGTTCATATTTACAAATAAAGTCACATTTTTTTAAAGGTATATTCTGGAGAATGTTATAATTATCGAATTTGTAATTAAAATCACTGTTTATGTTGATTTTTAAATTTGATTCAATGTATTCAGTCATTTTTCCTAAAAAAAGTAAATGTTTTCATGTTTTAGTAAATTCTCAAATTCTTCTAAAATTTCATTTGACTCAAGGGAATAAATATCAAAACCGCTTGAAACACTTATGTTTTTGTTTTCTTTTTTCATTGAGAAAAATTTAACTGTTTCTTTCCTGCGTTTTTTGTTTACAAAGTTTAAATACTTAATGAGAAAATAATTGTGAGTGGATAAAAATATCTGAATGTTAAACTCAGTTGATAATAACACTATAAAATCTACCAATGATTTCATCAAGGAGGGGTTTAAATTCCCTTCCGGTTCATCCCAGAAAAGATATCCTTTATCTGATAATTGTCCATTTTTAAGAAGGTAAATTAAAGTTTCTATTTTTCTATAACCTTCTGCAAGAAGTTTTGACTCTATATTTCCTATTCCTTTTATATAAGCCTTAAAATCTTTTGTCTTTTGATCTCTGTAAATTCTACCAAGGTTGATATCTTCTGTTTTGAATGATTTTAATATTTTGTTGATCTTTCTTTCATTTCTTCCCCTTCTAATTGGTTCATCTAACTTTTTGGCAAGATCATAGTACACTTCTTCCATAAATGGTTCTCTGTAATGTTCGTATATCCCAATTAATCCTTTGTTCATCAGGGAAAGGATCTCTCTTGTTGGGAAAAATATTGCCTTGCCAATTTTTTCAGATATATTAAATTGTGTTATCTGTACCTTTTTGCTCTGGGTTGCAAAAGAGAAGGCAAATCTGGAGTTATCAAAGTGTATTTCAAAAATAGATTTGTTCCTTCCTTGCTTGCGGGTTGAAAGTTTGCCCACCTTTTCAATTAAAAAAACTCCATTAATCTTTTCAGAAAGTTTGTAATTCTGAATTTCTTTGGTATCTCCCTCTTTTTTTTCATTTAAGAATGCTATTGATGAATATAGCAATTTAAGAAGGATCGATTTGCCGGTTCCATTTTTGCCTAAAAATACATTAAGATTGTTAGAAAATTTAAATTCACTTTTTTTTCTAAATTCCCCTATATTTTCTATAGTTACATTTTTAATCATACGACAATAATAACACAAAAAACATTATTTAAGAAAAAATTATTTATGTAGCAAGTTTCTCTTTTACAATTCTATTTACCACTTTCCCGTCAACCTGTGAGCCGTACTTTGCCATAACAATCTTCATTACCTTTCCCATATCCCTGACAGAAACTGCACCGCTTTCTTTTATTGCCTCTTCCACTATTTTTTCAATCTCTTTTTCTGAAAGCTGTTCCGGAAGGTATGATTTTAAAACATCTATCTCCTTTTGCTCTTTTTCCGCAAGGTCTTCCCTTCCCCCTTCTTTATATGCCTTTACAGAGTCTTCCCTGCTTTTTACCATTGATTTTATTACCCTTAATATGTCATTGTCATCAAACTCTTTCCCTGAATCAATCTGTCTCTTCTTTATCTCTGAGATAAGCATTCTTATTGTGCTTAATCTTTCTTTTTCTTTTGATTTCATTGCTTCCTTCATATCGTTTCTTATTTTTTCCATTAAACTCATACATACCTCCTTTTTTTACATTTTATAACTTTATGAATTTTGTTCAAAGGGTTAAAGCAACTCTATTTTCTTATGCAAACAGTGTTTCTTCCCGCCTCTTTTGCCTCATATAACGCTTCATCTGCCCTTTTTAAGGCAGGCTCAATATTTTTTTCACTGTCAAAAAACACCTGTGAAACGCCGATGCTTACTGTAACCTTAACTATGGAGCCCTGCTCTGTTTTAAACTCTTCCCTTTCTACCGCCTCTTTTATCTTTCTTGCAAGTTCACACCCGCCTTCAATAGGGGTTGAAGGAAGGAGGATTACAAACTCTTCTCCTCCGTATCTGCATGCAATATCGCTTTCTCTTTTTGTTTTTTTCAGAATGTCAGCAATGTGCTTTATTACATAATCCCCTGTCTGGTGCCCATAGGTGTCGTTTATTCTCTTGAATTTATCGATATCTATCATCAAAATTGAAATATTCTTTTTGTCTCTTCTTGATATGTCGAATATGTGTCTGGCAAGGGTTGAAAAGTGTCTTCTGTTGTAAAGCCCTGTTAAGGAGTCTGTTGTTGCCATAATTTTTAACTGTTTTTGAAGTTTTTGCAACTCCAATTCCCTTTTAACCCTTGCCTTCAACTCCCTTGGCCTGAATGGCTTTGTCACATAATCGCTTCCCCCTATTTCATACGCTTTTTCTATACTGTCTTCATCTGTTTTTGCTGTTATAAAGATTATGGGGATATCCTTTGTTTCAGTGTCTTCTTTCAGTATTTTGCAAACCTCAAACCCGTCCATTTCAGGCATCATGACATCGAGAAGGATTAGATCAATCTTTTCCTCTTTTACAATATCAAGTGCCTCTTTCCCGTTTGTTACAGGTATAACATCGTATTCTTCCCCTAAAAGTTCAAGCAAAATGCTTAAATTCTCTTTTGTGTCATCTACAATTAAAAGGGTGTACATTACACTATCTCCTCAATAAGTTTTTTTGCTTTTCTATAATCAAAGTCTTCAATTGCTTTTTTCACTTTTTCAAAAACTTCTTTATCCTTTTCATTAAGTTTGTATTTTTCAATTTCTTCTATCAAGGGCTCAATTTTTTTAGCCCTTCTTTTTTGTATTGCCTCTTTAAGGTTTGAGAACAACTCTTTTCTCTTTTCTGAAGCAAGTTCCTTTAAATTTGAGGTTTCGTTTTTGTCTTTTGTAATTGTACTTAATTCATTCAAAACCTCTTTTAATTCTTTCATCAGGCTGTCTAAAAGTGCTCTGTTTCCAGTTTCTTCAATTTCTTTTGCTATTCTATGCAGTTTCATTGCCCCTATGTTTACGCTTAACCCTTTCAATGTGTGCATTGCTCTTTTAAATTCCTCATCGTTTAATCCGTCAAATGTAATGTCAGAGTAATCGCCATAGAAGTTTGAAAGTATTTTCAGATAAAGTTTTTTGTTGTTTCCCATGTGAGACAACCCTGTTTGAGTGTCAATCTTTTTGAATTCAGGTAAATCTATCTCTTTCTTTTGTGTTTCAAAAGTATTTGAAGTATCTCCGGAAGACAGATATTTTCTCAATGTTTCAAATAACTTTTCAACATCTATTGGCTTGTTAAGGTGCTCATTCATTCCTGCAAGTTTCGTTTTTTCAATATCCTCTCGCATTGCATTTGCGGTTAATGCGATTATAGGTATGTCTTTGTTCATTTCCCTGATTATCCTTGTTGCTTCATACCCGTCCATTACCGGCATCTGGACATCCATCAGTATCAATGAATATTTGTCCGGATTTTCTTTATACTTTTTAACCCCTTCAAGCCCATTTATTGCAATATCAATTTTTATACCAGTATCTTCTAACAAACCTGTTATAATTTCCTGGTTTATTTCATTGTCTTCAACCAGAAGTATTGAACCTCTTAATTTTGGTTTTTCTCTTGTTTCTGTTTCTGTTATATCTGTTTTTGTGTATCTTTTTGTACCAGAAGTGGAAAAGACTTCTGATAGCACATTTGCAAGAAGAGACGGGTTTACAGGTTTTTGAAGGAAGATGTCGATCCCTGCTTCTTTTGCCTCTTTTACAAATGCTTCCTGCTTGTATGCATTGACCATAATTACTGTTGGGGGTTTTTCTGATTTGCACCTGTTGTTTATAAGTTTTGTTGTTTCAATCCCGTTTAATTCAGGCATATTCCAGTCCATGAATATTACATGGTATTTTTCATCACACTTTTCATTTATCATCTTTAACGCCTCTTTCCCGCTTGAAGCCACATCAACGGTAAATTCAAAGTCTTCAAGAAGGGTTTTAAGCACCTTATGCCAGGTTTCGTTGTCGTCAACCACAAGCGCTGTTTTTCCTTTAAACATATTTTTGTGGTGTTCAGCAGTTTCAACTTCCTCCAAATCTATTTCAAAGATAAAGTTGCTGCCCACTCCAACCTCACTTTCAACCCATATCTTTCCATTCATCAGTTCGACCAGTTGTTTTGAGATAGCAAGGCCAAGCCCTGTCCCTCCGTACTTCCTTGTGGTGCTTGTGTCTGCCTGGGTAAAGGATTGAAATAACTTTTTTTTCTGCTCTTCTGTCATTCCTATTCCTGTGTCTTTTACTTCAAACCTCAATCTGTTCTTTGCAATTTTTGATATGTAAATTCCAATCTCCCCTTTTTCTGTGAATTTTACCGCATTGCCCATAAGGTTTGTAATTATCTGAGTTAGCCTTAAAGGGTCTCCTTTAAACATTGCGGGAACATCCTTACCGTAACTTACAACTATATCAAGGTTTTTGTCATATGCTTTGAATCCTATCAGGTTGATAATGTTGTCAATGATTTCGTAAAGGTTGAATTCAACCTTTTCAAGGGTAAGTTTCCCCGCCTCAATTTTGCTGAAATCAAGAATGTCGTTTATTATTCCAAGCAGTATCTTTGCACTTTTTTCAATCTTCTGTATATAATTTTTCTGCTTTGGATTTAGATCGCTTTTAAGGGCAAGCTGGGTCATACCAATAATTCCATTCATAGGGGTTCTTATCTCGTGGGACATATTTGCAAGAAACCTTGCTTTAGCCCTTGCAGCCTCCTCTGCCTTTTCCTTAGCTTCACGGAGTTTCTGTTCTAACTCCTTTGTTTTTGAGATGTCTCTCCATAAAACATGAACAATATCTTTGCCATTGAATTTTATTCTTGTCAATGTTACAAAGCACCAGAACTCTTCCCCTGTTGTCCTTTTATGCACCCACTCAAAGTTATGGGTTCCCTTTTCCATACACAGTCTTATCATTTCGCTTGCCTTTTCGTCTGACTTTCTTCCGTCAGGCTGGTATTCAGGGGAGAATTGAGAGGGATGGAGGTTTAACACCTCTTCTTTTGAGTTAACCCTTAAAATTTTCAAAAGTGCATCGTTGCAGTCAATTATCTTCTCTTTATCAAGGAGAAAAGCAGGGTCGGATAAACCGTAAAACAGATGTTCAAAGTTCTTTTTCTGCTCTTCCAGTTCTCTTGTTTTTTCAGCAACCTTTTTGTCAAGGTTTTTTATGTTGTCCTCAATGGTATCAAGCATTTCATTGAACTCTTTTGCCAAAAAGCCTATTTCATCGTTGCTCTTAATATTGCTTCTGACGCTGTAGTCCCCTTTTGACACCTTGTATGCTATTTTTGAAAGCTCTGAAAGGGGTTTGAGAACTTTTCTTAGAAACAGATAACTGTAACTTGAAGCCAATAGCAGTATGAAAAGAGAGATTGCAAGAATGTACTGTCTCATTTTATTTGCAGTTGCTTTAAATTCTTTTAGATAGGCTGAGGATGCAACATACCAGTCAAGTTCAGGTATATATTCAACCCATGAGACTTTGTCGTAAATGTAATTCCCTTTGTCTGACGGTTTATCCCACTTGTAGTAAAGAACATTGTTTGGAGAATGGGCTGCTTTTACAAGGTCGTCGAAGATGTATGAATTTTGGTGGGGTTTTTAAGTTTTGAAAAGTTTTTACCATTTATGTTGTCGTTTGGATGTATAAGCATATTTCCCTTACCGTCGAAGATAAAGAGGTAGCCTGATTTTCCAATCCTTGTTGTTTTAATAATTTCCCTTAATTGTTTCATCAATTGTTGTTTTCTTTTTGCAACCTCTTTGTCAATGTCATCAAGGTAAACCCCTGTGCCTATAACCATTTTCCAGTTGGGGAAGTCTTTTGCATAGGTTAATTTTTCGTAAATTGTACTGTCTTTTGAGTTTTTCTTCCACCAGTAACTGTAAAACCCTTCCCCCTTTTCCCTTGCTATCTTTACCATTGGGGGGACTATAAGGTTACCCTTAATATCTCTAACATTTGAAAAGTCTTTGCCCTGAAGGTAGGGGTGGGAAATTAAAACACTGTTGTAGTCGCTTATGTAGAAGTAATTGTTGTCGTCGTATCTCAATTTGTTTATTAGCTCTATTACCTCTTTTTGCAGTCTTTTGTTTAAAACACTGTAATATTCCCCTGTTCCAATTATCCAGTTGAAGGGTTTGAAAACGAATACATAACTGATTTTGTCTTCAACCTTTCTGGTTTTTGGGTTTAACCATTTGTATTTGACTATGCCGGAGCCATTTTTTTTGCATTTTTTAACCATTTCATTGAAGAGATAAACCCCATTCGGGTCTTTGTAATTGCCAAGGTATTTCCCGTTTAATGAAGGGATAATCGGATGAACAACCATTCTCGGCTCAAATGTGTTTGCCCAGAAGTAACCGATTCCGCCGTTGTACCTGTAAATGTTTATGAAATTGATAATTTCTCTTTTTAATTCTTCTTTGCTTTTCTTTTTTTTATTTTTGTTATAATAGTCCATCAGGCTTTTTTTAAAATCATCTGCTCTCTCTTTTAAAAGCGTTCCGATATTTTCGGGTTTGGATTGCTGATACTTTGCCTCAATTATTGAAAATGCTGTGTCTGTCAGGTTTTTAAGTTCTTTTTTATGCCTTTCAAGAGAATTTTTCTTAAAACTTTCAAGGTCTGATGCAACATTTTTTGTGATTGTTACAACTTTGTTTAAAACCTCTTTTGCATCCTTTTCTTCAAGAGATTCTATTGTTTTGTTAACCTTTGGGACAACAAGAAAGGATATTGCAAGAGCGTATAAAATAATTGTACTTGCGACAACTAACATTGTTTTTAAAAATAGTTTTGATCTAATCATTTGCACTTCCTTTTTTAAATGAATTTTATCAGAATCAAAAAGGTAAAACAATTTTATTTTTTTACCGTTTTTTTAATATCTGACTTTTTAAATAAAGTTTTTATCTATGTTAAAATCTTTTCGGAGGCTTTATGAGAGTTGCGGTGATTGGGGGAGGCATTTCAGGCCTTTCTTCAGCATTTTTGATAAAAAAGGGATTAAAAGATGTTGAAGTTGATGTTTTTGAGGCAGGAGATTCTCCGGGGGGGACAATAAAAACTGTTCAAAAAGATGGTTATACCCTCGAGTTTGGGCCCAATGGATTTTTGAGCGGGAAAAGGTCAACTCTTGAAATTGCAAGACTCTGTCAGGCAAATGGCTATCTGGTTGAAGCGAGTGAGGATGCTGAAAAAAGGTATGTGCTGAAAAATGGCAAACTCGTGCCTTTGCCTGATTCTCCTGTTTCATTTTTCAAATCTTCCTTGCTTTCATTAAAAGGGAAGATTGAGATAATGAAGGAGCCCTTTGTTAAACCTTTGAATGATGATTATGAGGAAACGGTTGGAGAGTTTGGTCAAAGAAGGCTTGGGAAAGAGGCTGTTGATTACCTGCTTGACCCCATGGTCAGTGGTGTTTTCGCAGGAAGTGTTGATAGATTGAGTTTAAAGCAATGTTTTCCAAGGATATGGCAACTTGAAAGAGAATACGGCAGCCTTGTTAAGGCAATGTTTAAATTGAAAAGTAAAAAGGCATCCCCCTCCGGCAGGCTAACATCTTTTAAGCAGGGGATGGAATATTTAATAAAATCCCTTGTAAATAAAGGAGATTTTTGCGTTCACACAGGTAAAAAGGTTTCACATGTTGAAAAGAGAGGTAAGAGATTTTTGTTAAATACTTCAAAAGAGGAGTACCGTGCAGTTGTTTTTGCTGTTCCCTCTTATGCTTACATGGATATCGCCTTTCCATTAAAAGAAAGGGTAATAGAGGGATTAATGAGCATAAAGTATCCGCCTATGGCCGTGATTTGTCTGTCTTTGGAAAGTAAAATAGATGTTGCAGGTGGCTTTGGATTTTTGATACCTTCTATTGAGAAAAGAAGGATACTTGGTGCTCTGTACTCTTCAAATATTTTTCCCAACAGGGCTCCAGATAATCGTATACTTGCAACTGTAATGATGGGAGGGGATAACAACGGGTGGATAATGGATTTTAAGGAGGAAGAGTTAATGTTGGTGGCTATTGAGGAGTTAAGTGAAATTCTTTCAATAAAGAAGAAATACATTGAGCCTGTTGCGATGCGAAAGATCAGAAGAGCCATCCCTCAGTATTATAAGGGGCATGGTAAAATAGTTGAGAGCCTTGAAGAATTGAGCAGGCAGATAAAGGGGCTTTTTTTTACCGGGAATGCTTTTTACGGAATTGGGATTAATGATTGCACGGCAAGGGCTTTTTCTCTTGCAGATAGTGTTATTGATTTTTTGAAGGGAAACCATGCTTGAACAGGTTTATTTTTTTTCGCTTTTCTTAAACTTTTTGAGTTTGATTGTTTTCTTTGCCTTTGCTTTAAAGAAGAGCAGGGAGTTATTTTACACAGGGACATTTTTAATTGGTACCGGTGGCTTTCTTTTACTTGTTTTTTTAATGTTGAATGGAATAAACTTTGGAATGCACCCTTCAACCAACAAATTTTTTACCTATAACTTTCTTGCCCTGCTTGTTTATATCCTTTACTTTGTTTTTGAATTCTGGTTCAAGATCAGGCTCCTGTCTGTTTTTATCCTCCCCATAGGTTTCTTTTTTAATGTGGTTGCTGCCTTCCAGAGCAAACTGACCCCTGAAGTAATGAGAAATATCTCCCCTATTTTTCTTGGTATACATACAGGATTTTTGCTTTTGGGAGAAGCAATGTTTCTTGTCTCTTTTGGGGCTTCTTTGATGTATCTTATTCAGTACCGAAATCTTAAAAGCAAGAGATTCAATGGATGGTATGGGAGGTTGCCTGCACTTGAAGATCTTGAATACATAGTAGGAGTGGGAGTGCTTGGGGGATTCCCAATGCTCACCGCAGGGTTGCTCACTGGATTTTATTGGGCTGCTAATTTGTGGAACAAAACCTTCTGGTACTTTGACCCGAAAATTATCTGGTCTTTTGTTGTATGGCTTTTGTACTCTTATCTATTTTATTTGAAAATCTCCGATAGGTTGAGGGGCAAAAGGTTTATTATCCTCGTGATTGTTGGGTTTTTTCTTGTTTTGTCATCTTTTTTCATAACGGTTTTTTTCCCTTCCATTCATAGCCTGTCCCGTGGTTTTGGAGTGCGTTGATGCCTGTCGCAATAATTGGCTTAAACCACAAAACATCACCTGTCACTGTAAGGGAAAAGTTGAGTTTTTCAATGGATGATATAGAAAAAGAGGCGCCTGAATTGCTTTCAAAGCCTTATATTGATGAGGTTTTAATCCTTTCTACCTGTAACAGAACTGAGGTTTACTTTTACTCTGAGTTTCCTCAGAAGGCAAGGGTTGTGTTGGAACAGTATTTTTCCCAGAGAGCCTCTGTGGAACAGGAGAAACTTGCTTCTTACCTTTATTTCTATCAGGAATTTGACGCTGTGGAACATCTTTTCAGGGTTGCATCCGGGCTTGAATCAATGGTTCTTGGAGAGCCTCAAATATCAGGCCAGGTTAAGGATGCATTTGAAAAAGCGATAGAGGTTGGAACTGCAAAAAGAGTGTTTGTAAACCTGTACAGACATACCCTTCAAACGGTTAAGGTTGTGAGAAATGAAACAGAGATATCAAAGAATGCAGTATCCATTCCATTTGCTGCGGTTGAACTTGCCAGAAAGGTGTTTGGCAAACTCGATAACAAAAGAGCGCTTCTTGTTGGGGCGGGTGAGATGTGTGAACTTGCTGCATTGCATTTAAAAGAAAATGGAGTGTCTTCAATTGATGTGGTGAACAGGACATTTGAAAAAGCGAAGAATCTGGCTGAAAAGTATAATGGCAAACCATACACATTTGAGAAACTTTATTCTGTTATTTGCAATGTTGACATTGTTCTTTCTTCAACCGGGTCCAAAGAGCCTGTTATAGTTTTTAAAAAGATGAAAGATGTCGTAAAGAGGAGAGCGGGGGGGAGTTTGTTGATAATTGACATTGCAGTGCCAAGGGATGTTGAGGAAGATGTGGGTGACCTTTATAACATATACCTTTTTGATATAGATGATCTTGAAAAGGTGGTTGAGGCAAATAAGAAAAAGAGAGAAAAAGAGGCTGTTGTTGCTGGGGAGATAATCAGGGAGAGAGTTTCAGATTACCTTAAATGGTGCAGACTACAGGATCTTAACCCCGTTATTGCTTCCTTGAGAGCCAAAGCAGAGGAGATAAGGCGGGCTGAGCTTGAAAAATCTCTAAAAAGATTGAAAGAGTATCCTGATGAGGTAAAGAAAGAACTTGACAGATTGAGTTATTCCATTGTTAACAAAATGCTACACCAGCCCATCACCGAGTTTAAAAAGGTTGCAAGAGAAGAGAGGCTTGAAAGTAAAATGCTTCACTTTTTTAAGTCTCTGTTTAACATTGATTGAAACGGGGGGATTATGAAGAAAACATTTTTGTTATTTTTTTTGTTTTTTTCTTTTGTACTGTATGCAGGAGAGGAATGTACAACTGCTGTAATAAGTGGTCGAGCAACCATTGACAATGCCCCTTTAATATGGAAGAACAGGGATACAGACCATCTTTTCAACAGGGTTATTTTTGTAAATGAAAAACCGTATTCTTACATTGCAATAGCAAACAATGATGAGGTTTCAGGGAGGATAGTGTGGGCAGGTTTAAATGAAACAGGTTTTGCAATAATGAACTCTGTTGCTTATAATCTGCCTCTAAACTGTAATGAAATGAAGAACCTTGAAGGTTTCATAATGGCGGATGCGTTGAGAAAGTGCAGGACAGTAGATGACTTTGAGCATTACTTGAAGAACAATGAGGGAAGAGATCTGGGTGCTCAATCAAACTTTGGTGTTATTGATGCGTTTGGGGGAGCCTGTCTTTTTGAGGTTCACAACCATGGTTATAAAAGAAGGGATGCCTCTTTTGAAAATAATGGCTATATAGTGAACACAAACTTTGCTTTAAGTGGGGAAAAGGATAAAGGCTCTGGATATCTGAGGTATATTCAGGCAAAAAGGATGTTTGATTCGAGGGAAAAAATATCACATTCCTTTATAATTTTTTCGATTATCAGAAATGTTGACAATCCTTTAATCCCTATTTTGCCTATTGACAGGTGGAGAGAACTCTCAAATAAAAAGCCTTACTATGTGTATACCTATCATTCAATAGACAGGGCAGGTACTGCCTGTGCATTTGTTGTGCACGGGGTAAAAAGCGGGGGGGATCCCAGATTTGCAACCATGTGGGTTGCCCTTGGTGAGCCCCTGACAACCATCGCCGTTCCATTATGGGTTTGTACCCGTTCAGTGCCTTTCCCCTTGATAGGCAAGGATAAAGCCCCGATTTGTGTTGAGGCAATGAAATTAAAAAAGAGAATGAGGCCTTTTCTCAAGGGTAAGATGGGTGATTTCCTTGATCTTACGAAACTTGATAACAGACAGAATACAGGTTGGATAAGGCTTTTAAGGGAAAAGCAGGGGGAGATTCTTACCAGAACCGCTCTTTTTTTAAGAAAAAACCCTGATTGTAATGAGATGAAAGCCTTTCAGAATAGCATTGCAAAAGAAGTTCTGAATTTTCTTAAAGGTTTAAATAGAAAATACGACAGAGGTGAAAGATGAAGGTTATTATTGGCACAAGGGGGTCGAAACTTGCGCTGTGGCAGACTAACAGGGTAAGAACATTACTTAAAAAACAATTTCCTGATGTTTTATTTGAAATTAAAATTATAAAAACCACAGGTGATATTGATCAGAAAACTCCCCTCTCTCAGATAGGAGGGATAGGATTGTTCACAAAGCAGCTTGAAAAAGCGCTTGCTAACAAGGAAATAGATGTGGCTGTTCACAGTTTTAAGGATATGCCCTCAATTATAGAGGAGAGATTTGAAATTGCAGCAGTTCTGGAGAGAGAGAGGGTTAATGATGTTTTTATATCAAAAAAGTACAGGTTTGAAGATTTAAAGGCAAAACCTCTTATTGTTGGGACGGGCAGTTTAAGGAGAGTAAGTCAGTTAAAACTCACATTTCCACATATTCAGACAAAGAGTTTAAGGGGTAATATTGATACGCGAATAAAAAAGCTTGAAGATGGCCTTTATGATGGGATAATCCTTGCCTATGCAGGGATAAAAAGGCTTGGTATGGAAGAGAAAGTTACAGACATAATTCCCGTTGATGTTTTGACCCCTGCAGTTGCACAGGGAGCAATTGCCGTTGAAGTAAGGAGAGGGGATGAGATTATTAAAAACCTTGTGTCCACAATCAATCATAAAGAAACCATGCTTTGTGTAAACGAAGAGAGGGATTTTTTAAGGGTTGTTGAAGGGGGGTGTCGGATTCCTGTTGGTGCTTATGCAAGGTTTGAAAAAGGGTCTTTCGTGATAGATGCTTTTATTGGAAGCATTGATGGGAAAAATGTGCTAAGACACAAGGTTGAATTGCCAAAAGATGGTTTTGAAGATGCTGGAAAGAACCTTGGCAGGTATTTGCTTGAAAACGGTGGAAGAAACATCTTGAAGGAAATGGAAAAAAGATGATAAAGGAGGGAACAGTTCTTTTTGACCTTTCCTCTATGGGGGAATTGGTTAAAGGAAGATTTCTAAAGAGGGAAAACAGATTTATTGGGATTGTTGATGTTGATGGGGGGATTTATAATTGCCATATTGCGGACACTGGAAGATTAAAAGAGATTTTAACTGAAAATAGAGAGGTTTTACTCTCAAAAAATCCAGATCATCTTAAAACAGACTTTAAACTCCTTGCGTGCAAAATGGAGCATTGGGCTTTGATAAACACCTCCATTCACTCTAAAATTGCAAGAAGTGCCATACAAAAAGGGGTTCTTGGATTTATTCCTGCAGATGTAAAAAGTGAAATTAAGGTTGGGAATTCAAGGCTTGATTTCCTTGTTGACGATATGTTTATAGAACTTAAAGGAAGCAATCTATTAATAGAAAACAGGTGTGTTTTCCCGGATGCTCCGACAAAAAGGGGGGTAAAGCATATAAAGGAATTGATTGCTATTGCTGAAAAAGGGGGTAAGGCTGGCATTCTTATAATGGCTTTAAGAGACTGTAATTGCTTCAGACCTCATCTGGAAATGGACAGGGATTTTGCGTTTTTTTTTAAAACAGCAATTGAAAAAGGCGTTAAATTTTTTTCCTTTAAGGTGAGGGTTGAAGAAACAACGGTTATTTATATTGGTAATTTAAATTTGTGC
>Ga0256833_1001103_pt1 | contig 20246 bp, 17 predicted proteins | sample 356284metaG_FD_190535 | JGI IMG/M metagenome (GOLD analysis project Ga0256833, IMG submission 190535) | Hydrothermal vent microbial communities from Mid Atlantic Ridge, Atlantic Ocean - 356-284 | ecosystem: Environmental > Aquatic > Marine > Hydrothermal vents | place: Atlantic Ocean: Mid... | reverse complement strand
AAACGGAGAAAGCGCCCCGCTTGACCTCTACGGGGTGAACCGCCTGCGGTTTGAATGGGGAGTTGAGAACGGAAGACTCGTCTTAAAAGGCCTGGTGCCAGACCCCCCAGACTACCCGGAAATGTAGCGCGAAGGGGGAGGAGAGTCCGAAAGGATTGGAAAAGGAGGTATTTAAAATGAAAAATTTTTTAAATTTTTTCATTTTTTGTGTCATACTCTTTTCGTATTTTTGCATAAATAATTATTCATGCGCTTACGTTTTTGATTGTTCGCAGGGTTGTGAGGTGAGCTGTGGTGGGGATCAGGCCTGTCTGTGGCGCTGTTTTACCTGTTGTCCGCCTCAGGAGGTAAAACGCGAAATAGATTGTCTTCTTTGTGAGGGCAAGTGGCAGGCTGGTCGGTGTCTTTCCAGGGCAGAGCAGGAGGAGATGTTTGTTGAGATCAGGGTGAACGGGAGCAAGGCCCCAGGGGTAGTGAGAGAAAATATTCGGATCACGGTCTCTCTTGGCCCACAGGCTCAGACCAGCACGGGAGACTATTTCCTCTGGGCCAGGATTCCCGGCGGGGCCTGCTACTGCTACGCCTACCCGGGCCAGTGGACCCCCTGCTCCTGCACGGATCCTGCTCCTGCTTATCAGGGAGGGCTTGTTTCTCTGAAGGACTTTTTCGTGCCCCCTGAAGTTTCGGTAACCCAGCTCCCTCTGGGAGACTATATCCTTTACTTTGCGGTGGATTCCCACCCAAATGGCCTTCTTGACGAAGACGCTGCTCGGGATGAGGTAAGCTTCAGGGTGGAGCCATAGTTTTACACCTGAAAATAACGCTTGAGCCAGTTCCCATAGCGCCGTGAGACCAAGAAGGCCCGTGTACCAAAGAACCCCTCGGCATACCGGGCCTGAGAAAGGGTGTAAGTCCGGGCCCGGTTGATACCCTCTATGACCTCCAGGTAATTGTTCTCCCTTATCTGCGAGGCGTAAAGCTTCATAAGCGCCTGTTTTTCTTCAAAGACCGGGCTGATGTCAAGGAGCCGGTTCACCTCCCCCTGGCGACTGATCTCATAAAGCCAGACCTCCCTTGAAAAAGGGGCTACGGCAAGCCCTACCCAGGTAGTGGCCCGGTGATCGGGATGAAACTCCAGGAGTGAAGGCATAAAAATGGTTTTAAATTTTTGTGCAAATAATTTTTGCAATTTTTGTGCTAAAATGTCTCTATGTTCGTACACTTTTCTGTCGGGAAGGTCTAGAAAATGCACCTCTTGAACTCGAAGGCGGGCGGCGACCTGAAGGGCCTCCTGAGTGCGCACCGCGGGATCTCCGGCAAGTTCCCCCCGAGTAACGAAGGCGATTTCCACCGGAATCCCCGCCTCTCGTGCCAGGAGCAGGGCCCCTCCCATGCCGAAGGTCTCGTCGTCGGGATGGGGGGCCAGCACCAGCCACGGCCCCTTGGGGAGGGGGGAGGGTTCAAACGGGACAAGTTTGGGTTCAGAAAAGATCGGCATCTCCCATCACCCAGTTAAAACTTAGTGAAATTTTGGAAAAGGCCGCGGTAAAGCCTTTCATAGCGGGTATAATTCCGAGAGGTTCTGGAAGCTTCTGGTAGCCGAGAAGTAGAAATAGCTCTCGCAGCTGAAAGTTCCCCCCGAGCCACACGCGCAAAACCTTGTCGGGATAATGGGCCTCAAGGGCCTTTAAGGCCTCCCAAAGGTAGCGGGGTTCGGCGGCCAAAAGATCAAGGAGGGAGACCTTTTCTCCTTCCTCAGAGAGAAAGATGGCCGCCAGGGGTTTTCCTCCAGGGGAGCGCCAGAGGAAGAGGCGGTAGTCCTTTTGTGGGTTTTTCCAAAAACGCCAAAAAAAGTAGTGATCGTCTTTTACGAGGGAAGATGGAAAGACCCTCTGGGGGTTTTCAAGGAGGGGGGCTAGAGAGGGATAAGGGTCCTGGGCAGAAGACCTCATCTCGCCCTGGGGCTTTGAGGTGCTGGCCCGAAGGGAGGGCCTTTTTTCCGCGTAGAAGACATCCCCCGGAAGTTCCTGGTAAGAGAGCAGGAGCTTCCCCAGCCGGAAGTGTCTCTTCCCTGGGATCCCCCAGACGGCCTCGACCTCCGGCCTCAAACCAGGCAGGGGCTCCTCTGGGAAGGGACAGGCCTTAAGATAGGTGCGCCAGTAGATGCGGGCCACCCGTACAAAAAGCCCCCCTTTGCCACCTATCAGGTCCCGGTAGGCCGGGTGAGAAAAGTTGTCCATGAGTTCGATGACCTCGTATTCTCGCCCATCCCAGAGGATCTTCTGCTTCTGGCCCCCGTAAAAGACGCAAACCTCCCCCTGCGGGGAGATACAGAGCAAGAACCTAGGGCTCCAGGGAGGAGAGAAGTACTTCCAGTGAAAGAGTTGGCTGGGAAAAGTTTTTCCGAAAGCAATCTCCCAGGCCGAAAGGAGCAATTCTTCGTCAGAGCTTTCCAGAGGCCGTAGGAAAAAGGCTCCGCGAGAAGTTTTAAGGATCTTTAAAGGTTTCATCAGGAAAGAATTTAATCGCAAATATGCTTTCTGGTAGATATTTTCCTAATTTCAAAACCTCTCCTTTTTAACCGGGGGTGTTAAAGAAATATCATTTCTGGCCGATAAAGAGAAATGTGAATAGGCTTTTTTTTCTTTTGATTTGTCTGGTATTCTGTTTTTCCTCCGTGGGTTGGGCCTTTTATCTTAAGGCCCAAAGTGTGTGGCCGGCTTTCGGTCTTAAAAAGGTCCTCACCTACAAGGACCCCAAAAAGGGGCAAAAGGTGGCCCTGGTGGCCGGAGGAAGTGGTATTTTCGTCCTGGATGTGAGCGACCCCTACCACCCCACCCAGAAGGCCCTGGAAAGCTCTCTTCCCCAGCCCACTCAGATCCAAGATTTCTACCTGGATACTTCGGGTAAAAAACCTCTTCTCTGGGTGGCTGATGGTGGAGGAGGAGTGTGCAGTTTTGCCGTTTCTGGCAAAGGTCTTAGCAAGCCTACCTGTAAGAGCCTCGGGGGGTTCATCTATAGCGTTTGGCCGGTGAAGGATTTTCTCCTTCTGGCCAACGGCCAGGGGGTGCAGCTCTGGCAGGTGGCCTCCAAGGAGTGGACCCTTATCTCCTCGGTGGTCACCCCTGGTCAGGCTCGGGATCTTGCCTTCCGCCTCCTTGATCCCTCGCGGCTGGAGCCTGAACCACCAGAAATAGAAGGAGAGATAAGTGGTAAAGTCCGCTACCGAATAGGGCTGGCCTTTGTGGCGGACGAATGGGGAGGCCTTCGGGTGATAGAGCTTGCCAAGGTGGTTACCTACGAGCCTGAGGAAGTAGCGGAGGGAGAGCCTCCCAAGAGCAAGGTGGTAGAAGAAGCCTTTGAGCTTAAGGAGGTTTCCGCCTGGGAGGGAGGGGCGGTCTCTTCTCTTTCCCTTTCCGGGGAGCTTCTGGCGACGACCCTCAAAGATGGGCGGGTGGAGATCTTTCGGGCGATAAGCCCTCCCTCCCACCTCGCCCGTCTGGGGAAGGAAGACTATCCGGGGCTTGGCGAAGTGCGCGAGCCTTTCCTCCATCCCTTCAAAGAGAAGGAATACTTTCTTTTTGTCTCCTCTGGGCGAGCGGGGGTGCAGGTTTTCAGGCTGAGGGAGGAGCCGGCCTTTTCTGTAGAGCCGGTAGCTCAGACAGTTATCGCGGGTTATGTAGAGAGCATCTTTGTGGATGAAGATTTCAACTTTTACGCGGCGGATCGCCAGGCAGGGCTCCTTATCGGGAGCTTTCCCGGCTTCATCTCCCTTCGGCTCGTAAGCAACGCCGGGAATTGCTCTCTGGCTCCGGAGGCAACCCTCCAGGTCTCCGACCCCGGTCCGTTAAGCGGCAAACCGGTCTTCTTCTGCGTCTGGCTTGATATCCCCACCTGCGGAGAGACCCGAGGCCTTGGTCCCTGCCTGGATCACGGTTTTAAAGAAGAAGACCTGACTTACATCCAGCAAAGCTTCGTCCTGGTATCGCCGGAGGAGATGACCTACGAATGGGTGGAAGGCAGGCATTGTTTTCCGGTGCCCTCCTTTGAGAAAATAGAGGAGATGCAGGTCCTTAGGCCGGATCAGGGCTTTTCTTGTGAGGAGTTGAGCGGGGCCTGCCTCAACTTCTGCCTGGATATCGATGCCGACCTGCTTCCAGAACTCTGCACCACTGTGAACTTTTAAAAACTTAACCCTTTCTGCCGATCTGGTATAAATTGGCTCTGTGCGCGGTTTTTTTTGTTCCCAAAGGTCTCGAAAGGCTGGCTTTACGCTCCTTGAGTTTCTGGTGGCCTCTTTTTTGGCCACGCTCCTTTTGCTCATTCTCTATCAGGCCTTTGGTCAGACAGCCCTTTACTTTCGCAGGCGTCCTTCCGAGGCCCCGAAGCTCCTTGAGGAGTACTTTTTCCGCTACCAGTTTCTCCTTCTTAAGGGAGATCCGGTCCTTGAAGACGGTTTTCTCTTCTTGCCGGTAAAGGGGCTTGCTGGCCCCTACTGGCTCATCTATGACCTTGAAAAAGGCCGCTACGCGGAGTTTAAAGGTCCTGAAAGGCCTAAAGATCTCGAAGCTCTCAACTGGTTTGAGGAGGCGGGGATCAAAGAGCTCAAGATTTTTGTTTTTGAGAACGGGAGGCGGGAATCTTGGCCGCTTGAAGACGGTTTTCCGAAAAAGCGGCCCCTTCTGCTGGAGGTAAGGTTTGTCTCTGGGGGCCGGACCACGGTGGTGCTCAGGTGAAGTTCAAATACGAAGCCCTGGACAGTGAAGGCCGTTTGACTCAGGGAGTGTTTGAGGCGGCGGGGGAGGCGGAGGCGCTTGAGCTCCTTCGCCAGAAGGGCCTTTGGCCGGTCTCTTTAAAGCCTGCCACCTTTTGGCGTGTCAACCTCCGCCGCGGGGCCAGGACGGCGGATCTCATCCTCTTCAGCACGCAGTTCCTGAGGCTCCTTGAGGCCGGTCTGGCGGTTGACCGGGCCCTCAAGGTGCTCAAACGCATCTTTGAAAATGCCGGCAAGGCAGAGATCGCCCAGTTCATCGAGTTGATCCTGCGGGATGTAAGCTCCGGGCTTGAGCTGGCCGAGGCCCTGGGCAAACACCGCTTTTTCCCCGATTACTATGTGAACCTTATCCGGGCCGGCCAGGCCGCCGGGGCCCTGCCCCGAATATTGCGAGAGCTCGTCTCCTACCTCGAAGAACGGGAGCGTTTCCGGCAGGAGCTCCTCTCCGCCCTCCTCTACCCGGCCTTCCTCCTGGTATTTGGGCTCTTTGCTGTGCAGACCATCCTGGTTTATGTGCTCCCACGTTTCGGAAGGCTCTTCAAGGACCTGGGGGTGACCCCCCCCTTTTTTACCCGCTTTCTTATTCAGGCTGGTCTTTTCTGGCAGGACTTCGGCCCCTATGTCCTTTTGGGGCTGGTGCTGGTCTTCTTTTTTCTGAAAAGGCGTTTTTCCGGCCCTCAGGGGCGAAAGGCCCTTGAAGCCTATCTTCTACGACTGCCCTTGCTGGGGCGCTATCTCCTGCTAGCAGACCTGGCCCGGGTGTGCCGGGGCCTGGGAGTCATGCTCCGGGGGGGAGTGCCAGTGGAGCGGGCCCTTGAGATGGCCGCCGAAGTGGCAGGTCTTGAGCTCCTCCGAAAGCTTTTCCTTAAGGCCAACGAGCAGGTCAGGCACGGGCAGCCGCTTTCCAACGTGCTGCAGGAGCTGCCAGAGGAGGCAGCCTTTGTCTATGATCTGGTGGCTGTGGGGGAGGAGACCGGAGACCTCGCCCGGGCCTTTGAAGACGCCGCTCTCCTTGCAGAAGAGGAAGTGCGACGGACGACCAAGCGCTTCCTCACAGTGCTTGAGCCGGCAGCCATCCTCTTCTTCGGCCTGGTCCTGGGAAGCATGATCATCTCCATCCTGCTGGCCATCTTCAGCCTTCAGGTATAGAGGATCGTCCCATGTTTGACGAACTTACTATGCCCTGGGTGGTTTTCGTAGCAGGCAATTTCCTCCTCTTCTGGGGGTTTTTTCTTCTTTTTTTTCCGGAGAAGGAAGAAAACTTCCGCAATGGCTTTCTCATCTCAGCCCTTATCCTTTTGGCTCTGGCCATCGGGCTGCGGGCCTGGAATGTGGGAATTGACACCCCCAAATACGTAGCGGCCTTTGCCTCCCGCAAGGTCCTTGTCTATCACCAGCTAGAGATCTACGAACCGCTCTACATCGTCTTGGGTCTCTTTTTAAGGAGCCTCCTTGTGGACTATCATCTCTTTCTCTTTCTCTGGAGCTTTTTCTTGGCGTTCTTTCTCTTCTTGGCCTATCGGAGCCTCCTTCCGCCGCGGCTGGCTCCTCTGGCCCTGGGGCTTTACACCGGCAGCTTCGTCTTCTGGCTTTCCAACCTCTCCATGCTGCGCCAAGGCCTTACCATTTCCCTTCTCTTTTACGCCTATGCCCTTTACGAGAGGGGAAAAGGCCGGGCCGCCCTTTTTACAGCAAGCCTCGCCCCCTTGCTCCACTTCTCCGCCCTGCTTTTCCCTTTCTTTTATTTCTTGTGGCGCTTTCTCCTTTACCTTACCCGGCGGGGTGGGAGCTGGTTCTTTCTCCTCCTGGCAGGAACCATTTTGGGGCTCCTTTATCCTGGATCCCTCTTTCACGGATTGCTTAAGGCCGTCTTCGATCTCCTCTACCGGCTCTTCGCCCATCCTTATGTAGAGAAGATCCAGTGGTACCTTACCTGGAGTAAACTTACCCCCTGGCACCTCAAGCACGTCTATTACCTCTTGCTTGCCCTCCTGTTGGTGGGGGCCTTAGGGGCCAGAAGACACGAGAGGCTTGCCGCCCCCTTTTCCCTCCTCTGGGCGGGTTTTCTGGTGATCTTCCTCTGTAAATACGACGAGATGGTGGCGGACCGGATGTTTATGTATTTTGTGCCCGGAGTCCCCGTTCTCATTCTCTCCCTGGTGAAATGCTTCTTTCCGGAAAGGGACCAGCGTCTCCTTTACGCGGCCCTTCTCTGTGCCGGGCTGGTCTGGTTCAATGTGAAATTCTTCCTCCTCCAGTATCAGGGTTGGTTTATCTCTCCCTTCCCTGCAGTGAGATGAAGATATCTTTTCGGCCCGCCAGGAAATCCCCGACAGGAAGCCACATCCTTACTATTAATGGGAGCACTAAACGACATCGGTAAAATAGGAACGGATCCCGAAAGAATGTCGACTTAAAAATGCCCCCCAGTAATAAAAACGATTTGCAAGTGAGAAATAGAGGATGATATAAGACTCTAAACTTCCAGGAGGAAGAGGGTGAGGAAAGCAGTCTGCTTTTTGGGCTTTTTGTTTATCTTTCTTTTCAAGGGATACCTTTTAGCTTCAGAAATAACGGCCTCTTTAAAAATAAACGGCCAAAAAGGCCCTCTTACCCTGACTCCCAAGGACCGCCTGCGTCTGACCATTTCCTTAGAAGCTCCAGATGAAAGTGAAGAAACAGATTACTTCCTTTGGGTAAGGACCCCTGAGGGAGAATGTTATTGCTATGTTTATCCCTCTATATGGAACTCTTGCTCTTGTACGGACCCTGTTCCTGCTTATCAGGGGTCGTTTCTGAGACTTGAAGATTTCTTAATCCCTCCCATAATCGAGGTAAAAGATCTTTCTTCTGGAAATTACACCATTCACTTTGAGGCCCGCAGCAATTCTTTGCTTGTCCAAGATGAAATATCCTTTATAGTGGCTATCCCTTCTATTAAGGATAAAAATCTTCTTTCCTGCATCAGAAAGACCCTGGGTCTTAATTCAGAGGCCCCTTTAACCTCTGAGGATTTCCAAAAGCTAACCTTTCTCTTTTGCGATCGGGAAGAGGTAAAAGATCTCTCTGGAATAGAAAACCTGGTAAACCTTGAGATCCTATCCCTGAGCGGAAATCAAATCAAAGACATAAGCCCCCTGGCCCCTCTAACTAGACTCCGAAAACTCTTTCTTTGGGATAACGAAATAAGGGACTTGAGTCCTTTGGCAGGACTTAAACATCTTGTAGTCCTCGATTTAGGAGACAACCGAATAAGTGATATTGGCCCTTTAGCCTCCTTGGAAGGACTTGCAGAATTGTATCTCTGGGGAAATCACATCGAGGACCTAAGCCCTCTTGCCCATCTGAAGGGTCTAGTAAAACTTTCTCTGTGGGACAACGAAATAAAAGATCTAGACCCTCTGGCCGGACTTACACGCCTTGAGGTCCTAGAACTTGGTGGCAATCAAATTCGAGATCTTACAGGTCTTGAGGGTCTTGTTAATCTTAGAAGGCTTTCCCTTTGGGCCAACAAGATAAGCGACTTGAGTCCTCTAGCCGACCTTTTGGAACTTCAAGAACTATCCTTAAGTGGTAACCAAATAAACGACTTGAGTCCCCTTGCTCATCTTTCCCGGCTGGAAAAGCTGGAATTAAGTGGAAATCAAATCAAAGACCTTGAGCCTCTCGCCACTCTTATCAATCTAAAGAAGCTTGATCTCAGTGGAAATCAAATAGAAGATTTGAGCCCTTTAACCGTTCTTGTTAAGCTTAAAGTACTTAACCTCTGTAATAACCAGATAAGTGATATAGCTCCTCTGGCGGAACTTTTGGGGCTTAGTAGCCTTTCCCTTTGCGAAAATCGGATAAAAGACCTTACCCCTTTGGCAGGGCTTTCCAGCCTTGAAAACCTCTCTCTCAGAGAGAATGATCTAGAAGATCTAGCCCCTCTAGCAAACCTTGAAAACCTTAAAAGACTTGATCTTTGTGGCAATTGCATCCGCGACTTTTCCCCTCTTGAAGAGCTTGACTTAGCTTGGTGCGATTGTTGCACTCCGGAGGAACAGCAAGAAAGCTGTGAATAAGTATTACTGGGGGTATTTTTAGTCGACATTCTTTTGGGATCCGTTCCTATTTTTCATTTCGAAAAATGGGAACGGATCCTTTTAACGATGTCGGTTGTTTAGCGCTCCCATTAATAATTCCTTACCACCCAATTGCCCCAGCCCTCTCCTCAAGGTGGTTAGTAGTTGGTAGTTCATTTCCAAACTAGTTTGAAGGAATGAGGTTGTTCAGAGCTCCTTTTTCTGTGGGCCAGAGGCCGGTCTTTTCCGCCCGGAAGGCCTCCCAGGCCGACCACTTTTTCCCGTCAAAGAAACGCCAGCGTCCTTCCATCTGGGAGGGGCTGAGATCCTTCACCTGGTAGGTGAACCAGTATCCCTGCGTGCCGAATTCAAGCTCGTAGAGGAAGGTTTTGCCGTCTCCTGGGGTCACGGCCACCGGGGTGACACACTCTCCTTTAAGCTTCCAGCAACCTGCCCAGCCCTCTCCCATCCGGTAAAGGAAGAGGGTGTCCGGGTGGAGGTAGGTCTCGCCCTCAAAGTAATCCGTAACGCGCCAGTTTCCGGCAGGCGTGTAGATCTGGACCAGCACTTCCTGAAGGGGCCGGGCCTCCTGGTAGGAAGGCCCCACGCGCACCTCAAAAAAGATCTCCCCTTCAAGCCCCAAAAGGCGCACCGGGCCCAGGGAAATTTCCCCTACCGGGCCCAGGGTGGTGTAGAGTTCGTCAGCCCCGGCTACAGGGGCCCCTCCTGTCTCTATGAGAGCAAAACGACCCTCTGTGGGCCGCCAGGAAAAGACTTTGCCCGGCCAGAGGAGAGGACTTTTAAGGAGGAGGTAAACACGGTTTCGGAAAAGGCAGCTTCCTTCCTCCCAGCGGCCTGAAAGGGCCTTACAGGCCTTCGGATCCGCTGGAGGGGCGGCTTCGGCCGGAAACCTAAGCCTTATGAAAGAAGCTTCTACCGCCTCCAGCCGGGCAAAATGGGGGGTGCTCTGGGTAAAGACCGGGGGCCTTACCGGCAGGACCACTTCCTCCCCCGGTCGCCTTATTTCCACCATAACTGGCACGCTCCGGAAAAGCCCCTCCTCTTTGCCCGTAATGCGGATCTCTCCTTCGTAACGCCCACAGGGGAGCGAGGTGAGGGCCTCAGGGACAAGCTCCACCTGGAAGAAACCTTCCGGGGACTGCCCCGGGGCCGGCCAGAGGGGTGTGAGGCGAAGCCAGGGGACATCAGTGCTCACCGACCAGCCCTCGACCCCAGCATAGACATGAAGCCTTTGAGGAAAAGCCCCTGTAAGAGCGCCGTCCTCTTTCTTTTCAAGGGACCAGAAAAGCCCTCCCGGAAAGACCTCCAGAGTGTGCCAGGGAAGGATGGTAAGGCTCACATTAAGGGCCAATCCCTCCGTGGCAGAGCTCTCGTCAAGGTCGCTGAAAAAGCGCACAGTGCCCTGATAATCCCCTGCCGGAAGCCCTGTCGGATCCACCACCAGGGAGATTTCACCTCCTTCTCCCGAGGCGAAAAAGCCCCTTTGCGGTTCCACGCGCAACCAGGAGACCTCACTCGTGGCCCGAAAGTTGAAGGCCCGGCCCTCCGGGTTGGCGTTATAAAGCCTCAGGGTGAAGGTGCGGGGGTATGGTTCGGCGGCGGGTACCTTTACCTCCAAGGCGTTGGGGCTTACCACCAGAAGATCCTCTATCTGGTCGTCTACCTGGAGCTCCACCTGCACTTCCTGAGAAAGTCCCCCGCAAGCTACTACCACACTCCCCTGGTAGAGACCTTCGGGAAGATCCTGGTCCGGGTTAATCGTTATATTAAAGGAGGCCCCACAGGCCACATTGCCTCCTTCCACCTGGAGCCAGCTCTGATCTGTGGAGACAGTACAAGGGACCTGAGGAGGGGCCTGGTTGGTGCCGTTATCATTTTCCTGGCTGGCTGGGGTTCCAGAGCAGAGGATACCGACCTGAAAGCTGCGGGCAGGGACCTCAGCCCCTGGCACGCGCTGCACCTCAACCGATAAGAAAGAAGGAGAGACCCAGAAGGAGAAGGACCCCTGAGGGGAGCCTTCCTCTATGGAGCGCCGCACGGTGATAAAGGACTCCCCGATATCCGAGACCACGGTGATGCTACCCACACTCTCAGAGGGATTCTCAGAGGTGATGGTAATCTTGACCATTGCCGGGCCGCTGTCACTTATCCTTTCGGGCTTGATCCAGCTTCGATCCGGGATGAGCTGCCAGGAGAAATCGGTACTATCGCCATCGGCATCCACGATGTAGATGGTGGCCTTGTAGGTGCCTCCCGGAGAGAGAGAAGCCTTGATAAGGGGGGGCATTACCTCAAGGCGTGCCGCCAGGGACTCGCCTACAGTCCAAAAAAAGCCGAGGATCAATATCAGCGGTAAAAGGGACCACTTTTTCATCTCTTGCCTCCAGCAATCCTGCCATTAAAAAAGAGTTTTTAGCAAATTGCTTCCCAAATCTCCGGTTACTTTCCCCTCCGTAGGGGGTAATGCGGAAGACGTTTGGGTCTCATTTATCCTTAAGCAAGATTTGAAATATGATATTTTTTTATTTGTCTTTTTCGAACAAAAGGCGTAAAAACTTGAATTTTTTCCTTTGAGAGGCCAATTTTAAAAATCCGATTTGTGGGGGAATTGGTGAAAGGTTGTTATCGACGGGTCTTTTTGTTCACCCTTTTGGGGCTCTTTTTCTTTTCAGCCGCCCTTTACGGGGAGGAGATCCTGGTAGGAGTCTTTTACATGCCCGGTTGGCAGAAGGGTTCCCCTTTCTGGCGTGATCTTAAGGGGCTTTCTGGGTCCCGCAGTCCTGGCATCCCCTGGCCGGAGAGAAAACCCCTCCTTGGCTATTATCCTGAGGGTGAAAGCTGGGTGGCCGCGCGGCACCTTGGCTGGGCTGCAGAGGCTGGGATCGATTTCTTTGTCTATAACTGGTACTGGACCGGGCGCCCCTATCTGGAGCACGCCCTCAGGGCCTATCTTTCCCTTAAGAATCATCACGGGGTGCGATTTGCCATTATGTGGGTCAATCATCCTCCCTTCCAGCGGAGTGCCAAGGATTGGCGAAAGATCCTCTTTTACTGGAAGAAGAACTACTTTTCTCACCCTGAGTATTTGCGTCTTCAAGGGCAGCCGCTCGTGCTCATCTTCTCTCCTCGTAAGTTTCGCAAGGAGCTTTCCGGCTGGCAAAAAGCCGCCCGCATCATCGCCGAGATGAAGAAACTTGCCGGCGGTCTTTTTCTGGTGGCCTGTCTCAACCGTCCGGCCACTTATGAAAAACTGGGGCTCCTAGTACTTGAAGGCTACGATGCCGTCACCGCCTATAACTACGTGGGTTACTCCGGCCCCCGGGTGGACACCTACGAAAATCTTATCCGTTTTTACCGCAAGACCTGGGAGGACTACGCCTCAAAACTGCGAGAGATCAACCTCTTTCTGGCTGGCCAGAAGGCCCCGGAGCTTGAGGAGGTCATTGCCCGCTTACGGCGGGAGCGTCGCCATAAAAAGGCACTTGAAAGCTTTCTGGCCCTTAAGGGCAGTGGCCGGAAACTCCTTTATCTGGTGCCCACCATCCCCGGCTGGGATGATCGTCCCTGGAAGGGACGAGAGGCCTTCGTGCGGTTGGGCTCCACCCCGGCAAAGTTTGCCAGGCACCTTACCGAGGCCCGTCACTTCGTTTCCTCCCATCGTAAAGAAGGGACGGTGCTTCCGGTGGTGCTCATCGAGGCCTGGAACGAATTTGCCGAGGGCTCTTATATCGAACCCACTCTCGCCTGGGGAAAGGCCTATCTTGAGGCCGTAAAAAAGGCCTTTAAATAGGGGAAACTTTTTCATGCGCGTCTTACACCTTCATGAAGATCTTTCTCTTTCCGGGGGGGCGGAGGTCTACCTTAAGGATCTCTTGCGGCGGCAGAGCTTCCGGGGGCTTCAGGTGTCTCTTCTTGAGATTAAGGGGCTTTCCGGCCGTAGGATTTTAAAACGGGCCCTTAAGGCAGAGGTCCTTCACCTCCATGGGGTTTATTACCGCACTTCCCCTCTCATCCTTTATCTCCTCTCCCGCCTGCGGCCCACCCTCCTCACCCTTCACGAGGTAGTGAACTTCTGCCCGCGTTTGACGATGACCCCCCCTGACGGAGGGCTTTGTTTATCTCCGGCAGGGCTTCATTGTCTTAGGCGCTGTGGTCTGCCCGGCAGACGGGCGGTGCTTGCGGACCTGCGAAGGCACGCCCTTAAGCGGGCGGTGCTTAAGAGGCTCCCCCTGATATGCGCCCCCTCGCGTTTTGTTTATAACCTCCTGCGGCATTTCGGCTTCCCCCGCCGCATTTTGAAACGGCTCCCTCTCTATCTCCCGGTGCCGGAGAGCTGGCACCAGGTGTCCGTAAGTCCCCGCCTTCCGAAAGAGAGGCTGCGTTTGGTTTATCTCGGGGGAAATTCTCGGGGTAAGGGGGCCTTTTTTCTACGTGAGGCCCTGGCAGAACTTAAGGTCCCCTACCAGCTTTTGGCTCCGGGTCTTTGGGGGAGTAGGCCTCTTCCGCGAGAAAGGCTTCTGCGCCTTTTTCTTTCCTCCCAGGTATGTGTGATGCCGAGCCTAGCCCCGGAGAGTTTTGGCCTGGCCGGGCTTGAGGCCGCTTTCTTTGGCTGCGTGGTGCTGGCCTCCTGCCCTGGAGGGCCTAAAGATTGGCTCACCAAGGGGGGTTTTCTCTTCCCCCGGGGGAATAAAGAGGTCTTTATTGCCCTCCTAACGCGGCTTTTTCGGGAAAAGGAACTGCTTTTAAAGCTTTCCTCCGAGGCCCGAGACCTCGCCCTCTCCCTTTCCGATCCTACCACACACCTCAAGGCCCTCCAAACAATTTACGAAACCCTTCTGTAACAGGATACGAAGTTAAGCCCCTGATTGTGGGCTACAACTCGTTTTGTTACCCTGGTAGCAGAAAATATTCTCTGAGCTGACAGGCTGCCTGCAAGCCTTTTATATGAAAAATCTTTTTCTTCTCCTATTAGGGATCTTTTTGGGCTGGGAAGGGCCCTCTCTGGGGGCCACATTTCTTCCGCTTTCAAGTCCTCTTTACGATTCGCTCTCCTTTTTGGAGGCCAAGGGTTGTCTGCCGAGTGCTATCCTTGATACGCGGCCGCTTTCTCGCCGGGAGGTATTCAGACTCTTAGAAGAGGCCTCTTTCTGCCCGCAAAGTTTTCCTCTCAAAGAGTTTCACTTAAACCGCCTCAGAGAGTACCTGGCTTACGAGCCGGAGCTTAGCTTTTTTCGGCCCTTAGACGGGCTAAAGTTACAGGGTTTTTACCTTGCAAGAGCCCCCCGCACAGGAAGGCTTCCTCTTTATTTTAAAAGGGGAAGATCCCTGCGGAGAGGTTTAAGAAATGAGTTCTTTTTCTTCTCCCGCTTGGAGGGGGAGAGGTTTTCCTTTTTTCTGGCCCCTCGCCTTAAGTTTGAAGGGGGAAAGACCAAGACCAGCATGGAAGAGGGCTATCTGGCCGCCACTTTGGGCCCCTTTACCCTCCTTGCGGGACGGTTGAGCCAGCATTGGGGCCCTCAGGAAAGAAGCCCCCTTCTCCTTTCCGAAAACCCCAGGCCCTTCAAGCTCCTCCTTCTGACCAACGAGAGCCCCTTTCTGCTGGAGGATCTGGGTCTTCTCCGCCTCACCTTTTTCGTAACCCGGCTCGGCAGCCAAAGGGCCGTTCCGCATCCTTATCTCTGGGGGCTCAAAGTGGTCCTCAAGCCCCGGCCAGGCCTGGAGCTTTCTGCCTCCCGCACAGCCCTTCTCGGCGGTAAAGGGAGGGATAACAGCCTTAAGACCTGGCTCAAGAGCCTTCTAGGCCTCAAGGAAAACCTCGGCCAAAAAGGCAAAGAAGTGGGAGACCAGCGTTTTTCCCTGGGATTAAAGCTCATCCGCCCCAAAGACCTGCCCTTCACCCTCTACTTTTCCCTGGGTCGGGAACACCTGGTGGAAAATATCCTCAGAGAGTGGGCCACCGGAGCAGGCCTCTACCTCCCAACCTTCCTGAGAGAAGACCTCTCTTTGCGCCTGGAGTTCCTCCATACCCCCTCTAACTGGAACCTTCATTACCTTTACCGGAGCGGATACACCTATCAAGGGCGAGGTATCGGGACCCACATCTTTGGAAAAGGCCACCTCTGGTATGGAAAACTTAGCAAACAATGGCCCTCCCTGGGGCTTGAAACAGAAGTTCAGCTAGAGCTCGCAAAAGATCACTTCCGGGGAAGGGACGAAACTTATACCCTGGAAGTCAGGCGTCTTAGTAAGAGAAAGGTCTTTTCTCTGGCCTTGGGCCTGAGGCGCTATCAGGGGCGATCTTTGCCCCTCTTTAAACTTTCCCTTACTCTTAGGTGAATAACTTCTCTCCCTACAGATAGATTCCTCGGAGAAATTTTTTTTCAAAGGTTTTCCCCGGCGGTCGATAAGAGTAAGAGATGAGAAAAAGGGAGGAGAAAGATGCGGGCCTTCTTGCGGATGCTTGGCGCCCTTTCTCTACTGGTCCTTTTGTTAGGTCTTTTTTCGTGTTCCTGTTCCTCAAGAAGGGGCTATTACGTGGGGCAGGTGGCTGGCCAACCGGTAAACATCCACTTCTGCGATGTCTCCCGGCCGTATAATTGTAAGCCCTGTGATTCCTGTGCCCCGTGTCCCGCCTGTGTTTCCTGTGAACCCTGCTGCTATTATTGCCCCACCCCCACCATCATTTATCACCGGGTGGGTAATTGTTATGCCGAAGGATGCTCTCTTTTGCCGGAGCCCCTTCTCTTTTATGAACCCCTACCTTTCGGACAGGCTTCAGGAGGTGGAAGATGAGGGCCGTAGCATTAACGCTTTTTTCGGTCTTTTTTCTCTTCACCGCAGCGCAGGCGGCAGAGACCCCTTCGGCCGCCCGGCTGGTGGATAGGGCCTCCTATCTGAACCTGGCCGTTCATGACATGGCCCAGCAGCTTCTCACCTATCGCGTTATACCACGCTACGAATACAGGATAGGTGTTAGCACTTTCGTGGACCTCCGGCGTCTTGATGTCACCACTCCCTTCGGCCAGCTCCTGGCAGAGCTCCTCTTAGGGGAGCTTCAGAGGGCCGGGTTCCGGGTGCTTGAGGTGCGGCTCACCAAGTCCCTGCTTCTGAAAAAGGGCTGTGGAGAATTCTCCCTCTCCCGGGTGGCCAAAAATCTTTCTACGGATGTGCCTTTAAACGCCGTCCTGGTGGGGACTTATCTCGTGCGGGATCACTACGTCTTTATAAATGCCAGGCTAGTCTCCAAAGAAAGCGGGGAGGTGCTTTCTACGGCCTTTAAGATTTTGCCTTTAGATCCGCTCCTGGCCTCCCTGCTACATCCCGTAAGGACTTCTCCCAGGCCCCCGGTGATGGTCAAGATAGAAGACGGCCTGCCCTAAGGAGAAGGAGGATGAAAGGGAAGTTCTTTCTTTGCTTCTTTCTCTTCCTGCTCCTGGAGAGCAGCCCGGTTACCGGGCAGGGGGTTCTTCTGGAGGGGCGATTCTTTTTCTGGTGGAAAGAGGTGGCCTCTCTTCTGGCGGAGGATCTTTGTCGCCAGGCGCATTTCTCCGGCGATTACCCCTCAGTGGTAGTGGCCTCTTTTCTGGAGGAGGACGATTTTTCCCGCTCTTCTCCTCTGGGCCGCCTTCTGGCCGAGCTCCTGGCCGAAGAGCTGCACCTGAAGGGATTTACGATCCTTGAGGCCCGGCTGACCCGCTCTTTCCTGTTAAGGAGGCGTGAGGGGGAGTTCGTCCTCTCCCGCCGGGCCAGAGAGGTGTTTAAGCAAACCGGGGCCCACGCCGTGGTGACCGGAGTTATCAGCCGCCTGGGAGGGAGGCTCTTTATCCAGGCCAAGATGATCTCTCTTTCTGACTCCCGGGTAATTTCCCTGGCCTCTCTGGAGCTTCTCAATCCCCCTTCAGGGATTTGGGGGGTTAGTCTTTCCGGCTATGACCGCTTACTTCCCTAGGCTCTTTTGGGTGCTTCTTTTGCTGGCAGGTGGCTGCGCCTTCTGCGGGGAGGTGGGGGAGGTGTCTCCGGCACGCGTTCCCTGCATTCCAGAGCCCCGTGTCAACGTGTTGCTTCGCCCCGTAGAATCCCTGCCGCTTGAAAGGGGGCTTTTCGTTTACTGGGTAGGTGAGGGGCAGGATCCAGCCCGGGTGAGACATTACGCGGGGTTGGTGCACCGGGCCCTTCTTAAGGCCCGGGCCTTTGAAACTCTTGAATGGTACGGTAAGAGGGACTTTAACGCCCTTCAAAAAGCCCGTAAAAGCCGGGCCTACCTGGTAATTCTCGAGGGGATTGAGGTTTTTGCCCCCACCCGTTCTGCCCCCGGTAAAGTTTCCCTCACTCTCCGTATCATGGCACCTGAAAGGGAGCTAAGCCTCTGGGAGCTTGTGGCGGAAACCCAGCTCTGTCCCTGTTATGCGGTAAATTACGGGGTGTGTTTGGGCCCGGAAGAGAATCCTTACGCCTCCGCCAGAGCAATAGAAGAGGCCTTCTTTCAGACCTCATGGGTGGCAGGCGAGGTGCTGAAGGGTGCTCCCTGGTGTGAGAAGTGTTCCCCGTGTGTGTTTAGGCCCGAGTGAAGTTCATGGGGCAATAAATTTTACGAAGATTCCTTGTCGCTATACTTTTCTCTTAATAATTTTGTTACATACTTAGTTCGAGCCTTACTATCTGGCCTTTTATCAATTTTTTTACACCATTCGTTAAATTTATTTACGTCAAAGTCTACCTTCTCTACTTCCAGGCCCTTCTTTTTTAACATTTTAAAAAATTCTTTTGGCCTGCTTCTCCCACTCTTCATATGTGTCTGCGATTGACTCCGAATCAGCAGCCGTGCTTTTTAAAAGTTCCCACTGTCCTATACCATGCAATTCCTATTATGGTTTTTATCTCACTCATGTTTTCTCCCGATTTCTTGCCGGCTCCCTGGTTGTAGCAAATTTCTGGTAATTTTTTATTATATCATTCTACGCTAACCGGAAATTACCCCCAATTTTCAGTTACTTCCCCCTCTTAGACACTGTGTAGCCTGTCAAGGGTGAGGTGGGCATGGGCCATTGAAAATTTGCTGAATAAGTTCAAAACTCTTATAAAGGAGGCTGCATCTGAGCGTGAGAAAGGGGAAATGTTGGGATCTCAAGCAGGTTTTCTTAGAAAGAATTTTTTCAAAAGCGCCTTCACTCTCCTGGAACTCCTAGTAGTGCTCCTGCTGATGAGCCTTTCGCTGGCACTGGTGGGGCCAAAGCTAGGGAGATTTCTTCCTGGCTCGCCCCAAAATTTTGCCTATAAAACTCGAGGGCTTCTTGAAGAGGCCCGCCTCCGAGCCCTTTCAGAGGGAAGGAGTATCATCTTTGTTATCGATCCTTCGCGGCGGAAACTCTTCCTGGCAGATGAAGGGCTTAAACCCTTTGCGGCCGGGCTCTTTATCCCGGAAAACATCGAGATCCGGGGTGAAGACCTGGTGAGGCTTCCCTCTGGCAGAGGGGTCGTCTTCTTCCCAGACGGGCTTTCAAGCGGAGGAGTGCTTGAGATCATCGACCAGCGTGAAGGGAAAACCTACCTCCTGCACCTGGCAAGCTACCAGAGCTATATTGGGGATTAGCAAAAGAGCAGCCCGTTTTCTTTTAAGCGGGCAGGATTAATAGCTTCCTTCGCAGCGGAAGACAGTGGGGATAGTGCGCAGAAGGATAACGAAATCCAGCCACAGGGACCAGTTCTGGACATACCAGATATCGAGCTTGATACGTTCCTCAAAGGGGAGGAGGTTCCTTCCTGAGACCTGCCAGAGCCCGGTAAGCCCCGGGCGCACTGCCAAATAGAAGTGGCTTTTCCCCTTGTAATAGGTTTTGATCTCTTCGGCCATGGCCGGTCGCGGACCTACCAGAGACATCTCCCCCTTGAGCACGTTTACCAGCTGGGGGAGCTCGTCGAGGGAAAGGCGACGCAAGATCCTTCCCACCCGGGTAACTCGGGGGTCGTTGTCCAGTTTGCGAAATTTTTCCCACTTTCGGCGGCGTTCAGGATCTTCTGCCAAGCAGGCGGAAAGTCTCTTTTCAGCATCCACAAACATGGTGCGAAATTTATAAATACGAAAGCTTCTTCCCCCGCGGCCTACCCTTTCCTGGGAAAAGATCACTGGGCCTTCGGAATCAAGCTTGATGGCGCAGGCAATAAGGAGCATAAGGGGTAAGGTCAGGAGGAGAAGGGCAAGGGCTCCCAAGAGATCAAGGCCCCTTTTGAGGGCCCGGTTCAGATAGCTCCCCAGGGGATTGGTGACCCGAATGAGAGAAAGCTTCTTTGAAAAAAGAAAGGCTAGCTCGGCGTTTAAGAGCCCCAGGGCCGTAAAGCCCGGCACGAAAAAGATCTCTCCCACATGGCGCTGAAGATAGGCATAAAGCTCCTCAAGCCGGGGAAAGGGCTTACCATTCAGGAGGAGAAAGACGGCGTCCACGCCTTTGAGGCGGGCAAATTTGCCGGCCTGGCGCAAAGGGCCAAAGACCTTAAGCCCCGAAAACCTCTGCCCGAAAAGGCGCGGATCGTCGTCAAGAAAGCCCACCACTTCGTAGCCAAAGGTCTTCTCCCGCAGAAGGGCTGCCGCCAGAGCCCGGGCTTCCTCCCCCGCAGGGCAGATGAGGGCCGGGATGCGATAGCGCTTGAAGGAGAAAAGAAACCTCTTGAACTGGTAACGGTAGAAAGGAAAGAGGGCCAGGGCTATAAGAAAAGAGAAAAAGATTTCAAGCCGCGAGAGCTGGAGACTCAACTTGGCGAGAGACACCAGGGCGTAGACCAGAACAAACCCCTCAAAAAGGCTCAGCCAGAGTCTCTTAAGCTCCTCCCAGAAGGGAAGCCTCCTGTAAAGACGATGCCAGAGAAATAGAAAGGGAAGCGGGAGAAAGAGCCAGAGATTTCCGAGGATAGCCCGCAGGTGATAGCCCAGGTCATAGTAGGGAAGGGAAGGAAATTTCTTCCCCAGAAAGAACCGTACAAAGGGCCCAGTGAAGATACAGGCCAGCAAAAAGAGGAGATCAAAAAAAAAGAGAAGCCCTTTGTACTCAAGCTCTAAAGGCCGTAAGCGGCCCTTCGGCAGCGGATAAACGAACTCTTTATTCTGAAGCTTTTTGAGAGAAAGTGCCAAAAACCCCTCCGAATTGATTATTTCTAAATAACATTATATAACCGCCACTCCAAAAAAGAACCCCTATCTCCTATGAGTACAAATAGCGAGTGGGGGGAGTAAAACCTGCAAACTGCTCGAGCGTAAGATCGCAACCGTTGTGAGCAAAGCTTTTAGGAAGGGAAAAAACCTATTTTCCATTTACTCAAGGGAGAAAGAGTCTCCCTGAGGGGCGATAGATTACGCGCACCTTCTTCCCACCGATCTCTATGATTTCTTCTTTTAA
>Ga0256833_1001102_pt1 | contig 20249 bp, 24 predicted proteins | sample 356284metaG_FD_190535 | JGI IMG/M metagenome (GOLD analysis project Ga0256833, IMG submission 190535) | Hydrothermal vent microbial communities from Mid Atlantic Ridge, Atlantic Ocean - 356-284 | ecosystem: Environmental > Aquatic > Marine > Hydrothermal vents | place: Atlantic Ocean: Mid... | reverse complement strand
AGAAGTTTAAGGTAAACCTCTACATCCAGATTACGGATGACGAGAAATTCCTCTTCAAGGAGAAGCTCACCTTCGACGACACCAAGAGATGGGCCTACGACAACATCCTTGACATCATAGCTGTCGGCTTCGATCCTGACAAGACCTTCATCTTCCAGGACAGCGAGTTCACCAAGATATACGAGATGGCGATACCGATAGCGAAGAAGATAAACTTCTCGATGGCCAGAGCGGTCTTCGGCTTCACGGAGCAGAGCAAGATAGGAATGATTTTCTACCCGGCGATTCAAGCTGCTCCAACCTTCTTCGAGAGGAAGCGCTGTCTCATTCCAGCGGCCATAGACCAGGACCCGTACTGGAGGCTCCAGAGGGACTTCGCTGAGAGCCTCGGCTACTACAAAACCGCTGCCATTCACTCCAAGTTCGTGCCCGGTCTGATGGGCCTTGAGGGCAAGATGAGCGCTTCAAAGCCTGAAACTGCCGTCTACCTCACCGACGACCCCGAGGAGGCCGGTAAGAAGATATGGAAGTACGCTTTAACCGGTGGAAGGGCAACCGCAAAGGAGCAGCGCGAGAAGGGTGGAAATCCAGAGAAGTGCGTCGTCTTCAAGTGGTTCGAGATATTCTTCGAGAAGGATGATAAAAAGCTCATGGAACGCTATCAGGCATGCAAGAGCGGCGAGCTCCTCTGCGGCCAGTGCAAGCGCGAGCTGATTGAGAGGGTCCAGGTTTTCCTGAAGGAGCACCAGAAGAAGAGGAAAGAGGCGGAAAAGAAGGTCGAGAAGTTCAAATACACCGGTGAGCTCGCTAGAGAGCAGTGGGAGAAGGGCATCCCGGAGCCGCTGAGGGGCTGAGTTCATTGTCTGAATTTTTGGAGGAACGTTTTACCGTAAACTTTATTTTGAACCTCGTGTATCTCGCAGGGTGATACTATGATCCGTCTTCCCCATCGAGATGGCTTTTACGAGCTTCGTCCTAGCAAGATAATAGCCCTGGCCAAGAACTACGCTGAACACGCGAGGGAGATGGGTATGGAGGTCCCTGAGAAGCCTATAATATTTCTCAAGCCGCCGAGCTCCCTTATTGGGCCGGGTGAACCGATAATCCTGCCGAGAATGAGCAAGCGCGTTGACCACGAGGTTGAGCTGGCGGTGATAATGGGGAAGAAGGCCAAGCGAGTTCCAAAGGAAAAGGCAATGGACTACGTTCTGGGCTATACTATACTCCTCGACATAACTGCCAGGGATCTCCAGGCGGAGGCGATAGAGAGGGGCCTGCCATGGAGCATCGCCAAGGGCTTTGACACCTTTGCACCTGTGGGTCCGAGGGTGGTTGATAGGCGCGAGTTGAACATAGATGACCTTGAGATAGGTCTCAAGGTGAACGGAAAAATACGACAGCTCGGTAGAACGAGCCAGATGCTCTTTAAGGTTCCCGAGCTGATAGAGTACATAAGCTCTGTAATGACACTTCAGCCCGGCGATATAATAGCCACCGGCACGCCCCCCGGGATTGGTCCACTGAGACACGGCGACAAAGTGGAGGCGTGGATTGAGGGAATTGGAACGGTGGACTTCGAGGTTTTGAGGGAGGACTCGATACTCTGCTGACGAAACTTTTTTAAGTTTTTAATCAATGACTATTCATGGTGGTGTTAATGAGAGGGTTGATAGCGGCTTCGCTGATGCTCTTAGTTCTCGCGGCCGGTTGCATTGGCAACAACTTCGTGTACTCCAAGGGTAAGACCCTCTCCCCGGGGGCTGAAAAGTCCTGGATATTTAAGGGTCCCGCGGATCTTAAGATACGGGTCAGTTCGAACGTTCCTGTAGAGGTTAAGGTAATATCCTCCGACGGAAAGGTTCTTCGTGACTTTGGCCGGATAAAGAAAGTCGATTCCACCGTTAACCTTCCCGAGGGGAAGTGGAAGGTTGTTATAAAAAACCCGAACGGTGAAAGGGCCGTCTTGGACATCAGTATAAGAACCTAAAAAGAAAGGGTCGTGGGCGTCAGAATTTCCTTCCGCGTATCCTCTTCTTCTCTTCCTCAAAGAGTCCCCTCTGGAGGCTGGGGGACATCACTATCGGCACCATGTTTATCACCATTAACAAGTAGACATAGCTCTTTATAAAGATTTTCGAAATAAACTATATAGGTATTGGGTCACTCTATAATGTAGGTATGGACCATTAATCCACCGTGGCCGATAAGCCTGTGGTGGATAACCTTGAATCCGTTCTCCCCTATTGCTTTCTCTATCGCCCTCTTTTCGGTGGTTATGAAGACTCCGCGCTTTTCGAGAACTTCAGCGAGCTCGCCAAAGAAGTCCATGTAGAGCTTTGGAATCGCACTTTTCCTTCCTATTTTGATTCCGTAGGGGAGGTTACTGACAGCGAAGTCAACGCTCTCAACGTGTTCACTCAGTTTTGTCGCGTCGCCGAGGATAAAGTTTATCCGGTCAATAACCCCGGCCGAGAGGGCGTTCATCTTCGCCCCATAAAGGTGTTTCCTGAACTTCTCAAGGCAGGTTACCTCCCCCGTGTAGCCTCTGAGCGCTAACTCAATCGGAATCGTTCCGCTCCCACAGAAGGGGTCTATGAACGGACCTCCATCTGGATTCGCCAGCTCTATGAGTGCGTTGGCTATGCTGGCCTTTAAGTGGGCCGGGTGATCGTAAACGCGCCAGGGCCTCTTGTGGAGCGAGCTATCACCTGTAGTATCTATCCCGAGGAAGAAGATTTCTCCTATCAGTTCGGCCCTGAAAATCACCGCCGGGTGATCGAGGTTCACCTTTGGCCTTCCAAAGCGTTCCAAACGCTCGAATATCGCCTTTCCGACGGTTCTGGAAACATCAAGGCTCGTGATTTTGTGCTCACCCTTTCTAAAGCTCCTCACGGCGAAGCTCTCGCTCACCTTGACGTATCTTTCCACAGGGAGTTCTTTTACAAAGTCCTCAATTCGCTTAAGGGCATTCTCCGGTTCTTCTTCACCTATTCCCTCAAAGCGCTCGCTCGCTATCTCGACTATAACCCTGTGGAGGAGCCTCGAACGTTCGTTGAGGTAAGTGGAAACGCTCAGCTCCCTTTTTCTTCCCTTCCCGTCGGTGTAGTAGGCCTCGCCAACCTCTGCCAAAAGCCTCCCCTCGACGCCGAGTGGCTTCTCTTCCACTCGAAACGGAACTCCAAGCTCGGAGAGCAGATTCTCAACCTCTGCCCTTGCTAAGTCTTCAATTCCTTGGGAAGTCGTTAGGAGGAGTCTCATGGCTCTCACTTTGATGGAGGGTTTAAATGGGCTTCGAAACAAAACCTTAAATCCGGCTCATCTAACTCCAGCTTGTAAGGTGATGACGCGTGATTGAGGTTCGCAACCTCACCAAGCACTACGAGTTTGGGAACGTGACGACCCTTAAGGAGATAAACCTGACCTTCGAGGACGGGAGGTTCTACGTTATTGCCGATGCCTCCAGGAGCGGTAAGAAGACGCTCCTCAACATTCTGAGCGGGATAGAGCTACCTCCGGCGAGGTTCTCGTTGACGGCGTTGAGATTCATTCGCTGAAGGAGAAGGAGCTAAGGCGTTATCGCCTCGAAAACTTTGGAATCGTTTTCCAGTTCTTCTACCTCGTGCCGTACCTTACCGGCCTCGAAAACGTCCTCCTACCGATGAAGTACTCGAAGAAGGTTGAGAACCCTGAGGGGAGGGCGAGAGAGCTTTTGAAGCTCGTAAACGCGGAGCACCTCGCCGACAAGTTGCCCGAGCACATGAGCGGTGGAGAGATGCAGAGGATTGCCATAGCGAGGGCACTGGCGAACAGGCCGAGGTACCTCTTCGCGGACGAGCCGACGGCGAACCTCGACTGGGAGAACAAAGTTAGAATCTGGGAGCTTCTGAAAAGAGTAAACGAGGAGGGCGTAACTGTAATAGCGGCGACCCACGAGAGGGAGTTCTTCCGCTTTGCTGACGTCTTAATCCTCCTGAGGGACGGTGAGGTTCATGAGGTTAAAGGTAACCCTCGCAAAGCTTAGGCGCGAGAGAAAAAGAGCCGTAACGATTTTCCTAATCTTCGCCTTCCTTAGCCTCGGCATCAACCTCTCGCTCGGCGACGCCGTTCGGACTCTCCCGCTCCTGCCGGTTCTCTACCTTGCCTACGCCCTGCTCACGGTCTTGGTAGTCAGAAGGGTTATGGGAAGGCTGGACGTGATTAACGCTTTAAGGGCCTAATCGAGAATCGCTATAACTCCTTTCCACTTCTTTCCGAAGCACTCGCTCGCTAAAACGCTCTTCCCGGTCAGCTCTTCGAGGAACTTGAGAGCGGAGTCACACTTTTTAAACCCGGTCGCTATGCCAACGGTTAAACCCTCTATCTCCCTGATTCCGGCCCTCTTCTGGCCGTCGAGCTTCTTCCAAAGCTCGTCCTCAAACCTCCAGAGGATTCTCCTCGGGTCGAGGAGGAGCTCCTTCTCGACTTCCCCAAGGATTTCCTTGAAGTCCCATGTGAATTCCCTTTCTCTCTCTTCCTCGCTCGCGAAGAGGGTGAAGCGACCGGTCTGCCACTCACGGAGGAGCCACCTCGCCGTTTCCTCCAAGTCAACCTCGCCGCCGGCCTTGATGAGGCCCCTCCTCTCGCCTATTCTCCTGAGGATTTCCTCCTCGCTCTTAGCTTCGATGCCGAACTTCTCGGTTATCGCTTCCTTCCTCGTTTTGAGTATGCGGGAGATTAACCTTAGTGCCGGCTTTACCGGTTCGTCTATCTTGTCTGCGGGAAAACCGCCCTTAATTACCAGCTCGTCGAAATCGTCTATCGGAACAACTCCCGGCGAATCTAAGAGCCATATCTTCCTGCTGAGCCTTATCAGATGCTTTCCAGTGGTGTGACCGGGTATTGGAGCGGTTTTTACTGCCCTCTTGCCCTTCAGGGTGTTGATTATCGTGCTCTTCCCTACGTTTGGATAGCCTATGAGGGCGACCTTAACCTTCTCCCTCTCGTCAAGAAGGGGTTTCGCAAGCTTCTTTATCTCTCTCCTCAGGATCCCGGTTCCCTTCCTCCCCCTCGCGGAGATAAATACAACGGGTATCTCGCTCTTCCTCTTGTACTCTTCGGCCCATTCTTTTGGAACTAAATCAGCTTTGTTCATGACCATTAGTAGTGGTTTTCCCCTCTCTTGAACAAGCCTTTCGAGTTTTCTGTTGCGCGTTCCTATTGGATCCCTGGCGTCGACTACCTCGATGATTATGTCGGCCTCGTCGATCGCCTCCTTAACGACTTTCCATGCTTTTCTCTGCTTCATTCCGTACCACCCTTATCTCGAAGATTACAGTTCCTCCATCCGTGTATGGCTCGCCGGGATCGAGGCACTGGACGTATGCCCTCTCCCCCTTACCGAGGCCTAACTCCTTCGGTTTAATACCCTTTCTCAACGCGACTATGTAGGGCAACAGGGAGGCAAAGGCGTGAGTGCATATTGCATCGGTCTCATCGAGCTTTACCTGTGGCCCTTCAATCACCATCCTGTCCCCGAGTTCGAATACGGGGCATTTGCCCCTTATCTCGATTACTTTTATCTCCAACCTCTCCATAATATCACCGAAACCTAAATAAGGGTCATGGTTCAAAAAAACTATTCGACATGAAAGGTTGTTATGATAACGATTGACGGTGGTGCTCAACGTGTCTGAGGATATAGAGGCGAAGATTCGCCGTTTAAGAGAGCTTGGTAAAACCGGTACCGAGCCAAAGGCGGCTCCCTCGGCAAAACCCCCCATCAGGAAGCCACCCAAGAAACCCAGGGCGGTGGGCAGCATAAGGGGTAGGGAGAGACGGAAGAGGATTCTGGTGGGTGCCTCGATAATCATCATTCTCATCTTGGTGGTCTCCCTCGGTGCCTACGTCTATATGCAGAATCAAGCCGCTGAGAGGTTGAGCAAGGCAAGAAAGGACAAGCTCTCCCAGGTGGCCTATTACTTTAAGGGCGATATTGTCAATCAATCCCGGACCTGCAGTGCTGAGCCCATAAGGATCAAAAACGAACTCTTAGCTAAGATCCGGTCGGCCAACTCCGTGGATGAGCTCGACAAAATCGACGTGAAGGCCTTCTACAACCTTGCCCTCAAGAAATACAACGACTGTGTGGAGGAGCAGAAGAGGATTGAGTACGAGAGAAAGCTCAACCAGACGAAGCAGGAGAGGATAAAGGCCATAGAGGTAGCGTTCCAACCACTGTTATCCATGCCCCTTCCCGACGACATCAAAAGGAAGACCATAGACACACTGAATTCCCTTGAGCAACAGGTTATGAACGCAAAGAGCGAGGCAGAAGTAAACTCTACGAACCCCGACCCGTACCTTCTCGCTCTCTGGAAGGATTATTACTACTACATCATTGACACCATTCCTGGCCAAGAGGTTGTCCTTGAGAAGGGCAACTACAAGACCATCGTTACCAAGGCCCAGGCCAAGTCAATAATAAGCGGCATACTCAACTACAAGCAAATAACCGACTACCGCTTCTATAAAGTCCAATACGTTGATATGGCCCTCGTTCTGACCCGCGACAGAATCAACGGCGCCTTCCTTTCCCCAGGTGATAAGGTGGTCATCTTTGCGAGAAACTCGACAAAGAGTCCTTTCCGTGAGATAGTTAACCAGGGTTATGTTGAGCTCGTGCTCCTTCCAACGGACGTTGGAAGAATTTCGGTGAGCGAGTCCCAGAGTCAGTCCACTTCTTCCACATCCAGTTCCTCCACCAATTACGGTGAGAACCACCAGAGTTCTTACAATCCCGGTGGTGGTGCAATAAGCACCCAGGAGGGGAGCAGCGACACTTACCAGAACAGCCAGACGACCAGTCAGTCTGCTTCTGCAAGCTATTCCTACGCCGTTGACCTTACCCAGATTCTAAAGGCCCTCGCGGCAGGGAAGCTTCAGTCCCCCGAGGAGGTTAAGCAGCAGCTTGAGGCATACGGCTGGAGGGTGGTTGACCTTGAGAAGGAATCCGGGATGCTCGTACTCCCGGACAACGCGAGGTTCATGGTCATCATCAAGGTTCCATCCATCTTTGTGCCGGACATCCTAACGTACCAGAACTCCCTCTACCTGGCAAAGGTCTCCAGTTGAGGTGATTGCTGTGAAAAGAATCCCAGCGGCCTTTCTTATTCTTTTCATAGTGGCCTCGGCTTTGCCAGTTGCATTGGGGGAGAGTTACAGCATTCCGGGTAGCTACAACCCCACGGGGGCATACGAGATTCCCTACAACAACATTGGGATTTCAGAGGTGGTTACCCTCGACCTCAACGTAACGATGGTGAACACCGCCCAGTACCCAAAGTTCGTTATAGTGAACCCCCGCTACGATTTCAAGGTCTATCGCCTCGACGGCAGTGAAAATCTAACTGCAAAGATAATCGGGGGGCAGATTTACCACATCCCCGGCAACGTCACCAAAACCACCCTCAACTACTACGTTGGTTTTTGGATAATGCCCTACGAGACTGTCAAGGTTAGTTTCAGAATAACCGATGAAAACCCCTACGTGGTTAAGACCTTTGATTACAGGAGCATCTGTGGAAATGGTAAGATAACCCAGGTGGACTACAACGGCGATACTTTTACGGGGGGAGTTATCCAGGAGATCCCTGAAATATCCTTCATAACCTGTGGCGTTGTCTATCCCCAGCTCATAAACTCCCCCAAGGTGATGTACCTCCGGTCGATGTTTCCCATCATGGACGATTCCATTAAGGTCATTAAATACGATGGAGTGGTGAGGATGAAACTGACAAACGTTCCCGGCAAACCCAGGGCTTGTCTTTCCGGGGACTGCGAGGAAGGCGCCTTTGGAAAAAAGGCTGACTTCTGGACGTTATTTGCCGTAACGGTGCCCCTTGTATTTTCGGACGGCAGAATGTACGCCTACACACCCAAGTACACCATGACCTTCAGGGAGTACATGGAGAAATACATGGGATTTCTCAAGAGGTCCAAACCCCGGAACGCTTCAGGAAACACCCCAAAGCTTTCCCCAATGTTCGTGCCCTCGGATAAACTCATTAGCGGTGTGAAAATAATCTCTCCATCCGGGCCCCCGAAGCCCCCTCAATCGTCTAAAATCGACCTTCCAGTATGGGTAGTCCTCATGAAGGGGGAGGTGGAGATAAGCTACCGCGTGAGCTGGAGTAGGTAGGTGGTGAGAGGTTGTGTTTGATGAAAAAGACGGGAAGAAACAAAAGGGACTGTCCTGGATAGACGAGATACTTAACAATGAGGACGAGGGACTCGAGGAAATACTGGGTCGTAAGAAAGAGAAAGAAGAAGAATTACCCTTCGTTAAGAGCGAGAAGGTGGATCTTGAGGATATTCTTAAAACTCCCACCACCCTCGATGAGGCGGCCAAGGAGAGGCCCACCGGTGCGGACGTCTTGGGGGAGATCCTCTCAAAGCCCGAACCCAAGAAACCCGAACCCAAACCGGCGCCAAAGCCCAAGGCATCGACCCTTAAGTCCATCCTCGGGGCGTCATCCACTGGTGACGAGTACGAGGGGAGGGCCCAGGTGCTTGATGCCTACGGTAACGTAAGAATCCTGAAGGTTAAAGGGGAGCCCGTTCCCATCTATGAAATAAAAATGCCACGCCTCACTGAGGAAGAGGAGGAGATTTTGAAGCGCATAAGGGAGAGGGCGATAACCGAGATACAAGTTGATCCAACCGCTATAGCCGACCCCGAGGAACGCAGAAAGGTTTTCATGAACGCCGTAAGGAGGATGATAAAGGAGGCCGCACCGACTTTTTCTGAGGGGAGGGTAGAGATTCTCACGAACCTCATAGTCCAGGGAATGATAGGCTATGAAAGGCTCGATCCCCTTGTTAGGGACGATAACCTTGAGGAGATAATGGTAATCGGCACGAACAGGCCGGTTTACGTGTGGCACAGGCGATTCAACATGTGTAAAACCAACATACTCTTCAAAACTGACAGGGAGATCCTCAACATAATAGAGAGAATCGCGAGGCAGGTTGGCAGAAGGATAGATCAGCAGAGCCCTCTTTTGGATGCCCGTTTGCCTGATGGAAGCCGTGTTAATGCCACAATACCCCCGATAAGCCTTGATGGCCCCACAATAACCATCCGTAAGTTCAAAAAGGATCCTTTAACTATAATCGATCTCATAAAATACGGGACCATGAACACCGAGATAGCAGCTTTTCTCTGGATCCTCGTCGATGGTCTTGGTGTAAAACCGGCCAACGTCCTTGTTTCCGGCGGTACCGGTTCGGGAAAGACCACGACTCTCAATTCCCTCAGCCTTTTCATACCCCCCAGTGAGAGGGTTATAACAATTGAGGACACGGCAGAGCTCCAGCTCTCCGTTGAGCACTGGATAAGGCTTGAGACACGGCCCCCAAACATAGAGGGGAAGGGAGAAGTGACGATGGATGACCTGGTTAAAAACACCCTCCGTATGCGTCCCGACAGGATAATAGTCGGTGAGGTTCGTGGACCAGAGGCGAGAACAATGTTTACCGCGATGAACACCGGCCACGATGGATGTATGGGGACAATTCACGCCAACAGCTCCAGGGAGACCATAACCCGTCTCGAAAGCCCTCCCATGAGCGTTCCAAGGATAATGATACCCGCCCTTGACATAATCCTTATGCAGGTCAGGTTCCACAGTAGGAAAAAGGGAACGATAAGGAGAATAACCGAGATAGCTGAGGTGGCGGGTATAGAGGGTGACAACGTTCAGCTTAACAAACTTTACAAGTACGACCCAGCCAAGGACGAGCTGATACCCACGGGAGTCCCGAGCAGGGTTCTCAACACGTTGGCTCACCATACCGGCCTCAGCATCAGGGAACTTGAACTTGAGAGGGAGAAGAGAAGGATAATACTCGAGTGGATGGTGGAGAAGGGAATCCGGAGCATTCAGGAGGTTGGATACTACATCAGGCAGTTCTACATCGATGAGGAAGCACTGCTCGGGAAGATAGAGGAGGACAGTACTTCAAAGGCCAAGGAACAGCTTGAGACAATAGTTTGAGGTGGTGAAGTGTGGGGGTTCTTGAAGCCTTCTCGAACTTCCTTGAGAGGCTGGGTGGGAAGACCATTGAAGTGGCAGAAAAGCCGCTCACAAGGTTGCCCGAGGGTAAGAGTGTCTCCGAAAGACTGAAGCTATTAAAGGAGCTCCAGAAGGAAGTTGAAGAGGAGAAGGAAGTTGAGGAGAAGGAACGAAATATCGAGACAATAATAGAGTGGAGAAAGCAGGAGATAAGCAAACCCTTTTCGGAAAGGCTGGCTGAGGCTACCCTTCGTTATTTCCGCGGTCCGGTCGAGAGACTCACGAATTCCCTTAGGGGACTCGACGAGGACCTCTACCGGGCAAGCATTCTAATGCCCAAGGATAGGTACGTGGCCCTCATGCTCGCGGTTTCAATGTTCAGCGGCATATTCCTGTTTCTCGTGGCTTACCTCCTCTACCAACCGCTCGACATGTCGCTCCTCATTGGCCTCTTGGGTGCCATGGGTGGCTTCTTTTACATGCGTTATTACCCCAAGATGGTGTGGAAGAGGCGCGTTGCGGAGGTTGAAAGGGCCCTTCCTTACGCCCTCCGTCACATGGCTGCCCTTTTGAGTGCTGGCGTTGGTATAGCGGAGGCCCTTCTCTCCGTTGCAAAGGCCGACTACGGTGTCATATCCGAGGAGTTTGATCTCGTAGTGAGGGACATGAAAACCGGGGCTTCCTTTGAGGATGCACTCACGAGGTTTGACGAAAAGATGGGGTCTGAAAACGTTTCCAGGGTCGTTAAGCAGATACTTCGGGCCGTGAAATTCGGTGGGAACCTTTCGGACATCCTCTACAAGCTTGCGGAGGACTTTTCCTTTGAGTACAGGATGAAGCTCGTCGAGTACGTCCAGAAGGTAAACGGTGTGGCCTTTATATACATGTTCCTCACGATAGTGATGCCAACGATGTTCGTCGTTGGAATCCTCGCGGGTTCGGTGATGGCTCAGGCTTTGGTGATGCCCGTTGAAACCCTTGCCCTGGTGATGCTGATGGCGTTCCCAGCGATATCCCTCATAATCATCAACATGATTAAGAAAGCGGAGCCGAGGTGAAGGGAATGGCAAAGGAAGCTTCGAAACTCGCCCTCGTGCTCAACAGGATCCTCCCTTCGAAGTGGCTGAAACGTTATGAGCTCTTCCTGTACTCTGCGGATATAGATTTCCTCGCCTCCGAGTATCTCCTTATCTCCATCCTTGCGGGCGTCATAGCGGGTGCTCTGGTCGGAATTTTCAGCCTTTCCTACGGCTTGGTGGCATTCATTGCCGTTTTAGCTGGAATGGCATACCTCTACCCATACTGGAGAATCAACAAGCGCATTGAGGATATGGAGAGGCGTCTTCCAGACGCGTTTTTTTACCTTGCCAGCTCCCTCCGCGCGGGAATATCCTTTTCAGAGGCCCTTGAGGAGCTTACAACTGCAAACTTCGGTGCCCTAACCAAGGAGTTCAAGAGGACGGTTGCCGAGATTAAAAAGGGTCGACCAACGAGTGAGGCACTCCTTGCATTTGCAGTCAGAAACAGAAAGTCCCCCGTCCTATACAGGTCAATGATGATAATCATAGAAGCCCTTGATAGAGGCGCCCCCATGGGCGATGTTCTCGTATCGGTTGGAAACGATGTCAGGGAGATACTCCGGATAAAACAGGAGAGAAAGGCTTCAACTGGCATGCAGGTGATGTTCTTCATCATTACGAGCGGGATAATAGGCCCTCTGATCCTCGGTATAGTAACCCAGGTCATGGCGGCCATGACCACTCAGGTTCCGAACTTTCCGAACGGCACGGTTAGGAGCATCCTCCTCGGTTTTGTAATCCTCCAGGCGGTGGCTTCCGGACTCGGAATAGGAGTCATAAGGGAGGGAAAATATTCGGCAGGCCTGAAGTACAGTGCCCTGCTCGTTGTTGCGGGCTTCCTTGTGTTCCAGGGTGCCTCGGCAATGAACATCTCAATGTGATTCTCCTTTCTTTATATCCACTATTTCCACTTCAAAAATCAGTGTCTTTCCGGCGAGGGGGTGGTTGAAGTCGAGACTGACGTTTTCTCCCTCAATCTTCTCTATCTTGGCTATGCCTGAGTCGGTCATGACGTACAACCCCTCCACGGGTTCAAGGCCTGCTTTTGTGAACTCCGATGCCGGGACCGTTATCACGAGTTCTGGGTTTGGCATTCCATAGGCCTTTTCTGGGGGTATTGTGAGGGTCTTTTTCTCCCCGACTTCCATTCCAACGAGTTCCTCGTCGAGACCCTGGATAATCTCACCCACACCAATCTGGACTTCAAGGGGGCCGTACTCCCTTTCTTCGACGTATATTCCGTTTTCTTTTGCTACTTCCTCATAACTCGTGTCGAAAACTTCGCCATCCTCAAACTTTCCAACGTAGTGGAACTTTACAAAATCTCCAGCTTCGATCTTCATTTTTTTCAACTCCAAAAGCCTTCAGAGGCTCTCCCTCCGTTGCCTTATAACGTTTTTGGTCAATTGTACCCATACGTGTGAAGCAGAAGACGCATGGGAAGGGTCCTCCAGCCTGCCAGTGGTGTTTGTGTAGGGTGCTCTTGAGATAACTGGGGTCTCTGCAGTTTAGATGACTCCAACCAACCCCTGAACACTATGGGCCTGAAGGAATGGACCCAATTGGCGGTATAGAATTGCCTCGAGTTCGGCATAGATGCAGATGAAAGGTTATGGGGGAGTGACTCACTCCTCCGGAAGGATGTAGTAGACGTAGTGCGGGTGATTGGTTACTTCGTCTATGAAGACCACAGTTCCCGTTTTTGGGGGCTTCAGGTAGTGAACTTCACCCTTCCTGGTCGTTACCGCCGCGAACGGATCCCCCCTCCTCACGCGATTCCCGACGCCAGCTATTAGCGTTTTAGTGAAACCCTCGACGGGGAGAAGCATGAGCTCGTCCCCCCTTTTCAGGTAGATTTTTGTCCTGCCGTCGGGTAGCACGAGGACAATATCCCTTTCGACCCTTCCGGTATTTCCGTCCACGTAATAGTAGAAGCGATCGTAGATTTCTCTTCTCAGGAACTCCGACTTTTCGGGGTCTATGAACTCCGGTAGTTTATCCCCCTTTGAGAGCCACACCTCGACTTTATCGAGGATTATCAGGCAGTCCTGGGTGCATTTTTCGTCTTTGAGACATTGGGATACTTCCGACTCGACGTACAGTTTGGGCATCCTCTCCATGAACCCACCTCCTTTTTCACATCCGTAAAACTTTTTAAAGGCCTTTTTGTTAATCCTTTCGATGGAAATGGGGAGAAGGCGAAGCTTGTCCCTTTCGTTCTTGGCAGTTCTGGTCATAACGGCCGCTCTGGAGAATTATGGAATCACCAATTCGCGCCCGCCCTCCTCTACGGCCTTTTCGTACTGGGGTACTTTCCTTCTCCTGCTGGCAGTGGTTGGGGGTATTGTTATAATCCTCGTTTTTATGGGCTGGATGGATCCATTCGACAGGGCCAAATACGAAACCGGTGGATGGAGGGGGTCCATGGTTTTTCTCATACTCTTGTTCATTGCGTTGTTTGTTATTTACCTGAAAGGGAGGGAAAAGCTTGAATTCCACGTGAACGCTTCTATAGGGCACACAACATCAACGGGGGTTCTTCCTCCATCGGGTCCGTTGGAAAGTCCTGGAAACTTCTCCAATGTAACCCAGGCGAGACCTCCATCCTTTGACCTTGGGCTTTTAGTTTTGGTGGTTGTAATCCTCGGGATTTTCCTCGTGAGCCTCTTCGGTGTTAGGTACTACAGAGAGGTCACGGTGAGGCGAAAAAGGGCTGAGCTTAAGAAACGAGCCCGGGAGTTTGACGACAGACTGGACAGGCTCGGGCTTGAGATGTTTGATAACCCGGGGGAGGCCGTTGTGGGCATATACAAAAACGCTGTTTTATGGCTTGAGTACCTTGGGATTCCCTATCAGGAAAGCTGGACCCACTGGGAGCATGCTGGCCACGTCAAGTACATGCATGATTCCTTCGTGGAACTCACAAGGCTTTTCGAAAAGGCTAAGTATGCCCCGGAGAAGGTTTCCTGGGAGGATGCAGGGAGAGCCCTTGAGTTTTACAATTCCATCAGGAGGGGTTTTGATGGGGCTGAGTAGGTTAGTTGCGTTCCTGACACTCCTTGCTCTCCTGGTTGTATTTGCTGAAGGCACTTACCTCCTCCGCTGGATGACGGTTCTCCTCTTTGGATTGATTTTGGCCATAATACTCTTCGGGTGGGAGCTGGGATTGCCTCAAATAGGTCTTGAGGGTGGTTCCTCTGTTACCAAGAGAAGGGATGAGGTTGAATCCTTGGCAAAGCTCATAGATAGGGCCAAAAAGGGGAGGGTGGCGAGGGGCATAATAGCTGATATGGTTGTTGAGATATATTCCCTTACATCCGAGAACCATGGAGAGGTTTACAGGAGGTTAAGATCGGAGCCAAACGAACCTCTGAAGCTAATAATGAGTGATGGGGACTTTTTAGAGAACCTTGAAAGTGCATTGGATGCTGTGGAGGCTGATCTGAATGAAGATTGAAGAGGTCTCTGAAAGGGGAAACCTCGTGCTGAAAGAGGTTGGGAAGGCTATAGTGGGGAAGGAAGGAGTTCTCAAACTGATACTGACAACGATTTTGGCGGATGGGCACGTTCTCCTTGAGGACCTTCCGGGGCTTGCGAAGACCCTCATGGCCAAGAGCTTTGCGAAGGCACTCGGACTCCAGTTTCAAAGGGTTCAGTTCACGCCTGACTTGCTTCCGAGCGATATATTGGGGGTAAGTGTGTTCAACCAGAAGACCCTCGAATTCGAGTTCAGAAAGGGTCCGGTGTTCACGAACATTCTCCTCGCGGACGAGGTGAACAGAGCGCCTCCAAAGACGCAGTCAGCTCTGCTCGAGGCCATGCAGGAAAGGCAGGTCACGGTGGATGGCAGGACTTATGAACTCCCAAGGCCGTTCGTGGTCATAGCAACCCAGAATCCGATAGAACAGGAGGGGACTTACCCCCTTCCAGAGGCTCAGCTCGATCGCTTCTTGGTAAGACTCAGGGTGGGTTATCCGAGAAAAGACGAGGAGATCGATATACTCAGGAGGAGAATGGAGCGCAAGCGGGAAGAGGTTGAGATAAACACGGTGCTGTCTCCTGATGGAGTCCTTGAGATGCAACGGGCCATTGAGGAGGTCTACGTCAGCGACGCCGTCCTGGAGTACATAACCGATATAGTTCATGCAACGCGTAATCACCGAAAGGAGATCGAAATCGGAGCTTCCCCGAGAGGGTCTCTCGCCCTTCTAAAGCTGTCGCGGGCAAAGGCAGCTCTTGAGGGGAGGGATTACGTCATTCCCGACGATGTAAAGGCCGTTGCTGTTCCGGCTTTGAGCCATCGCCTCATACTAAAACGCGAGCTCTGGTACACAAACGTTAGTCAAGACTCCGTCATGGCAAAACTCCTGGAGAGGGTCCCCGTACCAAAGTTTGAGTGAGGGTTGGCCTTGCAGCCCCTTGGAAGCCGCTACCAGCCATCTCAATGGGAGATTGAGGAGGAAGCCAAAAACTATTCGCTTACTGAAGAGGCTCAGGAGACCCTGCTCGCCCTGTGGGTAGTCCTCCTGGTTGCTTTTTTGATGCTCAGATGGGACATGGTGTACATAACCCTCCCGGTCCTTTGGGCCTTCTTCATTGCCGCGTTCTTTTTTAGGCCTTCTCTTGATGTGGAGATCGAGAGAATAATCCCCCACAACAGGTTCCTTGAGGGGCAGACTGTGGAGGTCGTTCTCAAAATACGGGCGAGGGAGAGGATAGTCAGCCTCAAGGTAGTCGATGAGCTTCCTCGGGATCTTGAGCTTGTGGAGGGCTTCAACTGGAAGGTGCTGTCATTGAGGCCCGGGGAAGAGGGGGAACTTCGGTACAAGGTTCGGGTGAGGAGGGGCATACACGAGTTCAACTGGGTTCATTTGACCTACAGTGACCCCTTCAGGTTCTTCAGGATCGAGAGGAGGATAGAGCACTACACCGAGATAGTGGGTGTCCCGAGGATAGAAGACGTGCCCACTCCTTACTCCACCAGGGGTACCAAGATTACCGTGGGGCCCCTTCCTTCCCCGCGCGTCGGCGAGGGCGTCGAATTCCATGGCGTTAGGGAGTACCAACCCGGAGATCCTCTCAAGATAATAAACTGGAAGGCAACTGCAAGAACGGGAAAGATTATGGCAAACGAGTTCGAGAGCGAGAGGAAGGTTGACGTGATATTCATAGTCGATGCCCCATCGAGGGGGGAGGGGGTGATCGACCACACCGTTCGTGCCGCGGCCTCGTTGATGCTCAACGCAATGAAAGACGGTACGAGCTTTGGGTTGGTGCTTGCCGAATCGGTTCCGTTGTGGGTGAGGGTAGACTACGGAAAGAGGCACTTCTTCAAGTGCGTGGACTTTTTGAGCATGGCGAAGCCCGATAAGAACAACATGATATCATACCAGGTTGAGCACCTGATCCGGTCCCGCTTTCCACCGAGGGCCCAGCTCGTATATATATCACCCCTTTTGACCGAGGAGAGCAGGGAGGCATTAAAGGTGATGTCAAAGTACGGTTACAACGTTGTCGTCATAAGTCCCGACCCCTACACCACGGTGAAGCCTCGGGGAAGGGAGGAGGAACTCGCTCTCAGGCTTCTCAGCCTCCGGAGAAAAGCGGTCTTAAAGAAGATGAGAGCCTACGGGATAATCATTGATTGGGATGTGAGAAAGCCCCTGAAGACTGCCATAGCGGAGGTGTTGGGCCTATGAGGATCCCGAAGTTCCCCCCATCCAGGAACTTCTACTCCATAATCCCGGTAGCCATATCGCTCCTGCTCCTTTATTGGGTGGATCCTCGCTCGCTCTACCTTCTCCCCCTTGTCGTGGCAATGCTTTTGGGATGTTCTTTTGGAACACTCTACTTTGTGGCGGCGTCTTTTCTCTTGGTGTATCACAGGGTTGGGGGCCTGCTTGGGATATTGACAGTTGCAATGGTCTTTCTTGGAGTCGTGACCTCAAGGCTCGACGGGGAAAGGGCCCCACTGAGCGACTATATGGTGGTTACGGTCGCTATCATGCTTTCAGTACCCACGTACTATATTCTCCTACCAGTATCCTACGTTTTTTCTGGTTTTGAAGCCACCCTTCTTGCCGTGGCCCTCTTCGCGAGTCTCTACCTGTTTATAAAGGCAGTTTCATCTTAGATGCTCCAGCTTCCCATCTTTTTGAGCACTTCCCTCGCCCTCTCCAGTCCCTTTTCAACGCACTCCTCAACTCCTTTTCCCCGGGAGTACATTGCTAAAAAACCGCCCGCGAAGGCATCCCCTGCACCGGTGGGGTCAACGATTTCCTCGGGGCTTATCGGAAGCGCAGAAAACTCCCTGAAGGTTCCATCGTAGACGAGAACGCCCCTCTCACCGCGCGTTATAACGACCAGCTTTGCCCCCCATCCGTGCAGTATTTTGGCGGCTTTTTCCACGGTTTTGGCTTTTGTTATCGTTAAAGCTTCCCTTTCGTTTGGAAAGAGGACCTCCACCCGCGATGCTATCTCCATCATAAGCCCGGTTTTCTTCTCGTAGGCCTCGATGTAAGTTGGATTGAAGTCGAGGCTTATTCTCTTCCCTTCCAGCCTTTTCAGGGCCTTGAGCTGTTCCTCCGGTGGAATCGGGGCTATGTGGAACAACCTCGCGTTCATATACTCCTCAGGAATCGGGGTTTCCCCCATGTTCCGCGCGACTCCCATATCAACCGGGGCATCAACGCTTCCGTCCTCATGATAAATCATGTAAATGTGAATCGTTTTCCCCGGCAGGGTTTGAACGCCCCTAATGTCGAGGATTGAGGAGAGCTTTTCGAGCCATTCCTTCGGAAAGTCTTCGCCGATCTTTGTTACCAGGCCGACTCCTGCCCCCGCTAAAGCGGCGGAGGTTGCAACCGCCGCGGCTGCGCCACCGGGATATACTATCTCCTCCCTTCCCGGAAACCTGATGTGGTCTATCGACACGTGACCGAGGACGGCTAAGTCGAGTTCCATGGTCATCACCAGCACTCGCTTTTTCAGGGACTTGTGTCCATCCCTTTAAGCGGTTTCCGGTGGGAGTAATACTTTTCTACCTCTCCGTTTAGATGGTCATCGAAAAGATTAAAAGAGCCTGGGGAAAGAGTTTACCAAAGAAAAATGGGGTGGTTACCATGGAGAGTGTCTTCCAGAACGAAACCGTTAAGGAGATCCTGACCAGGTACAGAAGGATCTGGGCAATAGGCCACGCCCAGAGCGTCCTCGGCTGGGACATGGAGGTCAACATGCCGAAGGAGGGGATTCTTGAGCGCTCCGTCGCCCAGGGCGAGCTTTCCGTGCTTTCTCAGGAGTTCCTCCTCAAGCCGGACTTCGTCGAGCTGGTTGAGAAGGCAAAGGGACTTGAGCTCAACGAGTACGAGCGCGGTGTTATTAGAGTCCTCGACCGCTCGATAAGGATAAGCAAAGCCTTTCCCCCGGAGTTTCTGAGAGAGATGAGCGAGGTCACAAGCCAAGCAACGAAAGCCTGGGAAGAGGCCAAAAAGAGCGACGACTTCTCCAAGTTCGAGCCTTGGTTGGACAGGATTATAGACCTTGCAAAGCGCGCCGCTGACTATCTCGGCTACGAAGACGAACCCTATGATGCTCTCCTCGACATGTTCGAGGAGGGAACAACTACCAAAGACGTCGAGAGGATGTTCGACAGGCTGGAGAAGGAGCTGAAACCACTCCTTGAGAGGATAATGGAAGAGGGTAAAGTCCCGCAGAGCCACCCGCTTGAGAAGGAGCGCTATGAGAAGGAGCAGATGGAGAGGGTCAACCGCTGGATTCTGGAGAAGTTCGGCTTCCCGCTCGGCGTTCGTTCAAGGCTTGACGTATCCGCCCACCCGTTCACGACCGAGTTTGGAATAAGGGACGTCAGGATAACCACCAGATACGAAGGCTACGACTTCAGGAGAACGATTTTGAGCACGGTTCACGAGTTCGGGCATGCACTCTACGAGCTCCAGCAGGACGAGAGGTTCATGTTTAGCCCGATAGTTGGTGGTGTCAGCCTTGGCATCCACGAGAGCCAGAGCAGGTTCTGGGAGAACATCATCGGCCGCTCCATGGAGTTCGCGGGGCTGGTTTACCCTGTCCTGAAGGAGAACCTGCCCTTCATGTCTGGTTATACCCCGGAGGACGTCTACCTCTACTTCAACATGGTCAGGCCTGACTTCATAAGAACGGAAGCTGACGTCGTCACCTACAACTTCCACATACTCCTCCGCTTCAAACTCGAGAGGATGATGCTCAACGAGGGCGTTAAGGCAAAAGACCTCCCGGAGCTCTGGAACGACGAGATGGAGAACCTCCTCGGCATAAGGCCCAAGAGCTACGTCGAGGGAATCCTTCAGGACATCCACTGGGCCCACGGAACGGTCGGCTACTTCCCGACCTACAGTATCGGAACGCTCCTCTCGGCGCAGCTTTACTACCACATGAAGAGGGACCTCAACGTGGAAGAGCACATCGCCAATGCGGACTTTGGGCCGATAAAGGCCTGGCTCAGGGAGAAGATACACCGCTGGGGAAGCATTTATCCACCCAAGGAGCTCCTGAAGAAGGCCATCGGCGAAGAACTCAACCCGGACTACTTCATAAGGTGGGTGAGGGAGAGGTACCTCTGACCTCTCTTTTTAACTTTCCAGAAGGGTCGTTAAATCTTCTTTCGTCAATCATCATGTTTTATCTTTGTGATTTGCATTAATTATGCCTTTCCGTCCCTCATAATGCTTAAATATGATGCATGCACACAGTGTATTGGTGGGAACATGGTCAAGACGATAACCATCTCGGATGATGTTTACAACGAACTCGTTCGAATTAAGGGTAAGAAATCCTTCAGCGAGCTGTTTCGGGAGCTTCTAAGGGAGAGAAAGGGAAACGTCGACGCTCTGCGCCACCTGCGTGGCATATTGAGTGAGGAGGAGTACCGGGAAACGAAGAGGAAGCTCAAAGAGATTGAGGAGGAGTTTGAAAAATGGGGGCAGTACTTGACACAAACGTGATAATCGAGATAGCCAGGGGCAACGATGAAGTCTTTGAAAAGGTCACCGCCCTGGACAACACCTTCTACATAACCTCGATATCCAAGTTCGAGATTCTCCTCGGGATGCCTAAAAAAGATGAG
>Ga0256833_1001101_pt1 | contig 20251 bp, 17 predicted proteins | sample 356284metaG_FD_190535 | JGI IMG/M metagenome (GOLD analysis project Ga0256833, IMG submission 190535) | Hydrothermal vent microbial communities from Mid Atlantic Ridge, Atlantic Ocean - 356-284 | ecosystem: Environmental > Aquatic > Marine > Hydrothermal vents | place: Atlantic Ocean: Mid... | reverse complement strand
TATGCCGTCGTATGCTATCGCGTACACCTTCCCAGGCTCTATCTTTTCCAGCACGTTGTATACTTCCCTTACCGGCACCTTCTCAATAGGGTTCCAGTCCTTATCGTACAGCACCGCCTCTAAAGTACCATTCAGCTTCTTTATTTCCTCGAGGACATTCTCTGGCAGCTCGATACGCTTGACCTCGACCTGCGCGGCCTTTGCCTCTCCGGCCTCCTCGGCGACTGGCCGCTTGGCTGGCGTCTCGGGAGGAGCGGCCGGCGGCTTAGCCTCTGCAGGCTTCTCCTCCGCCTTGGCCGGCTTCTCTCCACGCATCTTACGTTCAAGTATCTCGCGGTACTCCTTTGCGGGTATCAGGTTGCGGAGAGCCCTGGCTATCTCTTTGCCTGTCAGGTCCTCGACCTCCTTCCCTGGCGGCGCACGTGCAACGTAGTCTATGTCGGCGCTACGCAGTAGCTCCCAGAGGATAAGATCGCCGCCGTGGTCGCCATCCACGAACGCTATGGCTTTCTTCGTCTTTGCGAGCTTGATTATCGTTTCGGGTATCTTCCCGCGGGCACCCTCAAGGGCTATCACGTTCCTATAACCATAGCGGAGCAGGTTTATTACATCAGCCCTGCCCTCGACGATTATTATTTCGTCGCTCTTGTCGACATCTGGGCCGGCGGGAAGCTTCTCCGGGCCATAGCTTATTACTTCGCCCCGCTTCACGGACTCGCTTATCTCTCTTAGAACCTCCTTAAGATCCGGCGTCTTCTCGAGACTCCATATACGCAGTATCTCCTTAGCCCTCTCTATTATCTTCTTTAACTTCTCCGCTCTTACGTCGATTATATCGTACACCTGGATGCGTGCACGGTAGGGGCCAACCTTCTCCACGCTTTCGAGCATAGCAGCTATCAACGCGGTCTCGACACGGTCGAGGTTCGAGGGAACTGTTATTTCGCCGACAGTCTTCGAGCCCTGGTGTTTTATGTCTACCTGGACCCGGCCTATCCTGCCACGCTCCTGAAGCTCACGAAGATCGAACTCCTCGCCAAAAAGGTTCTCAGTCTGGCCAAATATTGCGCCAATTATGTCATGTTTATTTACAAGCCCGTCAACTTCTATCTTCGCTTTTACCAGGTATTTCAATAGCAATCACCCTGCGGCATCCGTCCCGGTGGTTTCCCACACAGGGACGCGCGTAGCGAGCGTGAGCCCCAGGCCATGGGGTTGTAGCATCCGCGTGCCTGGAGCGGCCGGTTGCCCGGCGTTGCAGCTCAAGAAAGAATGAGGGAGCCGCACACTTTTTACTTATACACCTACGCGGCCTCCCAGCTCCAAGGACTAATACCGCTACATAGCCTGGCGCCAGCCGTCGGCCCCGTTAACGCGTCACCGCCACCTTCTTCAGCTCTTCAAGTATTGTGCGGGCCTCCTGGTTTGCCTCAAAGTATCTCCGTATCGGGTCCAGTACCTGGTTGAGGGCCCTAGCGGTGGCCTTCTTGAGGTCTAGGGGATGTATCTTGCCTTCACGGTACAGCCTCTCTAGCTCAGCAAAGCTCTCAACTACTATTGTTCCTCCATACTTCTCTGGGCGTTCGATGACTAGCTTGAAACCAGGCCTCGCGAAGAGAATGTAGCGGTTTATCTCAATTATAGGATTGTATTGGGTCTGGCGGGCCGGGCAGTACGCCTTCAATATTTTCCTTTCAACCTCCTCCGGGCTGTCAAACACGAATATAGCGGTCTCCGGCTTAGACTTGCTCATCTTAAGCTCGACAGCCATAGTCTCCTCGTCTATCTTGGATATATCCATCCTCCTTGAGCCTTGGAGGCCGGTCAGAAGAGGCGTATGAAGCGCTATCACCTTCCTGAAGCCGAGCTTTTCGGCCGTATCACGGGCGAGCATGTGAGCCTTGCGCTGGTCCATTCCACCTAGCGCTATGTCGACGTCAAGATAGAATATGTCGGTTACCTGCATCGCAGGGTAGATAAGCTTAGAGAAGTCTAGCTCGGCCTCTTCAGCCCGCCTACCCATTATTGTGAGCGCACGCTTCATCCTGGCTAACGTGTTCGCTTTTGCGACCCGTAGAAGTATCTCCCAGTACCTCTTATCGGACACAAGCTCCTCTGCATCAACAACATTTATCCTGTCCGTATCGACACCTATAGCGCTAAGCACGTGGACGACATGCCTGGCGGCCTTACGTATAAGCTCCATGTCGCCTCCAAGCTTGTCATTTATCCAAGCATGCCAGGTAGCGGCTAGAAGATGGAACTCTACACCGGCATCTACCAGATCCTTCACCTTGTAGGCCCAAATAAGCCAGCCTATATGGAACAGCCCGCTAGGCTCAAAGCCTAGATAAGCACGTAGGCTACCCTTATCCTCTAGGCGCTTCCTAAGCTCGTCTAGAGTAACTACCTCCACCACGTTACGCGTTATGAGTCCCAGCTTCTCCTCTATTCCCGACATTCTACCACCTCGTCATCAGGGGCCGGCAGGGCCGCCGCAAGGCCTCTGCATGCCTGCCCGGTGCACCGGAGAACCCAGCACTTCGGGCACGTAAAAGCGCCTACTTAGCTATAACTGTAGAGCAGGGCGAAGACGTGACAACATTGTTGAGGGCGCCGGCAGCACCCACACGGCTGGGGAACGCGGCGAAGCATGGCGAATAAACGAGGCGTCCCCCCGGGTAACTCCTATTCTCTGCCCCCATGCCCGGCCTTCTAGCCGGCGCCCCGCCTTGAGGAGCCCGGGGCGAGGCCCTCAGGAGGAGGGGCTATGACCCCGGGTGTTAGTGGCGGGGCACAGCCACTTCGCTGTAGTCTATCTCTGCGGCGGCGACCGGGTAGTCTATGTTCTCGGCAGCTAGTATCTCAGGCCTGATCTCGCCTAGCAGCGCCTCGAGGCCATGTCTGGTCTTCACCACCGCCGCACGTCCCTCGATGAACAAGGGGTGGCTGGCCTCTCTTACCTCTACAACCTCGTCTCCGAGGAGCCTCGCCAGGCTGTACACCACCGCCTGTATATCCTCGTAGCCTGCCTTCTCGTCCATTAGGAGTATAGCCAGTTTCTTGCGGGCAACCGGCTTCTGGCCGCGGACGCTGTAGGCTTCGCCGGCCTCGAACACGCGTACAGGTATGTTGTGCTGGTTAACCCTGGCCACATCCAGGAGCTGAGGTATAATGCTGTACCTCATGCACGACGATTCTGCCCCAACCGGGTTGGCGAGGCGCACCAGCTCTTTCTCGTCGACACCAAGAAGGTGCTCTAGCCGCTTGCACGAAACAAGGCTATAGGAGATTATCTCCACGAACCCCATGCCCGCCAGCAGCTTGCGTGCCTCTCGCTCCCAGTAGCGCTGCCCGAGGAGGCGTCCTCGCATCATCCTCGCTGGAGGAGTTACACCTAGCTCCTCGACGCCTATGCTTAGCATAACCTCCTCTACGAGGTCCACGGGGTGAAGTATGTCGATGCGGTAGCGTGGAATACCGACTATAACTATATCTTCTCCTTCTTCTCTGGCGTCGAAGCGCATCCTGCGTAGGTGGCGTGAAACCTCACCAGGCTCCAGGCGTGTGCCTAACACGGAGGAGGTATAGGAGGCGGAGAGGCTCGCTGAGCGTGGCTCTAGCTTTGGCTCCTTAAACACACCCTGGTTAGATATGACGGTAACCATGCCTACCTTCCGGTCCCTGCTGCGCTCTGCAAGGTTAGCCACTATCACCGACAACGTGTCTAGTACCAGCCTCCTGTTCGTCCCCGTCACGTCTACGAATACATTACTGGTGCCGGGCTCTATTCTTGTGAGCTCGGAGTTTATGACGGGTGGGACACTTATCACTTCGTCGCCGGAGTAGAGTACAGGGTGCATCCGGCCCTGCAGGGATAACGCGCCGTAGCTTCTTCCCTGAGCTGTTTCCCTCAATACCTCCTTTAGTGTCATGGGGTGTTCGTGTCCAAGCGGCTTGAAGCGGACCTTGTCGATTGGTTCAAGCCTGTAGCTGAGCCTCCTCGAGGGCAGCTTGTCTAGGTCGTGTAACCCTATCGCCACTAGCTCCCGCCTACCGCCCAGGCTCGTGTGGAGCTTCTCCTGGAACTGTATAAGCTCTTCGAGGTATTCCTCGTCAACGTTTACGCCCCACACCACGCCAGCCGCTATGTATGGCCTTGCCGGCACATCGCCCGCCTCTAGTACATAGCCGCTGTCCTGCACCCGGTAGCGGGGCATGCCCTCCGCGCGTCCAAGCAGGCCATCAGCCTGGCGGGCTATGCCCTCCAGGCTATACATGTCCGGCCGGTCTACCTCTACCTCCATCTCGACGAAGCCGTCGCTCGTTATCTCGGCCTCTATCTTTAGCCTCTCAACTACCTCTAGGGCCTCCCTGAGGGGGAGGCGGAGGGCTTCCTCGACGCGTCCAGGCTTAAAGCGTAGAACCGGCATAGAGCCACCACCTTACAGGCATGTTCTCAACGTAGCCTAGGTCGCGGGCGTAGAGCCGCCTTATGTCATCCACGTTGTACAGAGCCATGGCGAGCCTCTCGATGCCCATCCCCCACGCGGCGACCGGGTACTCGACCCCGACGGCGTGAAGCACCTCCGGGCGAAACAGGCCAGCTCCAAGTACCTCGAGCCAGTCGGAGCCTATACGCACGTAGCCCTCAACCGAGGGCTCCGTGAAGGGGAAGTAGGCGGGCCGGAACCGGTACTCGCGTAAACCCAGCCTCTCTAGGAACTCGGCGAGGATGCCGAGAAGCCATCTCATGCTTACACCGTCCTCGGAGGCGATGCCGTCTACCTGGTGGAACTCAGGTAGGTGTTTTGCGTCTATCTTCTCCACGCGGTAGACCCTGCCTATGGTGAAGAACCGGAACGGCGGCGTCGGTCTCGTGGACAACACCCTCGCCGAGACAGCCGTGGTGTGGCTGCGCAGTATGAGGCGTGCAGCCTTCTCGCTGCTCCAGCGGTAACGCCACCCAAGGCTCTCGCCGCCGGGCAGCGCGGCTCCCTCCTCGTGGAGCACCCGTACCCTGCCGGCGATCTCCCCAGGGACCACGCCCCGGCTGGGGTTGGATAGGTAGAAGGTATCGCTGGGACCGCGGGCAGGATGAAACTGGGGCTGGAAGAGGACGTCATAGTTCCAGAACTCGCTCTCCACGGGAGGCGCCTCTACCTCACGGAAGCCCATCTCCTTCATAACGTCTCTTATATGCTCGATGAACTCGGCGAAGAAGTGTAGCCTGCCAAGCCTCCTTTTAGGAGGCTCGGCTGCCACATTGTAGCGGCGCAGCCTCGCGCCACGCCACCTTCCGCTACGCAGTATCTCATGAGTCAAAGCGCCTATCTCTACAACCGTCTTCTCCAGCAGAGACCTCGGGTCCTCTGCTACACGGATGACTGTCTCCTTGCGCTGGCTCTTCTCCACCAGGCGGCGACGCCTCAGGAGGCTCACCGCCTCACGCGGCAGCGACTCGCCCCGGGACAGCGACTGAAGGAAGCCACGCTCTTCAGCCACAGCCTTCTGCGGGTCTACGAGCAGGCGCACACAACCCTTCTCCACTTTTACCCATTTCTTCTTGGCAGCGTTGCTCAGCGCTATAGCGGCCTCACGTCCCAGCTCCTGCCTAACAGTGTCGAGAGGCACACAGCCACCCTTCTGAGAGAGGAGCGCCACCAACCGCTCTTCGGGGAACCCCTCCCTGAGATACCGCTCCGCCTCCTCGGTTAACCTGTAGAGGGTTTCGCTGCGCTCCTCTACACCCAGCAGCCCCTTCTCGGCAAGTAGGCGCGCCAGCGCCTCTAGCCGGCTACGCTCGACGCCGAGCAGCTCCGTGAGTTCATCCACGCTGTAAGAGCCGGGGCCTGGAAGCTTCCTCGCCATCTCCTCCAGGAGCCTACGCTCCGACTCCGACACTGGGATCTTTTCTCCCACACCCAGCCCCCGCATAGCATCGGGCGAGGCACAGACCCGCATATAAATCAGCAAAGCGGAGCGGAGGCCGCCCCTTCCACTAAATGTAGCAGAGGCGTCGACAGAAAACAGGTGGAGGCAAAAGAAGAGGCCCGGGGAGGCTAAGAGCCTAGCTTTTTCCGAAGATGAACTTCTCGCCGGGCTTCAGTATAACAACCCTAGTGCCTAGGCCGCGCTCTTTCACATACTTCTCGAACTCCGCGGGGTCGGCACGTATGACGGGGAACGTGTTGTAGTGCATAGGTATAGCCACCTTAGCTCGCAGCATCTCAGCAGCCTTCGCAGCCTGGTAGGCGTCCATGGTGAAGTGGCCGCCTATAGGCAGCAGAGCGACGTCTACATCGTACAGCTCGCCGACTAGGGCCATCTCCGCAACAAGCCCCGTGTCGCCTGCGTGGTAAACGCTCCCCTCTTTGCCGGATATTAGCACGCCCGTAGGCGTGCCCCGGCTGCAGCTGTGGGTAGCGGGAAAGAACATCACCTTCAACTCTATGCCTGGGAGCCGGAGCGGGCCACCTATGTTGCCGCCCACTATCCTCTCACTCGCACCCACCTGCTCCGCGACATAGTTGGCAACCTCGTATACCGCCGCGAACACCGCCCTAGGATTCATGCGTAGAAGCCTGATGGCTTCACCCAGATGATCCCCATGGTCATGCGTCACCACTATGAGGTCCACATTGTCGCGGTACTCCTCCGGCCCAACGGGCGACATAGGGTTACTGAGCCACGGGTCGACCAGGACACGGTATCCGTCTATATTTACCTCGAAGGCCGAATGGCCAAGCCACCTTACATACGCCATTGCGACCACCGGGTTAGGAGCAGTTACTCAGCCTATTATGCGGCAGAGAGCCTGCGGATAAATAACAACCCGTACCGGGGTTAGAACCGGGAAAGTTGATGGGAGGGATCAACCGGGGTCCGGCGAGAGGGCCCGATCCCAGCTTGGGGGAGCTGCGGGGCCTCGCGGACCCCACAGCTACCCCCAACGCGGCCGGCTTAACTTCCGGGTTCGACATGAGTCCGGGTGTTGCCCGGCCGCTGTGGCCGGGTCGGGCCATCCACGTCTCTAGCCTACCGCGGGCAGAGGGGTATTTATTTCTTTCTATCGGCTCGGCGTCTACCTCTCACGGGAAAAAGCCTCCGAGCAAGCCCCTCAACCTCCTCGACATAGATGGACTCGACTATAGCAGCACCACACTCGCCACAAAGGCCATCATACCTGCGGCCAACATAGTCTCCTTCCTCAAAGCGCTTAAACACCGACCGATCACAGGAGACGCAGCGAAGCCTTACCACCACACGCTCATGGGAGCCCGAGCCCTTGGCGCCGCGGAGCAGGTACGTGAGGAGAAGAATAGACGCCGAGTAGAGCGCAACCAGGGCCACCAGGCCTGGGTCCACCCGCCTCACCTCTCTCAACGCTATAGGCCCACGCCGATAGTGTTCCCTACCCCAACTACGACCACATTATCGCCGGGCCTGCTTGTCTCACCAATGAGGCGTATAACGTCCTCTACCGCCTTGTCGACACCCTTAACAACGTTCTTCGACATTGCGTTTATTGCTTCCTCGAAGCTCATTTTTATCGCTACCGCGTATAGCGGCAGCCTGTGACGTACAGCGAGGCGTTCTATACGTATCTTCTCCGGGCCCGGGTCGCCCATTGCAACTCCGCTGCCCTCGGCGGTGAGCCCGGTTTCTTCGCCCTCGAACTTCAAAGCCGCATCAACAGTTATTATTGCGGACAGGTTCCCCCCCAGCACGTCCTCGACCAGCTTCTCTACAGCCTCGCCGGGCCTACCTACAGTACTACCCGGTCCCTTTGCCCGCACAATGTATACACGTCTCTCATCTATGCCGACAACAGTGTACACGGTGTCTTTCGCGAGCTCCCGGTATCCTTCTATAGGTTCGCCCATGTGGGCCAGCCGGTATGCAACAAGGGGGCCCGCCGCGTCTCCTATGGGAAGCCCTTTTGCTATCACGCCTGCTGCGTCACGGTAAGCCTTAGCTATCCTCATATAGAGGGGCAGTATCATCCACAGCTGGGCAACTAGCATCGCGTTCTTCGTCTTAACACCCATGAGGAGCATGTGTCGGAGATACTTGTAGAGCAGGTTCAAAGCGTTGGCAATACCCAGCAGTGTCACTGTGTTGCGGAATATGCGCTGCTCCTCCTCTCCAAGCTCGCGGCCTGCAAGTGCAAGGCCTACTATCTGCTCTATCCTCTCCTCCTCGGTCCTTATGACGCGTTCAAGCCTCTTTGTTATATCGGTGGGCTCTATGCTCACAGGTTCAACCACGAAGTACTCCATTGCACGGCCTATTACGCGCTCGGTATCCTTGACCCCAAGTTTTTTCAGCAGCTTCTCGCCCTCGCCCTTAACGTCGTTAACATAGCCCTCCAGTACACGCAGGCGCGCCTCTATCTGTGTCCGCCAGACACGCAGCTGTATCCCCTGAGCCACGCCTAGAAACGCCAGTATCGACAACACGGTGGATACGAGGATACTTATCGCTATTATCCATGTAGCCAGGTCGCTCTGGCCCCCTCCCAGCAGGGAGGTAGTGTTAAAGCCAAGCGGCAAGGCTTACTCATTCCCTCCTAGGCGCCGGGGGAGGGGTTAGCGGGTAGTCACTATTACTTCTCCTTCCGGCGTGATGAGCAGCGTGTGTTCGAACTGCGCAACAACCCCATGCCTGCGTTCTATGAGCACCGGGTAGCGTACTAGAAACCCCATCTTGCTTAGCTTGTTTAGCGACCTGTGCAGCTTCCCGGCGTCAGGCACGACATCGGCTAACCAGCGCTCAGCAAACGGCAACGTATTGAACCGCTCCTTTATAGCATCCAGTATCTTCCTCGTCACCGGGTCTAGGCGCCGCCTCAAGCTAGGCCTAATGAGTGCATAGATGGTTACCAGCTCGCCCTCGTAGACCAGGCCTTCACCATTGGTCCCGAAGGGTTCTACCGCGTAGACGCGGCCACGACCATACCTGCCGGGAACCATGGGGTCATACATGTTTGGTATGCTCTCGCCCGCGTGTATCCGGTAACGCGCAATACTATGGCCGCCAAGGTTTACTATGGGGCGGTACCCGTAGCGCTGTATAGTGTCAGCTATGACGCGGCCCGTCTCCGCGAACCGGTTACCGGGGCGCACGGTCTCTAAGGCCCTCTCCAGCGCCTCCCGCACCGCCTCGAGAAGCGACTCCCACTTACCACTCGTATCCACAGTTACAGCAGTATCCGCGATATAGCCGTCTATGTGCGCACCGAGGTCTACCTTGACAACAGCCTCTTCGGGGACCGTACTAGTGTCGCCTATCGGGGGCGTATAGTGGGCAGCCACCTCGTTTATAGATATATTGCACGGGAACGCCGGGCTAGCGCCAAGCTCGACTATCCTCTTCTCAACGAACTCGCATATCTCTATCAAAGGCCTCCCCGGCTCTACGAGCCTAGCAGCCTCCTCGCGAACCCGGGCAGCTATCCTCCCGGCCTCCAGGTATGCTCTCACAGCCTCCTCGGTAAGGCTCTCAACAGGCATAGCCGCAAATCTCCCTCCCAGACCACTAGGCGGCCGCCCCCTCCCCGCATACATGTACCGCTTTAGCCTAGACGCCACCAGGGCCAAAACACGCAACGACACAGGGGGCTTCAGTGATGCAGGGTTCTCTCACACCCCCTAACGGGGTCGCACCGTGGTCCACTCATCATCGCCGGCGTGCACGGGAGCCGCCGCCTAGCGGCGTAACAGGCTCACGCCCCCGGAGGGGAGGCTGACCTCGTAGACGCGGAGACCGCGCTCAGAGAGAGAACGGGCTATCTCGTTTTTCTTCTCGGGCGGAGTGGCCGCAACCACTACCCCGCCTATTCCTGCGCCGCTCAGTTTCGCACCGTAAGCCCCCCTGGCCCTTAGCTCGTTAACAACCGTGTCCAGGATGCCGCTCGAGACCCCCATAGCCTGTAGGAGTCCATGAGCCACGTTCATGACCCGCCCTAGGGTGGCCGCGTCGCCGCGGGAGACGGCGTCAACCGCGTAGCCGACAAGTAGGTCGTTAAGCTGCATCAGCGCAGCCCTCAGGCCAGGCTGCAGGGCTGCAAGCTCGCCCCGGAACCGCTCCACAGCTATACGTGTTGAACGGCTCACACGTGTATCGACCACAAGCAGGCGAAGCCTGCCACGCGGCAACGAGACAATACGCGGCGCCTCGCCACGGCGATAGAGCACTAGCCCCCCATAGGTAGACACGGTGTTATCTATCCCGCTAGGGTTCCCGTGTGCAACCTTCTCTGCTTCAAATGCCGCCCTATTCACCAGCCCATAGTCTACTCCGCCCCTCAGGAGGCACATGTACGCCGCCGAAAACGCCACGGCCACGGCCGCGCTGCTGCCGAGCCCCGCACCTGGAGGGATCTCGCTCTCAATGCTGCATTCGAAACCGGCCTCGCCGATAGCTTCGCGCAGGTAGCGATAAGCAGCCATAAGGTTGCACAGCCTGTCACAGCCCTGCGCGAAGTCCTCCTCAAGGCCTAGGTCGAGGGCGCGGACGAGCGCTGCTCCACTCCTCCTCCGGCACCTGGCCTTAGCGTAGAGCCCCACGGAGGAGGCAAGCGCACGCCCGCCATGCACCACCCAGTGCTCGCCAACGAGTATGACCTTTGCAGGCGCCTTAGCAGCGCAGAGGGGCGTCTCCGCCAAGAGCCGCCACCGTGGCCCTGCTGTGCAAGCAGCCGGCGGCCTAGAATGGGGTTAACGGGTTTTAGCCCGCACCGCGTCTCGGCTCTGGCCGCAGAGAGACATCTCATGGGCCATACTAGCGGTGTGGAGACGCAAGGGCTACAGGGTGTAAAAATAAGGAAGGAAGGTTAGGACGACGGCGATTCAACGCTTTAGCTGCATATCGGGTAGTCGTCAGGGACCTTGGCGCGGAAGTACTTGCCAGTCTCGGGGCTCTTGAATAGGCCTATTTTTACACCCTTCCTGCCCCTGGGAGCCAGCTGCCAGACCTTGATGGGTATGAGCTCTACCTCCTTACCGGTGGTGGGGTCACGAACCTTTACCGGCTTCTCGCACGCCATACGGGCTCACCCTTACAGACTCGCACTTCTCGGGTAGACAGTACACCTTTCCCACTTATATAGGCTTTACGTTTAGCTTGCTCCGGGGGACTCTCTCCGCGGAAAGGGGTTGCTGGGAATACGTCTGTATTACCATGCAGAAACGCTAGACGCCGCCCTCTCAGCGAAAACGGCGCACGACCCCTAGCACACCCAGGGACGATATTAGAGCCCTCTGAGCGAAAACTCACCCACAATAACCAAAAGAATTATAAGTAGAAGGAAATAAGGCACACAGACCCCATATGTCGACGGCACAACACACTAACCCATAGCAACGCCCTAGCCATCCACGAAGGAGAAGATATTCACAAACAACATCCACAGATGCCCCGGCACAGGCAAATATCCAGCAGGGTCGCCGAAGAAAACCCTCTTAAGCGGAAAGCAGGGGCGCATGGCTGAAGCCCGGGATAAGCCCTGGCGGCAGAAACGAGGTGGTCGCAATCGTCCACCCAGAATGACCTCAGGCCGCGGATAACAGAGAAGAGATGGAACAAGAGCATAGAGGAAGAAATACTAGAGCTTTGGAGCAAAGAGCCAGACCTCTACGCCTTCGACCCAGAAAAGCCGGGCCCAATACTGGTTATAGACACGCCACCCCCCTATCCCAGCGGGAAATGGCACGTAGGCGGCGCGGCCCACTACGCGCAGATAGACATGATAGCACGCTACTTCCGCATGAAGGGCTGGAACGTGTTTGTGCCCTGGTACGCGGATCGTAACGGTTTGCCCGTCGAGGTAGCTGTAGAGAAGAAGTACAATATCTCAGCCCACGAGATGGCGTCAACCGCCGAGGGCAGGAGAAAGTTCCTCGAGCTGTGCCGCCGCGAGCTCGACAGAATAGAGGCAGAGCTTGTAAAAATATGGCGAAGGCTTGGCTGCAGCTTCACCTATCTACGCGACGGCACCGACAGCCCCAGATATAGGACAATAACGCAGGCGACCTTCATAGAGCTCTGGAAGCGGGGCCTCATATATGAGGCCGAAAAACCGGTCACATGGTGCCCCAGGTGCCGTACTAGCCTAAGCGAGGCCGAGATAGAGTACCGGGAGGAAGACGCCTACCTCTATTACGTGAAATGGCGCGTAAAGGAGACAGGGGAGGAGATACTCATAGCCACTACTAGGCCTGAGCTTATTGGAGCCGCTAGGGCTGTCATCTACAACCCAGAGGATGAGAGATACAGGCACCTGAAGGGCAAGCACGCAATAGTCCCGCTCTACGGCTACGAGGTGCCGATACTGGAGCATCCGGCCGCGAAGCCGGAGTACGGCACAGGCCTCGTAATGATAAGCAGCTACGGCGACTGGACAGACGTAATGATAATAAACGAGCTTGGCCTCCAGCCGAGGATAATAGTGAACCCGGACGGCACTATGAACGAGAAGGCTGGCTTCCTGAAGGGCCTCCCCATAAGGGACGCTAGGAGGAAGATAGTGGAGGCGCTAGAGGAAAAAGGCCTTATAGAGAAGAAGGAGAAGCTCAAGCACAACGTCCCCATATGCTGGAGGTGTAAGACGCCGGTTGAGATAATACACGTGAAGGAGTATTTCCTTAAACAGCTCGAGTTCCGCGACAAGCTCCTAATGGTCGCAAGGAAGATACACTTCAAGCCCGAGAAGCACCGCAAGAAGCTCATAGACTGGATAGAGAGCCTCCGCATGGACTGGCCTATATCGCGGACAAGGTTCTACGGAACCGAGATACCCCTGTGGAGGTGCAGGCGCTGCGGGGCTAAGCTTGTCCCCGAGCCTGGAAGATACTACCGCCCGTGGGAGGAGGAGCCTCCATGGGACCGGTGCCCTCGCTGCGGGGCACCCAGAGAGGAGCTGGAAGGAGAGAAACGCGTATTCGACACATGGTTCGATTCGAGCATTAGCGTGCTGTACGCTTCCGGCTACATGTACAATAGCCGGCTCTTCGAGAGGGTATTTAGGAGGGACGAGGACCTCCCATACACTATGAGGCCCCAGGGCTACGACATTATAAGGACGTGGCTCTACTTCACCCTGCTACGCGTCTACCAGCTCCTCGGCAAGCCCGCCTTCCGCTGGGTCCGTGTCACGGGTATGGGCGTAGACCCCACCGGTAGGGCCATGCACAAGTCCCTAGGCAACGTGATAGACGCAGAGCCGTACCTCAACACGTACGGTGCCGAGCCTTTCCGCTTCTGGGCTGCCGCGGCCGCGAGGCTGGGCGACGACTACCGTTTCAGCGAGCAACTGCTCCGTACAGGCAAGCTCTTCCTCACTAAGCTGTGGAACATAGCACGCTTCGTGTCAACGTTTCCGAGGCCCAGCGAGGGCTACCGTCTACGCCCTGTAGACGAGGCGTTCCTGGCAAAGCTTGACCGTGTGATAAAACGCGTCGACCACTCCATCGGCACCGAGCTGGACGTCCATGACCCGATAAACGAGCTGTACAACTTTACGTGGAACGTGTTCGCATCCCATTACATAGAGCTCGCCAAGAACCGCGCCTACAACCGCAACGGCGAGTATAGCCTCGAGGAGCAGAAGGGTGCCTGGTACACGCTCCACTACATACTAGACGCTGTGCTAAGGATGCTGGCGCCGATACTCCCCTTCATAACCGACGCGCTCTACCGAAGACTCTACGGAGCAAGCGTCCACAGGCAGCGATTCCCAGAACCACTAGGCCTTGAAGACTCTAAAGCAGAAGACGCAGACGAGATAATTAGGCTAAACAGCGCCATATGGGGCTGGAAGAAGAGCCACGGCATGAAGCTCTCCGAGCGACTGGAGGGCAAGAAGCTCTACCTCGCCAAGAGGCTTGCGCCGTACGCAGACGACATAGCAGTAATGCACAAGGTAGAGGTAGTAGTGGGCGAGGAGCCGCCCGCCGGCGCAGAGAAGCTAACCGACTACGCCTACCTAGCCTAGGCGCCCTAGATACGTGTTTCAGCCGAAATCCGAGACATCACACCCCTCCATGGGGGTCAGCACGCGCCACTCATCACGTGTAGGTATGGAGGGCCGTTCGCCCACGGCTCGGCGCTGCTCATATCCTAATCTTATAATAGCGTGGCGCGCGGCTATTCACGAATCCCTGGTCCCGCGACGCCCGGGGAGAGGGCCGCGGCCCACGCGGCTTATTCGATGACCTCGGGTCTCCCGGCCTTCAACCCAGCCCTTCGCGCCCAAGCAGCCTGCCGTAGCGCGCTTAACACCCAGCAGCACCCGGTAGGCGGTAATACCGGTGCTAGAGGTGGGCTCCAGAGGCGACGCGCTCCTGGCGGCGCTGCTCGCGGTAAAGAACACACCTAGAACTGGCTGGATGCTGCGGGGCGTCCCCGCAGCCATAGCAGAGACCATAGCAGCTCATATGGCTGAGTCGGCTATATTGGCACTAGTGATAGCTGACGGTCTCCGAATGAGGGGTATAGATATCAGCCCCGAGGAGTCGGCTGCAATAGCATTAGTCCATGACGTTAGCGAGGGATTCCTGGGAGATATCGTAAAGAGGGCTGTCGACGAAATAGGGAGGGAGGCAAAGGAGCGTGCAGAGCTTAGGGTTGCGTCGCAGGAGTTCGGCGAGGACAGTATCCTCTATAACCTCTTGAAGCACTATGTTGAACAGGATAGTGCCGAGGCCCTTGTCGCCAAGGTGGCTGAGCAGCTTTCCACAATGCTACAGGCACTGCGTTACCGCCAAGACGGCTACCCTGTGGAGGAGATACTCTGCAACATCTATGGCGCGGTCAAAAGGACCGTCCAGGCCGATGAGGCGCTGCGCGTAGCCCTAGAAAACGTGTTGGAAGATCTCTTTGGGAAGGCGTTCAGGGAGACGGACAAGGCCTGCAAAACATACAAAAAAGATAGAGAATAAAAAGTATTTTTAATAAGAAACGGCTAAGAATAGTCTACAGTAAGCCAGCAAAGCAGGTGCACTATGCTTGTCTATCAACCAGTACTCTAGAGCTAAGAAGGAACTTATTACCAATAGTAGCCTACTTTCAATTTCCGCCGTTTCAGGCGATGAAACTGTGTGGCGCCTCTGCGCCCAGGCGGCGGCTGCGCCGCTCCTGTGGGGAACGTGTGTTTGCCACACAAAGCGTATTATAACAGATTAGCACATCCCGCAAACCAACGGGCCTTACAGGTACCTGTTCTATCCCAGGTTCTAGGCTATCAGACAAGTTACCTGGAGGTCAGGCGATAAACCATCCGGCATGAAGGCCGCACAGGCGAAGAAAGAAGCTGGAGAGGCGCATCCCAGCCCCTCGTGGCGTGCGGGGAAGAGCCCGGGCCACACGGCGCTGGAGACCAGACTTGCTGCCAAGTGGAGAAAGGGGGAAAGAAGCTGACTCTATCCCGGCCTAGTAGGCCTAAGGCTTCTTAGGAGCGTGTTGTCTGTGTGTAGTATTGCCCTTGCCCTTCTTCTCATAGCTACAGCTAGCAGTGCGCTACTTGAACGCTGAGGCCATGTGGCGGTATAGTACCTCTGCATGCTCCGGGACGGCTGCGCGCCAAACCCGCCACGAGGAAGACCGTCGAGGCCGATCCCGCTCAGGGCTAGTAGGGCTAGTCTCACAGTGGCACAGGGCCTGGGTGCTATGTTCTCCTCCTGAGCGCGCCGTCGAGAAGCCTCGTGAACAGCTCGGTGTCTAGGTTCTTTCCTGAAAGAGTCGAGGATGCCACGTAGAAGGTCAGGGCTAGAAGAGCTAGGGGGCCCCATACTCTCCCGGCGGTCTTCTTCAGCAGGCCCCTTAGCCTTAGGGACAGGAAGTGCGCGACAAGGCTCCTGGCTTTATCGCCTGCGAGCGCCACAAACGCGCCTAGACTGCGGGCGGCGCGGTATGCCGCCTTTGTGAGCCTCGCCTTCGAGACGTAGACGTAGATAATGTCAGCGGGTGCCCCGGAGAGTACACGAGCCGTTATCCTTGCCAGGCGTGCGAGACGCCTCTTAACCTGCTGAGGCGAGGCTGGCCTCGTGGACTGGACCGAGGAGTATATTGACACCACCAGCGCCCTGTCTAGAGGCGTGTTAACGACAACAACGTGTACGCGTTTATCGCCACTTGAGTACAGTGTGGCGACTCGCAGCGGTCTCCGCGTATACGCCTCGTAGACCTTTGTAAGCCTCTTTGCGGCGCGGAGCAGGGGCAGTATAACCTGGTTGGCGGCGAGTAGCGCCTCCTCCGTGCCCCTGCTCCGCGGGTTCACAGCCCTCTGGACCCCCTCGAGCCGCCGGGAGGAAGAGAGACGTACACCCCCGGTCTTTCAACTACAGGCGGGGGAGGCGCCTCAGGAGGAAGGGGGTGTTGGAGCCCTCTAGCCGCAGGGCTAGGTAACATGTGATTCCGGGTGTCTCCTTCCTGAACCGGCCTATCCTGTGTAGAGTAGTGGCCTCTGCCGGCGCCGTGTGCCTCCAGGCCGGTCTACGGCCTGACAGGCGAGCCTGTCTCCAGGGTTACGGGCGTGTGGCGGCCGTGCCTGGGGCCTGCGCCGTCTACGGTATTTGCTCCGTGTTATCGTGCCCCTCTCCACCTAGGGTTCTTCGTGGCGTGAAAGCCGGTATCTGGGTGCGCCGGGCTATGCCGAGTGTCGAGGCGCCGCTTGTGCATGCAGGTATTGTGCTCACTGTTGCCGGCGTCTCTCGCTGCGTGAGCCTCGAGGCCTATGCCGCCATAAGCGTGGCGCCTCTGGTCGCGGGAACCGGGCTCGCAGTAGCGGTCGACGCGCCTATAGTGGCCGAGGCCTGCGGCATGGGCAGCATAGCGGCGGTGGAGGACGTCGAGGTGAAGATACTGGGCAGGGGGCTCCACTACTCCACTCCGGGGCTTGACAAGGTCCTGGCAGACCTCGCTACAAGGCTCTACAGCGAGGGGGAGGACGCTATCCGCCTGGAGAGGCTGCACCCAGGCGGCCTCCTACCGGCCTCCGCGATAGCCGCCTATGCCGCCCTAGGCGGCACGAGAGCCTTCGTGGCCGGATACCCGTTCCCCCTAGGGGAGCTGGAGGGCTACTGGGCTGTAGCTGTTCACCTGAAGAGACGTGTAGCGGCACTAAACGCCGTAGAGGCGCTCTACGGTGACCCCGACGAGTTCACGGGGCTAGTGCTGGACTCCATAGAGAACGGGGTGGAGGGCATAGCGGAGCTTGGCCTTCATCTCGCGCAGCTAGCGGGCGCGGAGAGGATAGTGAGGAAGACTCTCCGCGCCGGCGCCGACGCCGCCCTCCTGGACGCCTCTGGGAGGGTGCTGCTAGCACTGGTAGAGGACGAAATAGCAGCCTCACTCCTCTCGGCCAAGCTACGCGCACTAGGAGACCGATATGAGGGCATTGTGGTGGCCTAGCCCCTGCCGCGGGTCTAAGTTATAGCCGCCGGCTCCTACGTGACGCCTGGGGGCCGGAATGCTATTCCGTGTAGCGGCGCGCTGCCTGCTTCTACGCGATGGCCACATACTTGTCCAGCTAAGCAAGCATGGCGACTTCTACCGTCTCCCCGGTGGGCGGGTGCGCCCAGAGGAGACTGTGATACAGGGGCTGCGGCGCGAGCTCCGCGAAGAGCTAGGCTTAGAGAAGATAGGTGAACCAGAGCTCCTCTACATAGTCGAGTCTTTTTACCGGAGACGCAGCGGCATCGTGCACGAGATAGGGTTCTACTTCCTATGCCCGCCCCCCGAGGGCAGAATAGAGGCGAAGGAGGAACACCTGCGGATAAGGTGGGTGCCGCTGGACGACATAACCCCGGACGCGCTCCGCCCCTCAGTGCTAGCGCCCTACATAAAAGAACTCGGCAACGGCGGCCCTAAGAGGAAACCCCTCTACCTGGTAAACGTTGACATAGAGCATGACCACTAGGGGGTGGCAGCGGCTAGCCCTGCTTCTCGAACACTATCTCCACGCCCTTTGGGTAGATGTAGACGTTGCCTCCACGTGCCTGGCCGGGAAGGTTAGGCTTGAACACCGCCACTACGACTCCTTTGCCTCCATGTGTTCTCACTATGCGGCCCCGGTAGGTGTTGCCCTTACCGTCACGGTAGAGCACTCTCCAGCCTATGTACCTGGCAGCTTCCCTGGAGCTGCTCACACCGTCTATCCTTAGGAGTACCTGGTTCTCGTACTGCGTGTTGGAGCCCAGCCTGTAGCCTATTATCAGGCCGGTCGCCACACGTGCCTCGGCCATAGCCCGCACCTCTAAGCTGAAGCCCCTACCGGCTCCACCCCTCCGGGCACCCGTTTTAAAGATGTCAACGCGGCTGAGAGGGTTCACCAGCCTTCTCCTAGGCTAGGCGCTGGCCTGTAGACAACGTCGCCCTATTTAGCCTCAGACGCGGTCTACTGTATGGAGGGTTGCCGAGATGAAGCAGGATGAGAGCGCAGCGCTTCCCCGCCGGCCTCGCATAGTTGTCGAGCCGCCCGGCCCCAGAGCACGCGCCATCATAGAGAGGGACAGGAAGGTGCTTATGCAGAGCTTCTCCAGGTGGTATCCTCTCGTCGTCGCCCGGGCGGAGGACTACGTCATATACGATGTCGACGGGAACGCCTATATAGACATGAACTCCGGCCTTGGAGTCCTCAACGTGGGCTCCACTAACCCCTGGGTCGTAGAGGCGGCTAAGAGGCAACTCGAGCTTTTCACACACTACAGCCTGACCGACTTCTACTACGAGGTGGCTGTCCGGCTCGCGGAGAAACTGCTAGAAATAGCGCCGTTCAGCGGCCCAGGCAGGGTCTTCTTCACTAACAGCGGCGCAGAGTCGGTTGAGGCTGCGATAAAGGCGGCCAGGTACAGTACCCGCCGCCAGTACCTTGTCGCCTTCCTCGGCGCGTTCCACGGCAGAACCATGGGCGCGGTTTCCCTCACGGCCAGTAAGCCGGTCCAGCGGAGAGGCTTCTCCCCCCTCCTGCCCAGCGTCGTCCACGTGCCCTTCCCGTACCCGTATCGCTGCCCCTTCGGAGACCTAGAGCCCCGAGAATGCGGCGACGCAGCGATAGGCTTCATAGAGGAATGGGTGTTCGGCAAGATGCTTGACCCTACAGAGACAGCGGCATTCATAGTGGAGCCCATACAGGGTGAAGGCGGCTACATAGTGCCTCCGGACAACTTTTTCCCCAAGCTGCGGAGGCTCGCAGACCGGCACGGAATACTGCTAGCCGTGGACGAGGTGCAGAGCGGGTTCTGCCGGACTGGCCGCCGGTTCGCCATAGAGCACTGGGGGGTAGAGCCCGACCTCGTGGCAACGGCAAAGGCGATAGCAGGTGGGCTCCCCCTCGGCGCCCTGATAGGCAAGGAGGAGGCCATGAAAATAGGCCCCGGCGGCCACGCCTCCACCTTCGGAGGCAACCCGGTCTCCTCGGCAGCCGCGCTGGCCGCAATAGAATACATGGAGGAGAAGAGGCTCTGCGAGAGGGCAGAGAAGCTCGGCGACATGGCTATGCGGAGGCTCCGCGAGGCAATGGAGAGCGGCGAGGCAGAGATGATAGGCGACGTCCGGGGCAAGGGGCTAATGATAGGCGTGGAGCTGGTAAAGAATAGGGAAACCAAGGAACCCGCCCGCCGCGAGCTAGGCGAGATACTGACCAGGCTCTTCAAGCGGGGCTACCTAGTCATAGCTGCTGGCTCGTCGACAATAAGGATAGCACCCCCGCTGACGATCCCAGAAGACACCCTAATGGACGCAGTAGAGGCTATAATAGAGGAAGTGAAGAAGGCAAGATAGCCTGCCTACAGGTGATGAGGCTTACAAGGGGCTAGCCCCGGGGGGCTCGCTATCCCTCGGGGCGATGGGCTATGAACCCGCGGCTGATCCGCCTATTCTCCTTCCGCCTCCCCGGCGGCCGCCGAGGACTCGCTCCAGCCTCTTCTTGGGTACGCTAAAAACCGTCGTAGCTATGAACCTGATGTAGTTGTCGTCGGGCATGGTTTTCTCCAGGTCGAGCTTTGCAGCCAGGGCCTGCTTGAACGCCTCCTTGCCTATGCGTGACCTCACCAGCCCCGCTGCTATTGCCTGCGCGAGCCTGGTGGCAATGTAGTAGCGCGCGTATTTCCGCACAGTGTTTTCCTGCTCGGGCAGCACCTTAGCCAGCCTCTGTAGAAGCTTCACGAATTCTTCCTCTTTGCCGAAGCCTAGCAGCACCTTGGTGAACTCTACGCGCAGAAGACGTGCTATCGTGTTGTCGTCGACGCTC
>Ga0256833_1001100_pt1 | contig 20270 bp, 16 predicted proteins | sample 356284metaG_FD_190535 | JGI IMG/M metagenome (GOLD analysis project Ga0256833, IMG submission 190535) | Hydrothermal vent microbial communities from Mid Atlantic Ridge, Atlantic Ocean - 356-284 | ecosystem: Environmental > Aquatic > Marine > Hydrothermal vents | place: Atlantic Ocean: Mid... | reverse complement strand
GGACGAATGTAGACGAAAAGTGACGATTCTTTTTCGTCAATCTTCGTCCTTTGGTCTATTTTCGTCAGATCATTGGATATGATGCGTACGAATCCAGGCGCAATTTCATTTTCGCCAGACTCCAGATAGATAGACGAAGTCGGAGGTGAAAAGTTACGGTGATCATCCCTGCACAGCAGGAAGCAATCAGCGTATTATCAGTGACGGTTTCTCCCAGAGCGCAAAATTTTTTCCGAACGGTAAGCAATCTTATTGCGCCGTGTGATCCCCCTTGCTATACTTATTTGATACGGTTACTGTCAAAACGATCCCAATCTCACTGCAAGGAGCAGAAAAAAATGGCTTATCCCTTCAAATTGCCCAAACTCAAATATGACTACAGCGCCCTGGAGCCCCACATCGACACCCGCACCATGGGCATTCATTATGAGAAACACCATGGCGGCTATGTGGCCAAGCTCAACGCAGCGCTGGAGAATCATCCTGAGCTGCATGATAAAAGCGTGGTCGAGCTGCTGATGAACCTGGATGCGCTACCCGATGAAATCCGAACGGCAGTGCGCAACAATGGCGGCGGGCACGCCAATCACACCATGTTCTGGAGCATCATGAGCCCCAAAGGCGGTCGCGCTCCCTCCGGGGCGTTGGCCGAGGCCCTGAGCGCCGCTTTTGGCGATTTCGAGGCCTTTCAGGCGGCATTCAAGCAGGCGGCGCTGACCCGATTCGGCAGCGGCTGGGCCTGGCTGGTGGTCACGCCCGAGGGCGATCTCGCCATCATCAGCACGCCCAATCAGGATAATCCCGTCTCCCGAGGACTCATTCCCATTATGGGGCTGGATGTGTGGGAGCACGCTTATTATCTGAATTACCAAAATCGTCGCGGCGATTATATCGACGCGTGGTGGGCAGTAGTGGATTGGGACGCCATTACCGCCAATTACACCGCCCTGCACATCGCCGAAACCCTGAGCAAGGCGGCGCTGTCGGTCAGACAGACCTGGAATGATTTCAGAAAGGCCTGGGGATTGTAAAACATCCGACTTCGGAGGTCTGCGCAGACCTCCGAAGTCTTTTTCTCTACGCCACTTCGGGCCAGTCGATCAGCATCACCTGAACGGGGAAGTCGGGCGGGGTGTGATCCACTTCTTCGGGAATGATGGCCAGACCATCCGCCTGCACCATGGAAAGGAGGATGCCCGAGCCCTGGTCGCCCGTGAGATGGGCGCGGGTCCGTCCCTCTTTCTCCTCCAGCCACACTCGCATGTAATGACGACGGCTGTCTTTGCGCTTGATGGGGTCCACAAGGATGGCGTCGATAGTGGGTTTTTCCAGCTTGCGCTTGCCCAGCATGGTGAGGATGGCGGGGCGGGCGAAGAGTTCGAAGGAGATGGTGGAGGAGACGGGGTTGCCCGGCAGTCCCAGCAGAGGAACGCCCTGAATTTCGCCAAAGGCCAGGGGCTTGCCCGGCTTCATACGCGCCCGCCAAAAGTGCATCTCACCCTCAGCGGCCAACACTTTTTTCACCACATCGAAATCGCCCATGGAAACGCCGCCCGAGGTGAGAATGAGATCGGCGCCCCGGGTCAACGCTTCGCGTATTTTGGCGGTCAGAGCCTCGATGGTGTCGGGAGCGATGCCCAGGCGGATGGGAACGCCGCCATATTTGAGGATCAGCGCCGAGACGGTGTAGCTGTTGGCGTCCCTGATCTTGCCCGGCTGCCAGGGATCGGTGATGTCGATGACCTCGTCGCCCGTGGAAAGCACGGCCACCCGCGGGCGGCGATGCACCAACGCGGTGGCGCGTCCCAGCGCCGCCAGCATCCCGATCTCCTGCGGACGCAGCACTGCGCCTTTTTTGAGCACGGTCTGACCCGCTTTCACATCTTCGCCTGCGTGGCGGATGTTCTTCCACAGGGCGTAGGGCTTGAAGATCAGCACCTCGTCTCCCTGCGTCTCGACGTTCTCGAAAGGAACGACCGCCTCGGCGCCCGGAGGAATAGGTGCGCCTGTCATGATGCGCACAGCCTGGCCCGGCTGCAAAGGCGCCTCCAAAACGTAGCCCGCAGCCAGATCCGCCACCACTTTCAGGCGGACAGGGCGCTCGGGCGTGGCCCCGGCCGTATCGGCGATGCGGACGGCGTAGCCATCCATGGCCGTGTTGGCCAATGGCGGAATGTCCATCTCGGCGGTCACGTCTTCGGCCAACACCCGATCCAGGGCCTCCAGGATGGGGATGCGTTCCGGTTCGAGAGGTTGAAAATGTTCGAGGATGCGACGGCGCGCCTCCTCGACTGAGAGCATGGGATAGGTTTCTTTCATTGTCTTGCCTCCGTGTAGGGCGGAATGTTTGTCTCGGCAATGATAACACGAATAAAGCGAGATGTTGAACCGACACAACGCAGTTTATGTGAACGGTCTATCACTTTTTGGACAAAAGGAACGGTTTTCCAGTGGTTATTTTCGACCAATTGGGTTATGATTAGCCCTCTATGAAATGCTGCGAGGAGGATAAAACAATGGATGGGCCTATCAGTCCCAGGCGGAGGCGACTGACCTCAACCTCCAACTCAAATAGGACGCCCCCAAATGAAACCAAATCGCATTTTTGATCATCCCATATGAATGGTGGATTGTACAATCAATGCCATTGTCTCAAATATCGAAAATAACGAGGAATAAATCAACACTATGAGCGAAAAAGAAACTCTGAAACAACAGCCTGAAAGCCAACCGGAAGCCGAAGTCGAAACCGCCGAATCGGTTGAAGCGCAGGGCGTCGAACCTGAGGAGATGATTGAGCGGCAGGACGCGGACATGGAGGCCGAAGCTGAGGCTGCGCTCATCGAAGAGGTGGCGGTGGCGGAGGCGACCGATAAAGCCGGTGACGAGATCGCAGCGCTGGTCGAAGAGCTGAAGCAGGCCCGCGCAGCGGCGGATCTGGCCCGGGATCAGGCGCTGCGCGCCCAGGCCGAGTTGCAGAATTTTCGCCGCCGCAAGGAGCGGGAGGTCAGCGAACGCATCGCCCTGGCCAACGAGAGCCTGATTCTGGAGCTGCTGCCGGTGCTGGATGATTTCGAGCGGGCCTTCGAGGCGATTCCCGATGATGTGCGGGAGGAGCACGCCGCCTGGATCGACGGCTTCGATCTTATCTACCGCAAGTTGCAAAAGATCCTGGAAAACCAGGGGCTGACGCCTATCGAGGCCGCGGGCGAGTTTGATCCCAATGTGCACGAGGCCGTAACCATGGTTCCCAGCGAGGACGCGGCCAGCGGCGAGGTGGTGCAGGAGCTGCGCAAGGGCTACAAACTGAAGGATAAGGTGGTGCGGGCGAGTCTGGTCAGCGTGGCGCAATAACGCCCGCCCAACCTGACAGGTTCCCCCGGGCCCGTTGCTCTCCCCGACAGGTTCCTTGCCCCCAACGCGGCCGTCATCCGGACGCGGGCGTTGGAACCTGTCAGGTTTTGCAGCGGCGAAACCGGGCGGAGCCATTCTACGTATCGAAAGCAGCCCGCCATCTTTGAACGCCATCCCTGTCAAAACATTATCCCTTTTCATATCCTCACATCTATCGGAGCATCATGTCTAAAATCATCGGTATCGATCTCGGTACGACCAACTCAGTCTGCGCCATCATGGAGGCGGGCGAGCCCACAGTCATCACGTCGGCTGAGGGCGGACGCCTGATCCCCTCGGTGGTGGCCATCAATCCCAAGAACAACGAGCGTTTGGTGGGGCAAATCGCCCGCCGCCAGGCCATTACCAATCCCGAAAACACCATCGCCTCCGTCAAGCGCTTCATGGGCCGCAAATTCAGCGATCCGGTGGTGCAGGAAGCGCTGCAACATGTCTCCTACAAAGTCATCGACGCCGCCAATGGCGATGTGCGGGTGGTGATGAACGGGCGGGATTATTCGCCGCCCGAGATCTCGGCCATGATCCTGCAAAAAATCAAGGCCGACGCCGAAGCCTATCTGGGCGAACCGGTGACGCAGGCTGTGATCACCGTGCCCGCGTATTTCAACGACGCCCAGCGTCAGGCCACCAAGGACGCGGGCCGCATCGCCGGGCTGGATGTGCTGCGCATCATCAACGAACCCACCGCCTCGGCCCTGGCCCACGGCCTGGACAAGACCGATGAAGATTATCGCATCGCCGTCTACGACCTGGGCGGCGGCACCTTCGATATCTCCATTCTGGAGGTGAGCGAGGGCGTGTTCGAGGTGCTGAGCACCAACGGCGACACCTTCCTGGGCGGCGATGATTTCGACCGCCGCATCATCAACTGGGTGGCCGACATCTTCCAGGTGGAGCATGGCATCGACCTGCGCCAGGATCGCACCGCGCTGCAACGACTGAAAGAGGCCGCGGAAAAGGCCAAGATCGAGCTCTCCACCGTGCTGGAGACCGAGATCAATCTCCCCTACATCACCGCCGACGCCTCGGGCCCCAAGCATCTCATCGTCACCCTCAGCCGCGCCAAGCTGGAGCAGCTCACCGAAGACCTCATCGAACGCAGCATCGGCCCGGTGAAGCTGGCCATGGAAGACGCGGGCCTGACCCCCAATGACATCGATGACGTCATCCTGGTGGGCGGCATGACCCGTATGCCCGCGGTGCAAGAAGCGGTGCGCAAACTCTTCGGCAAAGACCCGCACAAGGGCGTGAATCCCGACGAGGTGGTGGCCGTGGGCGCGGCCATCCAGGCGGGCGTGCTGGGCGGCGACGTCAAGGACATTCTGCTGCTGGACGTGACCCCGCTCACCCTCTCCATCGAGACCCTGGGCGGCATCGCCACCGCCATGATCGACCGCAACACCACCATCCCCTCCAGCAAGACCCAGCTCTTCACCACCGCCTCCGACAATCAGCGACAGGTGGAGATCGTTGTCGCCCAGGGCGAGCGCCCGCTGATTCGCGACAACAAAATTCTGGGCCGCTTCATTCTGGATGGCATCCCGCCCGCGCCCCGGGGCGTGCCCCAGATCGAAGTCACCTTTGATATCGACGCCAACGGCATTTTGCATGTCCACGCCCGGGATAAAAATACCGGTCGCCAGCAATCCATCAAGATCACGGCCAGCTCGGGCCTGAGCGAGGACGAGATTCAGCGTCTGGTGCAGGAAGCCGAGGCCCACAAGGCCGATGACGAACGCCGCCGCAAGCTCATCAGTGAGCGCAACCGGGCCGACGCCGTGATTTTCCAGACGCAAAAAGCGATGCAGGAGGCGGGCGATGCGCTGCCAGCAGAGATGACAGCGGAGCTGAACGAGAAAATCGCCGCGGTGCAAGAGGCCAGCAACGGCGAGGACCCCGACGCCCTGCAAGCCGCCACCGACGCCCTGCTCACCGCCAGCCAGCAGATCGGCCAATATCTCTATCAGCAGCAACAGGCGGCCGAAGCTGAAGCGCAAGCCCAAGCCGAAAACGAACAGGAATCGGAAAGGGTGGATGCCGCCGCGGAGCCCCAACCTGCATCAACGGACGAAGAAGGCCCTATCCCCGCCGCCGCATCTCAAGAGCCCCCGGTCGAAGATGCTGATTTCCGCGAAGCGGAGGAAGGCGAGTAAACAGTTTTCAGTGTGCAGTTTTCAGTGACAGTAAACCCCGGAGGCGTGAGCGCTTTCCGGGGTTTTTGCGACATGCCCTGTTCGCCATTCGCCCAATCGCCCGAATTGTGGTAAAAAGAAATGGGCGCGTCCTAAGCGAGTTGGTAGCATTCATGCGCCTCCGCCCTGAGGTAAACCTCTGGGCTACCGCTGCAAAGGCCCTCCGGGCCTAGCCCGCAGGGCTTGACAATGGTAGCCCGTGGCTTCCAGCCTCGGGCGGGGGCCGCAAACGAACACCTCATTATTTTTACTGAAATAGGACGCCCCCAAAAGAAATCTATGGCCAGCATAACGATAACAAACGCCCGCAGCGCTTCCGGCCCCAGACCGCTGAATTTACGGCGCGATCTGAATCAGGTGGCTGCGCTCATCGAGGAAGCCTTTGGCCCGGAGTTGGACGCGGCGGGATGGGCGGCGCTGAAAGAGCTGCGCATGGCCGCCCGGCTCGGCCCCTTCCTGGGCTTGCTCACGCCCGTCGGCAGCCGCCCCAACGACCTGCTGGATGGTTTTGTGTGGGAGGAGGAGGGCAAAGTGGTGGGCAATGTCACCGTGCAGCGCGTCCCCCGCTTCCAGTCGCGTTATCTCATCGCCAATGTGGCGGTGCAAGAGGCCTACCGCGGGCGCGGCATCGCCAGCGAGCTGATGCGCATCGTGCTGACGCACATCGCCCAAAAAGAGGGGCAATGGGCCATGCTGCAAGTGCGAAAAGACAATGACATCGCCCTCGGCATGTATCAGCGCCTGAGTTTCGTCGAGATCATGGAAGAACACCGGCTGCGGGCCCCAGAGCCGCCGCAACTCCCCGCCCTGCCGCTGCCCCCGGGCGGCGAATTGCGGCCGCTGAGGGACGATGACTGGCACGCGGTGCGTTATCTCATCAATCGGGCGATTCCGGGCGATGCCCGTTGGTGGCATCCCGCCCGCATCGGAGGTTTTCGTTCGGGCAGCTCTCCCCGCTGGCAGCGCCCCCTGAGTCGCTGGCTGGGCGTGGGGCATAAGATGCGCTGGGGGCTTTTCTTCGGCGATGAGCTGATGGGCGTGCTGGACGCGGATGTGCTGGTTTACGACGAGCATCGGGTGGATGTACTGCTGCATCCTGATTTGCGGGAGCAATGGAGTGCGCCCCTCCTGGCCCACGCGTTGCGCTATCTTTGCCCCCAGCCCCAACGCCCCGTCAGCGCCATCCTCTTCGATTATCAACCCGAAGCCATTGCCGCCCTGCGCGAATTCGGCTTCGAGCCCACCCTCACCCTGGTGAACATGCGCAAGCGCATCAGCAGAACAGCAAACTGACAGTCACTCCCCCGCCAAAGAAAAAAGCCCGGTCGATGCCGTCGTCCGGGCTTTGGTTTACGCAAAAGAACCGTTGGCTATTGATTGTAATTCTGGATGCCGGGGTCCAGGAAATCGCCGGCCACCCAGCCCTGCTGCTTATCACCCTCGGGGGTGGAGAATTCGATCTGCCACCAGGTGTAGCTGTCGGCCCGCTCGGGCCCGCCGATGACATCCACCACCATGGCGTAGGGCAGAGTGATGACGAGATCGAAGTTGGTGCCGGGACCGCTGCGCACGCGCAGGCCCGCCTCGGCGTTGACCGTGGCTTTGCCGCCCACTTGCAGCACGTCAGGCGCCAGGGTGGGCGTGGGCGTGGGGGGCTCGGGCGTGGGCGTGGCCGGTTCGGGCGTGGGCGTGGGGGTGGCCGGTTCGGGCGTGGGCGTAAAGGTGGGCTCGCCCGGCGCGGCTACATTAAGCGACGAAGTGGGCGTGGGCGCGGGCGCAACCCCGCCGCCCAGCATCGTCGCCAGCAGATAAAACAACCCGCCGGTAATCACGATTGCCAGAAATGGGATCAGAAGCGCGGCCCAGGGAGAGCGCTGACGCTGTTGTCTTCGTCGAGGTTGGTAACGTTGTTCTTTCATAAAATGCCGTGGGGGAGATCAGAATCGAACACGGGCCAAGTATACCACGATCGGGCAAGGAACAGAAAAGCGCGAAACGCAAAGTTCGAGACGCAGAGATGATGTCACTCGCCATGCAGCGTCAGCGTCAGACGCCGGCCGCGGGCCCGATCCCGATGCTCTCCCAGATAAACGCCCTGCCACACGCCCAGCGCCAGCCTTCCATCGCTGACAGGAATGGTGAGGGAGCTGCCGAGGAGCGCGCTTTTGATGTGCGCGGGCATATCGTCCGGTCCCTCGTAAGTGTGCCGGTAATAGGGCATGTCGGGCGGAGCCAGATGACGACTGAAGTGCGCTTCCATGTCGGCCCGCACCGTGGGATCCGCGTTCTCATTGAGCGCCAGCGAAGCTGAGGTGTGCTGGATGAAGATGTGCAGCAAGCCCACGCGCATCTGCCGGATCTCGGGCATCTGGTTCAGAATCTCATCGGTGATAAGGTGAAAGCCGCGGGGACGGGGACGAAGCCGAATTGTTTTCTGAATCCACATAGATCACCTGTCAAGCACATCAAAACTGTTGAGTGATTGCATGACCATCTTCTCGAACGCCTCGACGCCGCCGGGGAACTGATCGTCGATGTTTTCCGGCGTCACTGCGTCAGGTGAGCCGCTTTTTTGCAACGCATCGATATCGACCATGTCATAAATGCCGACAACCGGAGAGCCCTGCGCCTGGGTAACGGCCAGCCAGATGTGATCAAATCCCTCCTTGGTCAGCAGATGAACCATGACAAAGTCATAGCCGCTGGGCGTCGTGATTTTCTTTCTTTCGAGGATTGTAGCATCGGGGAAGACTTTGACCAGCATATCGAGAACCTGTTCCGGTGGCAAAGACTTCAATACAGGGTCTTCCTCGACGATCATATATCGCACCCGGTTCCAGGTGTTGCCGAAACAATCCCCGGCGCTGGTCTGGCAGATGGGCGTGTCCCGCTGTCGCTTCCAGTTCGCCGGATACTGAAAGGTGTAGCGGGGTTTGAAGGAGCGTTCGAAAACAGCCATCTCACCCAGGTCGGTTGCTATCGGCGTGGGCGTGGGCGTCAGCACCACCGGTGTGGGAATGTCCGCAGCACCTTCCTGATAGCTTTCGATGGTGAGAAAGTAGCCGCCGATGTTGTTATAAGAGGAATCGCTGATGATGATGAGATAACGACCGTCGTCGGGAGCCAGGAAAGAGACATCCGCATCCAGACCAAAAACACCGCCGCCGCTGTTGTCATCTCCCGCCAGAGGTTCTTCGGAATGAGCAGCATCGGCAATCAGAATCTTTGAATCGATCATGGCCGATTCCGCATGAACACGGATGGTCTGTCCTTTCTTCAGCAACAGTGGAAACACATCCACATCACCCGGAAAATCCATGGCTGCCGTGATGGTTTGATCCATCAGATGTGCAGGATGCCGGTTATCAGGATCGTTAAAAGGGGCTAATGGGACAGAAGCGGTGAGCTGACCAGTCAGTTGGGAAGCATCACTCGACACGACCAGGACGAAATGAGGTGCATTGACTTGGGTGGTGAATTCGGTTTCGGTAACGAAGACTGGCCGCCCGGCTTCGTCATTGAGGGCGTTGCGAGCGGTGTCCCGCACCTGAAAATACAGGCTGGGGGCATCGGTTTCCAGACTCACCTCTTGCCTAGCAGCAGGCCAAAACACATAGGTGGCAAGATCCCAGTCCGCTTGCAAGCTGACCGTAACTTCGGTTTTGCCACCCGGGTCTTTGACAATGGGGGAGCGATGCAGGCCATCCACATCTTCGCCCGCTATCATCTTTTTCACACGCGGCATGGTGTCGGCCGCCGAGGCCACAATGCCGAAGCGGTTTTCGGCGAAGCTGAAACCGGAGATGCCGATAACCTCGCCCAGCTCCGACACCAGCACGCCGCCGCTCTGTCCCCCGGCAATGGCCGCGTCGGTCTGGAAATAGGTGAGGCCCACCCGGTCCCATTCCCGTTTGCGGGAGATGAGTCCGCGCGAGATGGTGGGCTGGGGAAAATCCTCAACCTCGCCGGGATAGCCGATGAGATAGACGTTACTGCCGATGACGTAGCTCTCCCCATCGATGGGAGAGAGGGGCGTCAGGTCGACGTCCAGCGGCCCGATCACCGCCAGATCGGCCACCAGGTCCCAGGCCAGCACTGGCGCGTCCCTGAATTCCGTGCCGTTGGGAAAGACGACGCGCACCGTCCCGAAGGGCCAGACGATGTGGGCGCTGGTGACCACGTAGCCGCCATCGATGAGAAAACCGCTGCCACGCAGCGCGGGCGTGTCGATATAGGCCACCGAAGGCGACACCTGATGAAAGACCTGTGAAGGCGTCAACGGCGCTGGTGTGGGCGTTGCAGTGGGTTCGGGCGTGGATGTGGGCGTATCAGTGGCGGAAGGCGTCTGGGGCGCAACAGCGACTGTCTCCGCTGGCGTGACTGGCGTGGCGCTGCATCCTGCCAGGCCCCAGAGCAGCAGCACGGCCAGCAGGAGAAAGAGCCAGCGAGGATGATGTTCGAGTCGGAAAGAAAGCGATCGCATATGGTTACCTCTGGATGTCGAAATTATCGACCATGAAACGGACGAGCTCTTCAAAAGAAGTGGTGTTCAAGTCCTCAAAGAACTCCTTTTCCACTTTGTCCCAATATTCTGCACTCAGCATGGCATCATCAGCACTTCCTTCCGGGCTTCCATCCCACACGGACAGGTCAGCGACAATGAGCTGATCGTCGGCCAAGTAACCGATGTACCAGATATCGTAACCTTTCGGATCATTTGCGTGCAGCAAGAACACGGGGAGGTCATTGGCGTTCTCAAACGTATCGGCGCCGAGAACGTCAATACCGCTGTTTTCAACGCCTTTGCTGAACAAGTTGACGAAGGTCGTCAGATCGAGTCCCGGCAAATCCAGTCCCAGCTCGGCAAGCGAAAAATCGTAAAGGTAGAGGAAAACCAATGGATCGAAAGCAAAACAATCAATGGCTGCTGGATCACACAGATCGTCGCCAGGAGGATGGCGCTTCATATTCGCGGGATAGGGAATGCTGAAGCGCGGTTCCGTCTGCGAGGAGTAGATGCGCATGCGTCCCATCGAAGTGTCGACCGGCGGCTGCACAGGCTCAGGCGAGGGACGCGGCGTAGGCGTGGGGGTTGGGGTGGGCGCAATCGGCGTCGGCGCAGCATTATCAGGTTCATCGACGATGAGAAAATAGCCGCCGATATCGGTAAAATCGACATCGGACATGATGAGGATATACTCGCCTTTTTGAGGCGCCTTGAAGGAGAATTCGGCATCCTGGCCGAATACGCCCCCGCCCGAATCATTATCACCGGCCAACGCCTTGGGCGGTTTTTGATACTGGGTTGCTTCAGTGTGCATTGAGATCTGGGGATTCACCATCACCGACTCCACCTTGAAATGCACCGTCTCGTCCCGGTCCAGGTTGATGATGAAATAATCCACATCGCCGGGGTAATCAAGGCTGCCAAGATAGGTGTCGCCCTTGTGGATGACGCGCCCGTCGTCCCGGTCCTTGTAGGGAATCAGTGGTTTATTGGCCGACATGATGGCCGTGCCGTGACCGGCGGAGGTGCCGGTCAACACAAAGTAGGGCATCCCTGCCAGGGCCACAAAGTCACCGGTCGTGGCAAGCAATGCGCCGCTTTGATCAAGTGGCAGGATATTGCGGGCTGCATCCCGAACGATGAAGAAGACGTTGCCCTTGCGATCATTGTTCAGCTCCAGTTTGATGTGCATTTGCGTTTCTGGCCAAACCACAAATGTCTGTAGATCCCACAGATTCTCCATGGTCACCAACTGCTGGTTGCTGGCGGTGGGATTATTGTGCATGGGGTGCCGCTTGATGCCGTCCACATCCTCACCCGCAATCATCTTGGCCACCCGCGGCATAATGTCCGAGGCCGAAGCCACGATGCCGAACTGCCCATCTGCAAACCGTCGCCCAGAAATGCCGATTACCTCACCGGTATTGGACACCAGCACGCCGCCGCTCTGTCCGCCAGCAATGGTGGCGTCGGTCTGGAAAAAGGTGATGCCGCCTTGCTCCCATTCCCGCTTGCGGGAGATAAGCCCGCCGGAAAATGTCGGTTTGGGGAAGTCCTCCACCTCACCGGGATAGCCGATGAGATAGACGTCGCTGCCGATGATGAAATCCTCGCCATCCACAGGCGTCAGGGGCGGAATATCCACATCCAGCGGCCCGATCACCGCCAGATCGGCGATGAGGTCCCATTGCAGAACCGGCGCATCCCTCACCTCTGCGCCATCAGGGAAAACCACCCGCACGGCATCGAAAGGCCAGACTACGTGGGCGTTGGTGACCAGATACCCATCCTTGATGAGAAAACCACTGCCATGCCCCGCTGGCGTTTCAATGAAGGCCACCGAAGGGGACACCTGATCGAACACCTGGGAGGCGGTCAGCGCCGAAGGCGTGGGCGTTGCCGAAGGCGTGGGCGTTGCCGAAGGCGTGGACGTGGCGGTGGCTTCAGGCGTGGCGGCGGCCGCCTGTGTGGGTGACGCCGCCGTTGCGGTTGTGGAGGTGGCGGACGGGGCGGGTGACTGCACACAGCCTGTCAGCACCAGCGCGAACGCCAGTCCCGCAACCAGTAGGCCGACCCTGCTTGCCAGCGAATGCAGGAACGCAAAATACTTATTTTTCACAATGGGACCTCCCTGGATGAAGAGGGTGGAGATAAGTCAAATTATGTGGAATTCAATGCACAGGCCGCTTCAATCGGCGTCGCCGTAAACATCCCAGATGTCCTGAAAAACCGTCGGAGCCAGGGGATAAATGAGCCGCAGCATCTGATGCGCCACCTCCTGCACCTCCCACTGCGCGGCTTTATCCAGCCGCAACCAGAAGAAATGACGCAGGCCCGGATAGTGCAGGGTCATCACCAGCCGGGTTTCGGCGGCGTTGGGCAGCAAAAAACGGGCGTCTTCCTTGCGGATGCCCATGCCCCGCAACCGGCGATAGGCCCCTTGCAGATCTCCCCAGGCGTCATCCAGCACGGCCCGGGCCTCATCGTTGGCGGCGATGGCGGGCGGGATCACAGGCTCCCAGCCGCCCTTCTGCAAATCCACATAACGCTGGCTCTCCTGACTAAACGACGCCAGACGGTGACGTACGATCTGATGGCTACAGGTGCGGGAGATGTGCTCCACCAGGAAGGTGGCGGCCCCGTGCTTCTCGGGCTCGGGGATGCCGTCGGTGGGGACATAGCCCAGCAAAGTGACTTTGGCGCTGGTCATGATCCTGCCTCCTCCACGCCCGGAAGATCACGGAAGACCGCGGGCGTGACCGGGCCAGACAGACGGGCGAATTCAGCAGCCAGCTCGGAATCGGAGCTGCGCCAGAAATCCCGCACATTGCGGGCGTTGAGGCTGAAAATCCAGGCGTCATCGCCCAAATCGGTGAACTCGACCGTGGGTAAAGCGATGAGCTTCAGCAGCTCCCGGTTCAGCGGCTGTCCCGCCACGCGAAAGATAAAGCGCACATGCTCGATGATGTCCTCGTGCCCCTCCCTCACCCGCAAGTCGATGAAGGCGGGATTATGGCCCATCCTGGCGTCCGAGCGGTAACAAATGCGGCCAGCATATTCGATGAGATTTTCCTGCAAGGTCCCCGCCCCGGCCGGGATCGGCGTCCCCGCCAGGCGGGTCGCATCCATCCGGGTGTAACTGAGCAGCGTTACTTTTGGCATGACATCTCCTTTCTTGAACAAAGATAAATTCGACAGGCGTGATCATAGCACAAGCCGGGCGATGGGACAATACGCCCGACGAAAAACGGTTATCAGCTTTCCCCTCGTGATATTGACATCCTCTTACACCCTCAGCTACAATGACATTGACATCGGGCCTGCCGTCACGCCAGCATTTTCCGCCTCTCCCCTAAACGAAATCATCCCATGCCTGCAACGAATTCGCTGGAAACGCCAAAGGACAAGACTCGAGCTAAGCAGCAGGATAAACCTCATGTTTTGAAAACGTATATGGCGCTGATGAAGCCCAAGATCATTTTCCTGCTGCTCATCGTCACCTGGGGAGCCATGCTGGTGGCCGGGGGCGGTAAAGTGGGTTGGCTAACATTCTTGTGGACGACATTGGGCGGCATTTTTGCCTCGGGCGGGGCCAACGCCATCAACCATTATCTGGATCGGGACATCGACGAGATCATGTATCGCACCAAACGCCGTCCCGTGCCCGCAGGCTGGATTGTGCCCGCTTCCAAGGCTATTGTCTTCGGCGTTCTTCTCAACGTCCTGGCCTTCTTGCTTTTGGCAACACAGGTCAATCTGCTGGCTGCCCTGCTGGCGCTGGCGGGCACGCTGTATTACGTCTTCATCTACACCATGCTGCTCAAGCGCCGCACGCATCACAACGTCACCATCGGCGGCGTAGCCGGGGCGATTCCGGCATTGGTGGGGTGGGCCGCAGTGACGGGCGGATTGGGACTGACCGCCTGGCTGCTGTTCCTCATCGTCTTTCTGTGGACGCCGCCCCACACCTGGGCCCTGACCCTGGTGGTGAAACGGGATTACGCCCGGGTGGACGTGCCCATGCTGCCGGTCTCGGTGGGCGAGGACGAAGCCCGTCGCCAGATTGTGATCTATTCCTGGCTTTTCTTCGTCAGCACACTGCTGCCGACGTTACTGCGCACCATGGGCTGGTTTTATCTGGCCGTGGCGCTTATCACAGGCGTTATTTTCATGCGGGGCGCCTACCGGGTGTATCGACTGGGGGAAAAGAAATACGCTTTCAGCCTTTATAAATTCTCTCTGTTGCATCTGGCGCTACTTTTCGCGGCCATGGTGGTCGATACGATTTTGGTTGCGAGCTTCCCTTTGATGGGGTGGTGAAGCATCAACTACCGGGAACCAGACTGAAATCAAACTCGCCGCCGCGCAGGAAGGTCGTGGCGTAGTCGCCGCAAGCGTTGCCCGAGCGCAGCAGATAGTAGTGCTGGCTGGCCGCATCGCCCACGACCCCGGCGTCGGTGTATTCGAAAACGCCATCCGCCGCCTGCAAAGTCTGGCGCAAGTCGGAACCGGCGTCGCCGGGCATGAAGTAGGGTGCGTCCACGGCCCGCCACACCTCGTAGAAGCTGTTGACCGCATTATGCGCCCAGGCCAGACGCACGTCAGTTGTATTGACGATGCTCTCGGATAAATCAGCAGGGGACTGGGCGGCGTCGCAAGGGGCGTTGACGTCGAGAAAGACGGCGGTGGGGACGCCCCAGTTGCCATCCGCATCCTGGCCTTCCACAAAGATGATGTGGCGGCCATCGCTCAGGCCCGTGGTGTCGATACTGGCAGTCACGCCCTCGGATGAGGCGTCGAACGTCCCGTCAGCCGCGTTCATGGCGTGGGTGACGCCCCCCTTCCAGGATGGCGCGTCGATGGCGTAGCGGGCGGCCTGAATGGCTTGCACCGGCTCATCGCCATGCCCGCCGCTGTAATAACGGCTGTCGTCCAGCATCGCGGTCAGGGTCACAGCCGTTCCGGCGTCAACGGTGGCGGCGCTGACGGCCACATTCAGCGCGTCTGGACCAGCGGGGTTCTGATAGGGACGTCGGGCCGATTTGAAGGCGTAGATCAAAGCGGGCATATTTTTGGGGATGATGTTATTCTCAAAAAAGTCGCAATCCTGGAAAAAAGCCGTGCCCAGCTCGAAGGTGTAACTGGCCACGCCCAGATCGCCATAGACAAAATCATCGGTGGTTCCCGAGGCGTTGTACAGGCAATCGCTGCACACCTCATACTGATTGAAATAACCGAATTTGCGGCCCAGGGTCTGCAACGCCGTCCGATTGGGCGCTGGCTGGGTGTCGGTCCAGCCCCAGGGGAAGAGCACCAGCTCGCTGTAACTGTGCAGGGTGATGAACACGCCTTCGGCGTCATCCGGTGCGGCGTCATCGTCATTGGGCCCGCGCTGATCGGGGAAGATGCTCTGAGCGTAGGTCTGGATTGCCTGCACTTCCGGCTCCGAAGCAGCGCTGGGGCCATGATAAGTTTCGTCGCAGGCGTCGTTGCTGGAACCGCCCATATTCCATTTGAAGCTGCTGTTGCGATTCAAATCCGTGCCGCTGTAATAACCCCACTCGACTTTATCGAAGGTGCAGCCATCGTCGTTGTCGGTATTCTTGCGCCACATCTCGCCCGCTTCCGCATGTTTGCGCCCGTCCGGATTCACCTGGGGCATGAGATGAAACTCGTAGTTGTCCAGCAGCCAGGTGATGTCGGGGTCTGCGCCGTAGTCGTTGACCAGCTTCTCGGCGAAACGGGTGGCGAGTTCCGCGGTGGTGTATTCGCGGGCGTGGATGGCGGCGATCACAAAGAATTTGGGCTTGGGGCCAGACGTGTTGTGGTTGGTCAGCACCAGGGCGTTGATGTCATAGCCGTCAGCTCCGCCCGGCGTCGCTTTTTCCCAGCTATCGCCTTCATCCGTCCACGTTGCCAGATCAGGATGGGCCGCGGCCAGCGCGGCGAGATCGCTGTAAGTCTCCTCCACCGTGCGATAGCAGGCGTAGCCAGGAATGCCCGACGTTTGACCAGGCGACAGTTGCAGGCCGAGATAAAGCTGCTGTGTCAATTCGGGTTCGACCTCAACGCGCAGGCCCATGGCTTGCAGCTCATGCAAAGCGCGAGGGCTGAGACGGGCCACGAAATAGCCCTCCTTGTTGTTCACTTCCCAGATATCAAGCCGGGCCGCCAGATCATTCAACTGCGCCTTGCTCTCGAAATAAACCCGGGCCACCTGCGCCCGGTCATCGGGCCCCTGGGCCGAAGCAGCCAGCGCTACGCCCAACAGCAACGACATCACGATAAAACTTGCCAACAGCCAACGACGAGCCATCAAAATACCTCCCGAAAAGAAGCGTTCATAAACTCTTGAAAATCAGGAAGCGCCGCCAATAACCATGGCCAAAGCCACAAACAACATGAGATCGACGACCGCCACCAACAACACAGTAAGAATGGGGCGCATATTTTTCAGAACCAGGTTGGGCGGACGCCCGCTAATGACCATCTTGGGGCCGGCGAACCAGGCAAACAACGTTCCGCCCACAAAGCCGCCCAAATGCCCCCAATTATCGATGCCGGGCGAAAGGCCAATGACAAAGTTGATGACAGCGATAAAAATCACGTTCAGCAAGGAACGCTGGGCACTCTTGCCGAACATCTCTCGATGCTGATAAAGAAAAACGCCCTGTGCGGCCAGCAAGCCGAAAATCGCAGTGGATGCGCCCAGCGAATTGTAGGTGGAGAACATGAACGAGAACACATTCCCGGCCACGCCCGCCACCAGATAGAGCATCAGAAAACTGATTTTGCCGTAAAAACGCTCCAGGCCCGGGCCCAGCACATAGAGCGCATACATGTTGAAACCGATGTGGAAGACGCCGCCGTGCAGAAACATGGGGGTAATCAACCGCCACCACTGGCCCGACTCGATGGCGGCGTTGGATTTCATGCCCGCGGTTGCGACGAGATCGATGCCGTAAATCTGCTTGCTGGCCACTTGCAACAGATAAACGATAATTGTGACGGCCAGCAGACCATAGGTAATCACCGGGACGCCTTGCGGCATCTGCACAGCAAAATACCCCGGCGGCGCTGAGGAAGAGGAAGGGGCAGGCGCGGACGACGGGGGCGGCGCAGAGGGTTGAGGTTCAGAAACTTGATCGGTGTTTTTGGGAGGATATTGAAAGCTCATGTCGCATAGAATAACAGGATGAAGGGCGCTCGTCAAAATGCACTGAACCTAACTTCCATTTCCCTCCAAAAATGACGTATACTTGGGGGCATCACTATCATTCTGGAGTCTGGCGAAAATCATTTTGGCTGCTTTTCAAGTCATTTTTTGACACGAATTAAGCAAATTTATCGAATTTTTCTCTTCTTTTTTCGTATAATTCGTGTCAATTCGTGTCAAAATCAAAAACGCCAGAGTCCAGTATCATTTTATCAACGAGGATAAATTTATGCGAGCTGTCGATATCATTGCCAAAAAGCGGGATGGTCTGGAACTGACCGCTGAGGAAATAGATTTTTTCATCCAGGGATACACCAAAGACGACATCCCCGACTATCAGGCTGCGGCCTGGGCCATGGCTGTGCTGCTGCGGGGCATGACCGACCAGGAAGTCACCGACCTCACCCTGAGCATGGCCCGCTCGGGCGATATGCTGGACCTGAGCGACGTGGTCAAACCGGTGGCGGACAAGCACTCCACCGGCGGCGTGGGCGACAAGGTTACCCTGGCCCTGGCCCCCCTGGTCGCGGCCGCGGGCCAGCCCATCGGCAAGATGTCGGGGCGAGGCCTGGGCTTTTCGGGCGGCACCCTGGACAAACTGGAATCGATTCCCGGCTGGCGGGCCGAGATCAGCGAAGCTGAATTCCGCCAGCAACTGGCCGACATCGGCATCGTGGTGGCGGGCCAGACCGCCGAACTGGCCCCGGCCGACAAAAAACTCTACGCCCTGCGGGATGTGACCGCCACCGTGCCCAGTATGGCCCTCATCGCCTCCTCCATCATGTCCAAAAAGCTGGCAGCGGGCGCGGATGTGATCCTGCTGGACGTGAAGACGGGCAATGGCGCCTTCATGGAGACCCTGGAGGACGCCATCGAGCTGGCCCGGCTGATGGTTTCCATCGGCAAACTGGCCGGGCGCAAAGTCGCGGCCCGGGTCACCGATATGAGCCAGCCCCTGGGTCTGGCCGTAGGCAATAGTCTGGAAGTGAAAGAAGCCATCGTCACCCTCAAAGGCCAGGGCCCGGCCGATTTCACCGAACTCATCCTCACCGAATCCGCGCATCTGCTGCACATGTGCGGCCGGGTCGCCAGCGTGACCGAGGGCCGCGCCCGGGTGGAGGAAGCCCTGCACAGTGGCCGGGCGCTGGAGAAATTCCGGGCCTTTGTCAGCGCTCAGGGGGGAGATGGCCGCGTCGCCGACGATCCAGACGCCATTCTGGAACCCGCACCGGTGATCCTGCCCCTGTCATCGCCCCGCACTGGCTACCTGCAAGAAGTTCGGGCCCGCACATTTGGCGAAGTCTCCGTCAAGCTGGGCGGCGGCCGCGAGAAAAAGGGCGATCCCATCGACCACCGCGTGGGCATGATCCTCCACGCCAAGGTCGGCGACCGGGTGGAAGCGGGCGACGCACTGTGCGAGATCCACGCCCGCAGCGAGGCCGAGGCCCGGGCCGCAGCCGATGAACTGCTCGCCGCCTACGCCTTTAGCGACGTCCCCGTGCAGCCGCCAGCCTTGATCAAGACAACCATCGAATAAGGATAACTGCCCAGATTGTTTTCGCTGAGCACAACCTGACAGGTTCCATTCAGCCGGGCTTGCTCGCCGAACAATCTGGCAATGAGCCAATTTGGCTGCGAAATCGGCAGTGTTGGCAGGGAACCTGTCAGGTTTGAACGCAAAAAGCCCCGTCAAACTGCATACACCTCACTCCTATTCCTACTCCCTCATCCAGGAGAAACGAGATGACCACCATCCACCCTGTCATCCTCGCCGCCGCCCGCACGCCCGGCGGACGTCTGGGCGGCGCCCTCAGCAACACGCCCGCGCCTCGGCTGGGCGCTCATGTCATCCAGGCCGTGGTGCAACGTTCGGGCATTGAGCCCGCCCAGGTGGAGGAAGTCTTCATGGGCCAGGTCATCCCCGCCGGTGCGGGCCAGGCCCCGGCCCGACAGGCGGCTATCCACGGCGGCCTGCCCGAGACTGTGGGCGCTGTGACGGTTAACAAAGTGTGCGGCTCGGGCCTGCGGGCGGTGATGTTTGCGGCCAGCAGCATCCGCGCCGGCGACGGCCAGCTCTACATCGCCGGCGGCATGGAGACCATGAGTCTGGGGCCTTACATGCTGCCCAAAGCCCGCTTCGGCTACCGCCTGGGCAACGGCGAGCTGGTGGACGCCACTGTGCATGACGGGCTCATGGACCCCTTCCACAACATCCACATGGGCAACGAGGCCGAGTGGATCGCCCGCACCTTCAACATCACCCGCGAGATGCAGGATCAATTCGCCTACCAGAGCCACATGCGGGCGGCCCGGGCCACCGAAACGGGCGCGTTCAGGGATGAGATGGTTCCCATCACCGTGCGGCAAAAACGCAAGGAAATCGTGGTGGAGCGGGATGAGCCCATCCGGCCCGACACCAATCTGGAGGCCCTGGCCCGGCTGCGGCCCGCTTTCGAGGAAGGCGGCACGGTGACCGCGGGCAATGCGCCTCCCATCTCCGACGGCGCAGCCGCGGTGGTGGTGGCGCACCCCGATTACGCCGCGGCTCATGGCTTGCAGCCCCTGGCCCGCATCATCGGCTACACCCATGCTGCGGTGGAGCCCATGAAAGTCTTCACCGCCCCGCCCCACGCCATCCGCCGTCTGATGTCGAAAATCGACTGGGAGCTGAGCGACGTGGATTTATTCGAGCTGAACGAAGCCTTCGCCGCCCAATCCCTGCAAAACATCATCGAGCTGGGCCTGGACCCGGCCAAAGTCAACGTGCATGGCGGCGCCATCGCCCTGGGCCACCCCCTGGGAGCCAGCGGCGCCCGCGTTCTCACCACCCTCATCTACGCCCTGCGCAGGCGCGGCGGCCACCGCGGCGTGGCCGCGCTTTGTCTGGGCGGCGGCGAAGCCGTAGCTATGGCAATCGAGCTGATGTAAATCCGATTATGGC
>Ga0256833_1001099_pt1 | contig 20271 bp, 15 predicted proteins | sample 356284metaG_FD_190535 | JGI IMG/M metagenome (GOLD analysis project Ga0256833, IMG submission 190535) | Hydrothermal vent microbial communities from Mid Atlantic Ridge, Atlantic Ocean - 356-284 | ecosystem: Environmental > Aquatic > Marine > Hydrothermal vents | place: Atlantic Ocean: Mid... | reverse complement strand
AAGACTCCTTCATTTTATGGAATAGGTAATAGGTAAAATGGAATAGGTTAGGAAGGTTTTGCGATGCAAAACTTTCTATCTCGATATAATATCGAAATTGCGTAAGGAGTGAATGAGGGGATGCACGAAGAGGGGATTTTGTATCGCAAGAGCTATCCTTTTGCGGTGAGGATCGTTAAAATGGTTCGATATTTACAGGAGGAGAAGAGAGAGTTCGTCCTTAGCAAACAGATACTCAAAAGCGGGACGACAGTTTGTGCTTTGATAAGCGAAGCCAAATTCGCTTCCTCCAAAGCGGACTTTGCCAACAAGCTTCATATATCCCTAAAAGAGGCCAACGAAACGCGCTATTGGCTAGACCTTTTGAAAGATACGGAGTATTTGGAAGAGTCGTCTTGGGCCAGTATGCGAAAGGACAATGACGAAATCCTCCGGCTGCTTGTCTCCTCCATTAACAAGATCAAACAAAGAGAATAGAGCAAAGCATTTCGTAAGAAATGCATCCAAACCTATTCCCTATTCCTTTTTACCTATTACCTGATAAGGAAAGCAATGTTCAAAGTCTCTACCCCTTATGCCCCTGCCGGGGATCAACCCGAAGCGATCGAGAAGCTCGCCGAGAGTATCGAAGCGGGCAACCGCTACCAGACCCTGCTGGGGGTCACGGGCTCGGGCAAGACCCATACCATGGCGCGCATCATCGAAAAGACCCAGCGCCCCACGCTGATAATGACCCACAACAAAACCCTTGCCGCCCAGCTCTACAGCGAATTCAAGAGTTTTTTCCCCCACAATCATGTAGAGTACTTTATCAGCTACTACGACTATTACCAGCCCGAGGCCTACATCCCGCGTCAGGATCTCTTCATCGAAAAGGACAGCTCCGTCAACGCCGAGCTCGAACGTTTGCGCCTGAGCGCGACGGCGAGTCTGCTCAGCCACGACGACGTGATCGTCATCGCTTCCGTCAGCGCCAACTACGGCCTGGGAAGTCCCGAGGAGTACCGCAGCATTGTCCAAAAACTGGTGGTGGGCCAGGAGTACAACCAACGGGAGCTGCTGCTCAAATTCGTGGAGATGGGCTACCGGCGCAACGACGACTTCTTCGACCGAGGGGATTTCCGGGTCAACGGCGAAGTGATCGACATCTACCCGGCCTACAGCGAAGAGCTGGCCTATCGCATCGAGTTTTTCGGCGACGAGGTCGAGAGCATCGTCAGTTTCGACGCCCTGACGGGGGAGAAGGTCCATGATCTGACGGAGTTTACCCTCTACAGTGCCAACCAGTTCATCGTCGGCAAGGAGAAGATGGCCCGGGCGATCAAGAGCATCGAAGAGGAGCTGGGAGAACGGCTCGAATTCTTTCGGGAGCAGGGCAAGATGGTCGAACACCAGCGCCTCAAGCAGCGCACCGAGTTCGATCTGGAGATGATGGAAGCCACCGGGGTCTGCAAGGGGATCGAGAACTACTCCCGGCATCTGACGGGCAAGAAGCCCGGAGAGACTCCCTATTCGCTCCTGGACTACTTCGAAGCGATGCACAAGGATTATCTGGTCATCGTGGACGAATCCCACGTTAGCCTCCCCCAGTTTCGGGGGATGTACGCGGGCGACCGCAGCCGCAAGGAGGTGCTGGTGGAGTACGGGTTCCGGCTGCCGAGCGCCCTGGACAACCGGCCCTTGAAATTCGAAGAGTACATCGACAAGGCCCCGGCCTATCTCTTCGTCTCCGCCACCCCGGGGGAGTGGGAGATGGAGCACTCGGCGACGGTGGCCGAACAGGTGGTGCGTCCCACCGGGCTGCTCGATCCCGAGATCGAAGTGCGTGAGAGCGAGAATCAGGTCGCCGATCTGCATGATGCGATCAAGGAGGTGGTCGCCCGGGGCGAGCGGGTCTTGGTAACGGTCTTGACCAAAAAGATGGCCGAAGAGCTGACCACCTACTACAACGACCTGGGACTGCGGGTCAAGTACATGCACTCGGATCTGGATGCCATCGAGCGCAATCAGATCATCCGAAGCCTGCGGCTGGGGGAGTTCGACGTGCTGGTGGGGATCAACTTGCTTCGTGAGGGGCTGGATCTGCCCGAAGTCTCCCTCGTCGCGATTCTCGATGCGGACAAGGAAGGGTTTCTGCGCAGCGAGACGGCCCTGATCCAGACCGCGGGCCGCGCGGCGCGCAACGTTCATGGCCGGGTGCTGATGTACTCTCGCGGACGCAAACTTACCCGCTCGATGGAGGCGTGTATCACGATCACCCAGGAGCGCCGCAAAAAGCAGATGGAGTACAACGAGCGCCACGGCATCGTCCCCAAGACGACGGTCCGGGAGCTCGATACCGATCTCAAGGTCGAAGATGCCGGGCAGCTCTACAATCAGCGCAGCAAGATCGAGAAGATGCCCAAGGCCGAACGCCAGCGTCTGATCAAGGAGCTCAAAGCCAAGATGCTCGCCGCGGCGAAAAAACTGGAGTTCGAAGAAGCGGCGAGACTGCGGGACGAGATCGCGAAGATCAAAAAGCTGTAACTTTTTGATCAAGTGAATCATGAATAGTGAAGAATTTTGGTATGCTTTTTCTTGATAGAAGAAGCTTTGGTTTGAAAACAGAGAGCCGCGTAGCGGAACAATCCGAAATTATTCTTTATTCACTATTCACTGTTCACTTTTTTCCAAAGGAAAAATCATGCTCGACCTGAACGATCCATCTCTCTATATTAACCGGGAGCTCTCCTGGCTGCAGTTCAATACCCGGGTCCTGGCCCAGACCGGGCGCAAGGAGCTGCCGCCCCTGGAGCGACTCAAGTTTGTCGCTATCTATGGGACCAATCTGGACGAGTTCTATATGGTCCGCGTCGCCGGTCTGATCTCACTCTACAAAGCGGGGGTCCAGGAGACGGGCCCCGATCGGATGACTCCTGCCGAGCAGCTGGCGGCGATTCGGGAGTATCTCCATCGGGAGAAGTCGGAGCTGGAGAGTCGCTACAACGAGATCATCAAAGAGTTGGGAGGCGAGGGGGTGCGGATCACCTCCTTCGAGCATCTGGACGGAGAGGGGCGACGCCGCCTGGAAGAGGAGTTCTACGAGCAGATTTATCCCGTCATCATCCCCATTGCCATCGACGCTACCCATCCCTTCCCCCACCTGAACAACCTGAGCTTCGGCTTGGCGGTCAAGCTCAGTGACACCGACGGTAACATCAAGCACGGCCTGGTACGTATCCCCCGTCTTTTGCCGCGCTTTCTCCGGCTGGAGCGGACCTTCGTCCCGATCGAAAGCGTCGTCGAGCACTTTATCGGCGATCTTTTTCCGGGCTACACCGAGATCGCTTCGACTCCCTTCCGGGTCACCCGCAACGCCGATCTTGCTATCGAAGAGGAGGAAGCCGACGACTTTTTGGAGATGATGGAGGAGGGGCTGCGCAGCCGCAATAAGGGGCAAATCGTACGCCTGGAACTTACCGGTAATGCCGACAGTGATTTGGTCGAGTTTTTGCAGGGCCATCTCAAGCTGGATAGCGAAGATATCTATTACTACCGCAGCATTCCCCTCAACCTCGGAGCCCTCTGGCAGATCGTCGGGGAGAAGAGCCTGGCCCACTTGCTGCTGCCGGGCTTTACCCCCAAGACCCTGCCGCCGTTGGATCGGGACGAGCTCTATCATGCCATAGAGAATCAGGATCTTCTGCTCTATCACCCCTACGAGAGCTTCGAGCCGGTAGTCAAATTTATCCAGCAGGCCGCCGCCGATCCCGATACGCTAGCGATCCGTATGACCCTCTACCGCGTCGGGGCCAAATCCCCCATCGTCAAGGCGCTCATCGACGCGGCGATCGACGGCAAGCAAGTGACGGTGCTCGTAGAGCTCAAGGCCCGCTTCGACGAGGAGAACAATCTACGCTGGGCCAAGAAGCTCGAAGATGCCGGTGCGCATGTGGTCTACGGGATACCGGGCCTGAAAGTCCACGCCAAGATCGCCCAGGTCATCAAGCGCCAAAAGGGCCGCCTCAAGAGCTATCTGCATCTGGCCACGGGTAATTACAACCCCGGTACCGCCAAGATCTATACCGACCTGAGCTACTTCACCGCTCGGAGAGATTTCAATGCCGATGCGACCCGATTTTTTCATTTCCTGACTGGATTTTCCACCCATACCAAGCTCAATACCCTCTATATGTCCCCGACCCAGATCAAGCCCAAGCTCCTGCAGCTCATCGAGAAGGAGGCGAATCATGGGGCGGAGGGACACATGATCCTGAAGGCCAATTCTCTGGCCCATCCCGAGATCATCCGGGCGCTCTACCGGGCTTCCCAGAAAGGTTGCCGTATCGAGCTGATCATCCGGGGAATCTGCTGCTTGCGGCCGGGGATCGAGGGGGTCAGCGAGACGATCACCGTCAGTTCCATCATCGGCAAGTATCTGGAACACCCCCGGATCTACTGGTTTAAGCACGACGATCCGGGCTGCTACATCTCCAGCGCCGACCTGATGCCCCGAAACCTGGACCGGCGCATCGAGCTCATGACGCCGATCCTCGAACCGGGCCTCGGCGAGCGCATCGAGCAGATCTTGACGCTTCAACTTGCCGACAATCGGTTGCGCTGGATCCTTAACCCCGACGGCCGTTATACCCTAGTCGAGCCGGAAGAGGGAGAACGCCTTGTCGATTCTCAGGAGCTCTTGGAAAAATATGTCAATAAACTCGCCCGTCGCAGCCAACGCAAGCCCAGCGGCAACTATGTCAAGCGTTTGGCGGAGAAGCTGCTGAAGGAGAGTTGAACGCTTTGGAATAGAGAATGGAGGATGGACGATGCATGATGAATCGAAAAAGCTGATTCTCTCTTACGAGGGAATATCGCCTCGGCTGGAGGCCGGTGCCTGGGTCGCTCCCGGGGTGACGGTAATCGGTGATGTAGTGCTGGGGGAGGAGAGTTCGGTCTGGTTTGGTTGTGTAGTGCGCGGCGACGTGCATGCAATACGGATCGGTGCGCGTAGCAATATCCAAGATCTCAGTATGATACACGTTACTCACCATAAAGGGGCTGAGCGAGTAATGGACGGAAGTGACGGCCATCCGACGATCATCGGCGACGACGTGACGGTGGGACATCGGGTGATGCTTCACGGCTGCACCGTCGAGGATGCCTGCCTGATCGGCATGAGCACTACGATCCTTGACGGGGCGGTAATCGGTAGAGAGTCGATCGTCGGAGCCGGAGCTCTTGTGACGGGAGGCAAGGTCTTCCCTCCCAGATCTCTGATCCTCGGTTCACCGGCCAAAGTAGTACGGGAGCTCAGGGATGAAGAGGTAGCGGAGCTCTATGCCTCGGCCCGGCGCTATGTGGGCTTCATGAAAAAATATCGGGACGGGCAATAGGAGGAAGGTGGAAGGGCTAGTACTCGCCCATCCCTTCGATGGAGACCGGCTTGTTCTCTACCCCGACCAGGGCAGCGGCTCGGGCTTTGATGTTTTTGATCGTGAAGCCGAACTTCTTGAAAAGTTCTCCGGCGGGGGCGGAGGCACCGAAACTCTCCATTCCTAGGACATCGTCGGCGTATTTGTAGTATTCGATCCCGCGGGCCGCCTCGACGGCCAGGACCTTGGTCGCGGGGTCGATGACAGCCTTCTTATAAGCCTCGTCCTGCTCTTCGAAGAGGTCAAAGCAGGGGACGGAGACGATGTTGGCATTGATGCCCATGCGCTCCAGGAAGCAGCCGGCCTGGAGGCAAGGCATCAGTTCGCTGCCGCTGGCCATGATGGTCAAGAGGGCATTGTCGCGTTTTTTAACGATGTAGGCACCTTTGGCGACTTCTCCGAAATCCCGCTCGGGCTTGAGGGTTTTGAGTTTTTGGCGACTCAGGACGAATGCCTGGGGTTTGTCAAGCTTCAGTGCGGCTTTCCAGGCCTCCACATTCTCCGTCGCGTCGGCGGGCCGCCAGAGGTAAAAGCCCGGCAGAGCCCTAAATTGGCTGAGATGCTCGATAGGCTGATGGGTCGGTCCGTCCTCTCCTACGCCGATGCTGTCATGGGTCCAGATAAAAAAGTTGCGAATTCCCGAGAGTGCGGCGATGCGCACGGCAGGCTTTTGATAATCGCTAAAGACGAAGAAGGTGGCATTGAAAGGCATTAGTGTCCCGTAGAGGGCCATGGCGTTGGTAATCGCACCCATGGCATGCTCCCGGATTCCGAAATGAATGTTTTTGCCTTCGGGAAACTCTCCCATATTCTTCAGATAGGTCTTGTTGGAGGGGGCCAGGTCGCCGCTGCCCCCGAGGAAACCGGGCAGTGCCCGGGAGAGGGCATTGAGGATCTGGCCGTTGCTGTCTCGGGTCGCCATCTCTTTGCTATCGCTAAAGTCGGGCCAGGCAATAGCGTCGAAGTCGGGATGGAGGAGGCGCTCCAGGGCCTCGTTTTGTTCGGCGTAGGGCGCCTGCTTGAGTAGGTGCTTCCACTCTTTCTCGTAGAGCTCTCCCTGCTCCAAGGCACAGCGGAAACGGATCAGCACGTCCTCGGGAACGTAGAAGCTCTCATCGGGAGGGAAGCCTGCTCTCTCCTTGGAGACTTTGATCACCTCTTCACCCAGGGGAGCGCCGTGGCACTCGTGACTACCCTCCAGGCCTACGGCCCCCTTGCCGATGATGGTGTTGGCGACGATGACGACGGGACGGTCGGAGCCTTTGGCTTTGGTCAATGCTTCGTCGATGGCATCGTAGCAGTGACCATTGATTTTGAGTACGTTCCAGTTCTGGGCCTCAAAGCGCTTTTCGATCTCTTCGTTCCAAGCGAGGGAAGTATCGCCTTCGATCGTAATGTGGTTGCTGTCGTAGATGAGGATGAGGTTATCCAGCCCCAGGCGGCCGGCCAGGGCACAGGCTTCGTAGCTGATCCCCTCTTCCAGATCTCCGTCGCCGCAGAAGCAGTAGACCTTGTGGTCAATGAGCTTGCAGGTCGGGGAGTTGACCTTGCCGGCGGTATAGGCTGCGGCCATGGCGAAGCCCACGGCATTGGCGACTCCCTGGCCCAGAGGACCGGTGGTGATCTCAACGCCGGGGGTATGTCCGTATTCGGGATGTCCCGGAGTCCGCGAATCCAATTGACGGAAGTTTTTGAGATCTTCCATGCTCAGGTCGTAGCCCCAAAGATAGAGGAGACTGTAGATTAGCCCCGTGGCATGGCCGCCGGAGAAGACCAGGCGGTCGCGGTTGAGCCATTGGGGATTTTTGGGGTTGTGACGCAGGTGCTCGCTCAGCACTACGGCGATATCGGCCAGACCCATCGGGGCTCCCGGGTGGCCGCTGTTGGCTTTTTGGATCATATCCGCCGCCAGGAAGCGGATGGTATCGGCCATTTTCTTGCGCATTTCGTTGGACATTGTTTTCCTTTTTAGTTCATTCGCTCAAAGAGGAGATCGGTTCACCGGCGTGAACTGCGGAAGACTTCCCGCAAGAAGCTTTCCGCAATTCACCGGCACATGCTACTTCTCTTTCGTTTTGCCAAGGATATGGCGACGCAGATAACGTTCCATGAGCCCCTGCAAAGCCTGATGCAGCGGAGCGTCGAACGCCTCGAAGCGTTGTGCTAGACTCTCGGCAAGCCCGTCGGCATAGGCCTGCGCCCCCTCCAGCCCCAGCAGGGTGACGAAACTGTTTTTGGCCTTGTCGTGGGCCGTAGGTTTACCGGCCTCTTCAGGACTCTGGACGGCGTCGAGGATGTCATCCTGAACCTGAAAGAGCAATCCCAGTTCAATGCCGAAGAGATAGAGTGCGTCGCGGGCTGTGGCATCGAGTCCTACGATCACCGCACCCATCTCGAGAGCTGCGGCAATGAGCTTGGCGGTTTTGTTGCGGTGGAGCTCCACGATCTGCTCCAGCTTTAGGGGGCTGTTTTCGAAGTGTAGGTCGATCGCTTGTCCCAGAACCATTCCGCCGCTTCCGCCGTTTCGGGCCAGGATGCGTACCAGCTCGATTCGCACGTCGGCCCGCAAGGGTGCGTCGGCCAGCAACTCGAAGGCGTGGGTATTGAGAGCGTCTCCCGCCAGGATCGCCAAGGCGTCGCCGAATCGGGTATGCAACGTCGGTTCGCCCCGGCGTAGATCGGCATCGTCCATTGCCGGCAGATCGTCGTGAATCAGAGAGTAAGTGTGAAAAAGCTCCAGTGCAGCGGCGGCGTGCATTGCCGACTCCCTCAGTAGGGGTGCGTAGGCATCGACGATTCCCAGGAGCAGACGGGGTCGGAAGCGTTTGCCGCCGGCAAGGAGCATCGCGGCAAGGGCTTCGTTGTAGTCGGGATGGAAGGTCTCCACACGGGGAAGGCTCTGCTCCAAGAATCGTTCAAAATCCTGCATGGTTCGCTTTCGGGGAAGTTGGGGGAATTATAGCAAATTTGGCTAAAATCGCCGGATGAACTCAAGCAATCATCCAAAGAAATCTCCTGGGATTCTCTGGGCCAAACGGGCCGTCGCCGTGATCGCCGTAGCCGTATGGCTTCTTCTGATGACGACGATCTTCCGGGAGGGTGGCGGCATGCAGGAACAGGCTCCCAAATGCATTTTTACGACGATGATCGTTTTCGGGATCCTGACGGCTGCCTACAAGGGGCTCGATAGCTGGGAGAAGCAGCAGGAGTGACAAGACTATCCATCAACGGATTTTAAGCTATTCCTGTGCCTTCGGCAATTTCCTTGAGGATTGTCTCCATCGGCTTATCTTCCAGGTTGATCACGAGATCGGCGACTTTTTTGTAGGCTTTTTCCCTTTGGGCGTAGAGCTTTTTCGCTTTTTTGGGCTCGGCGAATAGGGGGCGCTTGGCCAGTTTGTTTTTGGCGTTTTTTGCATGGCTGAGGCGGTGATAAATCCAGTCGTATGAAGCGTCGAGAAGGACGACGGTGCCCAGATTTTTTAGGTTCTTTACCTGATAGAAACCGCCGCCGCAACTGATCAAGGTTTGGTCTACGCAGCACTCGATCCAGTCGGCTGTCTCCTGCTCCAGGTGTCGGAAGTAGGCTTCGCCCTTCTTCTTGAAGATTTTTTTGATGGTGCGGTTCTCTCTCGATTCGATGAGGTCGTCGGTATCGATATTATAGAGGCCGTAGCGTTTGGCAAAAGCCCGGGCGGTGGTTCCCTTTCCGACCCCCATAAAACCGATCAACAATATATTCTTTTTTTTCATATTTGGACTCTTGTCGCGGTGCTTAGAGGCACCCTTGAGATATAATATTCGCATTATACAGAAAGGGGCGCGTATGAAAAAAGTCTTCATCACGGGTGTCAGCAGTGGGCTGGGGGAGGCATTGGCCGAGCGATGCCTACAGCGAGGTGATCAGGTCTTTGCCGTCGGACGCCATGAGAACAAGCGTCTGCTCAATCAACCGGGATATACCTTCTATCCGCTGGATCTTTCGGATCTGTCAATGCTCCGGGAGAATCTCAAATCCTTCGTTCATCATCATGAATACGACCTTGTGATTCTCAACGCCGGTATGCTGGGAGAGATTCGGGAGATGAGCGAAATCTCCCTAGATGAGGCGCGAACCGTCATGGATGTCAACCTCTGGGCCAACAAGCAGATCATCGATACCCTAGACCTGCATGCGACATCAAAGCAGATCGTCGCCGTCAGCTCCGGGGCTGCCGTCAACGGCTCCAAAGGCTGGGGGCCTTATGCAATCTCTAAAGCGGCCCTGAACATGATGATCAAGGTCTATGCCGCCGAAAAGCCCTGGACCCATTTCAGTGCGATTGCTCCCGGCGTCGTCATGACCCCCATGCTCAAAAAGATTCTGGAACGGACCGATCCAGTGATCTATCCCAGTATTCAGCGGATCAAGGACGGGCCGATACTCACACCCCCAGCCGCAGCATCTCTCTTCCTCGATGCCTGCGAAAAGGCGTTGGAGCATGAAAGCGGCTCCTTCCTCGATGTACGGACGATGAGGATGACAAGTTGATGATCGAAGAGGTTTCTGCACCTGCTTTGTTTGGTACAGTAACTTCAGGTTTATGTCGTAACTCAGTTTGCAGAGGAGTCTAACTATTTTGGATTAATTTCCCGTCATTTTTTTGAGGTAGGCTAAGAGCAGTACCGTCGCCAGGGCTCCGCCGCCCATCAGCCAGCCGTAAGCGGCGATCCAACGCCCTTTACGGCCGAGAGAACGGGCTTTGAGAAAGGCGAAAAGAAAACTGATAAGGAGAAAAGAGAGAGGGATCAATATTGCCGGTCCCTGGCCCTTTGCCTCGGCAACTTGACGCAAAACTGTGGCCGTGGGGCTAAAAAAAGCCGCCAAGATCACCAATAGGACCAGCGTCAGGGAGTAGAAAAAAACCCAGGGACCGATCTGAGGTTTTTTCTTCATTGCCTCCCCCTTTATGGCACAATACTTCATGCGTCTTTTTATTGCTTCCCCGGTTGTTCTTTATGATTATACTGCATTGCGGCTCGACTTTGATTCGGTATTGGAAGGGAAGTGGGTGCCAGAGGGATCGTTGCATATGACCTGGGTTTTCCTTGGAGAGTGTGCCGCGGCGGAACCGGTCTTAGCGAGACTGCAGGATCTGACACCCCTTATGAGTAACGAGCCATTGGTTTCTCTGGGAACCTTCGGACGTCCACTCCGCATCCTCTATGCCCGAAGTTCTTCGACGGCACTCTACGACAAAGCTAGGGAATTTCGTCGTCTCGGCTTTGAGATAAAACGCTTTACTCCCCATGCAACGTTGTGCCGAGTCAAAAAGATCTACGACTACAAAAAGTTCAAAGCCTTGATGAAAAAATACGAAGGACAAGAGTTAGGGGAGATCAGGCAGGAGATTGCACTCTATCAAAGTATTCTAAGTGATAAGGAAGCCAGCTATACAAAGATAGCAAGTATCATGAACTGATACTTGCTAAATGATCTTTTTTCACTCACGACGCTTTTGGCATCGTGTTATCCGTTACGCTTTTCGATAATCTCTTTGGCGACGTTGGCAGGGACCTCTTCGTAGTGGTCGAACTCCATCGCGTAGGTCGCCCGTCCTTGGGTCATTGAACGCAGGTCGGTGGAGTAACCGAACATCTCAGCCAGAGGGACGAAGGCATCGACGATCTTGTTGCCAGCACGGTCGCCCATACCGTTGACTTGACCGCGGCGCTTGGAAATATCGCCGATAACGTCTCCCATGTAATCCTCGGGGACCTCTACCTCGACCTTCATGATCGGCTCGAGAATGATGGGATTGGCTTTTTTAGCCCCTTCCCGGAAGCCCATGGACCCGGCCAGTTTGAAAGCCATCTCCGAAGAGTCGACCTCGTGGTAGCTACCGTCGTAGAGAGTCACTTTGACGTCTTCTACGGGATAGCCGGCCTGGATACCGCGCTGCATCGCCTCCTGAATCCCTTTGTCGACGGCGGGAATGTACTCCTTGGGAATGACACCCCCTTTGATCTCGTCGATAAACTCGTAACCTGCACCCTGCTCTTGGGGCTCGATCTTGAGGAAAACGTGTCCGTACTGTCCGCGACCACCGGTTTGTTTGGCGTACTTGTACTCCTGGTTGACGGGGGTCTTGATCGTTTCGCGATAAGCCACCTGCGGAGCGCCGACTTCGGCTTCGACCTTGAACTCCCTCATCATCCGGTCAACGAGGATCTCAAGGTGAAGCTCCCCCATACCCGAGATGATGGTCTGGCCGCTCTCCTCGTCCGTCGTGACGCGGAAGGAGGGGTCCTCCTGAGCCAGCTTCTGGAGGGCGATGCCCATTTTCTCCTGGTCCGCCTTGGTCTTGGGCTCGACGGCAACGGAGATAACCGGATCGGGGAACTCCATTTTTTCCAGGATGACTTTGTCCTTCTCGTCGGCGAGCGTGTCACCGGTCAGAGTGTATTTGAGTCCCACGACGGCACCGATCTCACCGGCATAGAGGTTGCTGATCTCTTCGCGTTTGTTGGAGTGCATCTTCAGCAGGCGCCCGATCCGCTCTTTTTTGTTCTTGGACGTGTTGTAGACGTAGCTTCCCGAATCGAGGACGCCGCGATAGACGCGGATAAAGGTCAACTGTCCGACGAAGGGGTCGGTCATGATCTTGAAGGCCAGGGCTGCAAACGGACCGTCGTCGGTGGATTCGACGAAGACTTCCCGACCATCCTCATATTCGCCCCGGATAGGGGGGACTTCCGTCGGTGCGGGCAGATAGTCGACGACGGCATCCAGCAACGTCTGAACTCCCTTGTTTTTGAAGGCGGTTCCGCAGGTCATGGGGACGATACTCAGATCGATGCAGCCCTTTTTGAGTCCTGCTTTGATCTCCTCTTTGGTGAGCTCTTCGCCCTCCATATACTTGTCAAGCAGTTCGTCACTGGTTTCGGCGACCGCTTCGATCATCTTTTCCCGGTACTCTTCGGCCAACTCGACGAGATCTTCGGGAATGTCAACGATTTCGTATTTCTGACCCATGAGAGACTGATCGTCATCCCAGATTACCGCTTTCATCTCTACCAGATCGACGACACCTTGGAAGTTTTCTTCCGCACCGATGGGGATCTGGATGGGAACGGGATTGGCGTTGAGCCGTTCTTTGATCTGGCGCTCGACCTCGAAGAAGTCGGCACCGGTCCGGTCCATCTTGTTGACGAAGACCATGCGAGGGACATGGTATTTGTTGGCCTGGCGCCAGACGGTCTCCGACTGGGGCTGGACGCCGCCGACGGAGCAGAAGACGGCGACTGCACCGTCGAGGACGCGCATAGAACGCTCTACCTCGATGGTAAAGTCGACGTGGCCCGGCGTGTCAATGATGTTGATCTGATGGCCTTTCCATTCACAGGTGGTCGCTGCGGAGGTAATGGTGATCCCGCGCTCCTGCTCTTGCTCCATCCAGTCCATGGTGGCCGCACCGTCGTGAACCTCACCGATTTTGTGGCTGACACCGGTGTAGAAGAGGATTCGCTCGGTGGTAGTGGTCTTTCCGGCATCAATGTGGGCTGCGATTCCGATATTTCTTACTTTGTCAAGGGGATGCGATCTGGGCATGGTTTTTCCTTCTTTTTACCAGCGGTAATGGGCGAAGGCTTTGTTGGCCTCTGCCATCTTGTAGGTATCTTCCTTCTTTTTGAAGGCTGAGCCTTTCTCCGTAGCGGCATCCATCAGTTCGTTGGAGATCCGCTCTACCATGGTGCGTTCGTTGCGCTTACGGGCCGCTTCGACGATCCAGCGGATCGCCAGGGACTGCTGACGTACGGGACGAACTTCGACGGGAACCTGATAGGTGGCTCCGCCGACGCGTCGGCTCTTGACCTCCATAACGGGTCGGACATTCTCCATCGCTTTGTTGAAGACCTCGATGCCCTTTTCGCCGGTCTTGGATTCAATTCTCTCCAGGGCCTGATACATGATCTTCTGGGCGATGCTCTTCTTGCCGTCGAGCATGACGGCGTTGATAAACTTGGTCAGCACTTTGCTGCCGTAAACGGGATCCGGCAGGACCGGACGCTGGGGTGCTCTTCTTCTTCTCATCTCATTTTCCTTTCTTCAATCGTCAAATGATTTACTCAAGCCTCCGCCCGCGTAGGATTTTCGGCGGGGCCTGCTGACGCGGCAATGCCGCGCACGCTCATTCTACCGTTGCTGCACCGAAGTAAAGCGGTTTTACTTGGGCCGCTTGGTTCCGTACTTGGAGCGGGCCACTTTCCGGTTGGCAACGCCGGAAGCATCCAGGGCACCGCGGACGATGTGATACTTCACACCGGGAAGGTCCTTGACCCGTCCGCCGCGAACCAGAACGATGGAGTGCTCCTGGAGGTTGTGACCCTCTCCTCCGATATAGGAGATGACCTCAAAGCCGCTGGTGAGGCGGACTTTTGCGACTTTACGAAGCGCCGAGTTGGGCTTCTTGGGGGTCGTGGTATAGACACGGGTACAGACACCGCGCCGCTGAGGACAGTTTACGAGTGCAGGTGACTTGGACTTTTTGATCACCTTTTTCCGCTCTTTGCGGATCAACTGGTTGATGGTAGGCAAAACTGCATCCTTTCGTATGAAATTTTAAGTTGTCTCTCTGGAAGAGAATTGAATCCGGGCTGTTACACCTCGGCAGAACGTTTCATAAAGCGCTCTGCCGAGGTCAGGACGGAAAAATAGGCAGTAATTATAGTCCAAAAAGCTTAAATTGCGATGACGCCCGGAGACGCCCGCCCTCTGATGGAGAGAAGAAAATGCGATCGTTGTTACTCCTGAGCTTGGAAAATACGGAGATCCTCCACATCGAGCATTCCGGTTCCGACGGGAATGAGGCGGCCGATGACAACGTTTTCCTTCAGGTCTTCGAGATAATCGACCGTACCGGCTATGGAGGCGGAGGTCAGAACCTTGGTCGTATCTTGGAAGGATGCGGCGGAGATGATACTGTCGGCACCGACGGCCGCCCGAGTGATACCGACGAGCATGGGCTCGGCGATGGCAGGCTCGCCGCCGAGTTTGACGATCCGCTCGTTCTCTTCCATGAATTTTCGTTTGGAGACGATGTCGCCCCCGATGAAACGGGTGTCTCCGCTCTCGATGATTTTGACCTGGCGCATCATCTGGGAGACGATGATCTCGATGTGTTTGTCGGAGATATTTACCCCCTGGCGGCGGTAGACCTGCTGTACCTCTTCGACGATATATTCGAAGAGTGCCTTCTCCCCCAGAGCATCGAGAATGTCATGGCTGGAGACAATGCCGTCGGTGAGGCGTTCTCCGGTATGGACATATTCGCCGGGGTGGACGAGAATTGTCTTGCCCTTGTCGACGAGCTGTTCGGTCGTTTGACCGTTGTCGCCGGTGATGATAATCCGCTCTTTGCCCCGTAGCGGCTTGCCGAAGCTGACCACTCCGTCGATTTTGGCGATCAGGGCGATATCCTTGGGCCGGCGGGCTTCAAAGAGTTCGGAGACCCGGGGGAGACCTCCGGTGATATCCTTGGATTTGATCGCCGCTTTGGGTTTTTTGGCCAGGATGTCCGCGATGCTGACCTCTTCTCCGTCTTTGACGAAGAGGATGGTCTTGGGATCCAGATGGTATCGGATGATCTCCCCGCTTTCGGTAGCCAGCAAAATGGCCGGTTTATAGGCGGCGGGGATATATTCGTTGAGCTCCAGGCGGGATTCGCCTGTGAGTTCGTCGAACTGCTCGCTGGCAGTGACGCCGGGAATGATCCCCTCAAACTTCACGACCCCCGCCTGTTCGGCGATGATCGGCTCGGAGTAGGGGTCCCACTCGGCGATGACGATCTGCGTCTCTTCCCGAGGTGAGGAGATCAAGTCTCCGCGCTCCACACTCTCCCCGGCATCGACCTGGACGATGGAGCCGCGGCTGATGTAGTGGCGGGCAGCTTCGCGGTTGCTCTCGTCGACGATGACGGCAAAGAGCCCCTTCTCTTCTACCGGCTCACCTTTTTTGATCGTATCGGTTGCTTCGAGGTAATCCCCCTCCAGGAGGAAAAACTGCACCCGCCCTTTGGCATCGGCTTTGACCGGCTGGGTGACGGGGGCGCCGTCTTCGACCTTCAATTCGCTGGCAAAGGGAATGTGGTTGGGAATGTTCCATCCCTCTTTGATCACTTCGGCGATCGAATCTCCTTCGTTGATTTGAGTCCCATTGCCGTAGGGGAGGTAGATTTTCCCTTCGACCTTTCCGCCGACACCGGCCAATTCGTTGGCCTTGGCGACATCGTTTTTGCGGAAGGTATACTTTTTCTCCTCATCTTTGCCCTTGAGCAGGAGAATCACTTCGTCGTGGGTATTGACGATAGAGAGTTTTCCGGCAAACAGTGCCTTGATCTTGGGTTCGACCAGAAGTACCCCGGCATTCCGCCGGTTGGCGACGATGAGCCGTCCCTCGCGGTTGCGGTAGACATTGAGGTTGTAATAACGGACGAATCCCTCTTTGGTGGCGACGACTTGGCGCTCCTCTTTGCCTGCGGTGGCGGTACCTCCGGTGTGGAAGGTCCGCAGGGTCAGCTGTGTCCCGGGCTCACCGATGGACTGGGCGGCAATGACGCCGACCGCTTCACCGGGCTTGACCAGACGGTTTTCCGCCATGTTGAGGCCGTAACACTTGGCACAGATTCCCTTGGAAGCCTTACAGGTAGCCGGAGCACGCATCACGACGGAGCGCACGCCGGTTTCCCTGATCAGGCGGGCTTCTTCTTCACCGACCAGCTGTCCCTCACTCAAGAGGACTTCGTTGGTCACGGGGTCGATGACATCTTTGGCAAGGACCCGACCATAGACCCGGTCGGCAAGGGATTCGATCAGTTCGTTTCCGACCAGAATATCGGAAACTTCTATCCCCTCGTGGGTCCCGCAGTCTTCCATGGAGACTTTGACATTTTGGGCAACGTCGATGAGCTTCCGGGTCAGGTATCCGGCGTTGGCGGTCTTGAGTGCGGTATCCGCCAGACCCTTTCGTGCTCCGTGGGTAGAGATGAAGTACTCCAGAACATTGAGCCCCTCCCGGAAGTTCGAGGTAATGGGGGTTTCGATAATCGTTCCGTCGGATTTGGCCATCAATCCCCGCATTCCCGAGAGCTGTCGGATCTGTGCGGCGCTACCCCGTGCCCCGGAGTCCGCCATCATATAGACGGAGTTGAAGCCGTCCTTGTCTTTCTGGATCAGGGTCATCAGTTCGGAAGCGATGGCGTTGTTGGCGTCGGTCCAGATATCGATAATTTTGTTATAGCGCTCCTGCTCGGTAAGCAGTCCCGCAGCGAACTGCTTTTGGATCTCGTAGACCTTTTCTTTAGCCTCCCGGATGATACGCTCTTTAGTTTCAGGAGTCTTGATATCGTCGATGGAGATGGAGACTCCCGCTTGGGTAGCGTACTTGAAGCCCATATCTTTGAGGTTATCAAGGAATTCTGCCGTGAGACTGATCCCGCTGTGTTTGTAGATATAGTCTACTAGGTTGGCGATGTCTTTCTTCTTCAAGATCCGGTTCCAGAGATTCTCCGGTACATAGTCGGGAATGATCGACTTGAGGATCAGGCGACCGACGGTGGTGGTGACGATATTGCCCTCGACTACGGTCCGGATCCGAGCGTTGAGATCCAGGGTCTGTTGCTCATAGGCAATAAAGACTTCGTCAACATTAGAGAAGAGCTTGTGCTCCCCTTTGACCTCCGCCTTTTCGAGGGAGAGGTAGTAGAGTCCCAGAATCATATCCTGGCTGGGGACGGCGATCGCCTTACCGCTGGCGGGTAGAAGGATGTTCATGGAGCTGAGCATCAGGATCTTGGCTTCTGCGATCGCTTCGTCGGAGAGAGGCACATGGACCGCCATCTGGTCTCCGTCAAAGTCGGCGTTGAAGGCGGCGCAGACCAGAGGGTGAAGCTGGATGGCTTTGCCCTCTATAAGTCGAGGATGGAAGGCCTGAATCGAGAGTTTGTGCAGAGTCGGGGCCCGGTTGAGCAGGACGGGATAGCTCTCGACTACCTCTTCGAGGCACTCCCAAACTTCGTTGGTCTGCATCTCGATCATCTTTTTGGCCTGCTTGAGGGTCGTAGCGTAGCCTTTCTCCTCCAGTTTAGCCATCAAATGAGGCTTGAAAAGTTCCAGGGCCATCTTTTTGGGCAGACCGCACTGGTCCATTCGAAGGTCGGGACCGACGACGATAACCGAACGGCCGGAGAAGTCGACCCGTTTTCCGAGAAGGTTCTGACGGAAGCGTCCCTGCTTACCCTTGATGATTTCGCTCAGAGATTTTAGAGGGCGTTTGTTGGCACCTTTGACGGAGTTGCCCCGGCGTCCGTTGTCGAAGAGAGCATCGACCGCTTCCTGGAGCATCCGTTTTTCGTTGCGGACGATAATCTCCGGAGCGTCAAGCTCCACGAGTCGCTTGAGGCGCTGATTGCGGTTGATGACCCGTCGGTAGAGATCGTTGACGTCGCTGACGGCAAATTTGCCGCCGTCGAGGGCAACGAGAGGGCGCAGATCGGGTGGAAGGACCGGCAGGTGGGTCAGCATCATCCACTCGGGGCGGTTGCCCGAGTCGAGGAAGGCTTCGATCACCTTGAGACGTTTGACGATGGTTTTGCGCTTGGCCTCCGAACGTGTAGCGTTGATCTCCTCTTTGAGGGTGGCGAGCATCTCGACCAGATCGAGCTCCGCCAGGAGTTCCTGGATTACTTCGCCTCCCATCCGGGCGTCAAAGCCGGTATCGGCGAAGTGTTTGCTGAGCTGCTGATACTGCTCCTCATTGAGTACATCGTACTTTTGCACCGGAGTGCCGCCTTCGCTGTCATAGCTTGCCTCTCCGGGGTTTTTGACGATATAGGCCTCATAGTAGAGAACACGCTCCAGGTCTTTCATCTTGACGCCCAGCAGCGTACCGATTCGGCTGGGGAGTGAGCTGACATACCAGATATGGGCTACGGGAGCGACGAGTTCGATATGGCCCATCCGGTCGCGGCGGACTTTGGAGCTGGTCACTTCGACGCCGCATTTCTCGCAGACGACACCTTTGTATCGCATTTTCTTATATTTGCCGCAAAGACACTCATAATCACGAATAGGTCCAAAGATCTTGGCGCAGAATAGGCCGTCGCGTTCGGGCTTGAGAGTCCGGTAGTTGATGGTTTCGGGCTTTTTGACTTCGCCGTAGCTCCAGGAGAGGATCTTCTCCGGGCTGGCAATCCGCAGCTGAAGTGCCGCGATGTCTCTGGGCCGCTCTTCGCGGCTCATATCGATGGGGACAAGATGTTCAAGGTTCTTACTCATACTTCACCCTCTTCTTCTTTCTTCTCTTCATACAGTTCTACATCCAAGCCCAGAGCTTGCAGCTCTTTGGTCAGGACGAACATCGTCTCAGGGATTCCCGACTCGGGGACGCTCTCGCCCCGGGTGATAGCTCGATAGGCACGGGCACGCCCTTCTACATCGTCGGATTTGATCGTCAGCATCTCTTTGAGGGTATGGGCCGCTCCATAGGCCTCCAGAGCCCAAACCTCCATCTCTCCAAAGCGTTGGCCTCCAAAGAGGGCCTTACCGCCGACGGGCTGCTGGGTAACGAGACTGTAGGGACCGGTACTCCGGGCATGGACCTTCTCGTCGACAAGGTGGTGGAGCTTGAGCATGTACATATAGCCGACATTGACCCGCTCAAGCATTTTTTCACCGGTTTTCCCGTCATAGAGCGTCGTTTTACCGTCTAGGTCGATCTTGGCCAGTTCGAAGAGCCGGGCAAACTCCTCCTCGTTGGGCGCCTCGAAAGCGGTAGCGGCGAATTTGACCCCTTTGGCCCAGTCCCGGGCGTAGTCGAGGAGATCTTCGTCGCTCATGGATTCGAGTTCGTTTTTGGCTTTCATTAGTTTGGCCGTATCGGCGATCTCTTTCATTTTGCTGCGGAGCTCCCGGACAAAGTCGTCGCGACGACTTTCGTAGATCTCTTGAATCTGTTCGCCCAGTTTTTTCCCGATGAGTCCAAGGTGAACCTCCAGGATCTGCCCGATATTCATCCGGGAAGGAACCCCCAGGGGGTTGAGGATCAGATCTACGGGACGGCCGTCTTCCATGTAAGGCATATCGATCTCGGGTACGATGTTGGAGACGATACCTTTGTTTCCGTGGCGTCCGGCCATCTTGTCTCCGACTTTGATCTTCCGCTTGGTGGCGATATAGACTTTGACCAGCTTGGTGACTCCGCTGGGAAGGATATCGTCCTTCTCTAGAATCGAGAGCTTCTCTTCATGCTCCGCTTTGAGGCGCTTTTTCTGCTTGAGGAAGTAGTTCTTCATTCCCTCGTACTCTTTTTGAACCTCCTGGCTGTAAGAGGCAACGACGTTGCGCAAGGCGAAACGATTGACGCCGCGGATCACCTCTTCGGGAATCGTCTCTCCGGCTTTATAGACGGTTTCGCCTACCGTAACATCTTTTTCCAGAGGTTGACGCGCCAGGAAAGAGGTAATCCGCAGCATCTCTTCCCGGTCTATCATCAGGAGCTGATCGTGATGGTCCCGGTCGAGGCGTGCCCGCTCCTCCTCGTAGGCACGGATGGATCGGGCATCTTTCTCGTAGCCTTTTTTGGTGAAGATCTTGATATCGACGACGACCCCTTCCATCGAAGAGGGACAGTAGAGAGATTTATTGACCACGTGGCCCGCTTTGTCGCCGAAGATGGCTCGGAGCAAACGCTCCTCGGGAGTCGGTTTGATCTCACCTTTGGGAGAGACTTTGCCCACGAGGATCATGCCGGGTTTGACGTAGGTGCCGATCTTGACGATGCCGCTTTCGTCCAGGTGCATCAGCTCCTCTTCCCGAATGT
>Ga0256833_1001098_pt1 | contig 20283 bp, 20 predicted proteins | sample 356284metaG_FD_190535 | JGI IMG/M metagenome (GOLD analysis project Ga0256833, IMG submission 190535) | Hydrothermal vent microbial communities from Mid Atlantic Ridge, Atlantic Ocean - 356-284 | ecosystem: Environmental > Aquatic > Marine > Hydrothermal vents | place: Atlantic Ocean: Mid... | reverse complement strand
CGCATCGAGAGCGAAGATCATCCCGCTGTCGATAAGCGCGTCGAGTACGTAGACAGCCGTCTTGTTGGCTCCCACGTCCATGACGATGTTGTTTTCAAGCAGAAGGATATCTCGAAGCTCCTCTCGCAGATCCTGTCCGGAAACCCGTACTTTCTCGAGCCACACCAAGCGGCTCTTTTCAAAAGAGATACTATCTTCGTTTTCGTCGTCGAACTCGAAAAAAGAGATGGGAGTTTTGGATTTTTCATAGAGATAGGGGACGATAAGCTGCATACTGATGGTGCTTTTGCCTACACCACCCTTTGTATTGATGACGGCGATCTTTTTGATCTTTTGCATTGATCCTCTTGGAGTTTTTGCTAATTATAGCAAATTTAGCCCTGAGGGGCTACGGGCTTAGTGGGAGCAGCCGCAGCTGCCGCCACCGCCGTGAGAACCGCCTTGCTGCGGTGTAGAGCACGCACTCACCCCTGGAGGCGTGGTGGGTTGGATCATCTCGTTGGATGCTCCGCCCTCTTCGTTGACCTTTTCGATGAAGTGCCAGAGTTTGTTGGCGGCTTTGTGGTAGCGCTTGGATGTTTCACTCTCTGGATGGAAGTAGACGACCGGTTTGCCTTCGTCTCCACCCTCTCTGATGGCAGGCTCTATCGGGATCTCGCCAAGAACGCTGGTGCCATACTCGAGCGCCACTTCATGGGCTGTGCCTTTACCAAAGATGTCGCTCTCTGTCTGGCAGCTTGGGCAGATGAAGCCGCTCATGTTCTCCACGATACCGGCGATGGGAATATGGAGCTTCTTGAACATATCAAGGCTTCTTCTACTATCGTCAAGGCTCACCATCTGTGGCGTGGTGACCGTCACACCCGCAGTAACGGGCACACTTTGGGCAAGTGTGAGCTGCGCATCACCGGTACCTGGAGGCATATCGATAAAAAGTACGTCAAGATCACTCCAAAGAATATCTCGCAAGAACTGTTCCACGGCCTTCATGATCATAGCACCACGCCAGATGAGCGACTGTCCCTCTTCCATGAGCACACCCATACTCATCACTTCCACACCGTACTTTGTCTCGATCGGCTTGACCTTGTTGCCTACCACTTCTGGCTGAACTCCAAGGATTCCCATCATACGAGGGATGTTGGGCCCGTAGATATCCGCATCGAGGATCCCCACCTTCTTGCCTTGCATCGCCGTAGCGATCGCCAGGTTGACGGTGGTGGTGGATTTCCCGACTCCACCTTTACCACTACTGATCATGACGAAGTTTTTCACTTGAGGCGCAAGGTTCTTACCTCTACTGGAGGTCTCTCGTGGCATCTTCGGCTGGTGGATGTTGACCACAACCTCTTTGGCGCCTTTGAGTTCGAGTTTTTTGGTGATCTCGTCACGAAGCTGCTGGGCCACTTCCGGGGCACTTGAAGTGATATCGAGCTCTACGAAGACCCGATCGCCACTCACTTCGATCGCTTTGACGAAACCGAACGTGACGATATCTTTGGTAAATCCTGGATATGTAACTGTACTCAGTACCTCTTTGACAACGTTTTCATTTAGCATCGCTGCTCCTTACATTTAATTCGGAGTAATCTTATCCTATTTAACTTTAGAAGAAATTGATGAAGATCAATTAAGAAAAGAAAGGGCTTTTACGCCCCCTCTTCGATAAGTCCATGCTGATCCATGATATCTTGGGTGATCTTGTAGCTACAGAACTTCGGACCGCACATGGAGCAAAATTCGGCCTCTTTGAAGACATCTTGCGGCAAGGTTTCATCGTGAAACTCTCTAGCTCTATCTGGATCGAGAGCGAGCTCGAACTGCTTGTTCCAGTCAAAATGATACCTCGCATCGCTCATCGCATCGTCGATATCTCTTGCACCTTTTCGGCCCCTTGCGATATCTGCTGCGTGCGCAGCTATCTTGTAGGCGATGATACCGTTGCGCACATCTTCAGCGTTTGGAAGTCCTAAGTGCTCTTTTGGCGTGACGTAGCAGAGCATACTCGCTCCATACCATCCAGCCATCGCAGCACCAATAGCACTACCGATATGATCATATCCCGGTGCGATATCGGTAACAAGCGGTCCAAGGACATAGAACGGCGCTTCGTGGCAATAGTCCCGCTCGATCTTGATGTTTCGCTCGATCTGATTCATCGGCACGTGTCCCGGCCCTTCGATCATCACCTGCACATCTTTCTCCCAGGCTTTGAGCGTGAGCTCTCCAAGAACCTTGAGCTCTTCGAGCTGTGCATCGTCGCTGGCATCGGCGAGACATCCCGGACGCAAACTATCACCAAGAGAGAGACTCACATCGTACTGGCGACAGATATCGAGGATCTCGTCGAAAGCTGTGTAGAATGGATTTTCTTTATGGTAGTGCATCATCCACGCAGCCATCAAGCTCCCACCGCGGCTGACGATCCCCATCTTTCGCTTTGCCACCAGCGGCATGAAACGGAGCAAAAAACCAGCATGTATCGTAAAGTAACTCACCCCCTGCTTCGCCTGTCGCTCGATGACTTCGAGCATCTTGTCGATGGTGAGATCTTCTATTTTGTTGTTGCAATCATGCAGGATCTGGTAGATCGGCACCGTTCCGATAGGAACGTCGGCGTGCTTGATCACCTCCTCTCTGATCGCGTCAAGATCACCACCAGTTGAGAGATCCATGATCGTATCGGCACCGTACTTTTGGCAGACTTTGACCTTTTCGATCTCACCTTCCACGTCGCTTGCCAGTGCGCTTGAACCGATATTGGCGTTGATCTTGGTCTTGGCAGCGATACCGATGGCCATCGGTTTTTGATGGATATGGTTGATGTTAGCAGGGATGATCATACGACCCCTGGCCACCTCTTTTCGGATGAGCTCCGGATCGAGTCCTTCGACTTTCGCTACATACTCCATCTCCTCCGTCACAATCCCCTGTTTGGCATAGTACATCTGTGTTCTACAACTATCCTTTTGGCGTTTTTTGACCCACTCTTTTCGCATGGCAAATCCTTTCAAAACTTAACTCTCTTGAGCATTCTACACAATGTTACTTAAAAAAGATAAAAAAAAGCTTTTATGGTGTATAATTTCGTAACAATTAAGCAAAAAGGATAAGATTTGTCCGATATCACGCTGGTGTTACTCGGTGCCGGCAACTCCACAAGATTTGGCCTACCGGTAAAGAAGCAGTGGCTCTGGATAGGAGATGAACCGCTCTGGCTCTTCGTGGCCAGGAAGTTCGATGGCTTTGCTTTTGCCAAGAGGATCATCGTCACCCATCCAAAGGAGCGGCCCATCTTCGAAAAGTACTGCGACTATACAGTGGTAACGGGAGGAGAGAGCCGTCAAGCCTCCATCGCCAATGCGCTTCAACATGTACAGACCCCTTATGTACTCATCAGCGATATCGCCCGGGTCTGCGTGAGCGAGGATCTCGTCCAAAGGATCCTGGATCGTAAAGGCGAAGCCTCTTGCATCGCTCCGGCCATCACACCTCCCGACACGGTCGTGTATCATAACGAAACATTAGATCGTTCAAAAGTGTTGCTTATACAAACACCACAGCTCTCACGCACAAAGAGCCTCGTTAGAGCCTTCGCTGAGGGTGAATTCACCGACGAAAGCAGCGCCATCAGGGCAGCTGGAGAGGATGTACTCTATATCGAAGGAGAGAGAAACGCCCTTAAGCTCACATTCAAAGAAGATCTCTCTCGGCTCCCATGTCTCAAACCTCCAGCAAAAATCACCCGCAGTGGATTTGGTTTCGACGTGCATGCATTTTGCACCGATCGGCCACTCTATCTATGCGGCGTAGAGATACCCTCTTCTTTGGGGCTCGCCGGCCACTCCGACGCCGACGTGGCACTCCACGCTCTCATAGACGCACTCCTTGGAGCCGCAGGATTTGGGGATATCGGCGAACTCTTTCCTGATAGCGACGAGGCCTACGCAGGTATCGACTCGAAAGTCTTGCTCCAAAAAGTTGTACAGCTGATCCAATCCTGTGGGTTTAGGATCGAAAGCGTGGATATCACCATCGCCGCCCAGGCACCAAAACTCCTACCTTTCAAATCCGCCATGGCTTCTACCGTGGCGAAGATCCTGGGCATCGCGAAACACCACGTCAACATCAAAGCCACTACAACAGAAAAACTCGGCTTCGTAGGCCGAAAGGAAGGGATAGCCGCAATGGCAACAGCACAACTTAGCCTCTATGAGTGGAGCGAGTCATGAGAGTCCTTATCGTAGAAAACGAGATCTACCTAGCCCAAAGTATCGCGGCCAAGCTCCTGGACAAAGGCTATATCTGCGAAATCGCCGCATCCATACCCGACGCTCTGAAGGAGGAGGAGTTCGACATCGTCCTGCTCTCCACCAACATCAGCGGCCAGAACATCTATCCGGTGATCGAACGCTATAAGGAGCAGATCATTATCTTGCTTGTTTCCTACATCTCTCAAGATACCGTCTCCGATCCTCTCAAAGCCGGAGCGGATGACTATATCCTTAAGCCCTTCATGATCGAAGAGCTTATCAGAAAGATCGAGCATTTCGTGGAGTTCAAACGGCTCAAAGCCCAGAACCGCTGTTTCAAAAACTACATCGACTATACGCTCAAGGAACTCACCATCGAGAGCGTCTCTGTCAAAGAGCCGCTTCCCCTCTTTCTCAAGACTAACTACCAAAAATACGCGGACGCCTATATGTTCGCCTTCGCTTCACTGCTGGACGAGAGCTTTGAGTTTCTCTCTCTTGGCGACAAAGGGAGCCTCGCCCAGATCAAAGCGCTGCCTCCAAGCAAGCTCATCTACGCTACCGATTACCAGAACCTGAAAAAAAACGATAAAGCACAATTTCTCGAATCCATCGAAAACAGACGCATCATCGTCTCGACCACGGAGCCGCTGGAAGAGGAGTTTCCGTACAAATCGATAGAGCTCAAAAGTGACAACAAGATCTACGATATCAACGACATCCTCACCATCGACGAATATGTCAAGTATGTGATCATCAACTATCAGAGCAAATTTCCCGATACTGTCCTTTCGAAGAAACTGGGAATTTCAAGAAAGAGCCTATGGGAAAAGAGGAAAAAGTATGAAATCTTCAAAAAACGCTAGTCTCTATATCGACCAGGAAGCTCTCGCCACCTTAGCACTGGTACAAGAAGGACTCCTCCACCCGGTCGAGCGCCTCATGGGTCAAAAGGAGGCCGAGGAGGTAGATAGAACCAAAGTCTACAAGGGAAAATCTTTTCCATTCTCTTTCGTCCTGGCACCCTCTGGCAAGAGAAACGAGGAGACGCTCAAAAGAGCGAAAAAAGGTGAAAAGCTCGATCTTGTCGTCGAAGGTAAGAAGGTCGGCGAACTCGAAGTCGATGAGATCTTTCCCATCGATCCGCTCCAAAGACTCAAAAACATCTACGGCACTTCAGACACCTCCCATCCCGGCATCACCAAAACACTCAAACGTTTGGGACGTCTCGCCGTCAGCGGCGAATACAGGGTGGAGTTCGACGATATCCACAGAACCAAAGAACGGATATTGGAAAAGAAAAAAACGCTCAAGGCCAAAAGAGTGGCCGCCATCATGCTTGCGGCAAAGCCGCTACACAGAGCCCACGAGCGCCTTATCCGCCTCACGCTTGAAAACAACGATCTCGTCGTGCTCTTCTTGCTCAAGCCCTATACCAAAGAGCGATTTTCCTATGAGCTCCGCTACAAGATCCTCGACTACTTCGTCACCAACTACCTACCCAAAAACAGGGTCATCATAGCCCCTCTGGAAAACACCTATATCTTCGCAGGTTTCAACGAACTCATCCTCGATGCCATTGTGGCGCAGAACTTTGGCTGCACGAAACTGGTGGTTGGGCAAAACCATGCAGGGCTCAGCCTCTACTACGACCGCAACAGCCTCAAAAGCGTCTTCGATGAGCTCAGAGGCATCACCATCGATATCGAAGTGATCAGCGAGTTCGTCTACTGCGACGAGTGTAAGACTTTGGTGAGTACCAACACCTGTCCCCACGGCAGCCACCACCACATCTCCTACCACGCCGACTCCATCATGGAGCTGCTGGATCTGGGTATCCTGCCTCCGGCGGTATTGGTACGAAAGGAGATCAGCGCCATAATACTCAGCCAGTTTTTCCCAAATCGCTTTAGAAATCTCGAAAAACTCTTCGCCGACCTCATCCCAAATCCTGGACTGATGGAGAGCCACAGCGAGGAGGATTTCTATATCGAGCTGATGAAGCTCTATCAGACCACATCGCTGACATGAAGGACTCATATGCGTAGATGCTTTCTCACCGGTTGCTATACAGGACTACTGCCAAAGGCTCCCGGGACATGGGGGAGCCTCTTTGGTGTGGTTGTGGCTTTTTCGATATTGCTTTTTTTACCACAGTCGACGCTCTTTTTGTTCGCTATTTTGCTCAGCGTCATAGCAGTAAGGGAGATCAACATCTACGAAAAGCGTACCAAAACCCACGACGATCCATCCATCGTCATCGACGAGATCGTCGGGATCTTCTTCGGAGCCTCCATCTTGCCAAACACCCATCCGATCTGGCTTTTGGTGCTTTTTTTGGCATTTCGGTTTTTCGATATCAAAAAGCCCTCCATCATCGGCCGAGCCGAGAAGCTTCCTGGGGGACTGGGTGTCATGGCCGACGACATCATAGCCGGCATCGCCGCCGGACTTTTAACGGGAGTGATCTACGTTGCTATCACACATCTGGTTTGAGTATCCTGCCGCTTTTTTGCTCTTTGGAGTCCTGATCTGTTTTCTCAAGTGCAAAAGGGAGCCGCTCAAGATATACTTCTCCCACACCGAACTGCTGCCACGCTGGAAAATGAGCGGTGATCTTCTGCCTCTGCTCACTGCCTCGCTACTCGTGGTGGCGCTCGCGGCTCCCTTTAGCTACAGATCGCTGGCCCAGGATACGAGAAAAGGGAGGGATCTGATGTTGGTGCTCGATGCCAGCGGCTCGATGGAGTTCGAGATGGATGGCAAGAGCAAGTTCGACACATTGCTCGAGGTAGCCAGGAACTTTTTGCAAAAGCGCTTCGATGACAACGTAGGGATCGTAGTCTTCGGCTCCTTCGCTTACACGGCTGCACCCATCACTTACGATCTCAAAGCCCTTGGCTTCATCCTTCACTACCTCCAGCCCTCCATCGCAGGCAACGCAACGGCCATCGGGGACGCTCTTTGGGAAGCGATCAAGGATCTGAAAAAGTCGAAAGCCAAAGAAAAAGTGATCGTGCTCATCACGGACGGCCACCACAACTATGGAACCCACTCCCCGAAAGAGGCCGTGGAGTGGGCGAAAAAGGAGAAGATCCGCATCTATACTATAGGAATAGGCAAAGAGTTCGACAAAGCGCTGCTAGAGAGAATAGCGAAAGAGAGCGGAGGCAGAAGCTTCGCTGCCAAAAGCAAAGAGGATCTGCAAAATATCTTCGACCAGATCGACTCGCTCGAACCAAGTCCTCTAAGAAGCGGTATCTATGAAGACAAAAGAGCCCTCTTTTGGATCCCTCTGACCCTAGCGCTCTTGCTGGTGCTCTATCGCATAAGGAGGCTGGTGTGAAATATCCCGAGCTGCTTATTTTCTTGATACCTTTGGGGCTTTTGTACTTCTTTTTGAAAAATAGATCCACTACCATAGGGATACATCCAAAGCTCATCATTAGCACTTCAGCTTCCAAAGAGCGCCTTTTACTCCTAGTAGCCGCCCTCTTGCTCCTCGCCCTCGCCAGACCCCAAATAGAGCTCGAACACGCCTCCAAAGAGCCCATCAATCCCCTTTTCGTCGCCATCGACCTTTCAAACTCCATGCAAGCTCGTGATGTCAAACCCAACAGGCTCGCCAAAGCCTTGAGTTTGGCTGAGAAGCTTATCGACAGCGTCCACCGCAAAACGGCGCTCATCATCTTCACCCAAAACCCTCTGCTCATCGCTCCACCCACCAGTGACAAGGAGATGCTGCGCCGTGCCCTGCACTCCATAGAGCCAAAGAACATCCTCACCAAAGGGACCAACTTTCAAAAGCTCCTCGACTTCGTCCACAGTTTCGAGGGGAAAAAGGATCTGGTGATCTTCAGTGACGGAGGGGAGTTCACGGATCTTCGAACCTACAACGACATCACCATCTACGCCGTGGCTCTCGGCAGCGACAAAGGGGCCCTCATCCCCACCGACGATGGATACTTGAAACAAGATGGCAAACTCGTCGTCAGCCGTATCAACCCCCATTTTCTCCGCATTGCCAAAGAGTACTCCATCAACGAACTCAAACGTTTCGACTTTCGCTCTCCTACAGAGAAGACAAAGGAGCACTCCTACCTGGAACTCTTCTTCATCCCGGTATCGATTGCTTTTTTGTTGCTGCTGCACATCTACACCACAACCTTCGAGAAACTCAAAAAGCTCATTCCTCTACTTTTGATCGTGCAGCTGCATGCATCTGTGATCCAGGAGTACAAGCTCCAAAAAGGCTACGATCTCTATGCGCACAAGGCCTACGAAGAGGCTCTTTCCTACTTCGACACCTCCACGCTTCAGGGAATCTACGCCAAAGCCAGGGTCTTGGAGAAGCTTGGTAAACCGAATGAAGCAATCAAACTCTACCAAAGCATCAAGACCACCGATAGAGCCCTCAAAGCGAGACTCTTTTTCGATATAGGAAGATGCTACGAAACAATGCGAAAGTACGATGCGGCAAGGGAGGCCTATATCCACTCGATGCAGCTACGACCCAGCCAAAAAACTCTCGCAAAGATCGAGGATCTCGCATTCAAGCACGACGAAAAGAAGCAGCTACTGCCCTTCACAAAACAAAAAGTCACCAAAAACAGATCCAAAACCAAATCCAAAAACAATAAAACCAAAAAGAGCGCCTCCAAACTGGCTTCCAGTGGGGGCGCAAACAAAGGCTCACAGAAACGGCGCAGCAAGAGCCCCAGCAGTTCCAAGAGCCTGCCACTCGGTTCGAAAGTTTACGAGCTCATCAACAAAGGATATATCGATGAAAAAAATCCTTGGTAGTCTTCTTTGGTGTATAGCGCTCTTTGGCGCACAGTACACCGTCGTTCCGGATAAAACCTCCGTCAGCCTCAAAGAGCCGATCCACCTACGGCTTCGCTACTTCACCCAGGACAAAAAGGAGATTGCCTGGATCAAATTCGAACCAAAACCCTCTCCCGCTTACGAGGTGCATGTGCTCAAAAAAAGAAGCGACGACGAAGGATACCTCTTCGACTACCTTATCTTCCCTCTGCAAAGCAAAAAGATCGAGATAACCTATCTCCTGCAGCTCAAAAAAGCCCCCCAGCAAGAGATCCAGAGCAAGATATTAGGTACCGGATACGAGCAAACCTCCCCCATAGAAGGGAAGATCTATACCTTCGAAGTCTCCCCGACGATGATCAACGTCAAAGATGTACACGCCGATCTCTACGGCTCCTATACACTTCAACTCCAAGCACAAAAGCGAAAAGCCAAAGCCTACGAGCCGCTCTATGTACGCGTACGCCTGCAAGGTAGAGGCTATCCTCCCGAGATGAACGATCCTCTTGCAAAGATCGAAGGAGTACAGAAACTCCAAGACAAACCCCGTAAAAAGATCCTCTACAAAAGCGACGGCGCACATGTGGAGTATATCTTCGACTACGCACTCATCTCCAAAAGCTCTTTTACGCTTCCCCCGATCACCCTCAAAGCCTACGACTATCATAAATACTACACGCTCCAAACGGAGCCGATCCACTTCATCGTCACCCCGCCGAGCGTGAAACCGGACTCCAGCGACGAGCCAAAGGCGATCGAACCCTCCTACAAAGCGCTTGTGCGTTTTTTCAAACTCTTCGCGATCTTTTTGGGAGGGTTTGTCAGCGGAGCGATCTTTTTGCTCATCCTTTATAGAAAATTCGCCCTTCTTTTCGCTTCGAAAGAGGAGCTGCTCAGCTATCTCGCACTCCATCATCCAAAGGAGTACGAAGATCTCAAACACCAGATCCTAAGCGGCAGACTCTGGCCCGTCAAACTCAAAGTGTTTAAAATCTCACGAAAGGATAAGTGATGATCCAACTCAAAAAAGAGATCCAAAAGGTTATCGTAGCCCAGGAGGAGATGATCGACGCCCTCATCATCGCACTACTGAGCCAAGGCCACATCCTCCTCGAAGGGATGCCAGGACTTGCGAAGACCACAGCCATCAAAACTTTCGCGAAGGCGCTCGACCTCGATAGCAGCCGCGTCCAGTTCACTCCAGACTTGCTGCCCAGTGACATCCTGGGCGCTCAGATATTCAGTCCCAAAGAGAACGACTTTCTCACCAAACTCGGCCCTATCTTTACCAACGTTCTCATCGCCGACGAGATCAACCGAGCCTCCCCAAAAGTGCAGAGCGCCCTGCTCGAAGCGATGCAGGAACGCCAAGTCACCATAGCCCAAGAGTCGCATCCCCTCCCAAATCCCTTCCTGGTCCTCGCTACCCAAAACCCTATAGAGCAAGAGGGCACCTATCCGCTCCCCGAAGCCCAGCTCGACCGCTTCATGTTCAAGATCCTCATCGACTACCCCGACTCCCAAGCAGAACTTGAGATCCTCAAAAGAAGTGAAAGCGACTTCGATGTGGTGATAGAGAAAGTGGCAGACAAAGAGGAGATCGCGAAGATGCAAGAAGAGACGAAAAAGGTCCATGTGGACGAGCCACTCAAAAACTATATCGTCCAGCTCATTCAAGCCACCAGAAAGCATCCAGAGCTGCTCTACGGATCGAGTCCAAGGGGTGCTATCGATCTACTCAAAGCCGCGAAAGCGAGAGCCTATCTCAAAAACAAAAACTACGTCGAGCCCCACGACATCTTGGAGATGGTGCCACCAACGCTTCGGCACAGGATTATTCTTAGTTTCGAATCAAGAGCAAAAGGAGCCACGCCAGATTCGATCCTCGAAGAGATAGCTAAGAGTGTGCCACTGCCATGAAAAGTATCATCCTCAAAGCAAAAAAGGCGGTCTATTCATCACAGATCGGGCTATTCCAAGCACCCCGCAGCGGTGAGGGATACGACTTTTTCGATCTGGAACCCTACGACTTCACCAGCGACGCCAAGAGGATCCACTGGCCAAGCTACGCCAAAACAAGAGAGCTCTACACCAAGATCTTCAGCAAAGAGGAGCGTAAAAACATCCTGCTGCTACCGATCCTAAGCGGCTCGCTCCATTTTGGCTCCACGCGGCTCAAATCCGAAACTCTCCTTGAGGCCCTGGCGATCCTGGCCTACTCGGCCTTTCGCTATAAAGAGCGGCTCTTCATATTCGACCGACAGATCAAGCATATCTACGAATTGGATCTCTATCTCGAAAAACTTGCAAACACCCCACTTCTTGGCAAAACAACCACACTGAATTATCTCAAGAACAACACGCCTCATCTTACCATCGTCATCGGCGATTTCCTGGAGCCTCTCGATCTCGGCTTCCTCGCGGCAAGAGACGATCTAGTGGCTCTGATTGTGCGTGATACGCTGGAAACGAGCCAGGTGATCGAAGCCAGAGCCAATCTCGTCGATACAGTGAGCCTATCTCAAAAAAGCGCCAATCTCGCATCCTCCATGCCCGCTTACCATGAAAAAATCGCCATGGCGCTCGCAAAAGAACTGGATCGTTTCAGATCCTTAGGTGTCGAGTGGCTGGAACTTTTCGAATATGAAGATGTCTTTACGAAACTGGCACTCTTTTTTAGGAGTCGATGATGGATCTGTTGCCTCTGCCAAAATTCTACCATCTACCGATGGTGATAGGATCGTCGCTGCTGATCGGGGGGATGCTTCTTTTACTCATTGTGTTGTGGCGAAAAAGAAGAAAAAAAGCCCCTATCGACTTCCACGATCCATACGATCTGACCAAAGCGCTTCGACAAAAGGGCTCTTCTGCTCAAATAGAAGAGCTTCTCAAAGAGCTTGAAAAATACAAATACCGCCCCGACGCTCCGCCCCTTCCACAAAAGCTGATCCGACGAGTGAAAAAAGTGCTACAATAAACAAAAAGGAGGTGGACATGAAAAAGATGCTTTTAGTTCTTGTGACGGCTCTTGGACTGCTCGCTGGAGAATACAGCGGTTTCATGCATCCAAAAAAAGGAAGCTGGGCCAAGTACGAGATCATAGGTGATGATGGAAAGCGGATGATCTCGATCACCAAATATCTGGGTACGATGAAGTACCAGGGTAAAAAGGTGCATATCATCGAGAGTGAGATGGTGATGGGCAAAGAGAGATTCGTCACGCAGCAGTGGAGCGCGGTGGATGACGAATCGATGATCAAGAAGGTGATCACGCTCACTCCCCAAGGGATCATGTGTATGAGCGAGGCGATGTTCATGAGCGGCAACCAGCAACAGACCCCGCACCATCTAAGAACACCGAAAAAATATAGCCCCAAACTCCCCCATATCCGCTACGCCACCTACACGCTTCCAAACGGAAAGAAAATACCGGTGGCTATCTTCAAAGAGAAAAATTCCGAGGTATGGGTGAGCAGCAAGGTGCCCTTCGGGATCGTGAAGGTGATCAGCGGAGGAAAGGTGAGTTTGCGTCTTATCGACTACGGTCTTAGTGGAGCCAAAGCGGCCATTCCGATCAAGGAAGCGAAAGCTTGCGTACCGATCTCCCTGCCGTTTCCGGCCATGTAGGAGCCTAGCGCTCCTCGATCTCTTCGAAGTCTTCGATGATCTTTCGCTGCACCTTTTTGAAATCTTCGTACTTTGCGATCTTGTCCTCAAATACCACTTTTGAGTGTGGAAAGTGCTCCATCAGCTCTTGGTACACGGCGATCTTCTCTTCGGCCGCTTCGTTGATGATATCGAAAAGCTCTCTGATCTCCTCTTTGGAGGTCACGGCTCTGAGGATATCTCGAAGCATCCTCTTGCGCTCTCTAACCTGCACGTCTTCTCCAAATTTCAGTCCGATCACCTTGATGTCGAGTCGGCTGAGATAGACGCCACATTTCACAGGTGCCAGGATCCACTTTTGCACAAGCTCTATAAATCCCTGGTCCTCCTCATCTTCACACGCTATTTCGCACTGCTCCTCTTTGAGATCTTTTGCAGCTTTGAGTGCGTCGAAATCCTTTTTGAGTTCATCGAAATCAAATCCCATACTCGTCCTTTAGTCGTTGGATAATCTCCAAAAGCGCCGCATCGTCGATATGGCGCCTCTCTTCATCGGTGAGGAAGTCGAGCTTCTCACCCTTTTTCACAGCTGCAAGCAACACCCCTTCAAGACTGAAATGCTTTGCCGCTTTTTCCTGGAACTCCGGCATGAAAATGGTGATCTCAACCTTCGAATCGGCAAGGTTGGAGATGAAAAAGCCGAAATCCTCCTCGTTAATGTTGATACCGATCGCCATGAGTCCCTCCGAGGCGATCTCCTTGTTGATCACACTGACAAACGCCTTGCCGAAAACATCCTCTCCGGCAACGGCGATCAATTTTTTCCCATGGATATCCGCTGGATTCATTTTAACCCCCACAACTCTCTCGCTGCATCCTCTTCGGCCGCACATCTTGGGCAGAGCCGCTCACCACCAAAGTAGCTGAACCATGCCCCGCAATCTTCGCACCGTATCACTTTGAACTGCGCCAAAATCTTCTGTTTTGGCTCGAAAAACTCTTTGGTGTCGAAATATTTGCTCAGTTTGATACTATCCTTTTCGCACACATCGTGACATAGATGGCAGCGAACGCACAGAAGCGGATCGAAGTAGATTTTCGACTGCTTCTGGTCACTGCTGAGGGCTTCGGTGGGACAGATGCGATAGCAGATCGAGCAGTTGTCGCAGCTATCGTCGATCTCTTTGTCGCTGGTGAAGCTCAGATGCTCGTTTTCCAGGTACCTGTAGGCCTCGGGTCGATCCATCTTTTTCAGGATCGTAAAGAGGAATTTACGCTTGTTGGGGATCTCCTTGTTTCTGATCGCTTGAGCGGCAGCGGCATCAAGGGCGATGGTGGGATCTTCCAGCGATTTGATCTCCTCTTCGAACTCCCCTTTGATCCTTGCGGCCCCTTTGAGCGTGAAGATATTGAAAAAGTCTCGCCTCTTCGGCATCTCTTCCTGGCTCAGCGAGAGCTTGGCCACCTCTACGCCCTCTTGCTCCATCGCTTCGAGGATATAGTTGGCCTCCGCCACGTTGGACTCTATCTGAGGCAGGCATCGATGGGCGATGTCACACTCCGCGCAGTGTCCCACATCGAGCACCACTCTCTTGGCTACCCTCAAAGCCACGAGATACTCCACATTCAGTCCCGCCAAGCAGAGGAAATTGTCCTTGCAGGAGATCGTCTCTTTTTCCTCTTTCAAAAACGAAAAGATGAACTCCAGTGGATCGAATCCGCTCAGCTCTATCGCTTCTGTGGGACAGACTCCGACACAGCCACCACACTCCACACAGCGGTCTTGATAGAAGCTCACGGCCCCGCTTTGCACCGCCACCGCTTCAGTCGGACAGATGCTCTCACACCGGTCGCACTCGCTAAATTTCGAAAAGTAGCGTACACATCTGGAAGGATTGAGTTTGATCAAACTGTAACCTCGCTTAGATGTTCGAAGTCTTCGAGCAAAAACTCCAGAGCCAGCTTCGCCGCGTCTTTGTAAAAGGGAGTTCTGGCCTGCTCGGCTATGTTGATGAAATACATAGGAGCAAACTGCAACAGATGCTCTTGCAAAAACTCTTTTTGCGTCTGGCGCAGGCTCTTTATAGCCTCATCCTGTTCCTCTTTCAAAGCCTCCAACTCAGCTCCTACAAGCATCGCCATGAACTCCAGCTCAACACCAATATGATCGGCACTGACCACTCGAGCCTTTTCATAGTCGACTCTATAGCCAAAATCGTTGTAGATTTGAAGCACCGGATTGGCACCGCCGCTCTCGATCATCGCGTCTTCTCTGGTATAGAAGGTCTCGTACGGGATGAGGTGCAAGATGGCGATATCGGTGAAATCCACGTTCAAAACCTCATTGATCAGTTTGTAGCGGCTTCTCTTGTGTCGCTCTTCCCAGGCTGCATAGTTTGGAAAGAGCTCTTTGAAGTTCTCCAGCTTCTCTATCTGAGCCAGGGTTTCGCTTTCGAGCTCTTGGATGAAAATTCTTGAAAGCAGTTCGTACATCGATTTTCTACTCTGAGCCAAATCCATGGCAATCCTTGATCAAAGTTTATGATATAGTAACAAAGATAAGCTTTATTGATGATTACGCCAAGAGTTTGCAAAGAAGTTAAAGGAGGCTAAAGAATGAGAAAAACACTGCTGTTGAGTGCCCTGCTCACCTTCGCACTAGCACTGGATGATGGAGCGAAACTCTACACCAAACATGGCTGCTATGGATGCCATGGTGCCAATGCACAAGGTGGAAACGGATTTCCGAAACTAGCCGGAAAAAGTGTCTACTACCTCACAAAGAGGCTCAAAGGCTACAAAGCTGGAACGATCCACTCCAATAGAGCCGACATGATGAAACCTTTTGCACAAAAACTCAGCGACAAAGAGATCGAGATCCTTGCACATTATCTCAAAAGTCTTGGGAAAAAGAAGCAAAACGACGAAGAACGGTATTATGAAGATTTCATCATAGGAGATAGTAGTGGGAGCTGACCCAAAGCCCAAGGGCTTTGGCATCATCCCTTGTAGAGTGGGTTTTTGTATGCGTTGAGCGTAAGCGGTGTCGCCGGTCGTTTGATGAACGGTGGTCTTCTGAACTTCTGTTTCTCTGTGATCGGTCGAGTGAGTTTGTCTCTCCAAGCCTGGAAGGTCTTGAAGTTGTTTTCGTAGTTGACATAGATATCGCCGTAATTGTCGCCAGGTTTCGCTTTTTCGACGATGACCTTTTGATGCCACGCGTGGTTTCCTGCGATCGGATCTGGATGCACAGGTGCCACAGCGTTTTGCCACGCACCGGTAAGACCATCCCACCAGATGTTGTCAAGATCTTTGTTGATCTCTTTGAACTGCCAGCTATCTTTTCGTTTGAGCATACCTTGTTTGATGCCCTCTTTTGCTCGCATCTTCCCGATCTTACCATCCATACTCATCTTGTAGAGTGGTGCACCGAGTCCCATGACACCAAGTCTGTGTTCGAATCCTGGGATCTTGACCGTATCTTTGAGTTTCCATCGTCCCGCGTGGTGACTGCATGCGAGCACTCCCGGTCTCGTAGCCTCTGTCGGAACGGCCATACCGACGAAATATCCGCTCTCCAAACCGCTTACAGTATCGACGATGCGCACTCTGATCTTGTCTCCTCGTTTGATACCAAGTCTCTTCGCATCGCTCGTATGGATCCATATAGGGTTATGGTTGACGCTAATCTCCATAAGATGTTTGGAGTTCACGCTTCGTGTATGGATATTGTATGGCAAGCGATAGATGGTGTTGAGCGCGAACTCGTTGTCACCCTTGATATAGTCGTGGTGTACCTGAGTGACCAAGTGGATCATCTCTTTTCGCTCTTTCTCGTTTCTTGGATAGATCGGAATCGCATACTCGTCCCAGTTGTATTCAGGCAACCAGTCGCAGAAGAAATCGAGACGTTTGTCCTGCGTATGGAATCCGTGATAGACCTTTCCATCGATCTCGACACCAAATGCTTTGCCATCGTGATAGAGGACGTCGTATTCGTCTTTTTCTACCTCGCTGGCAGGGATCTTCTTACCGTGAACATGGTAGTATGTTCCATCGAACTCGATCTCTTCTTCTTGAGGTTTATAGATATTGGTCTCTTCCGTCCACGCACCCCTGTCTCTCATGAACTCGTAGCACGGATACTTGCTGTTTGGATATGCTGCGAGTGCCGCTTTTTTGAGTTTAGGTAGGTTGGCAAAAGCAGCGTCGTAAAGCTCTGGGATCGTGATCGGTCTGTTCGGATCCTCTTTGCTCGCCCAGTACTTTTTCACGCCATATTTGCCTTCCGGATCCACATAGTGAACCATGAGGTTCGCCCAGAATTCGTTCTCTTCCCACACTTCACCAAGACCGGCTTTGATGTGCGCTTCGAGTGTGGCTTTTGCCGGATCTTTTGGTTTCCATCCCATCTTCTCGAGTGCCACGCGAAGTGCCGGCTGTCTAAAGGCAGTCCATCGCTCAGGCTTCGTTGGAGAGGACTGCTGGTCGTGACGCTCACCAGATAGCCCCACAGGAAGAACATAGTCGCAGTACCAGTTGGTCTCACTCCATGTAGGTGAGAGGTTGAACGTCAACTCGAACTTGTCTTCTCGCTTGAGCGCTTCGATCCATCGAAAACCATCTGGATTGATCCAGACAGGGTTGTACATCCTCGGAACCCATACCGCGATCTTTTCGGCAATGTTGAACCCTTTTTCATTCCATTTCTTTCTCCACTCGTCATCCATGATGAGATGTGGTAGCAAGAAACTCATCTCATAGGTTGAGAGCGGATACTCTGGCGGCCATGAGTAGTCGTTCCACGTATCTACGGGCTCTGGAGCCTTTCCTGCAACGGTCGCTTTGAAAAACTTACCGTTGACGCTGATCTCATGCCAATGGTGAAAGCTCGTTCCACCAACGTCACCTCTAAGTGCTCCGCGTAGAGCAAGAAGCAAGAAACCGGCTCTTGTGTTCATCCAACCGCCTCTGTGTCCGATAGTACCGGCTCGCCACAGATAGGTCGCGATCTTGTCTTCCGCATCGAGTAGCATCTCCCAGAGTTGATCGAGCTTGTACTCCTGGCCTTCGAGTCGACACTCTTTGACGACGAACTCCTGGGTGTAAGGGCTGTAGAGCTCTTTGAGCATCTCCACGAAGCTCTCATAACTCTCGTCTTTTGGCATCTTGGAGATATAGCCTCTATCGACCATGAGCTTGAGGTAGTCTCTGTTTTTCATCAACTTCTTCCAGTTGACCCATTTGCTCACGAATTCGTGATCGACGAGGTCCTCTCCATTTTTGCCTTTTTCGTTGAGGACTCTATTGACGAGATAGAGATAGAGCGCCGCTTCGGTTCCTGGCCATACAGGAAGCCATAGATCGGCCATACCAGCGGAGTTCGAGAGCCTTGGATCGATGACCACCATCTTGGCGCCACGTTTTCTCGCATCGGCGATGAGTCCCGCACTTTGCTGGAAGTAGTGCCCAGCGTCTGCCGCGTGGGAGGATTGCAAGAAGATGAGTCTAGCGTTGGCCCAGTCCGGAGAGTTCCTATCGTCGTTCGCCCACTGGATCGATCCTTCCCTCGCACCGGCACTACAGATGTTGGTGTGAGAGTCGAAACCATCAAATCCAAGTGTATGGGGAACTTTTCCACTAAAGCCGTTTTCGTTCGGTCGACCTACATGGTAGATGAACATCTTTCTTGAAATGGGATCACCCTTTTCAAGAAGCTCGGCCACCTTCTTGCCGATATCTTTCATCGCATCGTCCCAGCTGACTCTTACCCATTTTCCTTCACCTCTTTTGCTTCCAGGAGCACGTTTGAGCGGGAACGGGATACGATCAGGATCGTACATCTGGGACCATACCGCATACCCTTTGGCACAGTTTCGTCCGCGGCTTCCGGTATGGAGTGGGTTCCCCATATATTTCTTGACCACGAGGCTCTTCTTGTCCACCCATGCCGTCAGACCACACCCGGCCTCACAGTTGCTACATGCGGTCGGAACGATTACGTAGTCGTTGACGTAGATACCATCGGGGTTCTCCTCGCTTTGGACCCCTTTTCTATCGATACCACCTCTTTTCCAATCATCCCCGTCGAGCTCTTTGAAATCGTCCCACTCTTCAAGAGGCGGATAGAAGCTGAGCGTCTTTGGCGTATCGGTGAATTTCGCCGTCTCCTGGCTGTTCGCTTCGGCAATGGTGCTAAAGACTCCCTTGCTCACTGCTACCGTGGCGACAGCTGCGGCTGTACCTTTGAGAAAATTTCTTCTACTCTCTAAAAAACTCATATTTGCACTCCTTAACTAAGAGGTAGTAGTTGTGGGATTATCAGCCATACATGTTTTGCGATGTAAAGCCCAACAATGGCGCTGACACTTGCCAAAAGCAACAATGAACTGCTGCGTGACTTGAGGCTGAAATAGACCAGAATCATCGGAATGATGAATGCGAGCCACTGTCCAGCCCAGAACATCACGTGGTACGGTCCATGCTCTTTGATATAAGCGATGGTAGCGGCCACTTCTTCAGCTTTCATGTGTCCGAAATAGTACTCACCCATATAGATCGTGAAGCTAAGAAACGCGCTCGCTCCAAGGATAATAGCAAGGTCTCTTTTGACTTCGTAGCTCCAGCCTTGACCGATGATAAGCAGTACCGCACTACCGCATAGAAGTGCGGCAAGGAGCATCTGCGCTAGTTCGGTAGGAGTTTGCCAAAGCTCTCTCGCACTCGCTTCACCCATGATGGTCGCGGTGTAGAGCGTCACAGGAATCGCAAGAACCACTGCCGCTTTGAGCAAAGGATTGTATAGATGCTCGAGCTTGCACTCTTTTTTGAGCAGATACTTCTTGACGGCAATAACAGCCATGATGAAAATGATACCTGTAAAGACCGTCGCCATCCATGCACCTACGGTGATCGCGCTTGTCCAGTGTGGATAGGCGAAGATATGCCACATTCTAAATGGCTGATGAAGATCGAGCAGTGTGAAAAGCAAGAAGATATTGAGGAAGATGAACGAGATGATAGGCATCCAAAGTTTTACCTTCTCTCCCACTTCGTCATTGTATCGTGCCAGCAGATAAGCACCTACAAGCACCACACCGGTACCGATACTTTTGGCCCACATATTGAGTGTAATCATCCATCCCCAGATGACCTGAGGAATAGGAACGTCAAGCGTTACGATCGCATTGGTCGCTGCTACTGTATGTTCTACCATTAGTGACCTCCTATATGGTCTAGATGAGTGATTTTGTTGAATAGATTGTATCCCTCTTCTCTTTTTGCCGCGAGAGGATTGAGATGAACTTCGCCACCACCCACGTAGAAATGTTTTGGATGTGTGTTTTTCTCAGGTTTTCTCACCCTTACACCGCTACCTTTTTGATGTTCCATAATATATCGGGAGATATGGCTCGTCGGATCGTCGAGATCACCGAAGATATTGGCTTCCACAGGACATGCCACCACACACGCGGGCATCATGGAGCTTGCGATTCTATGCGCACAGTAGGTACATTTGTCCGCCGTATTGGTCACTGGATCCATATAGATCGCCCCATATGGACAGGCCATCATACAACCAGCACACCCGATGCAGCGC
>Ga0256833_1001097_pt1 | contig 20295 bp, 15 predicted proteins | sample 356284metaG_FD_190535 | JGI IMG/M metagenome (GOLD analysis project Ga0256833, IMG submission 190535) | Hydrothermal vent microbial communities from Mid Atlantic Ridge, Atlantic Ocean - 356-284 | ecosystem: Environmental > Aquatic > Marine > Hydrothermal vents | place: Atlantic Ocean: Mid... | reverse complement strand
TATTATGATGGCGGCGAAAGACGAGGAGAGCACAATAATGCCTGTGGCCCTATGCGAAAAAGGGGCCATGCTGTAAGATGGGGGACGGGGCGGCAGACCGTCGGTTCTTTGGTCCCTGGAGACCGTCACGGAGTGAAGGTCGCCGCCCCGTAAACACCCAAAGTCCGAACAGTTAGCAGGGCCGGAGAGCCCGAATTGATAGCCAGGAGGCTATCACCTTTTATCGGACCTGGGCGATTTTCTGACAAGGAGTGTACCATGAAAGCGCCGTTGTATGTGGGAATTGATGTCAGCAAGAAGCATCTGGATGTGGCCTTAGGGCCCGAAGACCGGCGACCTTTGCGGGTGCCGAATACGCCAGCGGGGATTGAGGCCCTGGTGGCGGAATTGCAAGGGAAGGCGGTACAGTTGGTGGTGTTGGAAAGCAGCGGGGGATGGGAACGGGGCATATTGCGCGCCCTGGTGCAAGCGGGGATTACCACGGCCCGGGTTCCTGGGGGGCGGGTGCGGCATTTTGCCAAATCGTGGGGCCAACGGGCCAAGACGGACGGGATAGATGCCCGCATGTTGGCCCGGTATGGGGAACGGGTGCAACCGCGGCCCACGGTGCTGCCGAGCCCGCAACGGCAACGCTTGGATGCGTTGGTGACTCGGCGCAAGCAGTTGGTGGACATGCGGACGGCCGAAAGCAACCGTCTGGAGACGGCCGAAGAGGAAAGCGTGCGGCAGGGGCTGCAGAAACACATCGCCTGGCTGAATGAGGAAATTGCGGACCTGGAGCAACGCATCGAGGAGCACATTGTCGCCCACGAGGAATTGGCCCAGCAGCAGCAGTTGTTGACCAGCGTGCCTGGCGTGGGCGTGGGAACAGCCAGGGTCTTGTTGGCCAAGATGCCGGAATTGGGCCAGGTCAATCGGAAGGAAATTGCCTCGCTGGTGGGGGTAGCACCGTTCAACCGGGATAGCGGGGAGAAGACGGGCAAACGCTATATTCAGGGCGGACGGGAGGATGTGCGGGCGGTTTTATACATGGCCGCTTTATCGGCTATTCGCTTCAATCCCCGTTTCAAAGCCTTTTATCAACGCTTACGCAACGAGAAGGAGAAGCCCTTCAAAGTCGCCATTGTCGCCGTGATGCGCAAACTCCTGGTCACCCTCAATGCCATGGTGGCCACCCAAACGGCCTGGCATTTTGAACCTGACCCTTGACTTTTATCACAGTTACTCCGTGGTTTCTTTTTTATCCGCGGTTATCCGCGTGCATCCGCGGCTTCCTTCCCCCGGTGCAGCATGCTGCTCCCCTACCGGGCCGGGCGACCTGCCGGGTCGCCCCTACCGTTCTCCCCGCTGTCTGCTTCCTGCTATCTTTCTTCCGTGTTTTTCTGTGTTCATCCGCGGTTTTTTCATTTTATCCGCGGTTATCCGCGTTCATCCGCGGTTGTATTCCCTCCCGGGTGCAGCGCGCGGCGCGCTACCGCGGCGGGCGACCAGCCGGGTCGCCCTTACCGCGCCCACCGCGCTCTACCCCTGCCTGGCTGCCGGGCTATTCCTCCGCCTGCACCGCGGCCATGCCTTTTTGCACATCCACCCGGGCCAGCAAGGCCATGCCGGCGATGAAGAAGACGATGAGCGACACGATGCTTAGCCGGCTGCTGTGGGCCCATTGGCTCACCACGCCGAAGAGCAGCGGCCCCACGATGCCGGCAAATTTGGCGCTCACGCTGAAGAAACCGAAGAACTCCGCGGATTTGCTCTTGGGGATGAGCCGGCTGAATAGCGAGCGGCTCAGGGCCTGGCTGCCGCCTTGCACCGTGGCCACGGCCGCGCCCAGCAGCCAGAAGTGCACCGCTTTGCTCATGAAGTAGCCGCCAATGGCGATGAGGGTGTAGACCACCAGGGTGATGTAAATGCCGTTTTTGACCCCAATGCGCCTGGCCAGATAGCCGAACAGAAACGAGAAGGGAATGCCCAAGAATTGCACCATCAACAGGGTGCCGATGAGGTCCGTTTGCCCAATGCCAATTTCCGCCCCGTAGATGGTGGCCATTTTGATGATGGTGCTGATGCCGTCGTTGTAGAGCCAGAAGGCGATGAGGAACTTGAAAGCTTCTTCGTAGCGGCGCAAATGGCGGAAAGTTTCGGCCAGTTGCACGAACCCGGCCCGAATGGGATTGCCCACCGCGCGGCCCACCTGGGGTCGTCCGGGCGGTTCGGGCACCCATTTCCACAGGGGAATGGTGAAGACCAGCCACCACACGGCCACGCTGAGGAACGACAGCCGGGTCATCAGGCCCACTTTGTCCTCGGGCGCCAGCATAATCATGGCTAAGTTCACGGCCAGGAGCAAACCGCCGCCTAAGTAGCCCATGGCATAGCCCCAGGTGGAGACGAAGTCCACCTCGTCTTCGTCCGCGATGTGAGGCAGCAGCGCGTCGTAGAATACATTGGCCGCGGCAAAACCCACATTGCCGATGATGAAGAACACCGAGGCTTTGAGCCAATCGCCGGTGCGCACGCCATACAGCAGCGCGGTGCCCAAAATGCCCAGCAGCGCGAACACGGTGAGGAAGCGCTTTTTGCCGCGGCTTTGGTCGGCAATGGCCCCCAATACCGGGCTGATGAGCGCGACGATGAGCAGCGCGATGGTGGCCGTGTAGCCCCAATACGCGGTGGCTTTGTAGCCTGGCAGGTTGGCCGCGGCCACCTTGTGATAATAGACGGGCAGCACCGCGGCCATGATGGTGGTGGCGAAGGCCGAGTTGGCCCAATCGTACATCACCCAGCCCCATTGGGCCTTGCGTTTGGCTTTGGGGTCGTGCGACAACCCTTGGCTCATGGACCTACCTCCTTGGCGCAAGCGCCATGTCATACGGCTATAAAGGGGAACACCGGGCGCGGGACATGGTTGCCATATCATCTACGAGAAACACCACGACCCGCGCCAGCGAGGGGCGCGGGTCGTGGTGCACTTCAATGGCGCTGCACATCGGGTTCCTCAGGCGGGCAGGCCTTCGGCGGAAGATGCCTCGGTCGCGCTTTCGCCTTCTTCGTGCAGGAAGACCCGGAAGGTCACCGTCAGTTTGGCGAAGTATTGCCCTTCGGGCCCGTCGCCAAATTCGCATTCGGTCACCTGGGCTTCGAGCTGGAGCTTCTCGGTCTTCAGGGTGACCACCTGACCCGGTGCCGCTGCCACCACCGTCCCCCGGGCTTCTAAGCGTTGGCGGGCTTCTTCGTCGGCGAAGAGCTCGGGGGTGCACAGCACCGCGGTTTCGGTGCGAATGCCGGCTTTGTCGAACAGCCAGACCTCGAAGGCGCGCACATACTTCGGCTGGGTTTCACTGGCCTCGGCGAAGCTCAACCCGGCCTCACCCAGGAACTCGCCGCTGGCCGTGTCGATGGAGAAGGATTCGTCGAAGTAGTCATCGCCGAGGGTGTAAGTAGTGTGGTAGGAGGAAAGGGGCGCGGGGCCGCTTTCACCCACCACAGCCGCACCGGGAGCCATGGCCGCGCCGTCGGCCGCCTTTTTCTTGCGCATGAAGAAGAAAATGCCCCCGATGGCCGCCAGGCCTACCAGCACCACCAGGCACAGACCAACCAGCGCTAAGCCCGATTTGCCCTGGCCGCCGCCTTGCGCGGCTGGCCCTTGTTCAACCGCCGCGGGGGCCTGCCCCAAGACAACACTCTTGAAGCGTTCGATGTCAGCCGGGTTCAGGTAGCCGGGGTCCCGCGTCACTTCCTCGAGCACTTTGGGGGCCGCATCGCCCAGACCCTGGTAGCGCACCTTGGCCAGGTCCGCGTTGCCGTTGTAGGTGAAGGATTCGATGACCATGCGCATGTAGTCGGCCCGCCAGGTGGGTTCCAAATGCTGCGGTGCGGCATCGACCCACTTGACCGGCGCAATCCACCAGCCTAAGACGAACCAGCCGAACAGCGCGCCGATGAGGAAGACGACCAGCCAGGTCTTCCAAGGCAGGGATTTGACGATATCTTTGAGTCCAGCAAATAATGCGCCCATAGCCGCTCTCCCTTAGAGATTGCGTAGGCCGTAAGCCTATCGCCTCAAGAACGCTGTATAACTTTCTTGAATTGTAAACCAAATCGCGAAAATATGCAACATCTGGCGGGCATCTTTTTTCGGGGCGTTTTCGGAGGGTGGGGTGAGATTGGTGGTTGGAAGTTGGCCGTTGGTGGTTGGAGGTTAGAAGTTGGCAGTTGGTGGTTGGAAGATGGCGGGGCCGCGCTCCCTCCCCGCTGACTGCTGACTGCTCTTTTTCATCCGCGTCTATCCGCATGCATCCACGGTTGCATTCCCCGCCGGGCGCAGCACGCTGCGCCCCTACCGCGTCGGGCGCACCGCCGTGCGCCCCGGACGACCCACCGGGTCGCCCCTACCGGGCTCCCTGCTCACCGCTCCCCGCTCTTTTTCATCCGCGTTCATCCGCGTCTATCCGCGGTTTCATCACCCCACCGGGCCGGGCGACCAGCCGGGGCATGTGGGCGCAGCACGCTGCACGCCTACCGGGCTCCCCGCTCTCCGCATTTTTTCATCCGCATGTATCCGCATGTATCCGCAGTTCCATCTTGCCGGGTCGCCCCTACCGGGCCGACCGCTCTCCGTCCCATTCCTGGCTGCCGCTGTGAAAAGGGTTATAAAATGACGATTTTCGCGCTTTCCTCTTGCGTTTTCAGTAGATTACAGGTATACTTGGCTTAATCGGTTTGGCGTTCGCCCGCGTAGGGCATCATTTTGGCCGTTGCATCCCCCCATACCCCTATCTTTATGGAAGGAGGAGTCTATGACTCGCAAGTTTTGGTTGATTTTAGCCCTTTTGGCCGTGGTGGCCCTGGCCCTGGCTGCGTGCGGCGGCTCCGGCGGTGAGCAAGCCGCGGCCACCCAGGCGCCGGCCGAGGCCGCGACCGAAGAGGCCGCCGGCCCCGCGACGGGCTATGGTTCCACCCTGGCTGCGGTGAAAGAGCGGGGCTATTTGATTTGCGGCGTCAATTCCAAGGTGCCGGGCTTCGGCTTCCTCAATGAGGAAGGCAAGTACGAGGGCTTCGACATCGACTTCTGCCGCGCGGTGGCGGCCGCCATCTTCGGCGACCCCGAGAAGGTGGAATATCGCCCCTTGAGCGCCAAGGAGCGCTTCACCGCCCTGCAAACGGGTGAAATCGATGTGCTCATCCGCAACACCACCTGGACCCTGACCCGCGACACCGAGGTGGGCGGCAACTTCGTCCACACCACCTTCTATGACGGGCAGGGCTTCATCGTGCGCAAAGACAGCGGCATCGAGACCTTGCAAGACCTGGACGGCACGGCCATTTGTGTGCAAACCGGCACCACGACCGAAGCCAACCTGCGCGATGTGCTGGATGCCAACGGCATCGACGCCGAAGTGGTGGTCTTCGACGATGTGGAAGCCGGTTGGGCGGCCTATGAAGAGGGCCGTTGCGATGCCTACACCACCGACAAATCGGGTCTGGTGGCCCGCCGCACCATGCTCAAGAACCCCGACGAGCACATGATTATGGATGTCACCGTCTCCAAGGAGCCTTTGGGTCCCATGGTGCGCCACGGTGATGACCAATGGTTCGACATCGTGCAGTGGGTGGTCTTCGCCACCTTCTACGCGGAGGAAGCCGGCGTGACCTCCCAGAATGTGGACCAGGTGCGGGAAACCGCCACCAACCCCCGGGTGCGCTCGTTGCTGGGCCTGGAGGGTGACCTGGGCAAGAAACTGGGCCTGGACAACGACTGGGCCTACAATGTCATCAAGTATGTGGGCAACTACGAGGAAATTTACAACCGCAACCTGGGCCCCGACACCCCCACTTACATCCCGCGCGGGCTGAACAGCCTGTACACCGAGGGTGGTTTGCTCTACGCGCCGCCGTTCCGCTAAACCGAGCCCCGATGCGCCCCCCGCTGCCGCGACCGGGTGGCGGGGGGCGTCTTGCATTCCCCCGCGTCCTCACCGCCCGCAATGCGGAGGCTGCCATGTGGCGGGATTTGACCTGGCAAAATTTTTGGCGTGACGAGCGGTTTTTGCGGGTATTCGGCCAGGTGGTTTTCGTCGTGGTCGTGCTCGTGGTGGGCCGGTTCCTCTATGTGAACATGTACACGGCCCTGGAACAACGCTCGTTGCTGCCCGATTTTGGCTTTCTCAACACCGTCGCCGGTTTCGACATCGGCGAGGTGCCCTCGTTCATCGACTATTCGGGCGCGTCGCCCAACAAGATGGCCTTTTTGGTCGGCCTGGTCAACACTTTGCGGGTCAGCGCGCTGGGCATCGTGTTCGCCACCATTGTAGGCGTCATCGTCGGCACCGCGCGCGTGCTGCCCAACCCGTTGGCCCGCGGCCTGGCCACCGCGTATGTGGAATTTCTGCGCAATGTGCCCCTGCTGGTGCTGCTGGTGTTTTGGTATCGGGGCGTGTTCATCGTACTCCCCCGGCTGGCCGAAACGCCGCTGGTGTGGGGCCGCCAGGATTTGCCCGATGGCAAATTTCGGGCCTGGCTCATTTTGAGCAACCGGGGCATGTCCATGGCCTGGCCCGTGGGCACCGAAAGCTGGCCGGCATACCGCCTGTGGTTGTGGCTGGCCGTGCTGGCCGCGGTGGCCGTGTATGTGGGCCTGACCTGGTACGCCCGCCGCACGGGTCGTGCGCCGTTGACGCTGGTGTGGGCCGTGGCAGCGTTTTTCGCCGTGGCCGCGTTGGGCTTCCTGGTGGTGCAGGCCACCACAGGGCAGGCGCCGCTGCGCTGGGCCGTTCCTCAGGTGAAGAAGCGCCTGGTAGCGGGCGGGCTGAAACTTTCGCCCGAGTTCCTGGCCTTGCTGTCGGGCCTGGTGATTTACACCGGCGCGTACATCGCCGAAGTGGTACGGGCCGGGTTGCAGGCCGTGAGCAAAGGCCAAATCGAGGCCGCCCGGGCCCTCGGGTTGACCACTTTCCAGACCCTGCGCTTCGTGGTCTTTCCTCAGGCCCTGCGGGTGATTGTGCCGCCGTTGACCAGCCAGTATTTGAATTTGACCAAAAACTCGACCCTGGCGGTGGCCATCGGGTACCCGGACCTGTTCAATGTGGCCGGCACCATTTTCAACCAGACCGGGCGTTCCATCGAGGTCATCGTCATCATCATGGGCGTATATTTGAGTTTCAGCCTTATTACCTCGGCCTTCATGAACTGGTATAACCGGAAGATTCGCCTGGTGGAGCGATGACCATGTCTCAGCCAGCATCGCAAACTTCGACCGAGGCCCTGCCCCCGCCCACCGAGCGGTATACGCTGTGGGGCTGGGTGTACAAGACCTTGCTCACGCCGTGGTACAACCTGCTGCTCACGGTGGTCAGCCTGTGGATTTTGGTGGCCTTGCTCAAGGGCACCATCGGCTGGGCCTTGCGCGCCCGGTGGGAAGTCATTCCGGCCAACATTCGCATTTTGATGGTAGGCTCGTATCCGGCCGAGTATGTATGGCGGGTGTGGGCCTCCATCTGGCTGGTGGCGTGGGTGGTGGGCTTCTCGTGGGGCGTGTGGGTGCGCCGGCGGGAGCGGGTGGCCTGGGTGCTGCTGGCCGTGCCCGTGGTTCTGGCCGTGGTCAACCGCGGTCCGGCGCGGTGGTATTGGCTGGCCGCGTTGGCCCTGGCCTTAGTGGGCTGGGCTGTGGGGCGTTGGGCCCGGCCGCGCAAGGGCGGCGTGTGGGCCACGGTGCAGTGGGTGCTCTACTTCCCCGTGTTCGTGCTGCTGGTGCGGGGCTGGGGGTTGCCCGAGGAACCGGCGTGGAAATTCACCGTCGCGGTGCAGTTGGCCGTGGTGGTGGCCTCGCTGGTGGCCGGCGCGTGGGCGCCCCGGGTGCCGTGGGTGGCCGTGGGGCATCTGGCCGTTTTGGCCGCCGGGCTGGTGCTGGGCCCGCCGTGGCGGGGCGCTTTGCTCATCGCCGCGGTGGTGGGCTTCATGGTGTGGCAGGCCGCGCGGCGTTATGCCCATCTGGCCGGCATCAAGCGCCTGGCCCTGCAGGTGACCCTGGCGTATCTTCCCCTGCTCATCTTCGTCTTCTTCGCCTACGAGCCCCTCAGCCGCACCTGGCTGGCCAAGGTCAATTCCAACCATTGGGGTGGTTTGCTGCTGAACATCCTCATCGCGGTCTTCGGCATCATGTTCAGCTTTCCTTTGGGTGTGGCCTTTGCCTTGGGGCGGCGCTCGTCGTTGCCGGTGGTGCGGCTGTTCAGCATTCTTTACATTGAATTCGTGCGCGGGGTGCCGTTCATCACCATTTTGTTCATGGCCCAGGTGATGTTCCCCATCTTGCTGCCCCCCGAGATGTCCATCGACCGGGTGGTGCGGGCCATCATGGGCGTCATCATGTTCGCCGCGGCCTACATGGCCGAAAATGTGCGCGGCGGGCTGCAGGCCATTCCCAAAGGGCAGTATGAAGCCGCGCACGCGTTGGGCTTGAGCGCGACCCAAACCATGCTGCTCATCATCCTGCCCCAGGCCCTGCGGAATGTGATTCCCGTGCTGGTGGGCCAGTTCATCGGCCTGCTGAAAGACACCACCCTGGTCACCATCGTGGGCCTGCTGGACATTTTGGGCGTGGCCCAAAGTGTGCTTTCCAACCCCACCTGGATTGGCACCCAGCGGGAGGTTTACCTGTTTGTGGCCCTGCTCTTCTGGGTGCTAAGCTATGGCATGTCATATGCCAGCCGCCGCCTGGAACAGGCCTTGGGCGTCGGGCAGCGGTAATCAAGGAGGCTATCGTATGAGCGAGTCCCAAGCTACTCTGAATAAGCAATACCAACCCAGCGTGCACAAGCAAAGCCACGCGCGCTACGACCAGGAGCCCATCATCATCGCCGAGGATGTACACAAGTGGTATGGCCACTTCCACGCGCTCAAGGGCATCAACATGAAGGTGTGGCCCGGCGAGGTGATTGTGATTTTCGGGCCTTCGGGTTCGGGCAAATCGACCTTCATTCGCTGCATCAATCGGCTGGAAGAACACCAAAAGGGCCGCATCGTGGTGGATGGCATTGAGTTGACCCACGATGTGCGCAACATCGAAGCCATCCGGCGGGAAGTGGGCATGGTGTTCCAGCAGTTCAACCTCTTCCCGCATTTGACGGTGCTGGAAAACATCACCCTGGCCCCGATTCATGTGCGCAAGTGGCCCAAGGAAAAGGCCGAGAAGATTGCCATGGAGCTGCTGGCGCGGGTGGGCATTCCCGACCAGGCCCACAAGTATCCGGGGCAGCTTTCGGGCGGCCAGCAGCAGCGGGTGGCCATCGCCCGGGCCCTGGCCATGCAGCCCAAAATCATGCTTTTCGACGAGCCCACCTCCGCGCTGGACCCGGAGATGATTAAGGAAGTGCTGGATGTGATGATTGAGCTGGCCCAAAGCGGCATGACCATGCTGGTGGTGACCCACGAGATGGGTTTCGCCCGAGCCGTGGCCGACCGCATGTTCTTCTTCGACAAGGGGCAGGTGGTGGAAAGCGGCACGCCCGAGGAGATTTTCACCAACCCCAAGGAAGAGCGCACGAAGCAGTTCCTGGCGCAGATTTTGCATTAGCCACGACGGTCGGCGACGGCATCGAACCGGGCCACCCTGGCTGGCGTCAAGGGCGATCCATCGGGGTCGCCCTTTGTGTTTGGACGGGCGGTCGCCCGACGCCGTTTTGCCGGCTCGCGCCCCCTGCGCGCGGTAGCGCCGAAGCCCGGCCCCGGCGTTCGGGCTCGCCGCGTGGCATAGCCAAAAGCCCCGCCACGGGGGCGGGATGTTTGCGCGGCCAAGGGCTCCAAATCCCCCTCCCCCTTCGTAAGCGAGAGGGGCCGAGTGCGTTTCTGGCGCCTCGCGCCGGCCAAATTCCCCCTCCCCTACGAGGGAAGGGGGTTAGGGGGAGGGGTTTCGGCAAGTCGTACCCGCCGCTTTGGCCCTGGCAAAGGCGGGCTCACACCCCGGCTTCGATGTCGGCTTGCACCCGGCGCACGAACGCGTCCAGGCCCATGGTGCCCAGGTCCTGCTTGGGCCGTCGGCGCACGGCCACCAGCCCTTTTTCCACCTCATTGTCGCCCACCACGAGCATGTAGGGGATTTTTTGCTTTTCGGCCCGGCGAATTTGCGCGCCCAGGCGGTCGCCGCTTTCGTCGACCTCGGCCCGCAGACCCTGGGCCCGCAGCTGCGCGGCCACCTCCCGGGCATAGGCCCGGTGGCGGTCGGTGACGGGCAAGATGACCACCTGCACCGGTGCCAGCCACACAGGGAAGGCCCCCGCGTAGTGCTCGATGAGCACGCCCAAGAAGCGCTCGGTGCTGCCCAAGATGGCCCGATGCAGCACCACCGGGGTGTGCTCCTGGCCGTCGGGGCCAATGTAGGTCAGGCCCAGGCGGGCCGGTTGGATGAAATCGACCTGGATGGTGGAGAGTTGCCACTCGCGGCCCAAGGTGTCGCGGGCCATGAAGTCGGCCTTGGGGCCGTAGAACGCGGCTTCGCCATAGGCCTCGGTGTAGTCCAGGCCGCTGGCATCCAGCGCGGCCCGCAGCGCGGCTTCGGCTTTGTCCCATTTTTCCGGGTCATTCACAAACTTGCCTTTGCCCTCTTTGTCGCGCAGCGAGAGGCGCACCTGGTAGTCGGTGAGGCCGAAGCGGCCCAGAATTTCCTGCACCATGCGCAACAGCAGCGCGAATTCCTCTTGAATTTGCTCGGGCATGAGGAAGATGTGGCAGTCGTCCTGGGTCAGGGAGCGCACCCGGGTCAGGCCGTGGAGTTCCCCTTTTTTCTCGTAGCGGTAGAGGGTGGCGAATTCGGAAAAGCGCAGGGGCAGTTCCCGGTAGGAATGGGTGCCCATCTTCTTGTACAGGGTCATGTGGCTGGGGCAGTTCATGGGCTTGAGGCGGTAGCGCTCTTCGCCATCCACCATGGGCGGGAACATGGCATCCGCGTAATTCTGCAGGTGCCCCGATTGGGCGTAGAGGTCCTCTTTGACCAGATTTCCGGTCCACACATGGGTGAAGCCGTAGCGGGTTTGCACCTCGCGGACATACGATTCCAGCAGGTGGCGCAAAATTTCGCCCTTGGGGGTGAACAGGGGAATGCCGGGGCCGATTTCGTCAGGGGCGAAGAGGAAGAGCCCCAACTCCTTGCCCAGGCGGCGGTGGTCGCGCTTCTTGGCTTCTTCCAGCCAGTTGAGGTACTGGCGCAGCTCTTTGGGCGTGCGCCAGGCCGTGCCGTAAATGCGGGTGAGCATGGGTTTGGTCTCATCGCCCCGCCAATACGCGCCGGCGATGGACATGAGCTTGAAGGCCTTGGGGTTGATTTCCCGGGTGGATTTCACATGGGGCCCGCGGCACAGGTCTTCAAAAGTGGCGTGCTTATAGGTGGTGAGCACGGGTTGCTCGCCTTCGGGCAGGGGGTTGCCATATTCGTCGGTGCCGCGTTGGAGGATGTCGTCGATGAGCTCCAGCTTGTAGGGCTGGTCCCGGAAGAGTTCCCGGGCCTCGTCGGGGCTGACCACCCGGCGGGTGAAGGTGTGGCCTTCGGCGATGATTTCCCGCATGCGGGCCTCGATGTCGGCCAGGTCTTCCTCGCGAATGGGTCGCGGCAGGTCGAAGTCGTAATAGAAGCCGTAGTCGATGGGCGGGCCAATGGCGATTTTCGCGCCGGGGAATTTTTCGAGCACGGCCTGAGCCATGATATGGGCCAGGCTGTGGCGAATGCGGTAGAGGTCGCTGTTGGGGTAATCGTCGGGGATGGGGGGTGGGGTGAGCTTTTGGGGCATGGGGCACCTCCTGCGGAAGAAGAAACGCCCGCCCTCGTCTGGGGCGGGCGCTTTGGCGCACGCGGTTCCACCCAGTTTGACCGCGGCACAGGGCCGGGCCATCTCTGGGGGCCGATAACGGGGCCCAGCCGGTTCCCTTACTGACCGCGCCACCGCGCGGCGTTCGGGGTTCCGCTCGCGGGGGGTTTTCGCCGGACCGCGCCGAAGGGGCCTCGCAGCCCATGGGCCCCTCTCTCTGGCAACGCGGGGAACCGGCTACTCGTCCCGGTCAACGCGTTTGGCCTTTGGCAGTGGGCGGTACAGGACTTGAACCTGTGACCTCCACGATGTCAACGTGGCGCTCTAACCAACTGAGCTAACCGCCCAAGCGCCCTTATTATACTGCGTCGGTCGCGATTTGACAATGCTCGTGGTACAATCGCGGCCATGAAGCGTTGGTCCGTAGCGCTGGGGTTGCTCGTCAGCGCGGTGTTTTTGTATTTGGCGGTGCGCGGTCTGCACCTGGGTGAGGTGTGGGCCGCGCTGCGCGCCGCGCGCTATGGCTGGCTGCTGCCGGGCGTGGCGGTGTATTTCGTCGGCCTGTATTTGCGCGCCTGGCGCTGGCATTACCTGCTGCGGCCGTTGCAGCCCGTGCCCACCCGCACTTTGTTCCCCATCGTCACCATCGGCTACATGGGGAACAACATCTTTCCCGCCCGGGCCGGTGAGGTGATTCGGGCCGTGCTGCTCAAGCGTGCGCAGGGGGTGCCCATTTCCGCCTCCCTGGCCACCATTTTGGTGGAACGGGTGTACGACGGCGTGGTCATGCTGGGCTTCGTCTTTCTCAACTTGCCGGAACTGGCCCGGGTGGCCGGCGCGCATTCGGGCTTCGTGGGCGATTTGCAAACCCTGGCCCTGTGGGGCAGCGGCGCCTTTGGCGCGGCCCTGGCCGTTTTTCTGCTGGCCGGCATGTTCCCCGGCCGGGCCGAAAAGTGGTTGCAGCGCGCGTTGCGCCCTTTGCCCCCGGGGCTGCGGGCCCGGGTGTTGCCTTTGGGCCAGGCCTTTCTCCAGGGCCTGCGGGGGCTGGGTTCCCCCAAAGAGGCGTGGATGATTTTCGCCACCTCGGTGGCCATTTGGCTGCTGGAGACGGCCAAGTATTGGTTCGTCATGCACGCGTTTGCCTTTCGGGTGCCCTTTTTCGCGCTCATGCTGATGAACGGCGTGGTGAATCTGGCCACCACTTTGCCTTCCGCACCGGGCTATGTAGGCACTTTCGACACGCCCGGCATCGCGGTGCTGGTGACTTACGGCGTCGACAAAGCCGTGGCCGCTGCGTATACCCTCACCTTGCACGCCGCGCTGTGGTTGCCGGTCACCGCATTGGGCGCGTTTTACGCGCTGCGGGCCGGGTTGCACTGGCGGGAACTGGCGGCCGCGGACACCCTCGCCACCCAGGAGCCGACCCCATGAAGCGCATGGCCATCATCGGCGCGGGGCTCACGGGCCTGGCCGCGGCTTACGACCTGCGGCGGGCCGGGCATGAGGTCACGGTTTTCGAAGCCCAGGACCGGGTGGGCGGCCTGGCCGCCGGGTTTCGCGAACCCCATTGGGACTGGTCCCTGGAGTATTTCTATCATCACTGGTTCGCGTCGGACCGGCACCTGCTGACCTGGGCCCGGGAGCTGGGCTTAGCCCAAGGGGTGCGCTTCTTTCGTCCCACGACGGTGGTGTATCACGCGGGCCGGTTCTACCCCTTCGATTCGCCCCAGGCGCTGTTGGCCTTCCCGGGGCTGTCGTGGCCGGCCAAGGTGCGCCTGGGCCTGGTGACCCTGTTTTTGCGCCTCACCCGGCGCTGGCAGCCCCTGGAAGGCGTGACCGCGCACGCCTGGCTGCGGCGTTATTTGGGGGAAGAGGGCTACCGGGCCGTGTGGGAGCCGCTGCTGGAAGGCAAATTTGGGCCCTACTATCGGCAAGTGAACATGGCCTGGTTCTGGGCCCGGGTGCACGCGCGCACGCCCCGCCTGGGCACCTATGTGGGCGGCTTTCAGGCCTTTGCCGACGCGGTGGCCGAGCGTTTGCGGGCCCAGGGGGTGCGCATCCACCTGGCGCGACCGGTGCAGCGGGTGGCGCGCACCGAGGAAGGCTTTTGGGCCGTGGAGCACGCCGCGGGCCGGGAGCTGTTCGACGCGGTGCTGGTGACCGTGGGCCCGCCCCTGTTGCTGCGTTTGGCGCCCCAGCTGCCCGCGGCCTATCGGCAACAGCTGGCCGGGCTCAAGCACATGGCCGCCTTGACCCTGGTGCTGGCCTTGCGACGGCCCCTCACGGTCAGCGGCTATTACTGGTACAATATCCCCAAGCGGGCCGGTTTTCCCTTCCTCATCTTGGTGGAACACACCAACTTCGTTCCCGCGACCCACTACGGCGGCGACCACATCGTTTACGCGGGGGATTATTTGCCACCGGACCACGAATTGCTGCACTGGCCCGCGGAGCAGGTGTTGGCCCATTACGAAGCCGGTTTGCGCCGGGTGCAACCCGGGTTCCGGCGTGATTGGGTGCGCCAGTGGTGGGTGTTCCGCACGCCTTACGCGCAGCCCGTGCCCGAGGTGCATCATTCCCGACGGTTGCCGGACCTGCGCACGCCGCTGCCGGGCCTGTATTTCGCCAGCATGAGCCAGGTCTATCCGTGGGACCGGGGCACCAACTACGCGGTGGCCTGGGGTCGGCGGGCCGCCCGGCTGATGCTGGACGACGCGGCATAGGCCTGGCCCGGCGTCGGTTCCCCATGAGGAGGTGCAGGGGTATGGACGGCCATCCGCCGCTCATTGGCGAGCGCTTTCACCAGGCGACCAAAATTACACCGGAGGATTTGACGCGGCCTTTGCCCCCGCGGCCGCCGGCGCCCTCGCGGTTCAAGTCGTATCCGGGCCCTAAAATCGTGCTGCCGCCTCCCAAGGCCGCGGGCTTGCCCTTCGAGCAGGCCTTGCGCCGCCGGCGTTCGGTGCGCGCGTTTCGGCCCGAGCCGCTGCGCCTGCGGGAAATGAGCCAGCTGCTTTTCGCGGCCCAGGGCGTGACGGCCGCCCAGGGGGACCGCCTGCTGCGCACCGCGCCTTCTGCGGGCGGGTCGTATCCCTTCGAGGTGCATGTGGCCGCGCTGCGGGTGCGGGTGCTCACCCCCGGCGTGTATCATTACGACCCTCGGGACCATAGCCTGACGCTGCATCAGCGCGGCTGTGTGGGCAAGCGTCTGGCTCGCCTGGCGCTGGACCAGGCACACCTGGCCCAGGCCGGCGCGGTGTTCGTGTTGGCCGCGGTGGTGGACCGGGTGCGGGCCAAATATGGCGAGCGGGGCTGGCGTTATGCATACATGGAGGCCGGGCACATCAGCCAGAACCTGTATTTGCAGGCCACTTCGTTGGGCCTGGGTTCGGTGGTTGTGGGCGCGTTCCTCGACGATTTGGTGCACGCGGCTTTGGGTCTGGAGCCTGACGAAGTGGTGCTCTATTTGCACGCGGTGGGGCGGGTAGCCGCGCCTTAGGGCACGGGCGTGGCCCCGGGCGGCGGAGATGTGGGCTCGGGGGTGGGCGGCGGCCCTTGCATTACCGCTACCCAGGCCGCGTTGGCCGTGGCCCCACCCAGGCCGCCCCAGGGAATGTACGCGCTTTCGGCGCGAATGGTGGCGGCCAGTTCGGGGCTGCCCCGGGCGGCCAGGTCGTCCAGATAGGCCCGGGTGGCTTCCACCAGCGCGGGGTCCAAACGCACCAGGTCGCCCTGGCCCCGCTGCAGGGCCTGGGCCACCACTTCCCAGGCTTTGAACAGCATCAGGGTGCGTTGCGCCAGGTCCGGGTCTTGCTGTTGCAACGCCTTCCATTCGGCCTGGTGCTGTTGCAGCAGCGCGATGTAATGCGCGCCCTGGGGCGTTTGCTGCATGGCCCGAAACACATAGCGGTAGGCCGACCAATCAATGCCCGCGGCCTGGGGCGGCAGCGGCATTCCTCCGGCAGGCAACACGGGCAGGGGAACCCCACGGCCCGACGCGGCCGTGGGCGCGGGTGCGGGCGTTTCGGTGGGTTGTGGGGTGGGGGTGGGCGTGGGCATCGGCGGCTGGGTGGGGCTGGGCGTGGCCGTGGGCGGCACGGGCGACGGCGTGAGGGTGGGCAGCAGGGTGGGCAATGCGGGCGCGGGCGTGCAGCCCGCCAGCAGCAGGGCGACCAACAGCCCCAGTGCCCAGGCCGGGTTCCGCCGAGATATCGGGGCCATCATACCTCCTCCTCAAGAACGCGTCCGAGCGCCGGTGGCCCGAGCAGCCGGGCCCGGTCGTCGGGGGCTGGTTCCAACACAAACACGGCCATTTCGGGTGGGCAGCCAAAGCGCACCCTGGGGGGAACCATGCCCAGCCCGCGGTTGGTGTAAAGCAGCATGGCGCCCACCCGATACCACCCCCGGGGGTAACGCTGGCCATAGGGCGGCAAAACCAGGGGGCCGACCCCTGGCAGACACACTTGCCCGCCGTGGCTGTGCCCCGAGAGCTGCCAGGCAAAGCGACCGGTGGCCGCGGCCTGGTCCGCGATGTCGGGCTCGTGGGCCAGCAGCAGGTCCGGAACTTCGGGCGGCAGGGCGTCTACGACGCGCGGCAGGTCATGGTGGTTTTCCATGACATCGTCTAACCCCGCGATGGCCAAAGCCCCGGCTCCCCGGCGCACCAGGGCCACCTCGTTGCGCAGCACCCGAATGCCCTGGCTGGTCAGGGCGTCCATCACCGCATTTGCCGAAACCCAATAGTCGTGGTTGCCCAGCACCGCGAAGACGCCCAAGGGCGCCTTCAGGCCCTGGAGGCCGACGCGCAGGTCCGCGGCCCAACGGGTGTGGTGGGTGATGAAATCGCCGGTGAGGACGATGAGGTCTGGCCGCAGGCTGCGGGCCGTGCGGTTCCACCAGGCCAGGCGTTGGGCCGTACCGAAGACGCCGTCCGCGTGCAGGTCGCTGAGCTGGACGACCCGCAGGCCGTGCAGGTGAGGGTGCAGGCCCGGCAGCGCGACGCGATAAGTGGGGATGCGCAGCCATTGGGGAGCGCCCCGGGTGACATACCACCACCCCAACCGGCCGGGGAGGGCCAGCGCCAGGGCCCCCAACCCCAACAGGCGCAAGGCATCGCGGCGCGAAAGACGGCGGCGCGTGACCATAGGGCTATAGCAATTGTCGCAGGGCCAGGGTAGCGCCCACGGCCAGCAGGGCTAGGCCGATGAACGCGGTCAGGGGCGTGTGCAACACATACCCCGCGATGACGGCCAAAAAGATGAGGCCGCCCGGCGTTTGCAAACGCCGGCCGCTGAGGCGTCCCAGGTCGTAAAGCACCAGGCTGAAGCCGGCCAGGCCCAAGGCCTGCAGCCCGGGCAGCAGCAGGCCCTCGGGCGCGGCCAGGGTGAGCAGCGCCGAGGCCGTCAGCAGTGCGGCCACCGCGCCCCAACGCCAGGCGCGTGACTGGTAGCGGTACAAACACCCCACGGCCAGAGCCAGGCCCAGTTGCACGGTGATCCACCACACGCTCATGGCGAGGGTCGAAGGCCCTAAGCCCAGCACGCTTTTGACCAGCATGGCCACCGCGTAGGCAATAAGCCACACCAGCGCGCCCCGCAACCAGGGAAGGCAGCGCGCCGAGGTGGCCCGGCGGTGTGCAGTCGTCGAACGGCGGGGGGACATGGCACCTCCTGCGATGGGGATAGGGGTATTGTACCGTAAGCCCGAGGGGGGAGGTTGGGGGTTGGAAGTTGGAAGTTGGAAGTTGGTAGTTGGAAGTTGGTAGTTGGTAGTTGGTAGTTGGTGATTAGAGGTTGGAAGGTGGTGGGGGCCGCGCATTGCTCCCTGCTGACTGCTGACCGCTCACTGCTCTCTGTCGTCTTTTTTCCGTGTCCATCCGTGCGCATCCGTGGTTTCTTCTTTTATCCGCGTTCATCCGCGCGCATCCGCGGTTTCATTTTTGGGCGCAGCACGCTGCGCCCCTACCGGCTCCCTGCTCCCTGCTGGCTGCTGACTGCTGTCGTTCATCCGCGGCTCCCTTCCCGGGCGCAGCCGGCTGTGCCCTTGCCGCTACTGCGTGGTCGCTACGCCGCCAGGTGGGCCAGCCAGCGACCCACCCGTTCGCCGGCGCGGCCGTCGGTGTAGGTGGTTTCGCGCTCGACAAAAGCGCGTCGGGCCGCGGCTTTGGCCTCGGGATGGGCCAGGGTCCGGTTGAGCGCGTCCCGCAGCTGCTGCGCATCCAGGGCCACTTCCCCCGCGCCCGATTGCAAAAAGCGGCTGTGGGTGGGCCAGTGGCCGATTTCCGACAGCTTCAGCGTGAACTTGCCCGGCCACGGCTCGGGCGCGTCGAGGCACACGCTCACCACGGGCGTGTCGTGGATGGCCGTTTCCACCACCATGGTGGAGTAAACCGTGGTGAACACATCCGCGTGGGCCATCATGGAAGATTTTTCGTCCATGTCTTCGCCCGAGTAGTAGCCTAAGCTGCCGCCCAAAGGCACGGGCTTGACCACATGCACATGGGGCAGCCGGCGGGCCAGTTCCAGCACCCGCTCCCGTTCGGCCGCAAAGTGGGGCACTTCCAGAAAGTGGTTGGGGTGCAGCCGAATGAGCAATTGGGCAGGGTAGTCCAGCCGGTCTTCGGCCACGAGGCGGGCCAGGGCTTCGATATTGGGGTAGTTGGGCGCGAAGGTGACGAAGCTGGCCGCGTAGGCGATGAGCTTGCGCCGCGGGTCCAGGCCGTGGCGCTGGAAGTAGTCCTGACGGGGCAGCACCCAACGACGCAGATAATAGCCGTCGTAGGACGGGATGCCGCCGATGTGAATGCGGGCCGGGTCCCAGTCGGAACCGTCGACGGCCTCGCGGCGCTGGATGGCGGACCACACATTGAGGGCCTGCACGGGCGCGCCGGGCAGGCTGTAGCTGCTGGTGTTGTCCCAGCCGATGATGACGGCCGCGGTGGGCACCTGATGGCGGAAGTGGGCCTCCCGCAGCAGGTAGCGGTCCAGGCGCCAGCCGGGGGTGCTGGCCACCACCAGCGCGGGCCGGTATTTGGCGAACAGGTCGGCATAGAGGCGGGGTGTGTAGCGCCATTGGGCGCGCACCACGGCCTGGCGGGCCCAGCGCCAGCGGCGCATGAGTGCGATGTAGGCCCGGGCCAGTTGCAGCATGGCCTTGCGCCGCCCTCGGGCCTCGAAAGCCACTTGCTGGATGTAGCTTTCCACCGCGCCGAGGGGAATGCGCTTGGACGCGCCGGCGCGGCGCAGGAAATCGAGCCACCATTGGGCCCGGTAGTGATGACCGTGGAAGTATCGCCGGGCCTGGTCCAGGCGCAGGCCCTCGAACACCAGCCCGGGTCGGCCGAAGCGTTGGCTCAGGCGCTGAGTGAGCGCGTCGTCGGTGAGCACGACCACCTGGTAGCCGTGTTCCAACAGGGTGGGCACCACATCGCTTTGCAGGAAGTAAACCAGGGCCAGCCCATGGTCGGCACTGATGAAGATGGTTGCGCTCATGTCCGTCTCTTCCCCTTGACAAACCCCGGGCCCGGCCATACAATTTTGGATGCCAAGCGGGCGTCGCCAAGTGGTAAGGCAGTGGCTTCCCAAGCCACCATTCGCGGGTTCGAATCCCGTCGCCCGCTCCAGCAGCGAGCCCGAGGTGTTGCGCCTCGGGCTTGTGTTTTGGGCCTATCGGAACAGGCCGCCCAGTTGCAGGGGCTCGCTGGCCCGGTCCAGGGCCGCGATTTCGTCGGGAGTGAGCCGCCAGCCCAACGCGCCCAGGTTGCTGCGCACCTGCGCCGCGTTCTTCGCGCCGGGAATGGGCACCGCGCCCTTGGCCATCACCCAGTTGAGGGCCACCTGCGCGGGGGTTTTGCCGCCGTGCCCCTGGCCGATTTCCTCCATGAGGCGCAGCAAAGGCCGCAGCCGTTCCAGATACGCCGGTGGAAAACGCCGCCCCCGGGGGCCGCGCGGGGGCCGTTCGGGCGTGTATTTGCCCGTGAGCACCCCCATGGCTAAGGGGCTGTAGGCCAGAATAGTGATGCCGTGCTCGCGCGCGTACTCGAGCAGGCCGTTGACTTCGATGTCGCGGCGCAGCAGGCTGAATTCCACCTGGTTGGAGGCCAGAGGAAAGCCATGGTGCTCCAGCACAGCCTGGGCCCGGCGGGTCTGGGCCAAATTGTAGTTCGACACCCCACCGGCCCGGGCCAACCCGGCTTGCAAAGCCCGGGCCAGGGCCGTGACCCACACTTCCACCGGCCGTGGGGGCCAGGGCCAGTGGATTTGGTACAGGTCCACGGCCTCCCGCTGCAGGCGCTGCAGCGATTTGCGCAGCGCGCGCAACAGCGCGGCTTGCCGCCATCGCCAGGGGTAGGGGAAGAACTTGGTGGCGATGAACAGCTGTCGGGCCAGGGGGTGCTCGGACCGGGAGGCAAACTGGGCCAGAAAGCGCTCGCTGCGGCCCAGGCCATACACCTCGGCCGTGTCGAAGAAGGCAATGCCGCCTTCCAGTGCGGCCTCGAACGCGG
>Ga0256833_1001096_pt1 | contig 20306 bp, 14 predicted proteins | sample 356284metaG_FD_190535 | JGI IMG/M metagenome (GOLD analysis project Ga0256833, IMG submission 190535) | Hydrothermal vent microbial communities from Mid Atlantic Ridge, Atlantic Ocean - 356-284 | ecosystem: Environmental > Aquatic > Marine > Hydrothermal vents | place: Atlantic Ocean: Mid... | reverse complement strand
GGGTTAAAGGCAAAAGGGCACCCTGTCGGTGCAACAGGGGTTTCTATGGCTGTTGTTGTTACAAGGCAGTTAATCGGCAATGCCTTAGGGCATCAACTTGAAAACCCTGAAACAGGGCTTATTTTCAACATAGGTGGCTCTGCTGCAACAAACTTTGTAAGTGTTTATAAGAGAATTAAGTGATATTAGAAAAACTTTTTCCACTTTGATTTCTTTTTACCAAGTTTTTTGCGGAGCTTTTTCTTCAACTTCTGCTCCGCTTTTTTCTTTTTCTCTTTGAGTTTCCTCTTTGCTCTGCTTTTAAATGCCTTTTTTATCTCTTTGAATATAGGTTTTGTGTCAACCTTCACCTTCGGGTTGTCTATAACCCCTGAAAGATAAACAGGGAATGTGAGTTTGTCTATCCTCTCTTCTCCAAGTTCAGGGATTTTCACTATGGAATTGTTAAGTTCAATATTTAAAATCGCATCAATTTCAACATCTTTTCTGTTGAATATCTTTCCATTGCCTTTAATGTTTGTTTTTCCATCTCTTATGTACTGCTGTTTAAGTTTGACTTTTTTCAAAACATCGTCTGTGTTTAAGTGATTTAGAGAAAATGTGAAGGTGTTGTCTCCATTTTGATTTGTTAAGCCTTTGAGTATTAACTCAAACTTCAATGTGTTTTTAGAGGATTTAAGGTGGATCTCAGGGGGCATTTCAAGGAGATTGGGGTTTGTTGAAACCTCTTTCATAAAAAGGGAAAGGGTTTCATCTTTGAGCATTCCGTATGTTTTAATATTGTCTGCTTTTAATTTCCCTATTGAAAAGACAGGGTATTTTTCAATCAGGTGATTTGCCATCACATTTTTATAGCCGTAACTTTCAGCCTCTCTTTTCAACCTCTCTTCAAGAGTTTCTCCCTCTTTACCTGTGTATTTTTGCACCTGTTTTGCTGATTCCGAGATCTTTTTATACCATCTTTTAAGCTTCTTCAATTTCCTTTTTAATTCCTTTGCATTTGCAAGGTATTGCTCAAGAGAGTTGTTACCTGCTTTTTCTTCCTCTTTAACTTCAAGGGGTTTTAAAAGTTTGCCCTTAACTTTTCTTTTTTTACCTATTTCAGCACCGAGTATTTCAACATTGTCAAGCCTTAGCCTCTTTGTCAGCAAAGCCTTTGTGCTTATGTCTGCAACAATTTTCTTTGCCTCGAATAAGTTTGTGTCCGGTTTTTCAGGGTCGCATATCTGCAAACCCTCAATTATAAACCTGCTTTCAGATAATTCAATGTAAGCCTTTTTTATGTTAACAGTTGCGCCGTTTGCCTGCTCAAGCCCGTTTATTAACTGTTTTTTTATAAAGTTTCCTGCAAGGAAGTTTTGAAAAAGGAAAAATAGCAAAACAAACACAAATACAATTGCAATTCCCCACAGGCGAAGGGGAAAGGCTTTTTTTGACATAACTTCTTCATAGTCTTTATCTTTTCCTTTGCCAAAAACAATGAATATAATTGCCTTCCCTAAAAGAGAGATGGAGATCCTGTAAATTGCAGATTTCTTTTCTTCAGCCTTTACCATGCTCTTTCTGAATGTCTTTACTATGAGAACAACAGTTATTCCGAAAACAATTCCTGCAACTATGCCTGTTAAAAGGCTTCCTGTTGTAAGGTAATATTCAAAGCCGAAGAATGCAAAAACAGGGGAGTTTATAAGGGTTTTGAAAAAATCTCCAGTGTGCCCGTTTAACAAGAGTTCTCCTATTTTAAAGTTAAAGGGGGTGAGGATATATGATAAAAGTTTGCCTATTGCAAAAAATGACAGCGAAAGTCCTATGTTTGCATTCAATATGAGAATAAGGAGAATTGTCAGTATTGTAAGCCCCGCTGAATGCTGAAAGTCGGGAATAAATCCAAGTATTGAGCCTAAAAAGCAGGCCATAAAGAGTTGATAAGGTGTTGCATTTCCCCTTAAAATCTTTCCTATCTTTCTTGTAATAAGCATACTTTCTCCTTAAAACAAAGAATCTTAACAGAGATTATACATCTAAATTTTTATTTTTTAAAAAAAATTTCAATCTAAAATCTGTGGCATAACAAAACTCTCAGGTTTGATACTATTGACATAATGTGTTTGACAGGTTAGTATTTGTAAGTACAATGAACTTTGTTGCATTGAACTTTGGTGTGTGCCCATAGCTCAACTGGATAGAGCATCTGGCTACGAACCAGAAGGTTGGGGGTTCAAGTCCCTCTGGGCACACCAGTTTTTATGGCTTTTTGAAAAATCCAAACAGGTCAGGTTCCTTTGTGGATTAAAAGGGAATCCCGTGAAAATCGGGAACGGGCCCGCCGCTGTGAACGGGGACTGAAAGCCATTATGCCACTGCCTTGATTTCAAGGTGGGAAGGCGGCTTGAGGGATGATCCGTGAGTCAGAAGACCTGCCTGACCTTTTAATGCTAACGGAGGCTTGGCGATGGTTTCTATTCAGATCGCATATTTCTAATCCCAATAACAAATCAGGAGGTTTTATGAAAAGGTTTTTTTTAACTTTAGGACTGGTGTGTTTTTGTTTTTACGGTTTTTCTTTGAATGCAAGGTTTCAGGTCAGGGAAGAGGTTGTTGTCAGTGCAAACAGGGTTAAAGAAAAGAAAAAGGATGTGGCAAAAAATGTAAAGATTATTACAAAAAAGGATATTGAAAAGATGGCTGCAGAAACAGCTGCGGATGTGCTGGCAAACATTCCGGGTGTTATTGTTTCCTCAAATGGGGGATATGGAAGCTTAACTTCAATTTATTTAAGGGGGGCCTCACCATCCCATACAATAATTATGGTTGATGGTATAGAGATAAATGATCCGATGTCCCCTACAAGAAGTGCTGATATTTCCTCAATTCTTGCATCTGATATCGAAAAGGTTGAAGTGGTTTATGGATCCGAGAGTGCTGTTTACGGTTCGGATGCAATGGCAGGTGTCGTAAACATTATAACCGTTACAAACAGAAAAAAACTTAATGTTTTTTTTGAAGGTGGGTCAAAATCAACTACCCATACAGGAGTTAATCTGCAAAACAGACAGGGTAATCTGTTTTACTATGCAAAAGGTTTTTTCTTTGACACCGATGGTATTTCCGCTGCCGATAGAAGTTTTGGAAATACTGAAAAAGATGGGTACACCAACGCTACATTCAGTGGTGGGATTAAGTACAGGTTTGATAAGAGTGAAGTGAGTACTTCTTTGATGTACATAAACATAGACAATGACCTTGATAACTTCGGTGGTCAGTACGGGGACAGCCCCTCTTTTGAGGCAGATAGGGAGGATTATTACGGGAAATTTGAATGGAAATATCTTAATCCGTTTGGACTGGATGGTTATTCAAAATTTTTGTATAATTACACTTCTGTTGACAGAAATTATGACAACGATAACAAAAATTTCCCTCCAATAGTTAATTCCAATTACAGGGGAGAATTTGATAAATTTACACTATTCAATCTTTTGAACCTTGGGAAAAATTCAAACATAAGTTTTGGCATTGAGCACAGTGAAGAAAAGGGGCATTCATACTATTACACAGAAACAAACTGGGGACCTTATGAGAGTGTTTTTAAGAAAAAGTCCGTTAACACAGACAGTGTTTTTGTAAATTTTGTTAAAGCATTCTCTAAGGTCACAGTTAATGCGGGTTTAAGGTACGATGATCATGATGAATTTGGAAGCAAAACCACCTTCAATGCAGGCTTTGTTGTCCCCATTACCACGACCCTTGATTTTAAAATAAACGGAGGTACAGGTTTTAAAGCGCCTTCTCTTTTCCAGTTGTATTCAAGTTTTGGTAATACTGATTTAAATGCTGAAAAATCTGACAGTTTTGAGGGCTTTTTTGAAAAAAGGCTTGTTGAAGGGAAATTGATTTTGACAGCAGGTTACTTTTACAACAAATATAAGGATTTAATATATTTTGATATGAAAACCTATAAATATGCAAACGGACAGAATGCAGAGACCAAGGGTGTTGAAACCACTATCCGGTATAATGGAAAGGTTTTTAACTGGCATTTTGGATTTACGAATATATCCTATTCTGCAGATCAGCCCTCTTATTTTTATAACAGACCTGAATCGACCATGAACTTTGGTTTAAGTTACACACACTTTAAATGGCAGTTTAACATTTCTGCACTTTATTACGATGATAGAACCTCCTTTGACTATTTGAATTTCAAAGAGGTTAAATTGGATAGTTTTACGGTGGTAGATCTAAGGATAAATTACAGATTTAACAGGAAGTTTACCTTTTATGTTAAAGGGCACAACATCTTTGACGAGGATTATGAGTATGTTTATGGATACGGCACTCTTGGTGCTGTTTACTATGCAGGGGTAAGGTATAGCCTCTATTAAAAAATCAGGGGGGAACTTTCCCCCCCCTTTTTTATACCTCTTTCAGGTATCTAAGTCTGTATGCAAGGAGTATGTAGATAAACCCGAGAATAAGCCTTAATCTCCATAGCACTTTTAGAATTACTTTTACACTATGCCAGAATGGTCTATTCCAGAATGCATTCCACATTGCTTCAGTTATGTGAATTTCAGTGGTTTTAAAAAAGATTGCAAGTATAGTGGGCACAAGAAAAAGAAGTAGTATTGGTGTCCCGATTAGAAACCACTTTGCCCCGCTTTTTGAGGTATATGTTTGAAGCAATGTATGGGTTGAAAATATAATGCCTGTGTACATAATGGCATAGAGGAATACGGAAAAACTGTCGGTATTTAATTTCTCGGTTGATACTATTTTTGTTGGTAGAGTAATATTGTATCCTGCAAACTTGAAAAACAGTATTAGAAGATAGAATACAGTTATTGTTAATACTATTGTAATAACCGAGATAATTATCATTGAAAGTATGTTTGCGACAACAATCTCTCTGTCTGAAACTGGAAGCCTTAAAAGGAAACCGTCTTTGTTTAAATTATCTCTTTTAATAATGGTTGCAATTATGTAAATAAATAATCCAAGGTTTGTAAGGCTTAAGTCTATTCTGGCATTTATGGGGGTATCGGGGCTAACAACTGCTTTCAGTGTAAAGGCCCAGAGAACAAGAATTGTCATAATTCCGGTTATTAACAGGGGGACCCTTTTGCTTTTCAAAAGATATAATCTTAAAACCGCAAGCATACATCCTCCTTTTTATGCAAATATTTCAAAAATATCTTCTAATGTAGGTTCTGTAATAATGTGTTTGATACCCAGTTGTTTAAGGTGCTCTGCTGTTTCTTCTGTGTTTTTGCTTAAAATAGACTTTTCTCCCAGGAACCTTCCTGTTTCCCCTTCGAGTTTTTCGTCAGGTATCTTCTCAAAGGTGAATTTACTGTACTTTTTTTGCAATGATTCCATTGAATCTTTTAAAACAATCTCGCCGTTTTTCATTATCACGGCAACATCAAAAAGGTTTTCTATTTCATTGATTAAATGGGTTGCAACAATCAATGTTGTTTGCTTTTCCGCAATGATGTCAATCAGTGTTTTGTAAAAGTATTTTCTAACCACAGGATCGGTAACCCCAAGTGGCTCATCTAAAATGATCAGCTCTGGGGAAGGGCATAGAGTCAGGATCTGAATTGCCTGCATTTTTTGACCATTCGAAAGAGAATTAAATGGTGCATCCCAATCAAACTCAGTAAATTTTTTAATCCTATCCTCAAGATCTTTGTCCCATTTGGGGAAAAGGCTCCTGTATGCCGGAAGATACTGGTTTAACGACAAATTGGGGAAGAATTCTATGGGAGATGGTGCACTGGTTATCGTTTTTAAAGCACTTTTAATGGTTTTTCTGTTTAAAACTGTTCCTTTGTAAATGATTTCACCCTGATAGTTTATAAGTCCCAACACACAGTTTAAAAGGGTTGTTTTCCCTGCACCATTTCTCCCTAAAAGGGCATAAATTTTCCCCTTTTCAAATTCTATTGATAGATTCCTGATTACCTTTTTATTAATAAAAAATTTTGTACTGTAACTTTTGGAAAGATCTTTAATTTCAAGAAATTTCATAACTCCTCCCTGAATTTTTTGTTGATTTTATTTATTAATTCTTCCTTTGAAATGTTGAACTGCTTTGCCATTCTGATAACATCAAGTATCTTTTCCTCAAGAATTTTGCTTTTAAGCATATTGATACTCTCTTTCCCAATGCTTTTGACAAAAACTCCAATTCCTCTTTTTGTTTCCACAAACCCTTCCAGTTCAAGTTGTTTATAAGCCCTGGCCACAGTATTTGGGTTGAGGCGTAAATTAACTGCAAGTTCCCTGATAGACGGAAGTTGACTTCCAGGCATAATTTCCCCTGAAGCAATCAGGGTTTTAATACCGTCTATCAACTGTTTGAATATCGGAATTTTGCTTTTTGAATTGACTGTTATCAGCATGTTACCTCCATATCCTTACTGTTCTACTGTAATAATACAGTATTACACATCAAAATGTTTCAAAAAAATTAATTTTTTAAAATGTTATCTGTGGGATATAACTGAAAATCGAGGGCTTAAAAAAATAACTTTACTGTTTTCAAGAAGTTTTAAGTATTTGTTTGTTTCTTTTTTTCTCACAATAGCGATTGATTTTTTTTCCTTTTTCCATTTTTTTAAAAGGTCATCAATATGGATGAGAACCTTTTTGGTTTCGGGGTCAGAGTAAATGAATTCCTTGTCAAACCTTGTTTCTATAGGGTGTATTCCGGTGTAAAGTATGAAACTCCTTGAATTGAATCCCACAAGGTACACCTTATCGGGTTTTGAGGGTAATTTATTTATAAAATTTGCAGTGGTTTTCATTGTGAATAGATATTTTTCAGGTGATTGAGCAATTAAGGTAAGTAAAATAAGAAAAATAGTAACATTTTTAATCCCGGAAAATATTAGAAGGATTTTATTTGAGTTGATAAGAAAAATTGAAATATTTATTGCCAGAACAATAATTGTAATTAAAGATGTGAAAAAATTTAACGGGATGTGTTTGAAAAAATAGAACCACAAAACAATTGCAATTTCAAATACTGCAAGAATATTAAAAACCGCACATTTCTTTTCTCTGTTGAATAGCAAGTGTGAAACAAGTATGGAAAGTGATGCCAGGGAAAGAAGAATGTAAAGAGATAGTTTGCTTTTGGGAATTGAAAACAAGATGATTGGATAGATAAACGAGATAAAGATAAGGGTTAACATTTTGTTTTTTTTAATATTTGAAAACCTCTCTCTTAAAAGGAAAATAAAAACAAAAACAAAAGGGTATGCAGCGTAAAGCAAGACCTCAATAAAGAAATAAAAGGGTTTTGGATGCCCGAAGCCATGGCTTGAAAACCTTGACATTAACTGTTTTCCAAAAAGGTAATTGAAAGAGTTGGGGATATTTAAAAAGATGTAAAAAAACCACCAGAACCCGATGATAAGTGAGAGAAAAATGGGGATTGGCTTAAAAACACTTTTAACAAAATCCAATTCTCTGGCAATGTATCCCCATAATATTATTACAGGTAAAACCTCGAAGAAGCCTATAGGCCCTTTGGTTAAACCGGTTAAACCAAGGGAAATCCAGAAAAGGTACAAAAAAATCCTTCTGTTATCTCCGTAAAGTTTTAAAAAAAAGTAAAACGACATAAGAACAAAGGTTAACAGGAAGATGTCTGTTGTAACAATCCTTGATGCAATAATAATCAGAGGCATGGTTGCGAACACAAATGCAGAAACAAAAGCCCTGTCTTCATCTTTGAACACCTCAAATGCTATTAAAAAAACCAGAAAAACGCACAAAGTTCCAAAAAGGGCAGCAAAAAACCTTGCCCCAGACTCGTTTACTCCAAGGAGTTTATATCCCAGTGCGGTTAGCCAGTAAGTTAAAGGAGGTTTTGTTATATGAAGGATCTTATTCTGGGTGGGAATCAACCAGTGATTGTACACAAGTGTTTCGTATGCGATCTCACAGTACCTTGCATCTGAGGTTTCTGTAAATGGAATGTACGATTCTAAAAGGAAAAATGAGAAAAGGGATGTAAAAAGAAGAGCAATAAGATACCTATTTCTTTTTTTCATCTGAAAGATTCTCTAATTTTCATCTGAAAGATTCTCTAAATACTCTTTCCATTCAATAGGAAGGAGGTATTTTTTCTTATTGTTACATTCTTTACAGCATGGAACAACATTCCCTTTTGTTGTTTTTCCACCCCGTACAATGGGAACAATGTGATCCATGGTTAATTCTGAGGGTTTGAATTTTCTTTTACAGTAATAGCACACTCCTTCAGCCTTTCTTCTCTTCCACCACTGGCTCTTTCTTAGTTCCCTTGCCTTTTGTTTTTCTCTTTTTATGTGTTCGCTATCTGCACTTACAAAAAAACTCATAACATACAAAATATAACAAAAACAAAAGATTTTTTCAATTGAGCCTTGTCTTTGAACAGAATTAAGGTAATATACATTTGTAATATTTGAACGGGAGGTTTTATGAAACAACCCCTTGTTGGAATAATAATGGGAAGTGACTCTGACTTTGACATAATGAAAGAGAGTGCTAGGGTGTTAAAAGATTTTGATGTGCCCTTTGAGGTTATAGTCACATCAGCACACAGAACCCCTGAAAAAACATTTGATTATGCAATAAATGCAAAAAAAAGAGGGATAAAGGTGTTAATAGTTGGAGCCGGTATGGCTGCCCACCTTGCAGGGGTTATTGCTGCAAAAACAGTGATACCTGTGATAGGAGTGCCTATAAACTCCTCATCTCTCAATGGAATAGATGCCCTTTACTCAACCTTGCAGATGCCATCTGGGATACCTGTTGGTACCATGGCAATAGGGAAAGCAGGCGCAAAAAATGCAGCGCTTTATGCAATTCAGATACTTGCCATTAACGACAGTGAACTTGAACAGAAACTTGAAAACTATAGAAAAGATTTTGAAAGGGTTGTAAAAGAGAGGGAAAAAAAGGTACAACAAAAACTTAAAGAGTTTCTTGATGAGTAAGTTCTTCATAAAAACCTTCGGTTGCAAACTGAATCAGTTTGATTCTGAAAGGATAAGAGAGGGTTTAATTTTAAATGGTTACTTTGAAACGGAAGATATTGAACAGGCAGATATAATTGTCATAAACTCGTGTGGAGTAACCCGCAAGGCTGAAAAAGAATGTTTCTATTTTTTAAGGAGGGCAAAAAGAAAAAACAATAGAGCAAAGGTTTACTTTATTGGATGTTTTACAAAGCCTGATGATAAAACAAAGGCTACATTTTTAAAAGGAGAAAACAAATTCCTGATTCAGGAGATAGAAAAACTGCCATTTTTCCCACAGAATCAGGGGAAACATGCAAGACCTCTCATATACATACAGAATGGCTGCGATCTGAAATGTTCTTACTGTATTGTTCCCAAATTCAGGGGTAAAAGCAGAAGTGTGGCTTCTGAAAAAGTCATTGATCAGATTGAACATCATCTGAAAAGTGGAAAGAAAGAGGTTGTGTTGACTGGAATCCATCTTGGGTTGTGGGGACATGACCTCACTCCTGCAATCACAATCCTTGAACTATTAAAAGAGATTGAAAAAAAGTTTAAAAACAAAATAAAGGTTCGTATATCCTCCCTTGATTCAAATGAGATCAGTAATGAACTTATAGACTTTTTTGCAACCTCAACAACAGTTCAACCACATTTCCATATACCTCTTCAAAGTGGGAGTGATGAAATTCTGAAACTTATGAGAAGAAGGTACAACAAAAAACAGTTTGCATCTGTGGTTGAAAACCTGAAAAAAAAGGTAAAAGACTGCTGTATAGGTGCAGATATTATTGTTGGATTTCCTGAAGAAACCGACGATCGTTTTCAGGAAACTTACACATTTGTGAAAAGTCTTCCCATTGATTACCTTCATGTATTCCCCTTCTCAAAAAGGGAAGGAACTGAAGCCTATTCAATGAAAGGGCAGATTGAAGAAAGGGTGAAAAAAGAAAGGGTGAAATTATTGAGACGACTTTCTGATGAAAAAAGAAGAAGATTTATGGAAAATTTCAAAAACAGAATAAGAATGGGAATTGTGATCCACCCTGATCTTGTTCTTACTGATAATTATATTCAGGTAAGAGTAGAACAAAATCTTACCCCTTCAACCTCTGTAAAGGTGAAAATAACCTCAATACCATCAACAACCATTGCTAAAGGGACACCCGTTTGAATTAAAGATTTAGATATTTCTTTAACATCCCTTTACATATTTTTGAAATAATTTGCCCGGTAAAATCTATTTTTATTTTATTTTTCGTCTGCCTTTTTATCTGTAACTTACCGCTTCTATTCCAGCAAGTGCAGTATTATCAGTTTTTTCAATTGTTTCACATCCTGCTATTTTTTTGTTGCTTATGATTTTTATGTAACAACCCTCTGATAATCTTTGAAACAGGTTAATTAATGGTGTTTTAAGTTGAGAATGTGGTAAAAGGTCTATTAGTTTGCTTTCGACGGTTTCTCCGTTACTGTTTATCAAAAGGGCCTGAGTTTCTGCAATTGAGTTTTCAGTATTTACAATTGTTATTGAACTTTGATAATTTTCAATGTAACTTAGAGGAAATATCAGTTCAGTGCCGTTTTTTACTCCACTCAATCCCAGTATGCCTCCCCAGGTGTTCTGGTTTTTGCTCCCATAAATGGATTGAACTATAACCTTTGTATTGCTTTCTATTGTGCACCATCTGATAAGTCCGCAGTAAGATCCAGAGTCAGTTTCAAATAATCTTTTGTATTTGCTTCCCGGGTCAATCGATTTTTCTTCTTCCTGTATAAGATCTCCGGTTGCATTGTAAAATTTTAATGTAATTGATGATTCCCTATTTTCTGGGTTGGTAATTATGTATCCACACCAGAACTGGTTTTTGTTGTCTGGGATAAATGGGATAACCCATCTGTAATCGGGCTTTTCAAGTTGAAATGCTGCAATTTTCCCATCATTTCTTCTATATATGACGAAACCGTTAAAAGTTGTTTGTTCAAATGGATTATTGGAGTTTGAACTAAAGTATCCCCAGAAGTTTTTGTTTAATTGCATCTTTGCTTTCTGAACTTCCATTGTTTTTAAAATAGAGAGGTTATTTCCCAAATCTTGGTGGTTATAGTATATTGTGCTCATTGCCGGGTTACTGATATAGGCAATTGTTTGCCACATAGAGGTTTCTTCGGCAATGTGGGACAGGAAAAGTTTACCATATACAGGGTTACCAAGGTATGCCATAAACGCTCTGTCTTCATCTGCTGAGATTATGAGATATATAAGGTTTTTATCTGAATTAAGTTCTATATTATAGGCATTTGAAAGGTTTACAAGGTTTTCCAGCATTGTTGCTGAGTCTTTAGCAATATTAAATTGAAATGTGTTTATTTTGTCTCCGCTGTTATCGTATGTGTTTACATTTAGAATCGCATCTTCATTTAACGGGTTTATTATTTTCAGGTTGATTAAGTTTTCGGGTATCCCGGTTATCTCTGATATACCTTTTTTGTTGTAAACAATGGGATTTGATGATAATACCGTAACCGGAAGAGTGAAACTCTCTGTTTCTTCTCCCTCATCATCAATTACCTTTACTTTGAAGTAGTATGTTTTCGAAGATCTCAAAACTGTTTGATAAGAGTTTTGGGTTGTTTCATCCTCGTATTCGTTGTCCCCATCAATATCCCACTGGTATTTGACTATGTTTCCACCATCTGGGTCAAATGCCTCACAGACAAGGGTTATGGTGGCAGGATTTGTTACTTTGCTTGATGGTTCAACAGTGAAAGAGTTAATTATGGGTGCTGTTTGATTGGAAAAGATTGCATGTAACTTTTGGTCTCCATGTATATTACAGAATGTGTACTCTGTCTGACAGCAATCAAAGGCTACAGGTTGGCCATTCAGATAGAGGCCGCTTAATGTGTACCCGTTATCAGGGTAAAAGTGTACAGTTGTGCACCCATCAGGTTGACAAACTGTTACATTGTCATCCGTAGTTGTACCATTTTCTGTTGTTACATATATGTTGAAGCAAGGCTGTTGAGGTGTTATGGTTACGCTCGCAGTGTTGTTGGATTGGTTCCGGTCCTCGGGGTTGCTTGAGGTAATAACTGCAGAATTTGTATAAGTTCCGTTTGAGTTAACTTTGCAGACTACTTTTAATTTTGCATTCTCCATGGGAGAAAGGGATGGTATTGACCACAGTCCTGATTGGGTATCGTACTCTCCTTTTGTAACATTGTGAGAGAGATAGGTAAAACCTGAAGGAAGGTTGTCTTTAACTTCTATATCTTTTACTTTTGTGTCTCCGATGTTTTCAACAGTAACCGTAAATTCAATCTCGCTTCCATAGAATACTGTTGTTTGATTTACACTTTTTGTAATGGAAAGATCGGTTGTTTTGCCCAATTTTATTAAAAAAGCATTTTCGCCACTTCCATTTTCCTGATATGATCCCGGTGTTACAGGGAAGTCTGAAGAGGATGTGTATCCTGTTATGTATATTACTCCTGACCCTGTTGAGGTTATGGAAGTTGCTATGTCCTCTGCTGTTCCCCCTATAAAGGTTGAATAATTGAGTTCTTTTTGTTCATTGTCCAGTATTGTAAAAAAACAGTCGCTTTCAACTGAATCGTTAAATTCTGTTGAAAAGGCATTTGAGGTCACGGGATAATCGTAAGAGTATGTGTATCCTGTTATGGCAGGTTTTCCCCCAACAACTGTGATTCCTGTTGAAATGTCTGCCAATGTACCTCCAACAAAGGTGGAGTAGGTTACATCAAATGTATCTATATTCAGACAGGTAATGAATACATCGAAGTCTCCCTGCAAGTTTTTTTCAAAAGCGTTATCGGTAATTGGGAAATTTTCCGATTCGGTAAAACCGGTAATAAATACCCTGTTTTGCTGGGTTATTGCTATTCCGGTTCCTTCATCAATATCATCGCCACCTAAAAATGTTGAGTAGATTATGTCGGTACCGTTTCTATCGATTACTGTTAGAAATGAATCCTTTGAGAATTCTGATATCTGGTTAGGGTGAAAATGAGATTCAAAGGCATTATCTGTTACCGGAAAATCTGAAGATTCGGTGTGGCCTGTTACAAAAGCCCTGCCATTGTAATCTATTGTGATTGCATTCCCTTCGTCATCTTTGTCTCCTCCGATAAAGGTTGAATAGATGATTGAGGAGCCATTAGGATCTAATTTTGTGACAAAGATATCTTTTCTTTTACTTTCATTGAATTGCGTTTGAAATGCACCTGCTGTTACCGGAAAGTTTGTGGATCTTGTATAACCGGTTATGTAGGAACAATCATCACTATCAATAGCCAGTGCTTTTATCTCGTCTGTGCCTGTTCCCCCTAAAAGTGTTGAATATTTTAGGGAGGAACCGTCTGAACTCAGTTTCAGAATAAATCCGTCTGTTTCACCATTAAATGTTGAATCGAAAGCATTATCTGTTACAGGGAAATCATTTGATTTTGTTACTCCGGCCACAAAGACTTCACTTTTTGAGTTTACTTTTATACTCCTTCCTTCATCGTCTCCCCTTCCACCTATAAAGGTTGAAAATTCAAGTGAGGAACCATCTGGGTTGAACTTTGAAACAAATATATCCTTTTTTCCACTATGAGTTTCATCAAACACGCCCTGTGTAACTGGAAAATCAGGAGAAAGGGTATATCCAGTGAGGTAAACATGATCATTGTTATCTGTTGTCACCGAAAGACCTCTGTCTTCTCCACTGCTTCCGCCTAAAAAAGAGGAGTAGATTAAATTTTCCCCTGTTGGAGTTAAACAGCTAAAGAACACATCTTCTTCCCCATGGTAATTTTTATCGTAAGCATCGTTTGTTACAGGGAAGTTAAAAGATCTGGTGTAACCTGTTACAAATACATTGTTATGATTGTCAAGTGCAATTGCATTCCCTTCTTCTTCATCATTTCCCCCTAAAAGGGTTGAACAAATAAGATCTGTGCCGTTTGTATCCAACGCTGCAACAAAACAGTCTGATTCACCTTTTAATGTGTTTTGGAAGCAGTTTTCTTTTAATGGAAAGTCAGTTGAATATGTGGTACCTGTAATAAATGCTCTGCCATCTGATGTTAAGGTAATGTCATTTGCTTGATCATTTTTGCTCCCACCAAGATAGGAGAAATAGATGATTGAAGATAGATCGCTATTGAATTTTGCAATAAAAGCATCGAAATTGCCTTTCAAGTGGGTTTGAAATCCATTTGCACTTTCTGAAAGTGTTGAAGACGAGGTCTCTCCCGTGATGTAAGGGTTTCCATTTGAATCCAAGTCTATTCCGTACGCCTCATCGTATCCATTGCCTCCTAACAGTCTGGATGCTGATATGGTTGAACCATCTGAACTTAATTTCATGATAAATGCATCTTCATAAGCGTATAATTCCTGTCCGTTTGCTGGAAATGATAAAGAGTTTGTACCCCCAGTTATGTAAGCCTCACCAGAATTGTTGACAGATATATCAAAAGCGTAATCATAATCTTCTCCTCCAATTAATGTTGAGTAGATAAGGGCACTCCCAGTTTCATTCATCTTAACCACAAAAGCATCTGTTTTTCCCTGTAATTCACGGTTGAATGATCCTGAAGTTGTTGGAAAGTCAGATGAGTTTGTCCAGCCGGTAATGAAAATGTTTCCGTTCCTGTCAAGTTCTATTCCCCTTGCAGTATCATAGTTGCTGCCACCTAAAAATGTTGAAAAAATTAGTGTTGAACCATCTGCGCTTAAAGCTGTAATGCAGGCATCTCCTCCCTCTCCATTGTATGTTTCACTATATGCCCCTTCGGTGGCGGGGTAATCCGGGGAGTATGTGTTTCCCGCAATAAAAACCTCTCCATTGCTGTTTACCTTTATTGAATATGCTTCATCATTCTTGCTTCCTCCTATAAATGTTGAAAATATCAGTGTGGAATTGGTATAGTCTAACTTAGTTACAAAGATGTCTTCATTGCTTTTTAGAGATGTTTGAAACACACCGGGTGTTGTGGGGAAGGTTGAACTATTTGTGTAACCTGTTATATAAGCAAAGTGATCTAAAATTGCTATATCAGTTCCCCTTTCATCTCCTGTTCCGGACGGTCCTAAATAGGTGCTCCAGGTTATAATGGGATCGATGATAAGGGGATACAAGTGATTGTATTTCCCGATTTTGAAAGCGAATTTTCCACCTTTTAAAATCCTGTACTCAATTTTAATAAACTTTTTCTTACCGTTGATGTACTGATATGCTTCTGGCCTGGTTAATGTGAGAGTAGCCCCTCCAAGGGTTGCAATGAGAGAACCGTTTTTTTTAATTCTCAATTTTCTTGTTCCTGTTTCAATGATAATTTTTTCAGGATCTTTATCTTTGTGAACAATAATTCTGTATTCAAGTTTGTTTAAATAGCCTGAAAAGGCAATATCTATTCCATCCCAGACATCTTTGTAAACAATCTCTCTGTAAGTGTCAACATTCCTTATCCAGTTTTCCCTTTTTCCGGTGAGAAAATTTACCTTTCCACCGGTATTTTTTTCGAGATATACTCTGGTTTTATTTCCTTTGCTTTTATTGTAAAATGAAAATTTAAATACGGATACTTTGAGTTTTTTCTGTTTAACTTTTAGTGTCACTTTGTTTTTAGACTTTTGAATTATTGTTTTCTTTTGCAAAAAGGGTATTCCAAAATATGCGCCATTATAAGTGAAAATAATTCTTGTGTTTTTAGTTTGAATAAATGATATTGCCTCAGGTGTGTTTTTTAAAATTGTGTAATTCTTTTTACCTTTTTTAACCTTATTTGGTACAAAATAACACGGTGAAAACTTCAATGAATATAAGTTGTTGTTTGATTTTTGATTTGCAAAAAGAGGGTTGTTTATCGAAAGAATGGTCAAAAGAAGGCAGGCAAATACCTTTAAATAATTCATTTTTCCCTCCTGATGGTAAACTTATTTTTATATAATAAAAAATAAAAAAATTTCTGGTTTTTTTATAATTATTAGGTGGTTGTCCGGAGGTTTGATTTTTTTAAATGATTATTTTTGTTATTTTTTAAATTTCTGGTTGAAAAATTGGGAAGACAGTAATAAAATATTTAAGCGTGTGTGCATTTTTTGTCTTTAAATATAAAAAGAAATGGGGTGAGAGGCTAAATGATTACAGTTGAAGTTAGAGAGGGCGAGAGTTTTGAGAACGCATTAAAGAGGTTCAAGAGAAAGTGTGAAAGGGTAGGGATTCTTTCTGAGATCAAAAAGAGACAACATTACGAAAAACCAAGTGAAAGAAGAAAGAAGAAAATTCTCGCTGCTCGCAAAAAGATGTTGAAGAAGCTCAGACTGGAAAGACGCCTTAATGGTGATTGATTTTGTTTTTGATGAACTTGAGTTTGGCTCTGCTTTAAAAGAAGTAAAGAAACATTGCTTAACAGAGCAGGGCATTGATTTTTTTAATTCTTTGAAATTTTACACAGATGTGGGCGAGATCGCTTTTGAGCAAAGAAGATTTTTTCTTTTTTCAAAAGTGATTGAGTCAGGAAAACAATTAAATTGGGAAGGTGGAAAAAAGGTAAGCCTTCCCGATTTTTTTTCTCCGAATTTCTCTCTTTCCCCTTATGAAGTTATTGTTTTGTACAAAAATTACATTTCTTCAGAATCAATTTACAGAACATTTTACCAATTTGAAGAATTCAGAGAGTTTTTTAAGGAATTCAAACTTTTACCTGATTTTAAAAATGTGGTAAGAAAAACATTTGAATTCGATGGAAGTTTTAAAGAGAATGCAACTAAAAGATTGTCTTCTCTTTTTAAAGAGTTAAAAAAGGTTGAAACCAACATAAAGACCAGGTTGAACAAAATACTTGAAAAGTACAAAGATTATGTTTTTGAGTCAATTATAACCACAAGAAATGAAAGGTTTGTCATCCCGATAAATAAAAATTTTAAGGGCAGGTTTGAATGCCTTGTTCATGATTTTTCATCTAGTGGAGCAACAGCCTATGTTGAACCAATTGAGATTGTGGAATTAAACAATTCTTTGATTGAGATCAAAGGAAGTATTGAAGAGGAAAAGAAAAGGATTCTGGCAGAATTAACAAAGGTGGTGATAGAGAATAAAAATGTGTTTAAGGTTTGTGATTTTGTTGTTGGATACTTTGACAGTTTAAACGCAAGGTACAGGTTTTTGAAAGAATACAATTTAACAATGCCTGAAGTGAGAAGGGAAGGAGGTCTTTTTTTTAGATCTGCTGCTCATCCTTTAATTCTTTTTTCGGGTGATAAAGTTGTAAGAAATGATGTTGAATTGAATGAAAGAAAGAGGATCCTTATCGTGTCGGGTTCTAATACAGGTGGCAAAACCGTTTTTTTAAAAATGGCGGGTCTTCTGGTACTTATGTGTCAGTGTGTCATCCCTGTGCCGGTGGAAGAGGGGAGTTTTTTTTCTCCATTTTCAGATATACTAACCGACATTGGAGACAGGCAGGACATATCTCAATCCCTTTCAACATTTTCTTCTCATTTAACAAGGATAAATTTAATACTTAATAGGGCAAATTCTTCAAGCCTTGTTCTTATTGATGAACTTGGAACAGGTACCGAACCTGCTGATGGTGCTGCAATAGCAATGGGTGTTGTTCATGGTTTGATAAAGAGAGGCGCCTTTGCCATCTTGACCACACATCATCAGGATATCTCTTCCCTCTCTTTTGAATATTCTTTTATCAGACTTGCAAGTGTTGAATTTAATAAAAAAACTTTATCTCCAACTTATAAACTTATTTACGATGTGCCGGGTTTAAGTCATGCCATTGACATTGCTGAGAGGCTTGGATTACCGGAGGATTTTATCAATATTGCAAGAGACTATTCAAAAAAGAGCAATAAAGATTACTCCTCTTTGATTGCTGAGTTATCGGAAAAGGTTAAACGATATCGTGAGTTGATCAAGGAGGGAGAGAAATTAAAAGAGGAACTTTTACAAAGAAAGAGAATGATTGAAGATAAAGAAAAAAAGGTGAATGAATTAAAAAGGCTCCTATCAAGGGATCTCAAAAGGGAATTTAATGATTTCATTGATTCTTTCCGAAAGGAGAAAGAGAAATTGCTGCACGGTATTAAGGGTGAGTTGAGGAAAAAAGCAGACAATTTTGAAAAGGGTTTTGAATCTGAATTCAGAAAAAAGTTTTACAGGCGGATAGAAGAAAGTGGAGAAAAAGATGAGGAAAAAGATGTGGTTCCCTTTCAAAAGGGTGATGTTGTAAGGCACAATTTTCTGGGTATAGAGGGCAGGGTTGAGGAAGTATCAGGGAGAAAGGTGCTCATTGTTTCTCGGGGTAAAAGAATGTGGGTAAGTGAGGGGGATATTGAATTTGTAAAAAGGATTGAGAAAAAGTGTCAAAATATAAGTATTTCATTAACTACAAAAGAAAGACTTTTCCCGCTTGAGGTTAACCTTGTGGGTAAAAGGGTTGAAGAGGCTGTTGATATCCTTGACAGGGAACTTGATAGAGCAATTTTAGAGGGGTTTGAAAAGGTCAGGATTATTCATGGCCATGGAACAGGCAGGTTGAAGAGGGGTATTAGAAGTTATCTTGGCACCTTGTCTTTTGTGAAGAGGATCGAATCTGATTCTAACGATGCCGCAACTATAGTCAGTCTTTAGTTATTTTTTAAAGATGTAAAATAGGTTTAAAAGGTAAAAGAAGAGTATGAGCAGTGCATCCAGTCTGAAGCCTGACTTTACTCTGTACTTTAATGATGCGATGGTAATTGAAACCAGGATAACAAATATAAAGATTGAGAATATTATCCCCTTTGAAGCATGTGCAAACATATTTCCAGAATAAAAGAAAGATGAAATCCCCAGTATAAACATGTTAAATATATTGCTTCCGAATATATTTGAATATGCCATGTCAATCTTCCCGATTTTAACTGCGCTTAAAGACACTATCAATTCTGGCAGGGATGTTGAAATGGCGAGAAAGAGTTGACCCACAAAAGTTACTCCAAGGGTTACTTCTTTGTTAAAGAGATAAATGGGGGTGGTTGCAATACCATCACACACAATGGTTAGCCTGTATCCGCTTATCACGATCACGATTGATAATATTAAAAACAAAATGTACTCTTTAAAGAGTTCTCGAATTTTCAGAGAGATTTTTTTTCTATTTTTTTTGTTTCTGTTTTCAAACCTGAAAGATGTGTAAATTATGAGAATGTACACAATGGAGAGTATTAATCCCCCTGTTTTTGCTTTCAGGAAGATCAATATTCCCGCTAAAGATGCTATGAATAAGCCCATTGAAGCGTTAAAGATGTTTTCACTTTTTGCCATGTATTTGAATCTTAAAGATGTGAGGATAATGAGGGCTATTACCACCATATTGAATATGTTGGAACCTATCATGTTACCAAAAACAAGATTTGCCCTGTGTATCTTTGCAGAGGATATTGCGGTTACGAGTTCTGGTAGAGATGTGATGGATGCAAGGAGTAAAAACCCTATGGTATTTGATCCTATACCTGTCTTTTCTCCCAGTATGTCTCCGTACACCGTCAACCTGTATCCTGAGACTATCATTACTAATGAGATTATTGAGAATTTAAAAAGAAGGATCAGCATTCTTTTACCCCACCAGAGAAGTTGTTGGTTTCAAATACCTCTACACTTTTCACTTTTAGATCTTTGTTTAGCTGGTTGAAAATAAAAATTGCAATATTTTCAGTTGATGGTGTTCTTTTTTTAAAGAAATCAATTTCATTTAGGAGTTTGTAATGAAGTTTTCCAATTGCTTTTTCAAAAAGCTCCTGAATTATTTGCGGTTTTTCATATTGAAATGTTGCGATGCAAAGGAAGTTATGTCCATGAGGAGTTTCTTCGTTATGAATGTGGGATGCAACAAAGTACTTTTTTAATTGATAATAAAACTCAGTCATTTAACTTCCCTTTCAGGTGTTTTTTGCATATCTCAATGTAATCAAATGGTGAACCGTTTGACATAAATAAAAATACGATCCCTTTGTTTTCCATCATCTTAATAACATTTTTAAACTCTTTTATGTTATTCACAATTATAAAACTTTCACCTTGAGGTGGACAAAAATTGTCTTTGACAGAGTGTCTTTTTTTTGAGGGAACTGGAAGGAAAACAATCTTATCAGTCAGGTTAGATAGGTTATAAAGCTCTTTGTTGAATTTTCCGCTTCTCATGGTGTTTGTTGCAGGTTCAATTATTGCAATTACCTTTTTTTGTGAAAAAATCTCTTTTGTTGTTTTGATTGTGTAT
>Ga0256833_1001095_pt1 | contig 20308 bp, 16 predicted proteins | sample 356284metaG_FD_190535 | JGI IMG/M metagenome (GOLD analysis project Ga0256833, IMG submission 190535) | Hydrothermal vent microbial communities from Mid Atlantic Ridge, Atlantic Ocean - 356-284 | ecosystem: Environmental > Aquatic > Marine > Hydrothermal vents | place: Atlantic Ocean: Mid... | reverse complement strand
CGGACGCGTAAAACAACGTCACGAAGCCCAGCATGCTGAAAGCCCAGAGCACCGCACCATCCGCAACCTCACTCAACCCTAAGGTCAGGCCAAAGTAACCTAAGTAAACAACGCTTACCGTCGCCGCGACCGTGAAAACATCATCACGTTCAGTAAGTACCCTCAAAAGCCATGGGTGGGCAGGCACTGCAGCAGCGAGTACAGCGTACCCGAGCAGAGGAATAATGACCTTAAGGCTACCCACGCCGAGCCCGGCCTTAATGACGCTGGGGGTGTGAATGAGTAAGGACGCAGGCAATAACATAGCAGCTACGAAACGCCCTAGCCCGTGAGGTCTGCGCCCCTTGGACGCAATGATAATCCCCACTAAGGCTATGACGCAGGCATCAATTAACACAGCATGCAGCGTGCCTGAACTAAACAGGATCGCTAGTAACACCAACACGTAAAAGGGAGGTGCTACGGCAGGAAGCACCGACTTAACATCACTAAAATTTTTCATTGTGAGCACGTGTGAAGCCGCCGTGGCCCACACTACGCAGAGTGACGCGACAAATACAGCCTGCACTACCGTGACATCGTAGAGCCCGCCTAAACGAGGTAACGAGTAAGCGACCCTCATGAAGAGAATCAGGGTTCCAACCATAAAGACAGCGCTCCCTAACTTCACCCAACCCCTCAAATAAAGTAAGGAACTAGCTAGGGTAAACAGCATTGACAGCACCGCAGCTAAGTCAGCAATTACCATTACCTAGAACCGCGTTAAATCAGCGTGAACACCCTAATAAAAGAGACCCTAAAAGGCCCTCACCGCCCTTCATTTATGACGCGTTCACTCGTTCCCTCACCCACGTTCTCCGGGTAGGAGCTAGGAGCTGTAGGCTATAAGTACGAGCGAGTTATTAAGCTAAAGTTTCAGCTCCTCAGCCTTCTTCGTAAATACAGCGCGATTACAACTACGGCAACTAACCCTAACATTACCGCAACCGCTTCAAGCACGTATGCGTGACTAACGCTAATGGTGAGTTTGAGCACACCGACATTACCCGCCAAATCCTTAGCGATCACCGTAACGTTATGTCTCCCGGGGCGTATGTCGCTTAACTTAACTACCCACTCATAATTTCCGGTCCTAAACACCTTCACTAAGTGCCCGTCAACCGAGGCTTCAAATACGCTGACAGGCTCACTGACCCTGAACACTAACCTAAGGGTTCCCTCGGTGAACGACTTGGTTCCGTTAACGTAGTATATCGTTGGCGGCGTATTATCAACGGTTAGTGCGACACTACCCTCACCAATATTCCCCGCTACGTCCTCAGCAATGACGGCTATACGGTGAGGGCCTTCTGGTAGGTCAGCTATACTTACGTTAATTCGGTACCTAGTCGGGTGTTGCGGGAGACTGAGCTTCTTGATTACCTTACCATCCGCTGCAACGTAAATGAGTCGCACGCCGTAATCGTCCTTAACACGGGCGCTTAGCTGGAATGGCGCCCTAACAACGGCGCCTGACTTAGGCTTAATGAGCGTTACGGATGGAGGGATTAAGTCTACGTGGAAGACCTCGGTGCTGGAGGCCTTGTTTCCTGCGCAGTCCTTCGCACTCACCTTGAGAACATAGTCACCCTCCCCAGGCACCTTGTACTTGCCTACTCCCTTAACTAGCTTTACGGGTGAGTCGTTGACGTACGCGATCACTGAGGCGAGGCACACGTTATCGGTAGCACTCACCTTGATCAATATATCTGTGGTGTTCACGTATGAGCCGTTCTCAGGCCCCAGTATATTAACCTTAGGCGGGGCCGTATCTACGTAGAATGTCGTTTTCTTAAATACGGTGTTCCCTGCCAGGTCAGCCGTAATGACGTCGAGTACGTAGCGACCATTACTGAGGCTCAGCATTAGCTTGAGATCCGCGCCCGTCGTGCCGTGAAGCACCTCACGGTATGCGGAGACATTGCTTTTCGTGAAGGTCTTCTCGAGTATGGTTTTCCCGTTGAGGAGTATCTTAACGTACTTTAACCCGGCGTTATCATGCACCATGGCTTGCATGGTGAGTGAGGACTTGTTGATATACGCCCCTGGCGTGACCCCTGCTAGCCTTACTGAGGGTGGGGTTGAGTCTGCGTAGAAGAGTAGGGTGGTGTGCTTGCTGTTTCCGGCAGTGTCGAATGCTATGATCGTTACGTTGTGGGGGCCGTCACTTAACCTGCTTAGGTTGACGCTCTTCAGCTCGTACCTTGAAACGTTTAGCAATGGCTTACCGTCAACGTAAACCACGACATACGCGACCCTATAGTTGTCGTTGCATGTAATGATTAGGTTCCTTACCACACGCTGATTAATAACTGAGTCGTTTATGGTTGGGTACACACTTATTGATGGCGGGGTTAAATCGACGTAAAATAGGACTACCTCACGCGCCACGTTATGTGCAACGTCCTCCGCAACAATCAGTAACGCGTGCGGCCCCTCATCTGAGGGAATAGTGACGTTGAATTTAACGTTCCTGCCCAGGTTCCATTCCCTAGCAATTACTTTCCCGTCGAGGATCGCCTCAACGTACTCCACGCCGCTCGCGTCCTCAACCTCAACGTGAATTACGCCGCCAGCCCTGTTCGTGGCTGACGCGTTGCTCACACCCTCAACCACGACTCTAGGGGGCGTGACGTCCGCTATGAAAACCCTCTTAACTGCTACGTGGTTGCCGTCATTGTCCACGGCACTCACGGTGACCGTGTAGACGCCGCTCTCGTTAACCCTGACCGTGAGGTTCACCAAGAACTTAGCTTTTCGCGGTGCGTATGTCTTCGTGAGGTTTAGGCCGGGGCCTTTAACCGTGACGTTGACTTCGGTTACGTTGCCGTCGGGATCCGTTACGTGGGCGAGTACGGGGATTACTGCCCCGTAAATTGTTTTATTGCTGGGTGAGCTTAGGTCAATGATTGGAGGTGCGCCGATGTACGCCACATAGGCTGTCCTGAGGACGTAGGCGTACCCGTCCTTGCGGGCCACTACGTACACCTCGGTATTGTGCTGGAGAGGCGGAACGTTGAGGGTGGTGATGCCTGAAGAGTTCGTGTAGCCGTACGCCAGTAAGTTACCGGTGTTAGCATTATACATTGCTACGAGAACCTTAGCTACGGGTTCGCCTTCAGCGTTCCGAACAATGATTTCATTCGCTGCGCCCGCCCTTAATCTCTTATATGATATATTCAACCTCTGAGGCTCGCTCGTCCACACCCTTATTGCTGGGTCACCCAAGAGGTTGTAGTCTAGGATGTCCTTCTTACTCATGAAACCTAGTGCTGAGGCGTTACCGCCGTGCTCCTTGATGTAGTAGTATTTACTGAGCTCCAGTGCCGGGCCGGGCTCCCAATCAGCCTTACTTACTAGTTCCTTCCAGAATAAATACGCGAGCTCTTGGTCGAGCCACCCTCCCGGGCCAGGCCACGGTATCTGGTAGTATGATACCCTACTCGACGCGATGACTGCTATGGCTGAGTGTCTGAGCATGTATTCCGCGAGTGAGTCCTGCTTAAAGTCGTAGTACCCGGTCAGGCACCCATCCAAGTATGCGAGGAACCTTTTCCCGTGATTGTCTATGGGATCCCAAACTTGGAGGAAATACCTGAACACGATTTCATCCCTGTCCGGTATTCCATTGCCGTTAGTATCGCCCACCCACACCTTCATTCCCTGAGCTAAGGGTATGCCATGCGCACCAGAGTAGACAAGCCCGTCACCCTCCGAAAGTAGCTTAACGACGTTGGAGTGTGTTAGGTTAACTTCGTGAGGGTATGTCGTTGCCTCAAGCCCCGCACTCTGGTATACCCGCACGACATCGTACCCGTGTGGGAGGAGTAACTCCCGAATGTACTGCGCTACCTGAGCTAAGTCTACCTTAGGTATATTGGATCCTAGCTCATCCTTGAAGTTCGCTACGGCGGCTATCAGGACCGCCCTCCTAACCCAGCTCCCCGTGGGAGGGTTGCTTAAGTACGATATTATGGCACTGACTAATGCCCTCATCTGCGAGGGCGTTGAGGCCGGTAACCTGCCGACGTATAAGTCGGGGACGGAGTCTGGTAAGGGTTCAAGATCCTCGTCAGGCACGTTGTCACCGTTGGTGTCGAGGGTCTCGAGAAGCTTGCCGTTCCCGTTAGGATCCCAGTTACCGTCCAGGAACGCGTAGTACTGGTCAGTTGCCTTATAGGCGTTCTCACCGTCCGCGGGGAAGATGTCTTCAGAATACCAGTAGGCGGTGGGCACGACATCCACGTCCCCGCCGAGCAGTAGGTACGTCGCCCCCAGCTTATAGTGCGTGAAGCGTGCGAACGCCCTCAAGCTATCACAGGGCTTCTTCGCGGGGAAGTGCACCTTAACCCAGCTCATGGTGGTCACGAGTACGTTCATACCCTCAGCAGCGTGTATTACCGCTAAGGGGATGACGTCCCGTAACATCGTAGTCGACGTGACTATGACGTACCTAAACTTCATGCCCAAGGATCTCAGGTACTGCGGGGAAGCGCTCTGGGAGAGAATCAGTACCGTGCCGGGGCTCCCCGGATAGCTTACTGGTTTAGGTATGGGTGGCGGGGACTGCTCCGCAACCGTCACGACACCTAGGGATCCGTTAGCGGAACCAGCACTTCCTAATACCGGCTCAGGTAGGGGGGCAACCGCCGGTAGGCCTGCGGAGCCTTCCCCAGACAACACGTAACTAACCACGTCGGTGCGACGCCTAGAAACATGCATCAGGGCTGGAGTGGCGAGAGAGAATGCAATAATCACCGCTACTAAGGTAATGAGCGCAGTTACCGTCCTTCGTGCCGACTGCCTCAAGGACATCACTCCATACCTAAGACAATGAATGCTGGCCAACCTAATAACTCCCCCGTGAAACCTGCAGGCTTGAATACAATGTCTGAGGAATGAGCAGTAATTCAGTATTCATGAAACGGGCTAGACATTAATGTTCACTTACTGATCACTGCAACAAGTTAAGGGTGATAGCCCTGAACACACGTTAACTTAATGTGGGTGATGATGTGAGGAGAGATAAGGTACTGAGCGTGTGGGGCTTCCGACCCAACCTAGGTGCGCTGGACTTCGCCGGAGGCCCTAACGCTCTAATGCTTATAGGTTATGAGGGAGAGAAATCCCGGTTGAGGAGGAGGGGAGCGTGATCCGCATTGACGCCCCACCCAAGCACAGCGATCGTTGCGGAGAACTTAAGGAAGACTTACTGGACGAGCAGTAAGAAGGGGTTGCTTAGGTCTGAGAAGCACGCTGTTGAAGCTCTGAGGGGCGTTTCCTTCAACGTTAGGCATGGGGAGGTGGTTGGTTTATTAGGCCCTAACGGGGCCGGGAAAACCACCACCGTGAAGATCATATCAACGCTACTCCTCCCCGACGACGGTACGGCGCTGGTGGAGGGCTTCGACGTGGTTAAGCAGGCTAAGGAGGTCAGGAAGCGGATAGGGATAATGTTAAGCGTTGAGAAGGGCTTCTACGGCAAGCTAACCGGTAAGGAAAACCTGCTGTACTTCGGCGCCCTCTACGGTATGGAGGGGGAGAGGCTTAGGAAGCGTGTTGACGAGCTAATGAGTCTCCTAGGGCTTAAAGCGATGAGGGCTGAGGACAGGTTATTTGAGGAGTACTCCCTAGGCATGAAGGCTAGGCTAGCCTTAGCCAGAGCCCTGCTGAAGGACCCGCCAGTGCTCCTTCTTGACGAGCCGACCTTAGGGTTAGACCCGCCAACCGCTAGGAGGATAAGGGAGTTAGTGTCCGACCTAGCACATAGGGAGGGTAAGGCCATACTGTACACGACGCACAACATGTTTGAGGCGGAGTTAGTTTGTGATAGGATACTACTCATAAGTAAGGGCAGGATCGTGGCGGAAGGGCGGCCGGACGAGCTTAAGGCTAAGATACCTGGGCTGCGCTTACTCACCCTCACAGTGAGGGGTAACGGAGCCACAGCAACCACTATTCAGGGAGTAATAGAGTCCATCATAGGGGTCAAGCCTGAGGTTAAGGAGGTTGAGCCATCGATCATCGAAATTAAGGCTAAGCTAAGTAAGCTCGAAAACGTAGTTGATGAGGTTATCAGGGCAATCACGTCGGCAGGCCTGGAAATACTGAGGTTTAGGGTGGAGGAGCCGACGCTTGAGGACGTATTCATTTACTTCACGGGTGGTGGTGATGAAGCTCGGTGAGTTCGTCGAGCTACTTAAGGCTGAGTTCATGTTTGTTTACGGTGACGTCTTCCGCAGGAAGTCCCTCCTCATGCTAATAATTGCTTATCCCTACATGTTCACGTTCTTCGTGCTCCTCATAGGCTCCGCCATGGGATCCACGCAGGTCTTCATCTCTAGGGTTGGCGTGGATCCTGTTGAGTTCTTCATAGTTGCTTCCTTCGTCGTTATAGCCGTGCTGAGCGTGACCGACGACATCCTCTGGCGCCCAATCTATGATGAGAACATGGGGACGTTACCCTACATAATATCGTCGCCTGTGTCAAGGATTGCTCTCTACGTGTCGATGCCGTTACCTAGGCTAACCATAACGCTAGCTGCGGGCGCCGCGACGGTGCTTCCGGTACTGACTTACTGCCGTGGGGTTGAGGGCGTGTTGATGGCTCTAATAGTGATTGGCATGGCTGCTGCAGGTGGGCTCTTCTTCTCCACATTAGCGATGCTGATCATGGGCGTTATCTACAGCATGTCGGGGGAGTCGTGGAGGGTGCTGAACGTTATTAGGCCTCTACTCATGATTCTCCTCGGCGCGTTCTACCCGCGCTACCTAATGCCTTTAGGGGCGCGTGTACTATCATGGTTGCTCCCACCCTCACACCCTGTTGCCGCGATCCAGCTCATGCTCGCGAATGGCTTAGGTACGGAGGTCTCGACCGCCTTAATGCTCTTAGGGGTGGGTGCGGCACTAGCAGTGCTCTACGCACCCTTAGGTAGGTCCGCCGTGTTGGCTTGGGAGAGGAAGAAGCTTGAGTCAGGGGTGAGTGCGTGATGGGGAGGCTTGAGGCGGTCAAGCAGGTGTTCCTAGCGTACCTCAAGGCGGAGCTCATCAGGAGCCACGGGCTAGTTATAGGGGTGCTGTCGCTCAGCGTGTGGTTATCGCTGTTCATAGCTCCCCTCCTACTCTTCAGACCGCCGGGCGTGCCGCTTGAGCGTGTCTCGGGGTTAGCGCTGACCGCCGTCATGATATTCATAGCTTACTCCGTAGCAACGTGGGACTGGGCATGGGAGCTTAGGTGGTTAATGTTTCACGGTGTGCTGGAGCACGTAATCGTCAGCGGTAGCAGCATACTTCTACTGTATGCGGGGGTGATCCCGGTCTCACTACTCTGGTATGGTGTTTCAGTGGGTGCGTCAGCCTTGCTGCTCACGGTGTTCCTAGGCCCGCCAGCCATCTCGTTGGCGCACCCCGCAACGTTGGCTGTCGCCGTACTAACAATGGTTGTAGTGCTGCTTGCCTACGCCATGCTACTGGGGGCAACCACGATAGGTGTCGGGTCAGCGGGGCCCGTGCTCGAGTTAGTGGGCTTCATACTCCCGATAGCTACTGGGGGCTTAGTGCCGCTGAGCTACATGCCCAAAGCCCTTCAGGCCCTGGCGCTGGCGACGCCCTTCAGCTACCCAGCGGAGCTAATCAGGTATTCTCTGGGGGTCTCAAACACCGTGCTCCCGCTGTGGGAGACGGAGGTGATTGGCGTGGTTTACTCAGCTATCTTCCTCATGATGGCGTACGCGTTATTTAGGATCCAGCTAAGGAGGTTACTGAAGGAAGGCGTAAGGACCGTTTCAATGTGGTGAAACGCTATTGATTGTCCGCGTCAGGATATACCCTAACAAGAAGGAAGTAATCATTAAGAAACCCGGCCGTAAGGTCATGAGGGTTATGTCGCTCTTGCGCGAGCTCGGCTATGGGGTCTACGAGGTAGTGGTTGTTAAGGGTGGGAAACCCCTCACCGAGGACGACGTGGTCACGGACGGTGATGAGGTTGAGGTCTACGAGGTTAGGTCGGCGGGGTGAGGTGAGCATGGGTGGCTAAGTGCAGTAAGTGCGGGTCTAAGGCAGTGATTAAGATACCTTACGCCAGGATGAACCTATGTGATAGGCACTTCATAGAATACTTTGAGGGGAGGGTCGCCGCCACGATAGGGAAGTACGGCCTACTTAAGGAAGGTGAGAGCGTGTTAGTAGCGGTCTCCGGCGGCAAGGACTCAGTAGCCCTCCTCTCAGCACTGACCGTGGTAGCCCCTAAGCTGAGGCTTAAGGTCATGCCCCTACACATGCACTTAGGCCTCGGCGAGTACAGCGACGAGAGCTTAAGGGTCGTTAAGGAAGTCTCGAGGAAGTTAGGCGTGAATACATGCATCTTAAGCCTAGAGGAGGTGGTGGGTGCGGCAATCCCTGAACTCTCAGCCAAGTCAGGCAGGCCCCCCTGCGCCGTGTGTGGGCTCGTTAAGAGGTACGTGCTTAACGCCGCCGCGGTGGAGTGGGGCGTGGATGCGGTCGCGACGGGCCACCACATAGATGACCTCGCCCCCTATGCCCTCAAAAACATGTTACTAGGAGATATGGGTGCGGCGCTGAAACTAGCTCCAGTAACGGCTGGTGAGGAAGGGTACTTAGCTAGGAGGGTGAGGCCCCTTTACGAGGTCACGGAGCGCGAGTGCCTGACCTACGTAATCGTTAAGGGTCTGCCCTTCATTAAGACCTCATGCCCCAACGCGTTCTTAGGCGGTATGGACGCGTTAGTCAGGAAGTTTCTCTACGAGCTTGACTTAAGGCACCCCGGCATTAAGTTGAGGTTCATGAGGTCACTGGCTAGGGCGGCAGCCAGGCACGACGCTAATCAGGAGCGGACTCAAGCTAAATTAACTCGGTGTAGGTACTGTGGTCTCCCATCAAGGGGTGAGGTATGTGGCTTCTGCAGATTAACGGAGAGGGTCTTAGGTTCGCCCGCGGGGCCCAGGGTGCGTGAAGCGCTGGAGGAGTTACGGCCGCCTCACGCTGAGTAGCTCCACCTTAACCCTCATTCCGTTAACCTCCGCTAACGCGTAGAACCCCTTATAGTTCGGGCCGGGGTTGACGAGCACCGTCCTACCAAGGTAATCAACGTTCCTGGACTCGTGAATGTGCCCGCTAACAACTAGGAGGGGCTTACGCACCTCAGTTAATGTCCTTAATGCTTTCGACCCCACGTGCTCCCCAGTGTACATTATATCTAATTTGGTTCCGTAGGGCGGGGTGTGCGTGAGCAGCACCCACGAGTAAGGGGCTAGGCCCCCGCCATGCTTCCTTAGGAGCGAATCCACGAAGCCCGCGAGCTCAGCATCTGTTAACCTCGTGACTCGCCAGAAACTGAAGCCCAAGCCCCCGCCAACACCAGCGACAAGGTACTCACCTAAAGTCCCTGCGGAGGAGTGCAGCACGTTAATGCCCTCGTACCTAGCGCTGAGTATGCTTGGCGGATCCACGTTACCCGGCACTAAAAACGCGGCGATGTTCCTCCGCCTACAGTGCTTAGACACAGCGTTCAGCACGTCACCCCATCTAAGGCCAGTGTACGACGACACGTCACCCGCGATGAGTATGGCATCAACCTCCCCAGCATCATTAAGCGTCCTCTCGATTGCTGAGGCCTTACCGTGTATATCTGAAACCAGCAGTAATCGCATGGCGTAAGCACCAAACCTAAAGTAGGGGTTGAACTTATATTGCATAACCCATAATTGCCGCGAACCTTATTGCTTGCGGCACGTAGGAATTAACGGTGAGTAAGCGTTGAGCGAAAGGTACGTCCTCGTGACTGGAGGGTCTAGGGGGATTGGCAGGGCAATAGTCCTCCGCTTCGCCGAGCCGGGAACGCACATCGCGTTAACGTACCGAAGTAGCGAGGAAGAGGCTCGGAGGACAGCGGAGGAAGCCCTAAGGAAGGGGTGCTACGGAGGCGGTAGTGCTCAGAATGGATGTTGCCGACCCGGAAAGCGTGGGTGCGGTATACAGGGAACTAAGCAGGAGGTTCCCGCGCTTAGACGTGTTAGTGAATAACGCAGGCATAATTAGCTGGGAGGGAATAAGGGAGGAAACCCTAGAGGGTTGGGAGAGGGTCATTCGGGTTGATCTAACCGGGGTGTTCCTAGTGACTAAAATGTTCCTACCACTACTCGAGAAAAGCGAGTCAGCAGCGATAGTTAACATTTCAAGCATCGTGGGGCAGACGGCAGGCATAGCTGGCATAGCGTACCACGCAGCGAAGGCCGGGGTAATAGGGTTAACCAGGAAGTTGGCCCTAGAGCTAGCCCCCAAGATAAGGGTGAATGCGGTCGCGCCCAGCATAATTGATACGGACTTAGTCAGAAGAGTGCTTGACACACCCGAGAAGAGGGAGCGCGCGGCATCACTCCACCCGCTAAGAAGGATTGGACGCCCTGAAGATGTTGCCGAGGTGGTTTACTTCCTCGCAAGCCCGGCAGCGTCATTCATAACCGGGCAGACGATCGGAGTTAACGGCGGACGCCTAATGTGTTAAGGTAAGGAGCGCGCGGAAATCAGGGTGGGCATTAAAACAAGGGTTTTACCCCAAACACGCCGAGTGTTTTAGGGAAGCGTTCGCTGCATATACTTCGCCCACTCACTCCTATACCTCATAACCCTAGAATCGGTGGACAGCGCCGCCAGCACCTCAGGGCTCCTCTTAAGGGATACGAGCACGGTCCTCTCACCGCCGCTGAAGTGCGTAGCCCTAATGCCGGGCCTAACATCAATTAGCCCAGCATCCCTAAGCCTCCCCACGGCTTCCTCCAGCACCTCCTTCCCCACGGGCTCCTCGCCTAAGGTTCTCACAAAGCCCTCATACTCACCGACTAACTCCGGCATCCAGAGCGCGCCGGAGAACAGGAAGAGCGTTCTGAGGACATCACCCATTACTTTCTCAATACCTTCCTCGGCCTCAAGCACCTTATGCAGCAACTTATACGCCCCCACCACAACTCGCTTAAGAAATAATTAAAGGATAATGAGGTCCTCAGTCCTCAGGTGGTCACTCAAGTCATTTCACTACGATTCATGACTATGCTTAGGGGGTTCTGCCCTGCCTAAAGGTTCGCCGTACGGCCCATTCCATGAGGTCATCATGACTGTTGAGGCGAACAGGTCTGGAGGCTCGGGGCAGAGTCCCTACCGTCCAGCGGGCTTTACCCATCAAGATTAACAAGAACAAGATTAACTTTAAGCGTCAACTTACGCTAACGCCCCTCTTCAACCACTAAAACCCGCGCAGCCCCTAGTGCCCGTACTTAACGATAAGAACGCCGTAAGCAAGCACGTGGCCTTTGACGGCGTTGAGGAAGGTTCTGGCGTCTGCGTTGCTGGGTAGGCTTAGCTTAGTATTCAGCGCTAAAACCACGAAGACATACCTGTGCGTTGAGCCGCGTGGAGGGCAAGGACCTCCGTACCCATACCTCCTGAAGTCATTGATGCACTGAATCCCGAAGGCTGTTCTGAACTTCTTGGGGATACCCTCAGGGAGGGCCGTAGTGTTGGGCGGGATATTGTAGATTACCCAGTGGTAAAACGTGCCCTTAGGTGCGTCAGGATCGTACATCAGCACGGCGTATGATACCGTGCCCTTAGGCCCCCTACTCCATTTCAGGGGCGGTGACTTATCCGCACCGTCACAGGTGTACTGCTTAGGTACGGTGGATCCTGCGTTAAGGCCGGTACTCGCAAGTTTTAGTGAGTTTGGGGCGTTACCCAATACGCCCCTCAACGGGCTTAACGGGTCGTGCCTCGCCAAGCCGTAGTTGACGTAGTAGTAGTAACCGATCGCCGCGGAAACCACAACAACTATAACGGCGATGGCGAGTAGGGTGCGACGCATTACTGGGCCCCACGGCGATAATGTGTGTTAACGGTAATAAAATCACGTACGCAATGTCCGGCTACTCGGCCGTTTTCTGAGGCGTTGATGCCTTAGCCGGTGTTATTAGGTGAGGCTTACTGAGCTTAGTTAGTGACCGTAAGTTCCTTGAAGGCCTGTGAGCCTAAGACCCCCTAGGTAACGAAAGCAGGGAGTCTCTACGGTGAGGGGGTCTGCGTGTGTAACCACTCATCCTGGCTAAAAAGTATCTTAAAGCAACGGAGGGTCGCAGTAGGTGTGGAACGCTCAGAGATAAAACCTTGACCGTTATTCTTGAAACCAGAGGCGCAGCTACGTAATGAGTGACGTTAACGGTGAGATTGAGTATACGCAGGAGGAGCTCGCCAGTATTAGGGTCAGGTACTCAACGATAATGAACTACTTAAGCGAGATGTACAGGCTCGTGCTGGCAGTACTATTCACTTTAGTCATAGTGAGGAAACTGACGGTGCCTGAGTACGGTCTCTGGACCACTATAATGGGGGTTGTCAGCATCCTAACCGGCGTGCATAGTATCTGGTGCACGTGGTCCTTAAGGTACTACGCTAGGAAGCGGTATGACATGGTATCGGTTGCGTACGCCATGTCACTCGCATACGTCCCGATTTCCTTAGGTGCGTTACTGCTAATCGGTTACCTCTACAGCAGTGTTTTAGGGTGGGGATTCATCGCCTTTGCCTTAGCATCACTGATGCTGATTAGCGAGGCATTCAACATATTCCTACGTTCACTGATCTTGGGTTCCAGACCCTACATTGAGGGTAGAATCCTCGTAGTTAGGGTGACCATTAGGCTGGTAGTTGCCTACGTGCTTGTTGCGATCTTCCACCTCGGCCTACTTGGCGTAGTGTTAGCCGTCACTGCATGCAGCTTAGCGGTAACCCTGCTGAGGTACGTGGTGATGAGGCGAAACAACATAATGATACCCAAGCCGCGAATGCTGTATGACGGAGTAAGTAAGTTACTTAAGAACTCATACATCTCACTAATATCCTACCTTTCAAGCCTTGTCATGAACCTAGATAGGCCCTTAGTAACTGCGCTGACCTCGTCAACGAACCTAACCGCCTACCTAGGTGTGGCGTGTATACCTAGGAATGTAATCGTGCGTAGTTCAGGCGCTTTAAGTAGCGGGCTTACCTCCAAGTTATTGCGGGCTCCGTCCTCGCGGGATGTTGAGGACGTGCTTAGAATCGCCTTAATACTGAATGTAGGTATGATCTCACTCCTCATAACGCTGGCTAAACCCATACTCAGCATGTTTAAGGCTACATACATCGATGCATGGCTTCTCCTAGTACTAATGGGTATTGAATCCATGATTTACACGTTATCGCTGTTGCTGGGGAATGTGGCGTCGGCCAGCGAGACCGCGGATCTTCATGCTTACGGGCTGAAACTCATTAGGACACCTATATTCAAGGCGCCCTTCCTACTATTCCTAAGAGGTGTCGCGGCGCTGGGGTTGGGGAGTGCGGGGATGCTGGTGTTATTGAGGAGTCAAGACACTATCGTGGGTGACCCATACATAGTGCTTCCGTACCCGCTTGCTTGGGTACTTACAGGTATCCCTCTCCTTGCATACATGTACGTGATGGCAAGGGGTAGGGTGGCCTTCTCTTTCCCAAGACGCGAGCTCTTCGCGACCACGGCGGGGAGCGTGTTAATGGCGCTATACCTGGTCGCCAGTAACGCAGTTAATATCGTGATTAAGGGGTTCTGGCACGACGCCCCGGTGCTGGTACTCCACATATTAATTGGGTTAGCCATCTACGGCTCCACGGTCTTAGCGCTATCACCTTGGAGCAGGGAATTCCTTAGGTTGTCCCTAAGGTACTTAAGGAGCAGGTGAAGGTAATTGGACTCGAATGGAGGTTAATTTCCTTAGCGCTGCGCTGAGTGAGTGCGTGATGATGATGCCCACGCCGTACGTTCGCGTCAGATACTGTGCTCGGGCTAAGGACTTCCTAGCCTCGCTAATGTTGCTGAGGTCCCGATCCCCGCCAGCGATCCTAAGCATTGGTGGCGGTGTCGCGATCGCTACGAACTCGTGGCCCTGAGCCTCAACCCATTTCTTAAGCAACGCAAGCATTACTAAGTCCGATTCATCCACAATATCAAGAATGGCCATAACCACTACTGAGGGTGTTGCCCGCGTCGATCGCAGGACCTCACGGATCAGCCAGCCAAGCACGCGGTTAGCGGTCACAGCGCGTGAGGGTTCCTTAGGCCAATCAACTGACGCGAGGACTTGAAGCAAGTTGCTTATTGTTGAGAGTGTCGAGGCCTTCTCACCTATGATTACCCCGTACTCGGTGCTTACCGCTAACCTAACCCATAAGCCGGCCTTAATGAGGGAGGAGGCTAGGGAGGCTATCTCCCTCGCCAATACCTCGAAGGCTGAGGGCCTGCCTCGGAAGAAACCGTCGTGGATCGCCACCCCCAATATGACCCCCTGCGATGACTCTTTCTCGAAGAGCTTAACGGCTAGCCTGCCCGTCCTAGCGAATGCTTTCCAGTCTATCCTGCGTGTGTCGTCCCCAGGGAAGTACTCACGAACCATCAGGAATTCCGTGCCCGCCCCGCTGACCCCCGCTGGTGTGGCGCCAGCGTAGCGTGCACCCGGCGACGTTACGTACGCTGCCTTCCTCAGGCTGGTTGGCGCTACCCTAATCTGAGCCACTATGTTTAATGAGGTCTCAAGCACCGCGACACCCCCCAACACGGCTAGGCGCAGGAGTAACGGGCCCAAGTAGTGCTTGCCTAATCTGCCAGTAACTCTAAATGAAAGTTTAACGCAGTCGTCACCCAGCAACCTAACCTCACGTAAGGTGACGTCGATGCCTGGATCCGACGTCAGTAAGGCCTCGGAAACCCTACTTACGCGGAGGATGGGGGACTTAACGCGTACGTCGACAATAACTTCCTCGCCTTCAGGAGTTACGGCGTCGGAAGGCTCGGCAGTAACCTCAAGGATCTTGACACCTGAAGCGCTGGCTGATAAACCTAGTGCCGTGAAGAAGGGGGTGAAGGCAGCCACGGCAAGGAGCGTTAGGAACGGCCTAAGCGGTGAGTCAAGTAGTGACGCTAGTAGGGTTGTGAGCCCCATTAATGCAAGAACCCATCCCGCACCCGTCACGCGGGCACTCACCTGGTGCTCGGCACTACTCAAGGCTTAGGTACCTCCACACGGTTAAGTAGGTCCTCAACGACGTCCTCATCACGTAGGCCCTCCGCAAGGAATTCAGGCTTCAGGAAGAGCCTATGACTTAAGGCGGGTATTGCCGCTGCCTTAACGTCGTCGGGGATTACGTACTTCCTGCCATCAAGTAGGGCAAAGACTTTAGCCACCCGCAGGAGCACTAAGGCCCCGCGGGGCGTTACTCCCAACCTAAGCGCTGGGTGCCCGCGTGACGCATCACAGATCCTCGCGATATACTCCACGACGGGTTCCTCAACCCTTACCTCCTTGATCTCGTTGCGGCACGCAACCACCTCATCACGGCCCGCTACGGGCCTCAATGAGTTGAACGCCTCATCAATACGCCACGACCCCTTAAGCAGTAAGGACTTCATTTCACCTCTCGAGGGCTGATTTACGCTAACCTTAATGAGGAACCTATCCAGCTGTGCCTCCGGTAGTGGGAACACCCCCTCTAACTCTATGGGGTTCATCGTGGCTATCACGGTGAATGGGTCTGGTAGTGGTTTTGTTTCTCCTTCTATCGTTACTTGTTTTTCCTGCATTGCTTCGAGTAGTGCTGATTGTGTTCTTGGTGATGCCCTGTTGATTTCGTCCGCCAGCACGATGTTGGCGAATATTGGGCCCTCACGAACAACGAAGACACCGCGGGAAGGATCAAAAACACGAGTACCAACAATATCAGCAGGCAACAAATCAGGAGTAAACTGAACACGCCTAAAAGAGAGCTTAAACAGGCGCGCCACGACCCTGGCGGTCAAGGTCTTAGCTATCCCGGGGACCCCCTCGAGGAGGATGTGCCCTCCAACAATCATTGATGCCACGATGAAGCGAACCTCGTTCTCCCTCTCGATAAGTATGTCTGCCGTGCTCGCAAGCACGTCACTCATTACCGTCGAAAACCTCGTTACCGTATTAAATCACCGAGACGCTATTGAATGTAAGGTATATGAGTTTTAGCAGCGATTAGACGTTGGAAGCGATGTTGATGAGGGTAAACACTGACATAGCTATGCTTAAGGTCGTAGCGACTCTGTTGGTGATGCTCACGTTACTCGTAACCATGTGCGGCGTTGCTGCCGTGAAGGCGCAGGACGAATCCACTAGCGGAATAATAAGGCACTCACCAGGCATAATAACTAAGATCCTAACATCTAACTTAAGCCTCCAGCAACTAAGCGAGTTGCTCAATTCAACGAACGTCGACGCCCTCCTCGGCGATGAGGGGTTAGGGAACGGCGTGCTAAACGTAACTAACGTAGTGAATTCACTCGCGGATAACCCTGAGGTAGCGGCTCAGCTAACGAGTAATGATGTAGCGAAACTATCAGCCCTAACAACGCAGGGCAGTGGGCAGATGCCCTCAGACTTAAGGATAGACCTAAGCCTACTAGCAAGCCTCGCGAAAGATCCCGCGTTACGGGAGGTTCTGAAGGAATGGGCACTCACGGGTAACGTGGATCTACGGGAACTCAAGAATAAGGTAGACATAAGCTCACTCAGCCCGGAGGACCTAGCGATACTTAAGTCAGCGTTAGGCTTAGCAGCTAAGTACGGCTTAATCAGCCCAACCGACGTTAAGGAACTGGGGTTAAGCAACCTCACCCCAGAGGACTTAAGGGCGATTGCCGGCATAGCCGAGAGGTTGGCGAGCCTAAGCAAGGATCCTAGAACAGCAGAGCTGCTTGAGGAGTTAGCAAAGAGGGGTTCAGAGCTGTCGCTCTCAGGTAACTTAACGCCTAAGTCACTATCGGAACTAATGTCTGGTTTAGGGGGCAATGCGTCCTTACCGTACGTAATTAAGTTAATAACTGATGGACTAGGGGGCCTCACCCAAGCGCCAGGAGTCGGGGTTACCCCTATAATTCCTAAGGTACCCGAGCTTAACTTGCCTAGCATACACTCACAAGTGCTTAGCCCTCAGCTGAGCACCACTAACGCATTCTCCTTCTTCAGGGTCGTTCTAGCGAGTATCATAGGGGTGTTACTCCTGTACCTAGTGTCTAGGTTGCTTAAGGAGAGGGCACGGTACTTAGTACTTAGCACGCGTAAGGGTAAAGCAATACCCAAAATCATGGGCGTAAGTGGAGTTAATGCCTCAATAATCCGGGCTTACTGGGACGCTGTCGCATTATTATCCGCCTTGGTGCCCCTGAGTCCATCGGAAACCCACAGGGAGTACCTGCGTAAGGTAAGAAGCGTGGCTGGCACCGCTTTCGAGCAACTCACTAAAATATATGAGCTCGCCAGGTGGTCCGGCCAAAAACTGGATGAGAAGTATGTAATTACAGCTTCGAGGCTTGTGGAGGCCTTGAGGAGCACGATCCGCAGAAGCGCAGGAGGGGGCGGTGGTTGAGGCTACGTGGCCCCGAATCAAGACTCGTTACGTACTTATCTAAGGCGGGGCGGGTCGTGGCTGTAATTCCGGTAACGTGGTTCCTGGCGCGGACGACAGCGACGTCAATTAGGGAGTTGATGAACTTAGTGAACGTGGTTGCCGGCCCCCTGCAGATCGCCCAGGTCCTCGTCACGGCGATAATCAGTGTCGTGGGGTTGATGGGCGCCCTATTCGCCATGATGGGTAACCCCGTCGGATTAGCCACCGCGTATGTTGCGTACGTGATAATGGCCTGTAGTGGCGCGCCCCCGTCACTAACGTTAACGGTGTTTGTTGTGTTGGGCTTCATAACTTACTTACTCCTTGATGTGGTATCTGGGGTGTGGCGCCCAAGTAGGGTGAGGGCTGAAGTGAGTGCCCGAGGCGCCCTCTTCTTCCTGGTCTTCGAGGCTGTGAAGGTTGGCTTACCCGTGATCTTGGCGTGGTTCATTTACGGGTTCTACGTGTCGCTGCTTAGGGTGGGTTTCACGCCTTCCCCCGGACTGTCAATGCTGTGGGACGTGTTTGCCCACACGTTGGTGGGTAGGCTCTTCGTATTTGTTTTCGTGATAGGGCTTGGGGCATACCTCTCGAGCGCGGTGATGGATATACTCACAAGCTACGCTACCCCCAACCCTGTCCGGGTGAGGAGTTACGCTGAGGAGTGGTTAAGGAGCTTGAAGTCATTCTTAGTTATTGGGGGCTTCCCCTCAAAATTTGTTGTTGGTTGGATGGCTTTCATGGGTTCCATACTGTTCTACCCGTTCATCATGATACCTCTGCGGGAGGCGATAGATCGGTACTTAGGCGGCATGATCACTTCGTTGAGCATTCCTGTAGCAATCATTAATGCGGGTGTGGGCATCGCGGTATTAGTGGTTTCGTACATAGTGATGCGTCTCCTGCTAACACATATCCTCCTCGCCGGGGGGAGGGGGTGGGTGTCCTTAGCCGTAGTAACCACGATAACGTTTGTAATATCGGCGTACTTAGTTGCCTTCAAAGGGGTTCCCCCGCCTTGGGTAGCAGGGAGTGCCTCACCAACAAGTATTGATAAGACTATATCAGAGAGTTATTACTCTTTTTACTCCTCCTTACTAACAATTTTGAGGTACGTGCTTTACCTGCTAGGGGTGACACCATGACAGCGCGCGCACGGTATGCGAGGATTAGGGAGTTCATATACCTTGGGTTAGGCATAGCGTTACTGGTGGTAGCGTACCAGTTCTTCAGTATGGCGATCACGTACATGGGTCGAGCCTTAGTGGCTACGTCAGCTATGTCTGCGCTCATAGGGTTCACATTCATCGTCGCCGCCCTGCAACTCTTCAAGTTAAGTGCCTTGGCATGGTCTGTTGAGGAGTTAAGGAGGGAGGAGGGTAAGTCTTAATGCGCGGTAGGTACTTCCTGTATGCCGTGATCTTCATAATATTCATAGCGCTGCTTGAGTACCCGCCGCGCACACCAGTCATTACTTCCGGTGCATCCCCAGCCAATACAGGCTGGGACGGGACATCTAACTTAATGAGTATGCTTAAGTCCCATGGATACAGGGTTTACGCGGTAACCGATTGGTGCAGCGTTGCTGACTCATTAAGTAGCTTAAATTCGCCTGTGATAGCTGTCTTCATATCGCCGGAGGAACCCTACAGCTCAGGCGAGGTGCGGTGCGTGGGTAAGGTTCTGGGTTGGTCCATGCGCAGATACGGGAGGGCATCCCTCCTCGTTGCTGATGAGGGGCCTTACACGGATCCCATACTTAGGGAGCTTAACGTGAGCGTACTCATACATTACGGCGTGACGCTTAAGTCCTTGAGGGGGGATCCTTACCCGTTAGCGCTCCTTAAGGTTCCCGGCGGCCCCGGTGCGGGGACTTACAAGCTGTACCTTGATTACGCAGCCAGGTTGAGCGTAGGTGATGGTGCAGTCGTTGTCGGCAGGACTCTAAGAGGTGACCCTGTTGCTGCGTACGTGGTTAGGGGAGGGTTTAAGGCGTACGTGATTTCCGACGGCTCCGTATTCATTAACGAGGTTCTCGGGCTCAGTAATGCGCAGTACAACTACAGCGGCTTTGCCAACGCGTTATTTACTTGGTTAGGTAGTCCGGGTAAGTACGTCGTGTTGATGGAGTCTGGGAAGTATACCCCGCCAGTGAGTGGGTTACCTGACCTGATTACGCGTGCTTTAGAGAGCGTCGGCGCTGGAAGCCTCTCAGCCATAGTTACCTTACTACACCCGATGGTGTGGTTCCCGTTGCTACATACTCTCATACTGATGGCTGATAACGAGTTACGTGCTTTGCTTGCCTTAAGTGTGTTCGCTAGGTTAGCCTCGCTAGCGGTAGGTACGCTGGCAACGGTCTTCTTAATGCGTATGGCGGTGTCCTTCGGTAGGATAGAGACGGATAAGGCCCTCCCTCAAGTGTCTGAGGTGCAGGTGATGGTGGACACTCCGGTGAGGAGGGAGGTCATCGGCAAGAAGCTTAAGCTTGGGAAGGATGATCTGGTGGCGCTCTACGAGTTAGTTGACTCAGTACTTAAGAAGACCATAGGTAAGGGGTTAGGGGAGCCAGGGGTCGTGCAGGTGCTTAGTAGTATTTCCGGAATTGACGCGCATAGGGTGGGGAAGTACGTGCGCGACATGAATGCCCTCTACGCTAAGGCAACGCGAGGTGGTTTAAGGCCCTTAGTCCTTTCATGGAATCGCAAGGTTAAGTCACTGATAAGGGAGTCCGATGAAGTACTGAGCAAGTTGGGCGCGGCCTTAACCGAGGGTG
>Ga0256833_1001094_pt1 | contig 20337 bp, 18 predicted proteins | sample 356284metaG_FD_190535 | JGI IMG/M metagenome (GOLD analysis project Ga0256833, IMG submission 190535) | Hydrothermal vent microbial communities from Mid Atlantic Ridge, Atlantic Ocean - 356-284 | ecosystem: Environmental > Aquatic > Marine > Hydrothermal vents | place: Atlantic Ocean: Mid... | reverse complement strand
TGTCGGATTCGGAGAGGTCGACGTTGTCTTTCTCGCCCTCCCTCATGGAGCATCCATGGATGCCGTGCGCAGCGCTCACGACGCCGGCGCTCTCGTGATCGACTTGAGCGCCGATTTCAGGCTGCGGTCGGTTGAGGTCTATGAAAGTTGGTACGGTGTGCGGCACACCCAGCCCGGTTTGCTCGGGGAAGCCGTCTACGGTCTGCCGGAACTGCACCGAGACGAGATCTCGTCGGCCCGGATCATAGCGAACCCGGGCTGTTACCCAACGGCAGCCATCCTTGCCCTTTATCCCTTGGTGCATTCTGCGCTGCTGGAACCTCCGGTATTCGTGGATGCAAAGTCCGGGGTTTCAGGCGCCGGGCGCAAACCGTCCCTCAAGACCCATTTCGTCGAGGTGAACGAAAATTTCTCGGCTTACAACGTGGGATACAGGCACAGACATCTCGCGGAGATGGAGCAAGAGCTGGAGCTGGAAGGACCTGAGGAGATACTCTTCATTCCACACCTGTTGCCGGTGAGCAGGGGTATCCTGGAGACGATGGTGGTGAGGATTCGCAAGGGGTATTTTGCCTCCCAGCTCAGGGAGCTCTACCTGAGGTGTTACGACGAAGCTCCGTTCGTTTGGGTGCTGCCGGCCGGCGAGACCGCTTCTCTGGCGCACGTCGTAGGGACGAACCTGTGCGCTATCGGCATCACTCCGGTGTCTGACGATGGCAACCCTCCTGGGGAGTTCATCGTCACGGTTGCCATAGACAATCTGCTCAAAGGCGCATCGGGGCAGGCGGTTCAGAACATGAACATAGCTCTGGGGTACCCGGAGGAAACAGGCCTGGGGGTAACTTCGAAATGAAAGAAACCTGGGTGCTGAAAATCGGCGGGAACGAATTGAGCGATGGAAAGTTCCTCGAGCGGTTGGTGAAGACGGTCAAGGAATTGCAGAAGGGAGCAAATCTGCTCGTGGTGCATGGTGGAGGAAAGGAGATCGCCGAATTGCATCACCGGCTCGGGGTGGAATACGAGTTCGTGGAAGGCTTGCGTGCCACCGGTGCGGAGGGGATGAAATTGGTGGAAATGGTGCTTTCCGGCTTGGTCAACAAGCGGCTCGTGCGTCTCTTCGTTTCCGCCGGGATCGATGCCATGGGCATGAGCGGCGTCGACAGGGGGACGATGCTCGTGGAGCCGAGGCTCGTGAACGGCAAGTCCCTTGGGTTCGTTGGGAGGATCACGCACGTGAGAGCCGATGTCCTCGAATATGAGCTGGAAAAGGGAATAGTCCTGGTGATATCCCCCGTCTCCCTGGGCCCCGATGGTGGTTCCTATAACGTCAACGCCGACGAAGCGGCGCAGTCGGTGGCGGTGGCCGTGGAAGCGGATGTTCTTGCCTTCCTGACCAACGTCCCTGGAGTGCTGGTGGAGGGGAAAGTCCTGAAGGAGCTTTCACCTGAAGATGCCGAAAGGATGATAGAATCGGGTGCAATCCACGGCGGCATGATACCGAAAGTCAGGTCTGCCTCCCTGGCTGTAAGGTCGGGGGTGGGAAAGGTAGTGATCACGGACATAGAAGGCCTTTCTTCGGGCGAGGGGACGATCGTAAGAGAGGTGAATCTAGGCTGACTTTGCGGGATGGTTCGTCATTCCGAGATGGAGGGATATGGGAAGAGATGTAGGGAGGTAGAACCATAGTTTCGTCATTCTGTGGCGTGTCGAATCATGTATGTTTACATAAACATCAATTGAAGGAGGAGACATGATAAAAGAGGAGATATTCGAGCTCGAACGGAAATACATAGCCCACACCTACGTCAGACCTCCTTTCGTGCTGGAGGGGGGGAGCCACAGCACGGTTTACGACAACGAAGGGAAAGCTTACCTCGACATGGTCGCTGGGATTGCCGTGAATGCCCTCGGGTACGGAGACCCGGAAATCGTACAAACCATACAGCGGCAATCCGCGATGCTGATTCACGTGTCCAACCTTTACCACACGGCTCCGCACGTGCGTCTGGCGAGGAAACTGTGCGAAACGAGCTTCGCCGACAAAGTGTTCTTCTGCAATTCCGGCGCTGAGGCGAACGAAGGTGCTTTGAAATTCGCCAGGAAGTGGGCGCGGGTAAATTTCGGAGAAGGGAAGACCTCCGTGATGGCTTTCACGGGTGCTTTTCACGGAAGGTTGTTTGGCTCTCTGGCGCTCACGCCGCGCGAGAAGTACCAGGCTCCTTTCAGGCCGCTGATGCCGGGAGTAAGGTTCGCCAGATTCAACGACCTCGACGATGCGAGGGCGAAAGCCGGGGACGATCTTTGTGCCATATTCGTGGAACCTATACAGGGAGAAGGCGGGATACACCCTGCGACCCCAGAATTCCTCGGAGGGCTGCGGGAGATAGCCGACGAGCACAACGCTTTGCTCGTGTTCGACGAAGTGCAATGCGGGCTTGGCCGTACCGGATACCTGTGGGCGCACCAGGGATACGGTGTGGAGCCGGACATAATGACGGTGGCCAAGCCTCTGGCGGGCGGGTTGCCGATGGGCGCAGTTATGATGACGGATCGTGTGGCATCCGTCATAGAACCCGGCGACCACGGGAGCACGTTTGCGGCAGGCCCTCTCGTTTCCTCTGTGGCCGAGGTGGTAGTCGGTAGGATCTCGGACCCCATGTTCCTGGCGACGGTGAGGAAGAAAGGAGATTTCCTGGCGAGACTCTTGCAGGAGTTGAAGGAATCCAGCCCTCATGTGGTAGATGTAAGGGGGAGGGGTTTGATGTGGGGTATCGAATTCGATTTCGAGGCGAAGAAAGTCGTGGAAGCTGGATACGAGAGAGGTCTCCTCACGGTGAACGCCGGCCCCAACGTGCTGCGATTGGTTCCTCCGCTCATCGTAACCGAGGGAGAGCTGAATAAGGCAGTTCGGATAATCCGTGGTATAATAGAAAACATCTGATACGAATCGAGAATGGAAATAGAAATTCGCCCGGCCTGCAAAGCCGACATACCGCAGATAACATCGTTGATCAACTCCTTCGCAGCCAGGAACTTGATGCTTCCTCGAACTGAGGAGCAGGTAGAACAGGTATTGGACGAATTCCTCGTCGCCGTGGATGGGGAGAAAGTGGTCGGGTGTGCGTCCCTGGTGGAGCTCGACGCCGGGCTCGTGGAGATAAGGTCTCTGGCCGTTTCTGAGGAAGCACAGGGCAAAGGCATCGGCTCGAAACTCGTGCGGATGCTCGTGGAGCGTGCCAGGAAGCAGGATTACGATCGGGTGTGCGCTCTCACCCTCAAAGAAGGCTTCTTCAACAGGCTTGGGTTCGAAACAGTGGACAGGTGGGAACTGTCCCCGAAGGTCTGGCAGGAGTGCATATACTGCCCGAAGTTCCACCACTGCGACGAGGTGGCGGTCGCCATGGATCTTAAAGAACGGAACGAGATCATGCGTAGATTTCGCCTGGGGTTCGGGTGAACGGAGAGGTCGAAAAAGAAGATGACCGGGCGTCTTTGCAAGGAACATTCGGATCAGGGTCCACGCAGTCGAACCGGTTTGTCGTTCTTGTAGTCCTTTCTTCGTCGTTCCGAGGTGGCTGAAGGGGCGACCTGCATGTCGAATCTCTGGGGCAGGCGATGGCAGCGCCCATCGCCTGCATGCAGATGGGATCGCAGGGTCCTGGAAAAATCGGCATCCGGCGGTGTGGAAAGTTGTTCGAAAGGAGGTGAAGATGGGATTCAACGAAGGCGATGTCCTCAGGAAAGTTGTCGTATGTCCCCCGGAGATCGAGTATTTTGCAGTAGATGACCTGGATTCCCACAACATAGCAGCCCTACCGGATCACAAAAAAGCCGTATCGCAGCACAGGGGGCTGCGCAAGGCAATGGAAAGATCAGGAGCCGAGGTGGCCATCGTGAAGGAGCTCCCATTCCATCCCAATTCGGTGTTCACCAGGGACACGTCGGTATGCACCCATGAAGGCTATATCGAGCTGCGGATGGGACTGCCGACCAGGCGCGGCGAGGAAGTGTGGATGGCCAGGATTCTCGAATCCATGGGAATGCCGTCTGTTGGGGAGATCGATCCGCCCGGTACGGTCGAAGGTGGCGACGTGATACTTGCCGGTGATGTGGCTTTCGTGGGGGTTTCTTCGAGGACGAACGAAAGCGGGGCCAGGCAAATGCGGGAAATCCTCGAGAAGCTGGGCTACGAAGTGAGGATAGCCGACGTACAGGACGAGCACCTGCACATCGGTGGGTCTATGAGCATGCTCGACACCGAAACGGTGCTCCACTGCAAGGGGAAGTTCCCGGCTGGGTTCTTCGATGGGTTCAGAACGATATCCATTGAATGTTCCGACTTCATCGGTGCCAACGTGATAGCCCTTGGCGAGAGGAGACTGATCGCCAACGCAGAGAATCGGCAGGTGATAGACCTTCTCACCGATTCCGGCTTCGAGGTTCAGGCTTTGGACCTGCAGGAGTTCGTCAAAGGTAACGGGGGCCCAACCTGCCTGATCCTCCCCGTCTTGAGGGGATAGGGATCAATAGGTGCCGCTGGCGGGAACGGATTGGCATGGCGGCGGACGCGGGATACAGGGCGATGGTTTACGAAGCAATACGACGTGTATGCTTCACGTAGCAGCCGAGACTATCTTGGCCACAGCCTCGTGTACGGCTTTCGCCCCGGTGTTCTCTTCCTGCATAGGCACGGAAGCCTCATCCGGTTTGTCGGAAAACGAGGTCAGCACCACGCCTTTTTCTTTCAACGCCATACCCGCTTCCCAGACCTCGCCGGTGATGCATATCTCCTCTTCAAGGATCTCTTCTACGGGCCGACCGTCCGGAAACATGTCCATGCGGGCGACGGTTTGTTTGAGTTCTTCGCGCCTGAAAGCTTTGAACGGAGTTGGGTCGCCGGCGGCAAGAGATACGGCCACGCTTTCGTGGATCGCTCGCAGGCCGTCTTGCGGTCTGAGCTTCATCACTTCGTCCACCATCTCGAAGAAGTCCCGGAAGCTGCTGAACCTGGAGTCCAGCGTCGCTGCTCTGATTTCCTCCAAGGAGATAATCCCGGAGCTCATGACGAGGCATGTGTACGCTATGTAATCCTGATTGTCCTCCGTGATATCATGGTAGCGGCTCTGGTTTACTTCTTCGTAAGCGCGCAGGAATGCTGCCTGGTCGAAGGAATCTCCGAGCGCTCTGGATATCACGATCCTCATGGCCTCCATCCTCGCTTTGTCTATGGCGGAGTGATTCCTTCCCCTGGCTCCTATGGCCGTTTTGTCTATGTCGATCACGGCCACCGTTCTTTCTCCGACGCTCAATCCCGCGGCGCGGACTGCGTCGAGCCAGCGTGAAATTTCCGCCCAATCGCCTTTCCACACATCCTCTCCTGTCCGGGCAAGCTTTCCCGTTCCGTCCTTGCCGAGGAATATCGCTCCTTTCCAATCCCCGGCGCGGCTTATCTCCCTGAAAGCCTTCAGGTCGCCGGAAGTGTCTCCTATGAACAGGAGTTCTTCGATGGGGGCACCTGGATGCTGGAGATCGTGCATCTTCCCAAGGAGCCATACTGCGGCCCGGCCGTAGCCGGGCTCCCTTTTCCTCGGCGGGCGCCCTGGGGGCAATCCGAGCTTTGTGAGAACTTCTGAAACCGGCGGCACCCGATCGTCGACGGGTTTCATGTTCCTGAACACGACGAAATCCCCGAACAGATCGAAAAGTCTTCCTTTCCCGGTCACGACGTAGTTCATAGCAGTCCCTTTGCGAAAGCCAGTTCGGCGTTGAGAATCGAACCGCCTGCAGCGCCACGGATGGTGTTGTGCCCCAGCAGAACGAATTTGTAGTCCAGAATAGGGCATTCCCTTATTCGCCCGACCACCGTGGCCATGCCGTTCTCCACCATGAGATCGAATCTGGGTTGAGGTCTGTCCGGCTCTCCCATTACTACCACTGGGCGGGAAGGGGCGCTTGGCAATCCAAGGGCCTGAGGCTCGCCTTTGAATTCGCGCAGCGCACGCTCTATTTCTTTCGGGGATGCCTTGGTTTTCAGCCGAACCGACACCACCTCCGTGTGTCCATCTTTCACCGGCACTCGATTCGCATGTGCGCTGATGGAGAAACCGGCACTTCGCACCCTTTCTCCGTCGAAGGAACCGAGTATCTTCAGCGGCTCTGTTTCGAGTTTCCACTCCTCTTTCCCTATGTACGGAATCACGTTTCCGAGGATGTCCATGGACGGGACTCCGGGGTATCCCGCTCCAGACACCGCCTGCATCGTTGCCACGAACACTGCATCGAGCCCGAAAGCATCATGCAGCGGCTTGAGGGCAAGCGTCAGATGGGTTGTGGAGCAGTTTGCGTTCGTCACGATGAAGCCCTTCCACCCCCTGCTCCTCTTCTGGAGCTCCACCATCTGCATGTGATCGGGGTTGACCTCGGTAATCACCAGCGGCACGTCTTTTTCGTACCTGAACGCCGAAGCATTGGAGAAAACGGGATACCCGGCTCCGGCGAACTTCGGCTCCAGCTCCCTTGCGAGCTCTGCCGGGAGGGCCGAGAATACCACATCTGCATCGACATTCGGTTCCGCTGGCACTACGGGCATCCCCCTGACTTCCTCCGGCATTGGGGTTTCGAGCACCCAGTTACACGCTTCGGTATATGTCTTGCCTGTGGATCGCTCCGATGCTGCCAGGGCCGAGATGCGGAACCATGGGTGGTTTGCAAGCAATTGCACGAATCGCTGCCCCACAGCACCGGTGGCACCTATAACGGCGACTTTCACTGTATCTTCTTTCATCGCTTCGCTCCTGTGAAGTTTTGCTTGATCAGTGGGTGAGTGTGGGCGTCGGCGTTGGGACCGGCGTGGGAGGATGATACATGCCCCTGGCCGTGAAATACGCCTTCAGGATGTCTCTGGCAATTGGTGCGGCTACTTCCGAGCCCTCTCCTCCGTTGTATACGAACACGACCAGGGCTATCTCTGGATCTTCGTAAGGTGCGAATGCGGTGAACCATGCATGGGTAGGAAGGTTGCCTTTTCGATCTCTGGGTATGTGCGGGTCGTAGAACTCGGCCGTGCCGGTCTTGCCCGCTATCTGGAGTCCATACAGATTCACGATTTTTGCGGTTCCCTGAGGCCAGTGGACCACTCCCCACATTCCTTCTCTCACCACTTCGATGTACTTTGAATCGATGGAGACTTCACGAATCAGCTTTGGCTGGAATCCCCTCACCACATGCCCGGACGAATCTTCGATGTCGTAGACCACTTGGGGCCGATAGAGGTAGCCTCCATTGGCAATGGCGGCCGTGGCGTTTAGAACTTGCAACGGCGTCGCCGCAAGATATCCCTGCCCGATGCTCATGTTGTACGTGTCCCCGGTGGTCCAGTTCTCTCCGTAGTTCAGGCGCTTCCATTTTGGAGTGCCCACCTGCCCCGGGCTCTCCCCGGGCAGATCTATGCCGGTTTTCTCTCCGTAGCCGAACATGTGGGCGTATTTTACCAATCTGTCTATCCCGAGCCCCTGAAAATCCTTGTAACCCCCTCCGACTTCGTAGAAGAAGATATCGCATGATACGGCTATGGCCTCCCGAACGTTTATGTTCCCATGGCCGTGGCCGTATTTGTGTATCCAGCAGTAGAACGGTTGCGCCAGTTTGGGATCATCCGGGAAATACTTGTTCGGCAGCCAGATGACCCCGTCCTTGTCCAGTATCCTGGTTCTCGGGGTGATTACTTTCTCCTGCAAAGCGGCGGCGGCGACGACCGGTTTGAATGTGGAGCCAGGCGGGTAGATGCTGCTGATGGCGTGGTTTATCATGGGGCGCCATCTGTTCGTTGCAAGTTCCTTGTAGGTTTCCGGGTCTATGCCGCGGGCGAAGAGGTTGTCGTCGTAGGTGGGGAGGCTGACCATCCCCAGGATTGCACCGTTTCTTGGGTCCATCGCTATCGCCACGCCGGATTTGGGCCTTGTCTTTGCTTTTTTCATCCCTTTTATCAACGCTTCTTCCATTACTTTCTGAAGAGAAGTATCTATCGTCAGGCGGAGGTTGTAACCAGGCCTTGGTTTGACCGGCTCGCCGATGACTTTTATCTTGCGTCCGTTGACGTTGACTTCCACGTACTGCTCTCCACTTTTGCCGCGCAGAAAGCTTTCGTAAGTGTACTCGAGCCCGGCGAGGCCCACTTTTTCATTAGGTTCGTAGCCTTTCTTCTTGTAAGTATTCACCAGATTGTGCGGGATAGGCCCCATGAACCCGATGATCTGCGCCATCAGACTGCCGAACGGGTACTCCCGCCGGGGCTCCATGACGATCTTCACGCCCGGAAGCCTGTAGCTAAGCTCTTCGATCTTTATCACCTTGACCTTCGGTATCCTTCTGGCGATGATTACCGGGTTGGATGCACTGCCGAGCCTGCCTGCAGCGATTTTCTTCTCGATGCTTTTCAGGTCCTCGTGCTCCACGACCTCCGGCGTGGCCGTAGGGGATGGGGTCGGAGTTGGCTTTCTCCTCCACGACCGCGTGGGGGTGGGTGCCGGGGTGGGCGTAGGAGGGAAATACGGCTCGTCCAGGATGTTCAGCACTTCGGTGAGAATTTCTTCCTCTCTATCTTCCGGGATGTCGGCGGGAACGACCGCAACGTCGAAACTCCCTTCGTTGTACGCCAGCAATTTCCCGTTTCGGTCGTAGATCACACCCCTTGGAGCCCGAACCACCTCTTTCCGTATTCGGTTCAGCGCCGCTTCCCTCCGAAACCGCGCTCCTCTGGCAAGCTGCAACTGCCATAGTCGATACACCAGGACGCCGAAGGAAAGCAAAACGATTATCCTCGCGAGTATGTAAATCGAGAGATAGGAAGATTTGCGCTCCATTATAACTCCAGCCTCTCCCTGCTCACCGCCGAATGCACCTGCCGGAAGATCGGGTAAAGGACGAGGGCCATGAGGGCATTGTACACGGCGTTTGGTAGCATCCTGTGCTCGAACGTAAGGGAAAGGTTCCCGTGCCATCCTGTGAGCTTCAGGAGGAAGAATATCTCGAGCCCGTACAGCAGCGAGGCGACGAAAACCACGGACAGAGGGAGTATCAGACGCTCTCCGTAAACTATGCTTCTCCCCGCGCTGCTTACCAGCGCCACCGGCACCAGTGCTATGATCAGAACGAGCGGCGGTCCGCCCGAGAACAGCGCCAGGAAGAAGCCGCCTGCAAGGGCCCAAAGCGTTCCCTCGGTGGGGCCTTGCATCAGGCTCCACAGTGAAACCGTGAGCAACATAAAGTCCGGAGTGGCATTGAGCATTGTCAGATGTGGCTGTAGCCCGACTTCGAGTATTGCTACCAGGAAGAGCAGGGGAACGCTGAAGAAGACGTTCATTTCTGCTTCTCCTCCCCTTGAAATCCTTCGATCGGCAACGGCGAAAACTTGGTTATCACGAGAACGTTCTCGAGGCGGTCGAAATCCACGGAGGGATGCACGACAGCCTTCTGGAAGATATTGTAATCTTTCTGAATGACTTCCGTGACCTGGCCGATTATCAGGTTCTTCGGGAATTCTCCGCCCATGCCGGAGGTGATGACGATTTCCCCTTTAGCCACTTTCTCATGCTGAGGGAGGTAATCCATCAGCAGGTCCACGTGCGCCCCTCTCCCGCGCACGATGCCGGTGAGCCTGGATGTCTGCAGCAATCCACTCACAGCGCTATCTGGATCCGTTATGAGCAGGACTTTGGACGTGTGGGAGTATACGTGAGATATCCTTCCGACCAACCCTCTGTCTGTCACCACGGGCATGCCCTCCCTTATCCCATCGTCGCTGCCCACGTCGAGGATTATGTACTGGAGGAACGGATTTGGATCGTACCCCAACACCTTCCCAACTACCTGAGCGCCTTTGAAGGAATAGGTCGGGTTTTCCCGGGTGAAATTGAGCAATTTCCGGAGGTTTCGGTTCTCGGCTTCCACCTCTTTCATCCGGACGTTTTCCACCTGCAATTTGTTCACCAACTCCTGCAGTTCTTTGTTCTCTCTGCTCAGCGTTCTGAAGTGGTTGACGGTGTACCGGACGTCTCCCATCGTTTTGCTCACGGAGTAGATCACAGAAGCAAGTTTGTTCGATATCAAAAGCGCTCCGCTTTCCACGGACGAGGTCCATCCGAAGGAATGGGAAATCAGCACCAGCGCTATGAAGATGGAAAGTGCGAAAATTACCTTTCTCGAAGGTTTCACTTCTGCAAACTCTCCTTACGAAACCGCACTCGAAAATCCAAAGGCGCAGGGAGCACAGAGATTGCGTCTCTGTGGCATCTGCGCCTCTGTGTTTTCCTGCAATCGATGTTGTGAAGCGGCCGCATCCCCGTGCACCTTGTTGCTGGCGCTGTATGGAGAAATTACCGGTGCATCAACCGTGGCTTATGCTCGCCCTTGTTGCGTCCGCCAGCACCTTCCCCAGAATGTCCAAGTCCTCCAGAACGGCTTCAGCCCCAAGGGCAACGCACATCATCGGGTTCTCGGCCACGTATACGTTCATTCTCGTTTCCTCGCTGATCCTGTCGGCGAGCCCCCTGAGCATAGCGCCACCTCCGGCGAGGGCAATACCGTTGGCCATCAAATCTGAGACGAGCTCCGGAGGACTTTCCTCAAGAGCTTCCTTGACCGTGTTGACGATCATACCGATGGATCTGCTCAGGGCCTCCCTTACTTCCACGCTGCTGATCTCCACAGAATCCGGGAGTCCGGTGATGAGGTTTCGTCCCCGTATCTGGTATGTAGTTTCCTGTTCCTGCGGATATGCGGACCCTATGGCTATTTTCGTCTCCTCCGCCATCCTCTGGCCGATCAGGAGGTTGTACTTCTTGCGGGCGTAGTTCATTATGTCTTCATCCATCTCGTCGCCGCCTATGCGGATCGATTTTGCCACTACCATGCCGCCAAGCGAGAAAATGGCAACTTCGGTGGTTCCGCCCCCGATGTCCACTATCATGCTTCCACGTGATTCCATGACCGGGAGTCCGGCGCCTATGGCTGCGGCCACCGGCTCCTCGATAAGGTAGGCTTCCCTTGCTCCGGCGCTCAAAGTGGCGTCGTACACGGCTCTCTTCTCCACTTCGGTGACCCCGCTGGGAATCCCTACTACCACTCTCGGGCGCGGCATGCTTATGAACATGTGCTCGTGCACTTTGTGGATGAAATAATGGAGCATCTTTTCGGTTACATCGAAGTCAGAGATCACTCCGTCCCGAAGCGGTCGTATGGCAACGATGTTGGCAGGGGTCCTGCCGATCATCTCTTTCGCTTCCGCACCTATGGCAAGGACTTTTCTCGTTTTCTTGTCTATGGCGACGACGGAAGGCTCGTTGATGATTATCCCTTTCCTGCGGACGTTGACCAACGTATTGGCCGTGCCCAGGTCTATACCTATGTCGAGTGAGAACAAGCCTAATATCCAGTCTATTGGGTTGAACACCGGTTAAAATCTCCATTCTTTGCCTGATTTGCGACGCCCGCAGGCGCTCGCACATTATATCACACAAGCCGCAGTGGCAAAAAAGAACCAGGTGTTCGGTCGACAGAGCGTTTTACCGGGTGGTTGGCGGGGAAGACAGCACCTTCGAGGCTATATGACCATGCCCAGCACGGCGGCAGCGAGCACGGTGACGCTGATGTATCCGTTCATCGTGAAAAAAGCTACGTTCACTTTGCTCAGGTCGTCCGGCTTCACTATGGAATTCTCGTACGCAAGCATGGCCGAGACCGCTGCCAATCCGATCCAGTACGCAATCCCGAGTGAAGCTGCTATGCCTACCGTTCCGAGCAGAAGTACGGTCGCGGCGTGGTTCGCTTTTGCCCAAAACAGCGCCGCTGCGTTGCCGAATCTGGCGGGAAATGAATGGAGCCCTGTAGCCCGGTCGAATTCGGTATCCTGACACGCGTAGATCAGGTCGAATCCCGCTATCCAGAAAGTCACCGCGGCCAGCATCAACCATGGCACCGGATCGCGCAGGGAAGGCCTGACAGCCATCCAGGCTCCCAAGGGAGCAAGACCATCTGTGAATCCGAGCACCCAATGGCTCGCCCACGTGAATCGCTTAGTGTAGCTGTAGCTGACGAGAAACACCACGGCGAGGGGGAAGAGCTTCAAACACAGGTCGTTCAACATCCATGCAGCCACTGCAAGCACCACTGTGGCCCCCGCGGCAATCCCCCACGCTTCTTTCGAGCTCATGGCCCCTCTCGGGATAGGGCGGTTTGCCGTCCTGGGATTCAGGGAATCGTAGAACCTGTCGGCCGAGCGGTTCACCGCAAATGCCACCGTCCTGGCCGCCGCCATGGCTACGGTTATCCAGAGGAATTTCCACCACCCTGGCCATCCCCTTGCGGCCAGAATCATCCCAAGGTACGCGAAGGGGAGCGCGAAGATCGTGTGCTCGAATTTCACCAGTTCCAGGAAAAGGGAGAGCTTTTTCCTGGTTACCGCCAGTATTCCTTCCATTTTCTGCTTACCAGATCCTTGATCCTGGAGTCCATTTCTATCCGCTCGGGCCATTCCCGTTCGTATCCTTCTCCCGGTGATTTCCTCGTGGCGTCTATGCCGATTTTGCCTCCGAAGTTCTGTCGGTACGACGAGTGGTCCAGGGCGTCCACAGGGCCTTCCTCTATCACCACATCCCTCGCCCAGTCCACATTGCCGAGCACCGTGAAAGCCGTCTGGCTGAGGTCCTGGACGTCGACATCGTGGTCGACCACCACTATTGCTTTGGTAAGCATCATCAATCCGAGCCCCCACAGACCGTTGATGACTTTTCTGGCGTGTCCCGGGAAGCGTTTCCTGATGCTCACTATCACCAGGTTGTGGAACACTCCTTCCGCTGGCATGTTCACGTCCACTATCTCCGGCAGGAACATCTTCATCAACGGCAGGAACAGTCTTTCGGTTGCTTTCCCCATCCAGTAATCTTCCATCGGGGGGATTCCGACGATGGTCGTGGGATAGATGGGGTTCTTCCTGTGAGTGATGGCGGTCACGTGCATGACCGGGTACGGCTCCGGTGGAGTGTAGAACCCGGTGTGGTCTCCGAAGGGCCCTTCTGTCATGGTCTCGCCAGGTTTGACGTAGCCTTCTATGACGATTTCTGAATCGGCCGGAACTTCCAGCGGTTGCGTTACACACGGGACGAGCTCCACGGGCTTGCCGCGCAGCCATCCGGCCAGCATGAATTCGTCTATGTCCTGAGGGAGCGGGGCCGAACCGCTCCAGATAACCGCGGGATCTCCCCCAAGGGAGACCGCAACGGGGATCTTTTCCACCCCCTCGTCCAGCGCCTTCCGTTCGTGTTCGGCTCCGCCTTTGTGAATCTGCCAGTGCATCCCCAGGAGCGGCTCTTTACCATCTCCCCCTGGGAAGTGAACCTGAAGCCTGTACATCCCGACATTCCTGCGACCGGTTACCGGGTCTCTGGTTATCACTGTGGGGAGTGTGATGTATCGCCCGCCGTCTTTCGGCCAGCATTTCAATATCGGGATTTCATCGAGCGAGAGGTCCTTGGTCTTTATGACTTCCTGCACCGGACCTCTTCCCACGATCTTCGGCCCTACGGCTTTGGCGACCGAAAGCAGTTCCATCCCTTTCTTGATCTTATCCGGTAGGGATTTCGGCATGTCCGGAACCAGGAGCACGGAAAGGCGCTCGTTGAGTTCCTCCAGTCTGTCCACTCCCAGCGACCATGCCATCCTCTGCTCTGTGCCGAAGAGGTTTATTGCCACCGGGATGTCGTATCCCTGCACGTTCTCGAAGAGGAGGGCTTTGTTTTGCTCTTTCGGACCTTTCACGATGCGATCTGCGATCTCCGTTATTTCGAGCTCCGCGGAGACTGGTGCTTTCACCCGTGCAAGCTGGCCTTTCTCATCCAGAAAGTTCAGATAATCCCGCAAGTTACCGAACATTTTCTGCCTCAATATCCGAATATCATCCTCAGCAGGAGCTGTTCCAGCAGCTCGAGCACGATCATGGCTGCTATCGGCGAGAGGTCGAATCCTCCCATCGGAGGAATGATTCTATGGAACGGCTCGAGTATCGGATCTGTGATGTCCCTCAGAATCCTCACCAGCGGGCTGTAGGGGTCTATCGGGAACCAGCTCAGCAGCACCCGGATGAAGATCAGCCATATCAGCCCCTCGAACAAGATACGTATGAAGTAATACAGAAAATTAGTCACCATTTTCGCTCAAATCTCCAAGATATTTTGATTTCTGGTAGGCAGCCCAGATGGCTCTGGAAATTACCGTTCGTAAGCCGCCTTTTTCCAGTTGATAAAGCGCTTCCGCAGAGGTGCCCCCAGGGCTCGTGACCATGTTCCGTAGTACGGCGGGGTGCTTCTTGCTTTCTCTGGCTATCGCAACAGCACCTTCTATGGTCCTGAGCACGAGCTTCTCCGATATGCGTCTCGAGAACCCCATGTGTACCCCAGCGTCTATCATGGCTTCCATGAAGAGGAAGACGTAAGCAGGGCCGGTACCGCTCAGGGCGGTTGCCATATCCAGCTTGTCCTCGTCTTTGACGAAGACGTCTTCGCCCAGAGCTCCGAGGATGGCCTTGGCCTGGCCCCGCTGCGCTTCTGTAACTTCCCCCGTGGCCGTCCAGACGGTGATTCCCTTTCCCACCTGCCCGGGTGTGTTGGGCATGGCCCTCACGATGGCTCCATGCGCCAGTTTTCTCGACATGACGTTGATCCTTGCACCTGCCACTATCGAGAGGACCAAAGCATCGGGCCTGATTTCTTCCTTTATTTCCTCCATGACCGAAGGCAGAATCTGCGGTTTGACGCTAAGCACCACCACGTCCCCCCAACGTGCAGCTTTCTTGTTGTCAGTGCAGGCCTGTATCCCGTACCGTTCGTAGAGCTCGTCTGCCCTTTCCTGCCTGGGGCCGCTCGCGCAGATCATCTGCGGTTGTATGAGCTTTTGAATCAGCACTCCCTTGATCATTGCTTCGGCCATGTTGCCGGAACCGATGAAAGAGATCTTTACGTTTCTCAGCACAGTTCATCTCCTACCCGAAAAGTTTCGGCATCAACTATACACTAACAGCCTTATTTTGTGAAGCTTGGTGTTCCTCTGTGGGTGCGGCAGGCCCTGAATGCGATGCTTTGACATCGGAAGCTTAAAAAGCTAAAATCTCCCTACCCTGTGGGTAGCTCCGACAGGACAGGAGGTCGGGATTGTCTGGATGCAGATGGAAAATCGGGGTGACTGCTGCCGTTTTCGTCTTTTTGTTGGCGGTTCTCTCCGCTTGCTCCGTTGCAGGAAACGTGCCCAGTACTCCTGTCTCGACGACGGAAAGGGCAACGCCGGAGGCTACATTTACCCCAACCCCGACTCCAACCGTTCCTCCTACCCCGACTGCCGTCCCTACACGAGTTCCCTCCCTGCCGGAAGCTATGCGTGCAGCTCACAACGGAGAGTGCAAAAAGGCCGTCGACTTGTTCGAGAGGGTCATTCCTGCGCTGCCGGAAAAGGACAGGTCGGAAGCTTTGTATCGACTGGGAGGCTGCTGTGCCTCTTTGGGCGATTGGAGGTGCGCCCTGGATGCGTGGAACGGGATACCGGAAGGGAGCAGCAGGTTCGACGATGCCCTGTTCCTGAAGGGAAGAGCCTATGCGGAGCTTCACCAGCCTTCGAATGCGGAGGTGTCGTTCCGCAGTTACCTGACCCATACGCATCAGATCACCGATGTGGTGCTTTCCATGATCGCCGAAAGCTACGTGGATAGAAACGAAGTGCATAGAGCCGTGAAAACCTGGAGATCGGCGGCGAAAGCTGCACCCACCAGGAAGGAAAAGGCTTTCATTCTGGCGGACGCCGCATCGAGGCTGGAAGGGTTGGGAGATTACGAGGATGCCGTGGAATTCTACCAGGCGGTGGTTGCCAATTCCAGGGTGAAAAAGTACAGGGCCAGGATGTGGAGGAAAATCGGCGATCTCTGGGAAAAACTTGGGAGCATCGACAAAGCCAAAGAGGCCTGGCTCAATTCTTTCGAGGAAGATGCCACGTCCAGGGATGCATACCTTTCGCTTGTGAAATTGGTCAAGAATGACGTGAAAGTGGACGAGTATCGACGTGGAGTGGTCGATTACAATGCAGGAGCTTACGGGCCGGCGATCAGAGCTTTCAGAAGGTTCCTGGCTCAAGCTCCATCGGAGAACCGTGAGTCGGCGACGCTGTATCTCGCCCAATCCCTTGGCATCATGCGGCAGGAACGTGAGGCGCTGGCGACCCTGCAACCGCTCCTGAAACTCGATCCCGCATCGTCGGAGTGGGGCTTCAAAGCCCGCCTCCTTCAGGCGAAGCTGTATCAATACGCCGGAAAATGGGAGAAGGCTCACTCGCTGCTCTTGAAGCTGGCGTCTTTGGACCTTCCGCAGGACAGAGGTGGAGAAGCTTTGTGGCGCGCCGCTCAGATGGCGCTTTACCACGAGCGATACGATCTGGCGGCCGGCGATATCGTGGCTCTCTTGAGCAAGTATCCGAAAGCAGAGCTGGCTCCGAAAGCTCTTCTCGCTCTTGGGCTTGGGGCGTACCGGTTTGGCATGTACGAATCTTCCAGGCAGGCGTTCGAAACGCTACGTAAGGAATTCAGGGATTTCTCCCCCGATGAAGTGAATTTCTGGATAGGATACTCCGCTCTGAAGGCTGGAGATAAGGAAGGAGCGGAGAGCGCATGGAAAGAAATCTCCGGAAAGGAAGGATACTATCCCCTCAAAGCGAGAGAAATCGGGAAGAAAGCGGGGCTTTCTTTGCCTCAACCTCCTCCCGTTATGGCAACTTGTGAGAAGACTACAGTCGCTCCGAAGCTGCCGGAGATGGGGGAAAGCTGGTCCCGTGGTGAGGCTCTCTTACGTGTCGGGATGTGGGAGGATGGCGTAGAAGCTTTGAGGGAAGCGGCTTCCAGTTACCTTGATTCTCCGGAGGACTGCTTCGCTATAGCCGTGGAGGCCGGGAAGCTCGGCGCCTACGACCTGTCGGTGCGGTACGCCACCAGGGCTTTGAGGAGATGGTCTGGGAAACCTCCGTGTCGGCTCTATTATCTCGCTTACCCGACTTACTACTCCGACCTGCTGGCCCGGGAAGCGCACAGCAAGGGGATAGATCCTTATTTCGTGCTGGCCATGGTGAGACAGGAAAGTTACTTTGCTCCGTATTCCGGCTCCGTCGCGGGGGCGCAGGGCTTGATGCAGTTGATACCATCCACTGCCGAGTGGGTTGCGAAGAAGCTCGGCGAACCGGATCCCCGGGGAAGGCTGCACCTTCCGGAGACGAACGTACACCTTGGAATGTACTACCTTCTGCAGGCGTTGAAGACCTTCGATGGGAACGAAACGCTGGCCCTTGCAGCTTACAACGCTGGCCCGAAAGCTGTCAGCGGATGGGTGAAGATTTACGGCAACGACGAACCGTTGCTTTCGGAGGTTGTCCCGTACAAGGAAACGAGGTCCTACATAAGGGCGATACCGTTTCAGGAGGACCTCTACCGAAGGCTCTATCCGGACGGCTTTCCGCCTCTCGACCCGGTCACACGCGACGAGGGACTCATGATAGTGTACCGTTGAGATCTTCAGGAGGACGAAGTGGAAATCTCCCTTTGGAATCAAGAATTTTGGTGGAGGTCTCCGGCACTGCTGGTAGGGGCCGGGGGCGTCTTTTTCCTGGTAGGGACTTGGGCGGAGAGGAAGATCGAGCGCGTGGATGGCGGATTTGCTCCACTTTGGCCTTTCGTCAGAGAGGCAGTTTCGGCTCTATACAACGTGGTGCCGGCCTTTGCAGGAATACCTCTTGCTTTTCTGTTCCCATCTGCTCTTGGCGTGGATAGCTCTGTTTGGCTTCCGAGACTTTTCAAGGGGCTCGGCATGTTCGCAGTTCTTTTTCTGTTGCTGCTCGGCTTCGCCATGCTGTCGGGGGAGCATCCTGGGAAGTGTTCCTGTTGGAGAGGATTGAGGGATGGGGTGTATGGGCAGGCCCATTGGGGGTTCTACAGAGGGATCGTTGCAATGACTGGGGTTGGGATTTACGCTGCCACCTGGTTGGGATCGTTCATCGCTCTTGCCGAATGGGCGCTTGCCGGAGCGGTGGTGGGATTTCCGGACAGACGCCGGGCTGCGCGGCATCTTGGGATCTTGATAGCCACTTCCGCTCTCTTCCTTTACTCTCGCAATCTCTGGCTGTGCATGATGTTCCACTGGCTGGCTTCGTCTGTTCTGTAGGCATGGGTGAAAATCCTGGCGGCTTTTTATACAGAGGAGTCGCGGAGAGCCACAGGGTCAGGCTTGGATTTTCACGAGCGGGAGATTGCGGCTTGCCCCTATGGGCGCGTGAAGTGCTTTGGAGGGGGCAGGCGACGGCGCTGCCGTCACCCACCCTCGGAAAGGCAAATTGGTAGGGGGTGCAGCACGCTGTGCCCCTGCGGGGACGACCCGCCGGGTCGCCCCTATGGTGTGCTACTCAGGGCAACGGCCTTGGAGGTACTCCGTCGTATTCCATCTCATCCTCGGAGAGGCGGCGGAACGGACGCTCCCGGGAAATTTCCTCGAACGCCTGTGCCACCAGCCCCACGATCCTGCCCATGATGAAGAATCCCTTACCCAGCCGCCAGTCGAACCCCATGTCGGAGACGATGGCGGCTATGCCGCCGTCCACGTTCAGCACCAGCGGGCGCCCGGACCGTTTCTTCAATTCCTCGGCCATCGTTTCCGCCAGCGCCGAATGCCGCCCGAAGAACCCCTCCTCCTTGGCGATGCCGAAGATCTTCGCCGTGCGCGGGTCGGCTTCCTTGTAATATCGGTGCCCGAACCCGGGGAGGCGCTCCTTGCGGGAAAGGGCCTCCGACACCCGCTCCGCTGCCAGGGCTTTCACATCCCCTTCCCGCGCAGCCGTTTCCTGGAAGATTCGCGCTGCGCTTTCGATGGCTCCTCCGTGGGCTTCGCCGAAGGTCAGGATGCCCGCGGCCACACCCACGTGAAGCGGGTTCCCGCCGCTGATCACCACCCTGTCCGCCACCGCGGAGGGAGGCGCCAGACCGTGATCCACCACCGAAACCAGCATCGCGTCCAGTACCCTGGCTTCCGCCTCGGTGGGAAGTTCGCCCTTGAGGGTCAGGTAGGCCACCTGGCTGAAAGAATATCGCCCTACCAGGTCCAGCAGGCGGTATCCACGGATGTAAGGCTCTCCGTTGACGTGCTGAGTGATGGCCGTTCGCCATTTCTTGCCGCTCACGAAAGCACCTCCTTCAACAGATCGGCGATCTGGGCGTGGACTTCTGCTACGAGGATGCCTGCTTTCCGAAGCGCTGCTATCTTGGCCGCAGGGCTGCCCATACCCCGCTCCACCACCGCTCCGGCGTGGCCGAACTGAACGCCCTGGGGCATTCTGTCCACGAACCTGCCGGAGATGAACGCAACGATCGGCTTCTGCAGGCCGTGGGTCGTGACGTATTCGGCCAGAGCTTCTTCGTCTCCGCCTCCCGGTTCGCCGAAAATCACGATGGCGTCCGTTTGCTCGTCGGCGAAGAAGAGGGGAACCAGGTCCACGAAATTCCCGCCTTTGATGAAATCCCCTCCGATGCCCATTGCCGTGGAGATGCCGAACCCTGCCTGTCGGATGATCCAGGAAGTCTCGGTGGTCATTCCGCCGCTCTTGGAGATGACGCCGATGCGCCCGGGTTTGTACACCCTGTCCACATTCGCCCCGCCGATGGCGCCGACTTTCACCCTGGCCGATGGATTGATGATCCCAACGGAGGTGGGCCCCACGATGCGAATCCTTCTGGCCCGGGCGAATTCGTGAATCTGGGCGGCGTCCAGCATGGGAACCCGCTCCGTCACGATGTTTATCAGCGGAATGCCCGCTTCGATGGCCTCAAACACGGCATCCTTCACCGCCAGCGGCGGCACGTATGTGAGAACCGTGTTCACCTCCGGGTGATCCCTGAGCGCCTGGCTCAGTGTATCGTAGACCGGCACGCCGTGGACTTCCTGCCCGCCTTTGCCCGGGGTCACCCCGGCCTCCACCTTCGTGCCGTAATCGATCATCTCCTTGCTTACTGCCCTGGCCTCCCGACCGGTGATCCCCTGGATCAGGACCCTGGTTTGCTCGTTTATCAGTATGCCCATCTCACGCCTCCTTCCTCGCCCTGTAAGCTGCGGCTTTTTCCACGATGATCTTCGCCGAATCGGTCATCGGAAGTTCCGCACCGTAGACCTCCATGTCCAGCCCGAGCCTCGCCGCCAGGTCACGCATGATCTTCAGCGCCCGTTCCTCGCCGGGTCCGGCTTTCCGCACCACGATGGGATAATCGGGGCGGAT
>Ga0256833_1001093_pt1 | contig 20349 bp, 14 predicted proteins | sample 356284metaG_FD_190535 | JGI IMG/M metagenome (GOLD analysis project Ga0256833, IMG submission 190535) | Hydrothermal vent microbial communities from Mid Atlantic Ridge, Atlantic Ocean - 356-284 | ecosystem: Environmental > Aquatic > Marine > Hydrothermal vents | place: Atlantic Ocean: Mid... | reverse complement strand
TATTGTCTTTTGACAATGCCCTTTTTTTAATCCTTTCTTTTTGCAAATCACTCAATTTAAAAATATAATTCCTAAATTCATTTAATTTTATAAAAATTATTTGTAATATTGTAGTCAAATAGTGTCTGTCCATAAAATCATTAAAATTTAAAAATATTCTTTTTACGATATTTTCACTTTTTCAAATCACTGATACATAGGCATCACTGATTCTCAAAAAAAAATAAATATCTCATCAAAAATCTTTATTTTTAATAAATCTAGCACTTTATAAACAGACACTAAATAGTTGAGTTATAATGTAGAAATCTACAACTTTTTTTTATGATCTAAAATCATTAATTATGAAGAACAAAATTATCTTAATTATTTTATTGTCTATTCTCTTCGATAAATTAAGTGCAGCTACCCCTCCGGAGAAAATATTTTGTCCGGATGATATAACTATTAGCTGTTGCCAAGATTATAACAATCTGGAAGTAACGGGTGACCCCGCAAAAGAAAATAATAACTTCAACTATTACACAAAAGTTGATAGTGTCGGGATAGATGAATGTAGAGAAGGAATCATAAAAAGAATATGGACCGGACACAATTTAATTGGAGAATTTAGTTGCATCCAATGGATCACAATGGAAAGAAACAATCAGTTTAATGGCAATATAAAATGGCCGAAAGACTGGGCAGGCAGTTGTGGTGACCAAATCCCCTACTCTGAACCCGAATATGACGTAGGCTTCTGCGACCAAATCGGACATACTTTTAAAGATGATACATTCCGGTTTACCGATGATGCATGCATGAAGATATTAAGAAATTGGAGAATTATGGATTGGTGCGAATATCAGCCTAATTCAGGATCAGATGAAGGAATGTGGGAATACACACAAGTATTGATGATTATAGATCAAACTGCCCCTGAAATAACTGAATGCAAAACCAGAGTAATTGATGCTACAAACTCAAATTGCACCGCAAATTTCACGCTTAGTCAGTCTGCCACAGATAATAATTGCGGTGAACTATCCAGATTAACATGGTACTACGAATTGGACTTTAACAATGACTGGAAAGTGGACACAACAGGTTCCATAGAAGGTGCTAATGTAGATTTAAAATTGACCAATGTACCAACAGGTATCCACAAAATAAAATGGAAAGTATTTGATGGTTGCGCCAATGTGAGTACGTGCATGGAAACTATAAAAGTCATCGACAAAAAGCCCCCTACTCTCTATTGCTACTTGTCCACTACTTTCAACCTCACTCCTATGCCCGGCAAAGATTCATTGGATTATCCGGCAAAGAATTTTGTAAAAGAAGCCTTTGACAACTGTACAGATAAAGACAATATCATTTTTTCATATTCTTCTGATCCGAAAGATTCGATAAAAACATTTACTTGCAATGACCTGGGATTTCAATTTTTAAGGATTTTCGCCATAGATGAAGCAGGAAATTCCGATTTCACTTATCTAATAGTAAGAGTTAGGATAAACGGGTCGTGTACATTCAACTCAATCCGAGGCAATATTACAGATATGCATAATCAACCGATAAATGGTATTTATGTTGGTCTCAATGGTAATGGAGCTCATGCAATAGTAGATACGACTGATAATTCAGGTAGTTTTTCTTTCCCTTACAAGGAAAGTGAAGTTATTCCTAAGCTGCAATTAATGGTTGGTAAAAATGCTGCACCTAAGATATCTATTAATAGCCTTAAGAAAATAATAGATCATCTTATGGGAAAATCCAAACTTTCAAAGCAACAACTATTTGCTGCCGACTTGAATAATGACAATAAGATAAGTGCATCCGATCTACTCATCATGAGAAAACTACTTCTTGGAAAACAACAATACAGTGAGCTACAAGTTCCTGCTAAGTTTTATATAAAAGATAGTACCAACAACTACAAAGAGGTTGATTTGATCAATGATATTTTGGACAAGAATATTGAAATTAAATGTGTGCTAAAAGGAGATTTGAATTGATTAAAACTCAAGTTTCTTAATATTTACAACCGCATCATTAATGATAAATGGCTGTGGAATTAACCACTTTGGTCTTGGTGAAATACCAAACCTTTCGTCTCCTATCAAGTCATAGGATATCTCATACATCAATATTTCCGGTTTGAACTCAGGGTAATAAGAGAATCTAAATCGCATACTTTCATCTTTATCCGTAAAATAATATGATATTATCTTTTTATTGTCATCCGTATATGTAAGATTATTTTTAGAGTACTTCACTCCATTAATTGAGATAAGACCAAATTCAACATCATTCGTAACGACGATATCAATTCTATTCACTTTTCTCTGCGGGGTGATAATCATTTCTATATTGTGCAATCCATTTATTATCACATCTTGATCTATTTTGATTTTCGATACCAAAAGATCTACCGGCTTTGCCTTAGAATGAAATGTAACATCTGTTTTGTACTTGCTATCCAATTTTACTCCTTCATGGCGGCCAGGCTTCAAATCATCACCCATAATATCGCTCAACCATTCGTCAGTGACATGAGTATAAGTTTCCCAATATGCCTCACCTTCATCTATGTAATTCATATAATTAATACTATTTGGTTTGGGTCTGGTTTCATCAAATCCTGACTTCAATTCTGAAGACACAAAAGCATATACCATCAAGATCAATGACAAAAACACAATTGATTTTTGAAATTTCATCAATTTAATCAAAGGGTAAATCAATGTAAATAACAAAACTAAAAAAACTGCACTTACAGGTAATGACACCAACCTTAAGCCAACCGGAAACATATCGATAAAAGGAGAAATTATAATTAATGCCGGCAACATTAGAATAGTAAAAAGAAGAATTTTCTTAGATTCACTTAACTTAAAAAATAATTCGATTGCCAAAACTATCATGCCGAGACCAGCTGGAATTATCATAAAAGATGCTCCAGGTATAACAAAAGCGAATACTGCATTTATAATAAACCAATTTAATATCGGGATTACTAGCAATTCAGATTCATTCAATTGCTTAAACATATTGTTGTAAACCATTGCTGCTAACATCATTATTAAAAAGGAAAAGCCGGCTATATAATAATGTCCATTGTAAGGAAATCCATGTAAAATATCCAAATATGCAGGATGAATTTCCATGATAAGTTTCCAACCAAAATATGATATAAACAAAGCAAGTGTTAAAGACAAAGCTGACAACAACAATGATTTAAAAAGATTGATTATTTTTATTTGACCTCGACTTATCCCTACTCCAACCATAACAAAAAAGACTAAAAGGAGTATAAAAAACATCGGAAGAACCCAATTAAAGGAATAAGAAATCACATTTAAAAAAGGGAAGTTAAAAAACACTAAATCTTTATCTGATTTGAGGTTATCCACATCTTTTCCTGCAAAATAATTGATCAAACTCATAAGATAATCCCCTTGCTGTTCGACTGTATTAAGATCAACATTCTCATAATTATCAGTCACACAGTGATAATCATAAAAATCATCGATAAAAGCAAAATTGTACCCTTCTATATCACCTATTTCTCTAAACATCGTTAGATCTGTATCATTGGGCAGCATTTTGTAGACACTATACAAAAAAGAATTAGCAACAGGAAAATTGACATTTGCTTTAACAAATTCTTCTACCATATTTGCATTTCCTCCATTTGTCTCCAACAGAGTATAAGAAGGTCCCCCACTGCCTCTAGCTTCAAAATTAATAACAAGACCTACGTCTTTTGCCCATTTATGGTGTTCCAAAAAAGCTTTTGCACCTACTAGGCCAATCTCTTCCCCATCCGATATTAGAACTATAATATCGTGTTTAGGCTTACTCCCGTTTTTGATAAAGGCTCTCACTCCCTCCAATATAGTAGCTACACCTACCGCATCATCGCTCGCACCTTTTGATGCCGGAGGGGCAGAATCATAATGAGATAATAACAACAAAGATTTTCCTCTTTCCTTGCCCTTTATTCTTGTCAAGATATTATAGTTGACTGTACCGCCTTTCCATTTTTCATTTAGGGCAAATTGTTTTTGGACTTCCGTTTTAAGCCCTAGCTTATGCAGTTCATCTTCGATTAATCCCCTTACTTCTTGATGATATGGCGTACCTACAAAATGCCTTTCTTTGGACATTTTTTCGACCAATTTCATAGCTCTAGCCGTTGAAAATTTATTCAAAATAGTATTATCATCGCTTATGCGATGAGGGACAAGAGAGTAAAAACTATAATACACAGCAAAGACCATTAGTACAAAAGCGACTACTTGTATAAATGACCTTACTTTCATGTTTGCAAAATTAATTCTCTATTTTCCTTTTAAAATTTCTCTTGAGATTACCAGTTTTTGAATTTCAGTAGTTCCCTCTCCTATAGTTAATAGCTTGGAATCCCTATAAAACTTTTCAACCGGATAATCTTTTGTATAACCATAGCCCCCAAATATTTGAATTGCATCAGTGGAAACTTCAACGGATATCTCCGAAGCTATATATTTTGCCATCGCTGCAACTTTTGTATGATATTCTCCCGCGTCTTTCAATGCCCCTGCTTGTCTAGTCAACAATTCAGCTGAAGTTATTTTTGTAGCCATGTCAGCCAATTTAAAAGCAATAGCCTGAAATTTATTTATTGATTTACCAAATTGCTCTCGCTCTTGCGAGTACTGTACTGAAGCTTCATACGCCCCTTTTGCGATTCCCAATCCCAAAGAAGCAATACTTATCCTTCCCCCGTCTAAGATTTTCATCGCCTGAATAAACCCATCTCCTTCGCTACCCAACATTTGACTTTTATGAACTCTACAATTTTCAAAAATCAGTTGTGCTGTCTCGGAAGCTCGCATTCCAAGTTTGTTCTCTTTGTTACCGGCAGAAAAACCCGGAGTCCCCTTCTCCACAATAAAAGCACTTATACCATGACTATCGCCTAAGCTTCCGGTTCTAGTCAGCACTACTGCTACATCGCCGGATATAGCATGAGTAATAAATGTCTTTATACCATTTAGAACATAATAATCACCATCTTTTTCTGCTACACAACGCATTTGCAAAGAATCACTTCCGGTATTTGGTTCGGTCAGACCCCAAGCACCAATCCATTCTGCTGATGCAAGTAAAGGCAAGTATTTTTGTTTTTGTTCCTCATTGCCAAATTGTAATATATGATTTGTACAAAGTGAATTGTGAGCCGCTACTCCTAGACCAACTGAACCACACACTTTGCCTATCTCCGTAATAATTGTAATATACTCTTGATATCCCAATCCTGAACCACCATACTCTTCAGGTACCAATACCCCCATAAACCCATATTCGCCCAATTTTTTCATTGTATCAACTGGAAATATTTGGGCTTCATCCCATTCCATAATATGTGGTTTTATATATTGATTAGCAAAATCACGAGCGCTTTGCTCGATCATTTTCATATTTTCATTGGAATAAATATCAAAATTCATAGTACAGTATTTTTTTGTGAAATGTAAAGGTAGTATTATTTATTTTGAAAGACAAAAGAATGAAAAAAAAGAATTTTAAATAAATATTAATAATTGGTATAAATCACTTATGAAGATTTTTTATTCAAATTGATACCACAACGCACTGTGGTATTTATACCATTTTGATATCAAAACCGATTTTTCCACCTCTTTCTAAGCCAAGCTCGCAACCGGTTTTCGCTATCATTATTTTGCGGCTGGTAAAAAGAACTGTTTTTTATACTTTCCGGCAAATATCCTTGGTCAACAAAATTTCCTTTATACCCATGAGCATACTTATAGTCTTTTCCATAACCGATATCCTTCATCAATTTGGTTGGGGCATTTCTCAAATGCAAAGGTATTGGAATATTTTTTTTACTCTTCACGAGTGCTAAAGCATTGTCAATTGCAGAATATGCAGAATTACTTTTTGGGCTACTAGCCAAATAAATCGCTGTTTGCGACATAATAATCCTTGCTTCCGGTAAGCCTATCTTGTGAACCGTATCAAAGCAGGTATTAGCCATCAACAATGCATTAGGATTAGCTAGACCAATGTCTTCTGCAGCGAGTATTATCATTCTCCTACAAATAAATTTAGGATCTTCTCCCCCCTGAATCATACGCGCCAGATAGTACACAGCTGCATCCGGATCACTACCTCTTATAGATTTGATAAATGCAGAAATTATATCATAATGTTGCTCTCCAGACTTATCGTAAAGCTCAAAATTGTTTTGAATACTTCCAGCCACAAGCTCATTTGTAATTACTATTGCTGCATCATTTGAATGACTTGCTATTACTATCTCCAAAGTGTTGTATATCTTTCTTGCATCACCCCCCGAATACATCAGTAGAGCTTCAGTTTCTTTTAACTCAATATCTTTCTTCTTCAATTCCACATCATTACTAATTGCATTCAGAAGTAATGCTTCCAAATGCTTTTTCTCCAAATGTTTCAAAACAAAAACTTGGCATCTTGACAACAAAGCAGAAATCACCTCAAATGAAGGATTTTCAGTTGTTGCACCAATCAATGTGATCAATCCTTGTTCAACACTTCCCAAAAGTGCGTCTTGCTGCGATTTGTTGAATCTGTGTATTTCATCTATAAATAATATCGCTCCAACCCCGGTTTCTTCCATTATCTCCTCCGCTGTTTCGATTGCTTTTCTAATATCTTTGACACCTGAATTAATGGCACTAAGCTGCAAAAACTCTCTATCAAGCTTGGTAGATATAATATTTGCAAGCGTTGTTTTACCTGTACCTGGAGGGCCCCACAAGATCATCGAAGGAATATGATGTGCGTCAAGCATTTTTTTCAATACAGAATCCTTGCCTGTAAGATGTTCTTGTCCCAGATATTGATCAAGAGAGATTGGACGCATTCGCTGAGCTAATGGTATTGACATAAACAGTATTTTTATCGAAAGTACGGAAATATTAACAAATATCAAATTATAGCAAATATATGTTGTAAAAATTTAATATAATCAAAAAGCTAATACATAATAAAAAAAAATATATTACCTTTGCATACATATGATTCATAGACTAGACAATTATCAGATAGAAGGGATAAAAGCTATCACAGATAGTGATATATCAATAATAACCGGAAATAAATCTTCCGGCAAATCCTTTCTGTTGCGATATTTGATTAATAAAAGATGGAGTAGTGGAAAATCAACTATATTGATAGTTCCTGATATATCTCAAGCAAAGATTTACCAAAAGCATTTGGGAGAATTTCATCTGAACAAATATTCTATCATATTAGATAATCATGAGCTCTTGTCAGAGAAAACTTTGATAAAGCTACGTGCGCTTCACAAAGAGGATAAGATCGACATATCTAAAAAAGATATACAGCTAGTTAATTTGAATTTTGATAAGACTCTTAATAAACTAAAAGAGTATTACAGTAGTCTAAATAAAAAATTACTATTCAACAAAAGCTTTAATCAACTGGTACTTATAAATGCATTTGACTCAAGTTCTTTCAAAAATATTTATTTCAATCAAATATTTGAGAGAAATAAATTTGAGTTTATAGAAGAAGAATACAATTTGCTCCAAAACAATGTAAAAAAGGGATATGAATTACAATTGAGAGGTGAGCATAAAACGGACAAATATTTTCAAAAAAAAGCGTATGTAGAAAATAATCCTGAAAAAATTTGGCTTAAGATAAGTATTTGGCTAAAAGAATCGCGGATAAAAATATTGAATGTAATACAGACTATCGCAAGTCTCTTGCATGAGCATAGCTCAACACAGTTTAGTATTGAAAGAAACAAAATAACGGAAATAATAAAACGTATAGACAATCTTCTTTTAGAAATTGAATCTTTTAACATACAATTTCAGGACTTTAATCCGGAACAATCCAATTTTTTAGGACTGGATAAAAACTTAAAAGAGCTAAAAGATAAATATTCTCTTGGACAACAAAAAATAGCTCTTGACTATAAGGCTTTAATGATGGATTTGTATAGATTTCCAACGTTAAAAGAGCTATTCCCAACGCAATATATTGAGGAGCAAGATACAACTAAAATTCAAAATCATCTTGAGACAATTATCAGCGATTCTTCATCAATCGAAAAAAAAATTCAAAACTCAATAAACAAAGAGCTGAAAAGCATGAATTTCAGAAATACAAAAAATGAAGTTTTACTGAATCTACAAAAAGATATTGATGATTTATTTATTTACTTGAACAATGGTTTCGCAACTAAAAAATGGGAGGATAATGCTTTTTCAATTCACAAACAACTACTGTATCTTGAACATATACTTGAAGATTTAAACATTATAGAGGGGCAAAAAGCCAATTTTTTCACCAACTACAATTGGAATCGTTTTTTGCACAATCTCGATGAAAAATCATCTTATCTAATCCGTAAGCTCAATATTTACAGGCCTAAGAATTGGATGATATTTTTTAAGAATTATTACATTCAAAACATAATACTTAAATATAAGCATCACATAGACATAGATATTTCACATCTATTGAATGCACTTGTCGAGGACAATAATAAAAAAGAAAGATTGTCTGAGTTAAAATCAATAAAGATATGGCAAAATAAGAGAAAACTGTTTATAAATAGAATAAAAAACGAAGACGAACAACTATTTAAAAACATATTTAATCAATCGGGAGGCAAACATGAGCTTATTACAAAAAATGATTTCAGTTTACTTAGTGAATTTATTCCTGTTATAATTATACCGGAGGATGTTTTTGCAAAAATGAAACAAAAATCTCTGTTTAATATAGATCTAATCGCCTATGAAAATACTGAAAATCTCAAACAAGATCTTGAAAGCCTTCTTTTAAATAACAGCAAGCTCCTTTTCTCTATTGATGAAAGCGAAAAAATTACAGAAATAAAAAAGACGATTCTCAAGAATAGAAGCAATAGCGAAATCAAAGTAATCGAACTAAAAGGTTTTCACCAACAAGGTATGATAAATCTTTTGGACATGAATTATTCTGAAAGATTGTACGCTGCTCGCAATCTAGCCCACTTGTTGCAGTCTACAAATAATAAAATAAAGATTTTTCAACTAAAAAATACAGTGATTTTCTCTTCACTCGATGAAATTCTAAATCAGGTATTGCTAAAACTGATGGATAAAAATGGTATAAAAGAAATGAGAATTATAGATACTCCGTTTCATCTTCTTGTTGATAATCTACTTGAAATTAACAAAAAACAGATACTATTAACACAGAATAATCTAATAGACTATAAAACTGATGACAATTTACTTTGGCAATTGGATTCTATCCGAAAAATCAGGAAAGGAGGCGTGAAAATCATAAATTTTAATACCTCATCCTTATTGGACAATCCGATCGAAAACATCAAAAATTTTGTAAAAACCAATTTGATTTGATGCCAGTCCAAATACTTAAATATCAAGATCACCTAAAAATCATATCTGATTCAAACTCAAAAAAAGTGTTCGATCCGATAAGAAAAAAATATGTGATTTTATCTCCGGAAGAATTTGTAAGGCAATTATTTATAGTATACCTTAGGGAGAAACTAAAAATACCGATAAAACATATCGCAGTAGAAAGAGAAATAAAGATTAACAATAAAAAACATAGGTTTGACATATTGGTTTTTGATAAAAATGCAAAACCTAAACTGATTATAGAATGTAAATCTCATAAAATCAACCTAACAGAAGCTGTAGCAATACAAGTGAGCAAATACAATATAGCTCTAAAAGCAGATTATCTGTGTATTACTAATGGAATAAGCTCTCTATTTTACAAAATAGATTATACAAAACATTCTATAGATAATATTGACATAACGAAACTAAAGCGACAATTGTAAACTATAACATTCTATATTAAGTCAACACAGAAAATGGCACTATCTCGTAGGAGCAAAAACAATTTTGTTATTCTTACCCTTAACCGAACTGTTTACTATTATCTGATTATCTATATCTACGCCTTTCACTTTTAGGTAGCTCAATACGGCATCCATTCTTCTCTTTGATAGGATATAAAACCTGTATTCAGGTTCACTATTAAATCCAAAAATATTGTATTTCAAATTTCTGTTTGATACTAATTGCTTAGAAATTTCATTTAATAAACTTATTTGATTTGAATTCAATAACGCACTTCCCAAATTGAATACTACCTCAAGCCTATCATCACTCATTTTTGAATTGAAATCTTCATTTGAAATTACTCTTTCCTTAGAAGCGGATTTTGTTTCCGTTGCTGTAACAACAGGCTTACTCAAAACAATTTGAGGTTTCTCGCCGTTCATTTCCTTAGCTATATTCAAATCGGAATCCTTCTCAAATCCAATCAAATAATCCGGCACATCCTTCAACTTGGCTAAAATATCTCCGTTCTTTGTCATTAAAACTTCCCAAGGATTTTTGTTGATCAAAACCACATTTTTGACAACATTTTCATTCACTTTTTGACTATTTGTCTGCGAAAATAAGCTGTGGGTACAGAAAAACAAGACAAATATTAACACAATATTTTTCATATTCATAGGATTTTAAATAAACAATACAACAATTGTACCAATTTCAAATCGACACAATCTCATAATGTAATACATATAATAAACGCATATAAATACCTTTTATTTTAACACGTAATATTACATACTAGCATTATATATGCAAAGTTAATAATAAATATTATATATATTGCAATATTCAATAATATTTATTAAATAAAAAATCATCTTAAGTATTGTCTACTTATTTTCGGCTTAATTTTCTTCAAATGATTTATTGATCAATCCTTGATCTTTGAGATCTCTGATTACTTTATCCATTACTCCGTTAATAAACTCTTTACTTTTTTCTGTAGAGTACTCTTTTGATAGTTCTACGTATTCATTGAGAGTAACATTGCAAGGAATAGTCTTGAAGTACAATATTTCAGCCAAGGACATTTTAATAAAAATCAAATCAATTGTGGCTATCCTGTCTTTATCCCATTTCAAGAACTTTGGAACGACATATTTCTCCAATTGGTCTTCGATTTTCAGAGTATTTTTCAGGAGAGTTTCACCAAATTCGTTAATTGTTTCATTTGCCGGCAAATAGTCATTGATAAATTCGTCTTCAAAAGTCTCTCTTTTCAGTACTTTTTTTACAGAACCAATCACTACCGACTTTTCACTAATCCATTGATAAAAGCGCTCCTCTATCAATTCGCTGAACATTTTATTAGCTCTTAGGAAACGATACAAATCAAGTAAAACCTTGCGATCGTCTTCTAACCCTTTTCTATAGTGCCAATAATCGATATAGCTTTGCTCTTCTGAAAAATTCTTGTACAATTTTCTTAATATATCGACATCAACCAGACCAGAAAATCCAAGTTTTTCCATCTTTGCCTTAAGCATTTTATTATTTACCAGACTATTTATTATGGAATTGTGATACAAAGTACTTTTGAATAATCTATCGTCTTCAGAGACTATATATTTTGATACGCGCTTGGCTTCGTCCTCTACTGAAACTTTAGTAACCTCAATAATCAAATACAAATTAAAAAGAAAAATATCAAAAGTCCCCACAATAGAGCTTCTATATAACTTCAACACTTCACCATCGCGTAATTCCTTATCTCTATTTTGAGCATAGAGAACCTGCATAACTTTAACTCTTACACTTCTTCTACTTAACATGGGACATTTTAATTAATTAATCTGCAAATAAAATCAATTTTATCTAATTTTGATATAGGAATATACATTTTATTAAAAAAAAATAACATATTATCTATTTACATACCCTTTTTTGAGCAATATTCTATGCTATTTTTTTTATTTTCCTTTAAAAATTGGTTTCCTTTTTTCTAAAAATGCTTTTGCTCCTTCTTGCCCGTCATGACTACCGATTGTCTTACCAAAATTGTTATATTCTACCTCAAACCCATCTTTGGTTTTATCCGAAAAAGCATTAACAGCCTCTATCATTTTGGAAATAGCGTACGGACTTTTAGAAATAATCTTTTTTAGAATCTCAACACTTTTCTCGACCTCTTGACCGTGTTCCACGACATGATTTACCAAGCCTAAGCTTTTAGCTTCATCTGCTCCAATCATATCTCCGGTGAGCAACAGTTCCAAAGCTTTTGCTCTTCCAATATATCTTGTCAATCTTTGTGTTCCTCCATAACCAGTAATAAGACCCAAATTTACTTCGGGCTGTCCAAATCGAGCTTTCTCACTAGCTACGATAAAATGACAAGACATAGCTAACTCATTGCCTCCTCCAAGTGAAAACCCATTGACTGCTGCTATTACCGGTTTGGGAAAGTTTTCTATTATAGCAAAAGTATCCATCCCTTTTTTGGACAAATTTGAACCATCTTCTACACTCATACCAAGAAACTCCGTGATATCAGCACCTGCAGCAAAAGCTTTCTCCCCTACTCCGGTTATAATCACAGCCTTCACCGTTTTATCAGTCCGAATCATAGCAAAAAAAGCGTCTAAATCAGTAAAAACTCCGGCATTTAACGCATTCAACGCCTTGGGTCTATTTATCGACAATATCGCTATACCATCTCTATTTTCAACAATTATATTCTTGTAATCCATAATAATGCAATTTTTACCACAAATATACGAAACACTAATTCAACTCTATTACTTTTTTAATAATAAATCTAATTATAAAGTGTTTGATTTAAAAAAAACAACTAAATTGGTTTTATCTCTTTCTAAAATCACAAACATCAGCATAAGCAATTTCTTTACACTCTGCATTTTTAAGTTTAGGAAAATGCAAACCTTTATTGTAAGGCGGTTTGTTGAGTTCGTCTGCCATTTTTTAAAAATAGCAAATAGGTGATTTGCTCTAAATAATCGTCAAAACCTAACAGAAACTTTTCAGTTTTCCTTGTTGTTATTTAGAATAATTAAAAATTATATTGTACTTTTGTGCACCATACAGAAAAAATATATTAAAACCATTATCATTTATGCTAGATTTTAAATCATTTGCCAATATAAAAACAAACAATACCAATCATGAGATTTTAGAAGATCTGTGGATAGCATTAGTAAGCCGTGAAGCTAGTATAGCGGGCAGGAAAGAAGTATTGTCAGGTAAAGCCAAATTTGGCATATTGGGAGACGGCAAGGAAGTAGCCCAAATAGCCATGGCAAAAGCCTTCAAAAAAGGTGATTTTAGAGCAGGCTATTACCGCGATCAGACTTTCATGTTTGCCAAGGGCTTATACAACATCAATGAATTTTTTGCTCAATTATACGCAGATTCTTCAAGAGATCCTTTTTCCAAAGGACGTCAGATGAACAATCATTTTGCTACATCATTCATTGATAAAAATGGTAATTGGACAAGGCATACTGACAGATACAATATCTCAGCTGATATCTCATCCACTGCCGGTCAGATGCCCCGGGCATTTGGGTTGGCTCTTGCTTCAAAAAAATATCGTGACATTGATGGTTTGGATAAAAATGAAAATTTTTCTAAAAATGGTCAAGAGATTTGTTTTGCTACTATTGGTGATGCGAGCACTTCTGAAGGTCCATTTTGGGAAACGATGAATGCAACGGCAGTCAAAAAGGTTCCTTTGACCGTAGTGGTATGGGATGATGGATATGGTATATCTGTTCCAAAAGAAAGGCAAACCACCAAAGGGGATATTTCAAGAGCATTGGATGGATTCAGGAAAGAAGAAAACTCGAATGGTATATATATGTACAAAACCAAGGCCGGTGACTATGAAGATCTTATCAGCACATTCAAAGAAGCTACGGATAAATGCAGGACAGAACACATACCTGTATTAGTGCACGTAATAGAAGTGACACAACCATTGGGACACTCAACATCAGGATCACATGAAAGATACAAATCAAAAGAAAGACTGCTATGGGAAAAAGAAAATGATCCGATAAAACTGTTCACAAAATGGATTTTAGATAAAAAGCATGCAGATATAGAAACTATCGGCACATTGAAAGCAAAGGCTAAAGAATATGTACGTATTAAGAAGAAAGAATCTTGGGAAAGTCTGGTTTCAGATGTTAAAAAAGAAATAATTGCCCTTGAAAAGATCTATAGTTTATTCTTAAATGAATTTCCAAATGATCAGGGTATCAAAAAGCTATTGACTGAATTAAAATCTACAATCAACCCTCTATTTCATAATGTAATTAAGAATGCTAGAAAGCTCAGGTTACATACAACAGGAAAAAAATCAAAGAACAAAATAGTTTTGGATAGTTTTATATCAAATGGTTTTGATTCAGCCGAAAAAAAATATCATACCGATCTTTACAGTTCGACAAAGAACTCTGCTATACGCATAAAAGAGGTAAAAAAGATTTTTTCAGAGAAAAGCGAATCTGTTCCCGGACATAAAATCCTAAATGCATTTTTTGACAAAAAATTTGGGGAAGATAACCGCTTATTGGCATTCGGCGAAGACGTAGGAATGATTGGAGGAGTAAATCAAGGTTTTTCGGGACTTCAAAACAAATATGGTAAAGACAGGATATTTGATACCGGCATTAGGGAATGGACTATCATGGGACAAGCTATAGGTCTAGCCATGAGAGGGTTCAGGCCAATCGCTGAAATCCAATATCTGGACTATCTTATTTATGGTCACTCTCCTTTATCAGACGATTTGGCAACATTGAGATATAGGTCAGGAGGTCAGCAAATGGCACCGGCAATTATCAGAACCAGAGGGCATAGACTAGAAGGTATATGGCATGCGGGTTCACCATTGGGAATGCTTATTAATTCCTTGAGAGGAATACATATATTAACTCCGCGAAATATGGTACAAGCAGCAGGAATGTACAATACAATGTTCAAATCCGATGACCCGGCTATAATAATTGAGTGCCTAAATGGCTATAGACTCAGAGAGAAAATGCCTGACAATTTGGGAGATTACACAGTACCAATCGGCATACCTGAAGTACTACAAGAAGGAGAAGATATAACAATAGTATCTTATGGATCTACATTAAGAGAAGTAAATAAAGCTATAGAATTAATCCGTGATAAAAGCATTTCAATAGAATTGATTGATGCACAATCATTATTGCCATTTGACAAAAATCACAGTATCGTAGAATCATTAAAGAAAACAAATAAACTTATAGTTGTAGACGAAGATGTACCAGGAGGAGCTAGTGCATATATTCTCAAAAAGATACTGGAGGATCAAAATGCATTTGAGTATTTAGATGCCAAGCCTATGACTATCACATCCAAAGAACACAGACCACCATACGGTAGCGACGGCGATTATTTTTCAAAACCAAATTCAGAAGAAATAGCAGAGGCTATCTATAAGATGATGCATGAATATAATCCTGAAAAGTATTTTTAATACCGTTATTATCTCATTTTAGGTCTTCTTCGCTTGCTACCTCTATTCATCATTTTGTGTCCGTCTTTTCCCATTGCAGCCGCTTGTCTCATTGCTCCTTTGTTGGCAAAAACTTTATTAAATTCTTTAAGTTGGTCTTTCAATGATTTCTCTGTAATATTAAGCTTTTTAGCATCATTGTAGTATTTTTTAGCTGCTGTCCATTTATTTTTCGAAGCGTTGATATTGGCCAACTGAAGTAAAATCATAGCTTTTTCATTTTCAGTAGGCAACTTTATATCAAGAGCTTTATTAAAATACTCTTCACCTTCTTTATGGTTTTTCTCATTTACAGCAAATGATCCTTTGAGTATATAGTAATATGCTCTATTGGTCGGGTAAAGCAATTTGGGACTTAACGTAAGCTTCAATCTCTTATCCGCTTCATCAAATTGTTGCTTTTGCACAAATTCAGATGCAGAAACTATTGTTCCCAACATAATATAGCTCACCAATAGAACTATCCCAACTATCACAAACCATATTCCATACCAAGTCCCATACGCAGCCCAAAGCCATATACCAAGGCCTAAAAACACAATAATCAAGGCAAATTTGAGGTAAATATTTATTTTAAACATAATCGTTATTTTTTTATTTGTGCAAAGTTAAGATAATATTGAATATTTTTATAATAATAATTACTCCACTTTTATTTAGTGTCTGTCTATAAAGTGCTTGATTTTTGAAAAAAAAAAGATTTTTGATGAGATTTATATATTTTATACTATTTTTTAAAGGGCAGCTTTCAATAATATTGTTTCATCACTACAAAGTACAATGTTATCTTTTATATATATAGGTGTAGAAAGAGGAAATATTTTTTTAAAAATATCAGAATTATATTTTAGTGTTTCACCAAGAGTTTGTTTGCTTGTATTAAGTCTGTTAAAAAGTAATACTCCATTTTTATTGAGTAGCTTTTTTACTTTTTCCAAAAATGATTTATCTTCAAACTGTGGTGGCACTATTGCATCATCAAATATATCTACTACAATCAAATCATATTTTTCCGTAGCAATATCTACAAAAATCTCTGCATCCATCTCAAATATTTGTATAGGAGACTCCAATTCGTCAAGAATGTATTTATCAGCAAGTCTTATTATCTCATCGTCAATCTCGACTGCATGATATTCAAATTTTTTACGAAAGACTTGCTCAAGCATCTGAGGTACGGAAGCTAGTCCCAATCCAAGTACCAAAACTTTTTTAACGAATAATTTACTCCAATCTATTTTTTTAAATGTTTCTGAAAAATTTACATATTTATCTTCGTAAGAATAAATTGCTTTTTCGGTACAGAGCTGGAATCTGCCATTGCTAAGATAGACTTCCAATATTTCATTGTACTCAGAAAAGGTACTTTCTACCAGAACGTCTTTGACATAACTAATCAATTTCTTATCCAAAGGCTTTTTCATCTTTTTACTTTTCCCATGCTCTATATCCTTCGGTCAAATTGTAAACATGTTTCAATATATCCTTATCAACATCTCCAAATTCCAAGCCTCTCCTTTCCATCACAACCCTGGCTGTTTCAAATACTTTTTCAAGTTTAAAAGTTGAAAACCCCTGATGCCCTCCCCAAGAAAAAGAAGGGACAAATGTCCTTGGAAATCCAGGACCAAAAGTATTGGCACTAACACCTACAACAGTACCCGTATTGAACATAGTGTTAATTCCAGTTTTGGAATAATCCCCCATAAAAAGCCCACAAAACTGCATTCCTGTATTTTCAAATCCCCCTTTTATATAGTTCCAAACCTTTACCGGAGCATAATTATTTTTCAAATTTGAATTATTGGTATCAGCGCCGATATTGCACCATTCGCCAATGACCGCATTACCTAAGAATCCATCATGACCTTTATTGGAAAATGCTTGAAATATCACGTTACTAACTTCACCGCCGACTTTACAATTCTCTCCTATCGAAGTAGCACCGTATATTTTAGCTCCCATTTTTACAGTTGAATTTGAGCCTAAAAAAAAAGGACCTCTAATCATACTTCCCTCCATCACCTCTGCTCCTTTACTAATGTAAATTGGTCCATTCCCCACATTTAATACCGCTCCTTCAATTGTTGCACCTTCTTCAATGAAAATTTCTCCCTGTCCAATTATTGTGTTGGTCGACGACAACTCCTTTGATTTTTTTCCTTTTGTCAATACATTGAAGTCATTTCTAAGTTCTGCATCATTCATTTGAAATAGATCCCACAAATGATTAACTTTATTTACGCATTTAAAATCACTAATTTTGCGAATTGAAATATGTCCAAAATCTGTTTCATTAAGCCTTATTGTATCTTTTCGGTTCAGCCTTACGGCTAAAAGACTATCATTGTATACGATAGCTTCATTCTGTTCAAGTTTAAATATTTCTTTAATTATATTTTTGTTTGGCAATAAAGAACCATTTATCAATAAATTATCAGCCTTTATCTCAAGAATATACTTTTTAGATAAATATTCTTCTGTCAAAAAACTAACTCTACTTTTCAAAGCAATTTCCCATTTTCGAAAAATCTTTAAGATACCAATCCTCAAATCAGCAACGGGTCTCGTATAAGTCAATGGCAATAGTTCTTTACGCTCCTCCGCATCAAATAAAATAACATTTATGCTCTCCATCAATAAAAATTTAAATATTTTAATCAAAATAAACAGCAACCAAATAGTTAACAATATTAATGCTTATTTATTGTAAAATTACCAAATAGTATCTATAAGAAAATACTACAAATCTAAAATTGATTACTTTTTTTCTGATTAGTGTCTGTCTATAAAGTGCTTGATTTTTGAAAAACAAAGATTTTTGATGAGATTTTTACTTTTCCGAGACGAAGTGATGCCTTAGTATCATCGAGTTGAGGAAAATAAAAAAATCGCAAAAAGATTGTTTTTAAATTTTAATGATTTTATAGACAGACACTATTTATATACAATGCCTGTAATATGTGGAACGCTGCAAAAAAACAAGGATTTTTTATTATCCTTTACATATAGTATGAAAAAATAGTATTTTTGTGACAGGTTTTTGGCGAGTTTTTTTTATTTCATGCAGCTTTTTTCACTTTTCATACTTGTTTTGTCACTATTTTTGCCTTGCTTGTATACTTTTGGTGATTATTCTTTTGTTATAAATACATTTTCTTTCAATTGATTTGCCCTTTCAGGGCGTTGATATATTTTATTGTCATTATCCCCGGCTTTATGCCGGGGTTGAATTGATTTGGGCTTTCAGCCCGTGGCTGTTAATTTACACATACGGGGCTATAATATGTCGTCCCCAATGCAAGATGGGGACAAGCTCCTACGGGACTTTCTTTTGTTTCAAATAAATTTGAAACGCCATTTAGGACTTGAAAGCATGCGATAGCATGACTTCAAAGCCGGCTTAGTAACTCATCATTATTTCCTTTTATCTTTGTACTTTTGTCCTTTGAACTTTGTCCTTTGTCCTTTGTCCTTTTGCCTTTGAACTTTATACTTTGAACTTTGACCTTTCATAGCCAAGCTACCTCCCAGCCTCCTGTTTCTACGCACGCTCCGAAACCGGAGTAGCTCCATCCCGCACATTACCAAAAAATAATTAAATCATCCTCTTCTATACAATCCGTAATCCGTAATTCATCATTTTTAATTTATCATTCATCATTATTTCCTTTTATCTTTTTACTTTTATCTTTTGTCTTTTTACTTTTATCTTTTGTCTTTGTATTTCTGTCTTTTGCCTTGTTCAGACATAAACTGCATAGACTTACCAAGTTTTGGAAACTTGGCAAGTCGGGGTATTATTACTCCACCTTCACCACCTGCGTACCATAAAATATCCGCTTGGGATTCTTTACGGGATATATCTCTATATTGTACCTGCCCGTTGGCAAACCGGTAATATTTATGCGTTTTTCCGGCAATATGCCGCTTATTTTGTAGGTTTTCAGTATTTGTCCTTGTATATTGGTCACTACCATATTGCTCTCTCCTATGCCATCCGGTATCCTGATATTGAAGATGCCTCTTGACGGATTGGGATATACCTCAAGATCCCGACGGTAATATACGTAGTCTCCAAATACGGACGATATCGTAGAATCGCATACCTCGTCCTCATCTATACGAAAGTGAGGAAAATTGGGAAGTGAGCCGTTATCATTTCTATTGGGCAAATAAAAACTGTGCTGCCTAAAATCACATGCCTTACCCTTCAGATTGGGCTTGTTGATAACATGAAGATAATTATTCGTGCCGCCATTGACAATGTATATCCTGCAGTCGGGTGCGAGCTGTGCCAAACTAAATGTACTATAAAAATATGGATCTTGAAAAAGATCTATATGGGCTATATGTACTAAAGATGACTGTATATCATCCGCCCATAAATCTATTTGATACAAATCATATTTTGCCGATAAATACGCAAAACGGGAATTGGACGATACTGCAATGCCGACAAATTGACCGCTATCTTGAGGATTTACCCTCTGTAGATTACTAAGCTCACCTGTTGCCCTGTCAAAATCATATATCATTACCTTATCAACAGAATTGAATGCCAACCATTTGCTACCATCAGGGGTAAAAACAGCTTGTCCTTGATTCCAACCTTCACGAAAAATAAACTGCTCCATTTTTTGAGAATCAACTACCATTATAGTATCATCCGTAAGTAATATCTTAAAAAAGGTATTTGCCGTATCTTCTTCTATCTGTATTATCCACCAATCCCGTCCATTGGCATGCTTGCAGGCTGTCATATACCCTTGTGTTAAACTTGTTGTCTTAAATATTAGTTTATTCTTTTTTGTTACTTTTCCTCTCCCGCTACTGCCTTTCATATCAACATAACTATACGACACACCAGGCGTCCAGGTATGTAAAAAAGGCTCATGCAATAATTCC